>OLHA01000244.1_pt1 | contig 32145 bp, 25 predicted proteins | sample 1605961 | NCBI WGS metagenome assembly OLHA01 (sample SAMN03283288) | human gut metagenome | biome: human-associated habitat; material: feces | host: Homo sapiens | place: Peru | collected 2012
AAACATCTGGAACATTCTTCATAAGAACTTTAATCTTATCATCCTTCTCAAGAAGTTTGATAGCAAAGAATCTCTTCTGTTCTTCAACAATATCAAGACCTAGCTTATCTTCTACTGCAGATATAGCTGCCTCAACCTTATCATCAAACTTGTGAGCAATTGTATTGAGCTTCTTGCTCTCTGCAAGCTTAACAGCCTTCTCTGCTGCTTCCTTAATGCCAGTTCCCTTAAGAGCTGATATCTCAACAGCTTCACAGCCAAGGTTCTTTCCTAACTTGGCAAGGTCAACCTTATCTCCGTTCTTTTCCATGATATCGACCATGTTAACAGCCATAATAACCGGAATACCCAGTTCCATAATCTGTGTTGAAAGATAAAGGTTTCTTTCAATATTAGTACCATCAACGATATTGATGATTGCATCAGGTCTTTCGTTAATAAGATAATTTCTTGCTACTACCTCCTCAAGAGTATAAGGAGAAAGTGAATAAATACCAGGTAAATCCATAATAGTGACATCTTTATGTCCCTTTAATTTACCTTCCTTTTTCTCAACTGTAACGCCTGGCCAGTTACCTACAAACTGATTAGATCCGGTCAAAGCATTAAACAATGTTGTTTTACCGCAGTTTGGATTACCTGCTAATGCAATTTTAATTGACATTTGACTACCTCATTTCTTTTATATAAATGCTTATGCATTTACTAACAAACATTTGACAATTCTTACATTAATTAGATTATGCTAACCTATATGTAAAAAAAATCAGCCTACCTCTATCATCTCGGCATCGGCTTTACGAAGCGATAATTCATAGCCTCTTACTGTAACCTCTACAGGATCTCCCAAAGGTGCTACCTTTCTTACATAGACTTCAACTCCCTTAGTAATTCCCATATCCATAATTCTTCTTTTAACCGGACCATCGCCATTTAATCTGGTAACTTTAACAGTCTGGCCTACAGATACATCTCTTAAAGTCATAGTTTATCTCCTTCTTATTTTAGTTTTTATATAAGAACTGGCATATTCAGTCCTTTATACCATAATTTTATTAGCCATATCTTTTCCTATGGCAACTCTTGATTCCTTAATGTTAACAATGACATTACCGCCAGCTTTAGAAACAACTGTTACCACTGCTCCCGGAACGAATCCAAGATTCTCAAGAAAACGTCTTATTTCTTCCTTTCCACCAATCCGCTGGATTGTGTATGGAGTTCCTTCATCAATCATAGTTAATGGCATAAGTTCATCTCCTCTTTTTAGCATATTGATAATGTTTTTCATTACCACCTTGGTTAGTATATTCTAATGGTTATTAGATGTCAACAACTTTCGTTATATTTTTATAATATTTTTTAGAACAGATTAACCCCTGATTGATATAACCAACCAGGGGCAAAATGTGCAATCTTTTCAATATATTACAGGCAATAAATAATTATGCTAATGCTGCCCCAAGTTTTTTGCAGTTTTCAACAGCATCATCATCCGGTGCTTCCTGACAGATTACGCTGTCTGTTGCAAGAACAGCGCCTGCAGCCTTGCTTCTTTCTTCCCAGTCAGCCATCCATTCGCCGCTTCCCCATCCATATGAACCGAAAAGTGCAATTTTCTTACCACTAAGGCTTCCTTCTACATCTGTGAACATTGGCTCAAACTCTGATTCTTCGAGATTTTCTGCTCCCATTGCCGGGCATCCGAATGCGATTCCATCATATTCAGCAACCTTTCCTGAATTAAAATCACTTGCCACAAGTACATCAACCTCTGCTCCTGCTCCCTTAGCACCTTCTGCAACTGCGTTAGCCATTGCCTCTGTATTACCTGTTCCGCTCCAATAAACTACTGCTACTTTACTCATTATCCAATCTCTCCTTTTTTACTTTTTATATGCTTAAACCGTTAATGCAGATATGCTTCTGCCGCGGTCAAAGACTCTTAAATATACTTCTGTGCATTTTCTGTAACGTGCAAACATCTTCTGACTGAATGCCTCATCACAATACACCTTCCATACCCCACAACATTTGTAATTGCAGCCCTTTTGTCTTATAAACTGGATTACATCTTCCACCGGGTAACTTAAAAACAGTCCGATTTCATGTGGAAAGCATGTGTTCTCCTCCACTCTCTGTTTAAGATGCTTGATACTTGCTCCCACTTTATAATCCGAATATCCAAATGTGTTCAATACATTCTGAACCGCTGGCTGTGACAGGTCCTTCTCTAACTGGTCAGGTCTGAACACATATAAAAGTGCGCTCTTTTCATTTCTCTTTAAAAATGTTACATACACGCCCTTAATATTGAGCTTTCTGTTAACACTTGCAAGCTCTCTCCTAAAATCAGATATATTATCATATCTGTAATTAAAAAGGTTGCCAGTCTTTAATCCGGCAAGCGTCGGTGAACATTCTTTTATTACTTCCCGCTCAATTCTTCCCAATACATCTGTACAGACCATTTTTCTTTTCCTTCCATATTGCACTTTATCCTCTTCTTTATCAGCATGCCCTGCTTTCGCTTAAATATGTTTCTAAAACGCTTGTAAGCGATGCCGCACTGCTTGAATGTGTTCTTACTATATCTACATCATTCTTCTTAGCCTCTGTAACAGCCGATAAAACCATCTTATGAGAAACCGTATTAGTAAACAGTATCATAAGATCCGGTGTTCCAATCTGCTTGGAAAATCCGCTTTTTTCCTTAACAAATACCTTCGCCTTGCAGCCGTGTTTCTTACATATCTGCTGATACTGGCGTTCCATACATTCATTTCCACCAATAATAACTACGCTCATATCCTCGTCCTTTCATTCGCCTTACTCTTGTTAGCTTTATCTAACTCATATTTATAAAATAACGGATATCCTAACTGGATACCCGTTACATCAGTTAGCTTTAACTAACTACTAAAATATCATCTTTGAATGTATATGTCAATACATTTTTACAAATTATCTGTCAAATGGTGCATCGTCATCATTATTGTCAAAGTCATCAATATCCGCATGACCATCTGAATGGTCATGACCATCAATCATATTCTCTCTGTTGACAACTCTCTTGATATCTCTCTGCTTCTCCACAAGATCTGATAACAGCTCTTTAGTAGCCTTAGGTCTTTTGATATTCTTAATCTCAAAGTCACCCATTGTCTTGTCTCCTGAGCATACTTTAATAGTTCCCACTCCGACAAGTCTCTGCATAAATGAGCGCTCCAATGAAATATCCATAATACGATACAGTCTTACCTCATCATCTTTAACGCTGAAAAATCCTTTACTTATAAAGAATCTGTCCTTAGATACACTGTATCTTGTAAATGACCATGGGAGTCCTAGGAAGAGAATTCTCTTCCTGTCCTTCCATAATATATCTGTACTGACTTTATCTCTTGCCATTGTTTAAATATCTCCCCTTTACCTTTAATTTCATAAAGCACTATATTAAATAGTATTTTTTTAATTATAACATACGTCTTACTATAATTAAATTAATATCACTCGTCTTTTATCACTTTTTTCTTAGCAAACATTGAAAAATATTCTTGTGCTTTCTGTAATGATATATTGAGTTTTTTCTGAAGTCTGTCAAGAATTTCTTCTTTAGATAATCCAAATTCAAATCCTAATTCAATAATTGCCTTAGCTTCTCCCTCTTTGCGTGTTTCCTCGAATACTGTACACATATCAGCATCAGCCTCCTTTTCAATCATATTATAATCTATCTTGCAATTAACTGCACCTGTCACAGTCATTATAACGGACTTTTCTACTTTATGCTCTGCTGCATAATTTATTGCTTTTTCTTTAATTTCATTCAAATTACCATTTCTGTTCAAAAGAATTCCAAAAAGATTGAACAAATCCTTATTATTGATATTATGTAATTTCAAATTATTTTTTCTTGCTTCAACCAAATTCATTTTATAATCATTGATAAATGCTTTCATATCTTCAGGAATATCCAGCATTCCCTGTAATGATACGGCTCCATCCCATGCCTTCTCCCCATAATATATAACTATAGTTATTATCGGTATAAATTTATCTGTTCTCTTCATTTTAGAAATAAACTCATCATCAGACAATCCTTTTGCTGTCTTATATTTAACAGCATTACTGTCATATTGTTTTTTATAAGAACCATAATCATATCCCATAACTCTCATTGGCATTGCATAATGAATATGTTCCTGACTTTCCATTCCAAGTATGCACAACTCGACATCATGTTTTGTTGATTTCTTTCTTATCTTTATATTATCTCTTGAAGTCAATACACTTTCAACATATTTTTTATTCTCTGATACATACGATTCTTCCGTATCCATATCTTCTAGTTCATCAGGTTTTATTACCTGTTTTCCCTCATATAAAACCGCATTGAAAAAATCCGCAAACTGTTCATTATTACGCCAATAATTTTTTACAACAACATCTGCTTTCAGTTTCTTTTTTGTTTTCCCCATACATTATCCCCTTTAATTATACTATGAACTATATTCATCATCAATATTGTTTCGTATTTAATAGTATAATATATTTAAAATATTTTATCTACTTATTATTATATATTTTATTTTTATTTAATATATTCATTTAAGAATACAAAAGACCTTGCAGATAAATTGGTTATCTGCAAGGTCTTTTATTTATATTATACAATTATTATTTAAATCAAAACGCACTATTACTTGAAGTACTTAACACCAGATTCGAATATCTTAATATCCTGCTCACCATAGATGTTAATAGCAACACTGTCACCGCGTCTCTCAGAATGTGCCATCTTACCGAAGCATCTTCCGTCTGGGCTTGTGATACCTTCAATAGCCATGTATGAACCATTGATATTCCACTCTTCATCCATAGATACATTACCGTTAAGGTCACAGTACTGTGTAGCAACCTGTCCGTTAGCAAAGAGCTTATCAAGCCATTCCTTAGGAGCAACAAATCTTCCTTCACCATGTGAAGCAGGGTTGCAGTATACTCCGCCAAGCTCTGCATTAGCAAGCCATGGACTTAAATTGCTGACAACCTTAGTATATACCATCTTAGATATATGACGGTTAATTGTATTAAATGTAAGTGTAGGTGACTGTGCATCCTGTCCTGTAATCTTGCCGTTAGGAACAAGTCCAAGCTTAATAAGTGCCTGGAATCCGTTACAGATACCAAGTGCAAGACCATCTCTCTCATTAAGGAGCTTCTCAACTGCTTCCTTCATCTTGGCATTACGGAATGCTGTAGCGAAGAACTTGGCAGAACCATCTGGCTCATCACCTGCTGAGAATCCACCAGGGAACATAATAATCTGTGCCTGGTTAATAGCCTTCTCAAATTCATCTACAGACTCTCTGATACTCTCAGCATCAAGGTTCTTGAACACCTTAACGATTGTATCTGCGCCGGCTCTTTCAAATGCCTTGGCACTATCGTACTCACAGTTAGTTCCTGGGAATACCGGGATAAATACTGTTGGCTTAGCAACCTTATTCTTGCATACATGTACGCCTGGTGCTTCATATAACTTACTTTCAACCGGTGTAGTTTCCTTAGAAGCCTTAGTTGGGAATACACCCTCAAGAGTATCAGCCCATACGCTTAATGCTTCTTCTACATTAATTGAAACTTCCTTGTATGTGAACTTACCATTATCCTTAACAGTACCAACCTTAGTATAAGCTGTAGTAATCTCTCCAAGCTTATCTGCTGGAACTTCTGCAACGATACAGCCATAAGCTGGTGCAAAGAGGTCATCTTCCTTAACATCTGCATTGATCTCAAAACCTAACTTATTACCAAATGCCATCTTGCTGAGTGCTGGTACAAGTCCGTTAGCATCAAGAACATATGCAGACACGATTGCCTTCTTCTGGATAAGCTCATGTATTGCACTGTAAAGTGCCTTAACCTGTTCGAAATCTGGAAGGTCATACTGATCCTTCTTAATATCAAATCTGACTAATACATCACCATCATTCTTAAGTTCAGGAGTAATAATATCTCCTTCCTTAGCTACATCAATAGCAAATGAGCAGAGTGTTGGTGGAACATCAATATGTTCAAATGTTCCTGACATACTGTCCTTACCACCGATTGATGGAAGTCCGAATCCCATCTGTGCTTCATATGCACCAAGAAGTGCGGCAAATGGCTGGCTCCATCTTTCTGGATCTTCTGTCATTCTTCTGAAGTATTCCTGATATGTGAATCTGATTTTACTGAAATCACCACCGGCAGCAACAATCTTAGCTACAGAATCTGTTACAGCATAGATTGCTCCATGATATGGGCTCCATGATGAAAGATATGGATCAAATCCATAAGACATCATAGTTACTGTGTCACATTTGCCCTTAAGCACTGGAAGCTTTGCAACCATGCTCTGTGTCTCTGTAAGCTGATATTTACCACCATATGGCATATATACTGAACCGGCTCCGATAGAACCATCAAATCTCTCAACAAGTCCCTTCTGTGAGCATTCGTTAAGGTCTGCTAAAGTCTTTAACCACTTACCGCGTACATCTGTAACCTTAACCGGCTTAAGGTAATCGTCTTCCTGTGAAGGGATATCAACTACAACCTTAGTCTCCTGATGAGCACCGTTAGTATCAAGGAATGCTCTTGAGATATTAACAATATCCTTACCTCTCCAGTTAAGAACAAGTCTTGGTTCTTCTGTTACAACAGCTACCTCAACTGCTTCTAAGTTCTCCTCAGCAGCATACTGAAGGAATTCCTTAACATCCTTAGGATCAACAACAACAGCCATTCTCTCCTGAGACTCTGATATAGCAAGCTCTGTTCCATCAAGACCTTCATACTTCTTAGGAACTTTATCAAGATCTACCTTAAGACCTGCTGCAAGCTCACCAATTGCAACTGATACACCACCTGCACCAAAGTCATTACATTTCTTAATAAGCTTAGTAACCTCTGGTCTTCTGAAGAGTCTCTGCATCTTACGCTCTGTAGGAGCATTACCCTTCTGAACCTCAGCACCACAATCCTCAATAGACTTCTCTGTATGAACCTTAGATGAACCTGTAGCTCCGCCACATCCGTCTCGTCCTGTTCTTCCACCAAGAAGAATAATGATATCTCCCGGGTCAGAATTTTCTCTCTTAACTGCACTTCTTGGAGCTGCTGCTATAACTGCACCAATCTCCATTCTCTTGGCAACATAATCAGGATGATCTATTTCCTTAACATATCCTGTAGCAAGTCCAATCTGGTTACCATATGAGCTGTATCCGTGAGCAGCACCTGTAACAAGCTTTCTCTGTGGAAGCTTTCCATGAATTGTCTCTGATACCGGAACAGTAGGATCTGCTGCACCTGTAATTCTCATTGCCTGATATACATATGTACGACCTGACAATGGATCTCTTATAGCACCACCAAGACAAGTTGCTGCGCCACCAAATGGCTCAATCTCTGTTGGATGGTTATGTGTCTCATTCTTGAAATTAACAAGCCATTCTTCTGTCTTTCCATCAATCTCAACTGGAACAACAATTGAGCAGGCATTAATCTCATCAGATTCTTCCTGATCAGCTAACTTGCCCTCAGCCTTTAACTTCTTAGCGCCCATAAGTGCAAGATCCATAAGGCATACGAACTTGTCCTTACGGTCCTTATATATTTCTGCTCTGTCTGAAAGATACTTGTTATATGTAGCCTCCATAGGAGTTCTATAAAATCCGTCCTTAAACTTAACATCTGTAAGCTCTGTTGCAAATGTTGTGTGACGGCAATGATCTGACCAGTATGTATCAAGTACCCTGATTTCAGTCATAGATGGATCACGCTTCTCAACACCAGCAAAATGCTCCTGAATGAACTTAAAATCCTTAAATGTCATAGCAAGTCCTAAAGAATCATATAATTCTTTTAACTTATCCTCTGGCATATCCTTGAATCCGTCAAAATAAATAACATCAGCAGGAGTCTTGAACTCAGTAACTAAAGTTTCTGGAATATCCTCTGCTGCCTGTCTTGAATCAACAGGGTTAATGCAGTGGTCCTTAATCCTGTTCTTCTCCTCATCAGTAACAGTTCCTGTCAATACATAAGTTACAGCAGTCCTGATAACCGGTGTCTCATTCTCGTTAAAGAACTTAACACACTGCTCTGCAGAATCAGCTCTCTGGTCGAACTGTCCTGGAAGATACTCTACAGAGAACACGAAATCGTCCTTTCCTGCTGGAAATGTTCCCTCATAAACATCATCTACCGGTGGCTCAGAAAAAACAGTAGTAAGTGCTTTCTTATATGTTTCTTCTGAAAGATTCTCAATATCATAACGGATAAGAACTCTTACATCTGTAATAGTCTTTATTCCAAGATATCCTCCTATCTCCTCAAGTAATTCTTTCGCATTAACTGCAAATGGTTTCTTTTTCTCGACAAAAACTCTCTTTACGCCGCTCATATCTTCCTCCTGAGATTAGTTATATTAATTATTAATATTTAACCATTGTATCACAATAAAACATATTTTCAAACAACTATTCATGCATTCTTCTTATTATCTTGTAAACAACCTGATTACCCATTACGGTAGGACCTGTATGTGCAAAGAAAACAATACCGTCTGTCTGTGATATTATCTCACTTTTAACAGTACCCTCACATGGGTCAAGAATCTGTGCTATAAGCTCACCATGATATACAGGATCACCCGGCTCTTTAAGTCTCTTGTAAAATCCTGCATCATAAGTCTTTACTGCCATAAGATCAAACTCATTGATAACACTTGCAATATATCCACTGTGATTGTTGTACTTAAGAATACCCATTCTGGTTAAAAACCTGAGAACAGATGACACAGCCTGTCTTGCAGACTTCTCATCAATCATATCTGTGCTGTTAGTATATATTGAAAACGCATTAGTACCATTCATCTGCCAGTTATAATTAAGTGTCACTGTATCCATCGGCTTCGGCTTTCTAATAACAACGTACTGAAGTCCGAACAGATTGGCAAGACTCGCACTCTGGAATCCCGTATCCATCATCTTTACATGAGGAATAAAATCACCCGGCATATAAAAGCTTGCAAAATGTATGCCATAACTGTAACCTTTAATTCTGTCAAAAAGTGTTCCTGCTATCTGCTTGGTTGTATCTCCATTAACATCCCCAGGAAAAGCTCTGTTAATATCAGAATTATCTGTGGGCCAGAATCTCTTTCCAACATTCATGGAAAATCTGTTAACAGATGGGATAACAAGAATCTCATGATTGTGTGATATTGCGCCATGAGCCTCAAGCTCTTTAAGTGCCTTAACAAGCTGCGAACATATATACAGCTGCTGTATCTCATTGCCTCTTAATGCACCAACAATACATGCCGACTTCTCACCGCCACCGAATCTGTAGCCTTCTATCTGATAATCTTCTCTATATATACCCTTTAAAGAATAAATAATTTCCTTCTTCATTATCTGCCACCATAAACTCTTGCTATAAGAGCCCCCTTATGTACCACCGGATTCTCTCTTAATGTAAATATAATTCCATCTGTAGGCGATTCAATTCTCTGAATTATCCTTCCCTCAATAGGCTCAATAATATCTCCTATATGCGTTCCAATTCCAATCTTGCCCATAGAATCAACTGCCGAAACAAATATTCCGCTTTCCTTAGCAGTAAGAAATGTAACCTCACCCTCTGTAGAGATAATAGGCTCATTCACATTCTTTGGCTCATCATCCCATATTCCCATATGAGACATAAGATTAAATATACCATCAACAATATCCCTGCAATACTTTGGTGTAATTCTGTTTCCAACTCCCATCTCTGTAACAAGAGTAGGCACACCAAGATGATTAAGGCTGTAGGCAAGAGTTGCATCAAGCACAGTAATAGACGAATATATCCACACAAACTGTGCATTCATCATCTTCGCATATGGAAGCAGCTTTTCCTGCGTATCATCATTAATTCTTACCTGTGGCATCTCATTTACAAATATATTGCTTGAATGGATGTCAATACACAAGTCACTTCCAATAATATCTTCAATAATGCCTGCTGCCACATATTCAGCCATAGCACCATTGTTATCGCCAGGAAAAACTCTGTTCATATCAAGATCAAACATAGGAATTCCTCTTGAACCTGTATCAATACCGAGAGGGTTAATATCAGGATAAATGTCAACTATTCCTTTAAGCTTATCCTTTTTTCTCTCAATTCTTCTTATAATCTCATAACATATAAACTGACCATCAAGCTCATCGCCATGAGTACCTGTAACAATTGATATTCTTGGTGCGCTGTGATTCTCATCTTTATTCATAAGTCTGTTCTTCCTGACTACCAGTCTTTCATGAACCGGAAGCTCAACAGAAACAACTTCTTCTATCATATCATTCTCCCATTATTCCCCGGATTATCAATATCCGGACCTTATTAATATCTATCTGAATTTTATCACACATGAAATGTGTCTACAAGTCTTGTTCGTTCCAGAAATCGCGTATACATCTGTCGGCATTGCCAAGTGTCACCGGATATATCCTGTTCCACTCCCTAGGATACATGCTCTCATACTCTCCAGTCATGAATCTGTCATCCAGAAGTGCAATAACACCCTTATCCGTATCAGTTCTTATAACTCTTCCTGCTGCCTGAAGAACCTTGTTCATTCCTGGGATAATGTAGGCGTAAGAATACCCATTTTTGCCAAACTCATCAAAATAATCCCTTAAAATGTTACGCTCCCTGCACACCATCGGAATCCCTGTTCCGACAATGACAGCTCCGATAAGACTCTCGTCCTTTAAGTCAATTCCTTCTGAAAATATTCCTCCAAGCACGCAGAAACCTACAAGTGAAGCTCCTTCCGGCAACTCCTCATAAAATGCTGATAAGAAACTCTCCTTGTCAGCCTCCTTCATAAACCTTCCCTGTACAAGCACATTTACACAGCTTTCTGGTAAAAATGTATCTTCTCCACCACATTCGGACACATTAATACCACTTTTCCACCTGAAACACTCAAGAACACTCTCCATATAAGAATATGACGGAAAGAAAACCATATATCTGCCATTTCTGCCTGACACCATATGCATAATATAATCATGCACCTTGGCATATTCCCTTGCATTTCTTCTTGTATAACGGCTTGTCACATCAGTAGCCACGACAATTCTCTTATTATCAGGCTCAAAAGACGAATGTGCATACACCGCTCTTTCCGACATATCACCCGAAAGCATTTCCTTAAAATAATTAACTGGAAGCAGTGTTGCCGAGAAAAACACAGTGCTTCTGCCCTGTGAAAGTCTCTCACTTATATTGCCTGACGGGTCAACGCAGTACAGATGTACAAGGAAATCTCCATTGCCATCATGCTCATTATAGTAGACATATTTTTCATCAGCGCAGTCATACATATTAAGAAAATGTCTCACTGCAAAGAAAAACTCCAGCAACTCATTAGTCACCGGCTCACCCTTATGCCTCTCCATGAACTTCTGCATAAGTCCCATCACACGCTCAAGACTGGCTGGAAATGTGCCAAGACCGCTCACAACCATGAATGTATCGCACTGTCTTTTATATTCGAGCAACTGCTTGTTACATCGGTCAAGTGCACCTGCAAGCCGCTTGTCCATCTCTTTAACAAGCTTCTTAGCCGCAAGAAAATCTTCTTTTTTCAACACTGCACTGTACATTTCTCTTGCTCTGTCCACAAGGTTATGTGCCTCATCCACAAGAAACACATAATCGCCCTTCGCACCATTGCCAAAATACCGCTTAAGCGACGCATCCGGGTCAAATACATAATTATAATCACATATAATTCCATCACACCAGTACGAAACATCAAGCGACATCTCAAACGGACAGACCTTGTGCCTGTTGGCATATTCCATGACATTATCTCTTCCAATAACCATCTGGCTCGTTATAATATCATACACAGCATCATTAATCCTGTCAAAATGCCCCTTGGCATAAGGACATGCCACGGGGTTACAGTTGCGCTCATCAAGTGGACATATTTTGTCCTTTGCTGTAAGAGTAACAGTTCTCATATGAAGCCCGTTATCTCTCAGAATAGCATAAGTATCCTCTGCAACAGTTCTCGTTATTGTCTTTGACGTCAGATAAAATATCTTGTCTGCCATCTGCTGTCCTAACGCCTGCACAGCCGGAAACACAGTAGACAGCGTCTTTCCAACACCTGTAGGTGCCTGAATATACAGATTCTCACTGTCTTCAATAGCCCTGTATACACTCACGCACAGATTCTTCTGTCCCTCCCTGTATTCATAAGGAAACTTAAGTTCTCTGATTGATTCCGTCCTTTTTAGTCTTTCATCAAATGTATAATCGGTCCATCTCTTAAAGCCTGTAATCAGCTTATTAAACCACTCTTCAATTCTTTCAAATGTATATTCTTCCAGAAACTTGTTGACTGTCTCAGGCTCAGGGGTAACATAGGTCATCTGAATTCCAATCTTTGACAGCTTCTTCTGGCTTGCATATATATAGCCATACACCAGTGCCTGTGCTTTATGCACATAGACCGGTTCTTTCAGCAGGGAAACATCTGTCTGCATAGTCTTTATCTCATCAATTATCACATCGCTCTCAGGCACTTTATTGCCTTCCTCGTCATAATTAATATCTGCAATAATACCGTCAGCCCTGCCTTCAACCTGTAATACATACTCAATCCCTAAGTCAGATACAAGCGGTATCTCAATCTTTAAAGGCACTTCCGCATGATACATAGTTCCCATGCTGTGCTGGATTTTCCTGTGAATCCTTGCACCCTCCTGCATGATTTTTACATCATTACTGCCTGTATTCCTGTTGTCAATATCACCTTCTGCGCACATGAATTCCACAAGATTTCTTACAGATATTCGAAAGCAGTTTCCATTTACAGAGTACATACTATCTCCATTCAATAATGTTCTTCAATATCATATATATAGGCATTGCCTGTCTTTCCAACTCTTTTAACCTGTTCCATGTAATTAAGCATTGCAAGTACACTGGCGGCCGTCTGCCTGTCAATATGCGCTGCATTTGCAAAATCTGCTGAAGTAAAGCCATTCTCAAGCCCATCTGGTACAAACTGCATATAATCCTGTGGACAGTCCAGTTCAACTACCTTTCTTATTCCAACAGGAATGCGGTCATAACGCACACTTCCGCGCTTCTTATCGTAACTCCAACCATTAAGAAGCTTATATTCTTCCATATCAATCAGCAGCAATGTAACCCTAAGATTTGGATTTTTTAAAAATGCTTTAATCTTATACAGTTCAAACATTGCATCATACATTGAACACCTCTTCGGAGACTTCCTTCTTGAAGTAATATCCCCGGTCTCAGGCTCTATCCAGCTTAAATACTTCTCATACGGCATCGGATACACAACCCTTGTCTGATATTCATTTAAGAATACCGACAGCTTATCCCTTAACTTGTTAAGCTGCCTTGTCTGAATCTCAATTATCCCATGCTCATTATATATATCAGCATAATAACCGTCTATTGCTACCTCATGATTATCTTCATCGGGTTCATAATACATTTTTAGTACTGCATGCAGCGTCTTTTCCGATAAAGTGCCTATCCCCTTGTCATTGTGGCTTTTGCCGATTATCTTTTCCTTCGCTTCATCGAAAGCCTTACTGTCTATATATTCTATTGGTTCATTGGAAGATTTCTTCTTTGGCATGTCAGATATACCCCACATTTTTATCTTAAAATTCAAAAAAGGGAACCTTTGTCCCCTTTTACTGTCTATTATAACTACTATGCTTTTTTAACCAGAATAACAATATTCCAACAAATGGTGTTTTATTATCTTCTATTCCTTCAAATTTCTTGATTAATGTATCGCAATACTGTGATATATCACCATTAGGATATTTCTTATGTATTGTCATTAACATTGTGTCCAATACCTTTTTCCTGTTCTCTGGCAGTGACAATGCTTGACAATTCAGATTAAGTCTTATGTTAAGATCACCATCAATGTCTCTATCTGTAGATTTTATTAATCCTTGTGAACTATACGTAATTGTAGATAACGTTCTGGCATCACATGGATTGACTTTAATTTCTTTATTCTTTCTATGTGCATCGCATGTCATATTTCTTTCATCGCCGCAACCTCTGTTACCAGAACAGACTGCCAACATATTTTTATAATCTAATCCCTGACCTATGTCATCTTTAGATTGTGGATTCCTTGGATACCAATGTTCAATAGTCACTGGCTTAACTCCTGTAGGAAGCTTTCTATCCTCTGGAATTCTCCGCATGCAATATGCACATAGATGACCTTGCTCTTTCAATAAGCTTTCTACAATCTGTTGCTTTAAATCAGAACTCATATTCTCGTATGTTGCACCCGGTTGCTTTCTATACTGTATAAGTTCGCCTGGTTCTCTATTCTTCCTTATCTGTATCATAATGCACAATACCTCACATCTGTTCTAATTCCAGTCTCACTCTGCACGAATTGACTTCTGTGTCATTATTACCAAGTATGTGTTCTAATGTTTTTAAAACTTCATCCGCCTTTCCAAATTGCTCTTCATCAAGACACTTATAGAATCTGGCAAACATATTCTTTATTTCCTGTGGTCTCTCTGACGATTCCATAACTTCTCTTAATATTGTGTTAACATCTTTTCCATATGTTTCATTAGTTATATTAAACGCATTATTTTCTGACAATTTAATCAATTCATTATTATTTACAGAATTAATAACAGCCGGTGCATGTGTACTAACAATAAACTGCACCTTTGGAAAAATGCTTAGCAAATCCTTTAATATTCTCTGTTGCCATAAAGGATGCAGATGCAAATCCACCTCATCAATAAGAATAATTCCTTCTGTCTGTGTCAGAACTTTATCTAATAATTGAGGATTCAGTAATGCCATCCTGTATGCTATATCTGCAATAAGGCTTATTGTACATCTATATCCATCACTCATCTGTGACATTGGTATTATTGCATATTCTCCCTGTGCATCTCTATAACTGATATCAATATCATTGATATCAGCATTATAATACATTGTAACATCTTCATATCCCGTTGCTGATGCAAAGCTCTGTTCCATAGCTTTGCAAACCACTCTAAGTTCCGGTATCTCCTCATTCTTCTGATACTGCTTAAATGTCATTCTCTGAAACCACTTCATCATAAGCTTATCGTTAGCAGCTCCATCAAGACTATCTATATATCCATTATATCTTGACGATGTTTCAAATGCATCATTCTTTTTTTCTTTATGCTGAACCCACAATCTGCCTGTACCATAATATGAAATAATTGGAAGTTTAAGACTTATATCACCGTTACGCATTCTTTCCTGATATTCTTTAGCTAATGATGTTAATTCTTTAGCGCCTACAAGTGTACTACGTCCATTGGCATAACTAAGTGCTCTTTCCCATTCCACACTTTTCCCATCTATATCTCCCTGTGCAGAAATAGATACTGGAAACTGTGGCTGTACATCTATAACACTTCCCATTTTATAATATTTATAATGGGCATCCGTCTTTTTAATTCCATAATTAGTAAGTCCATCCATAGCTGATGTAAATGTTCCTGCTGCAATGGAAGCTGCCTCCAATATAGTAGATTTTCCTGCCCCATTATTTCCTACCAGAACTGACAGTCTTTCATCAAAGTGCAATTCCAGATTCTCAAATCTTCTAAAATTGTGTAATGTCAAAGAATTTAAAAACATATCAGAAACTTCCTTCCATCAGAATATTTATTATTATATCATATAGTAGATATCTTATCTATCCAAATATTTATTATTTAGCGTATATTAGGTATAACTCTAAGTTTCTCTTACTTAAAATAAAACAAAAAGCCTTAGCAGAAATATGAATCTTCAATCATATTTCTACTAAGGCCTTTATTTACTTATCTTCGTCATCAATATCAAACAACTTTAATTCTTCAACATCATTCTTTCCGGATTTGTCATCGCCGTAAGATTTGTATAATAAATCATCTTCGTCAAGACCAGTGTCCTCGTCATCTTCACCGTCTTCATTATACTCTTCTATCTCTTTCTCGGTATACTCATCAAGGTCAACCCCATCTTTAGAAGCCATGTTAAATACCTTCTTAACCTTAGAAAGCTTGGCAGCCAGTATAATTGTGACAATGATAAACGCTACGATTATCACGCCAAGTATCATAACTATTGTAAACCAGAACCTGTTACCGCCAAATGTCTTATTATTATCAGCTTTGACAACTGTATCAGCATTTGTTGTCTTAACAACAGAATATGCCTGTATAGTTCCATCACTTACTCTGTATCTGAACCAGCCTTTCTCTCCAAGAGAACTTACTCCGTAGAACAGGCAGTACTGTCTGTCGGCATCCATAAGCACCTGTACTTCTTTACCATTCATGGTAAACTTGGTAAGCGCATAGCCAGCTGGTTTCTCTAGCGAGTTCGTTATAGGCAGAACAACGTATGTTATCTCTGGTTCTGCAACAGTATTGTATGGTGAAAATGTTTTCGCAGTCTCATCATAGATGTAGAACCCGCCTTTTCCATCTTCACTCTCAAGATACATAAGGATAAGACCAGTCTTTAATCCTTTTATGGCATTAATCTTCTGTCCATTGTATTCATAATCCACTTCCTGATATCCATCTGGAATTGTGATTCCTGAATAATCCTGTACAACCGAATATTTCTTCCCATCTATTGTAACTGTTCCATCGTCATTAACAGTCTGTGAAGGAGTCTCTGTAACTTCTTCTGTCTTTGACTCAGCCTCTGTTGTTGCTTCCTGACCATCCTCAAGTCTTGTTGTATATATTATATACTTCTTAACTGAACCATCTTCTGCCGTAACAGTAATTGTTGTTGTATTACTTCCCGGGTCCATTCTTCTGCCGCTTATGCTTATCTTGGCAGCACTGTCATTAGCGGCAGCACTTACAACAAGCTCTGTAACATCAGCATCAACAGTTGCATTGTATGTTGTCCTGTCTGGTGAAAATGCTGGTGAAAGCGTTCCAGGACTTATCTGCAGGGACTTTAATGTGTTGTCTGAGGAATAGCTGGCTGGAGCTTTTGCTGTGACCTTTCCTGATGAGGAACTGCTGACTGTTGCACGTTCACCATTAACAGCTATCTTTGCATCACCTGCAACACTAAGCGTCGTTGTTCCTGCTGCAATAACTTCAAACTGCATAGATATAGATTCATTTGAGCCATATGCTGATGCATCAAGAAGTGCAAATGATACAACACCAGTATTACCTGCACCTACAGGTTTTATAATTGAATTATCATATGACACTGGAACAGAGGCTGCATCAATAACATCAGATGCAGATATAGTAACCGTTACTGTTATCGTACTTCCAACTGTTCCGCTTGCTGAACTTATAGATATAGAAGCCTGCTCTTCAGCCTTAGCATAATACACAGGAATCAATGCAATGCACATTGCCAGTACACCTATAAAAGCAAGTAATTTTTTTATCTTATTCATAGTCATCCTTTCAAATAATAATTATTGATTAATGCTTCCTATTCCAAGAATATATCTCTTAACCTTTGCAAAATCAAACAAATCAAGTTCTCCGTCTCTGTTACAGTCGGCCGCCTTCCAATATACTCCTGAAGGTTCTGCTATACCTAATATAGATCTCTTTATCTGTGCAAAATCAAACAAGTCAATCTCTCCGTCGCCATTGACATCCCCATATATAACAATCTCATATCTGCTGACCTCTTCGCCAGAAGAGTTATATGTTATAAGGATATCGCCAGTACCGACTAATCCGTCCTTCTCATTGCCATTCTTATTAAGTATCTTGGAATAAGCACCATTATAATTATCAATCTTATCAAGCACATCTTGGACATAACCTGATACAGTTAAACCACTTATGTATTTTTCATCTTCATCAACTGATAATGTTGTTGAAAATCCCGGATAAGCAACATCCGGTTCTGGATCTGGTTCCGGTGTTGGATCCGGTTCTTTATCCTGCCTTACAACAGTTATAATATAGTCCTGATCATCGCCATTAGCTGCTGTAACAGTAATTGTAATATTATTACTTCCAACTGAAAGATCATGATATCCCAGTCCGCTTACATCTGCTGAAGAATCAAGTGCTGAACCGCCAACATATACAGATGAAGTATCATAATCAACTATAAGACTATACTCTGTTGTATACAGACTAAATGTTGGTGTTAATGAATAACCTTCAACATATAAGTCAGATAATCTGTTATTAGGGCTGCCGTCTCCTGTCGGAATTTCACATACATTTTCAGGCATATTCTCATATACAGGTATCCTGAATATAAATGCTATGTTGTTCTTATTGCTGTCGCTATAACCCTGTGCGCTCTTAATTGATTCACTCCTTGGAGCAAGTACATTGGTCATATACTGATGACCTCTTCCAGTCATATCAAACTTTTCATAATAAAGAGTATTCTGACCTCTGTTTATATAACTTTTTCCAAGATATATTGCACCACCAATAATAGATTTCATTCTTGTATTCCAAGGTCTTAATGTCTCATCATCAGTTCTTGAAGCATATTTGAGTCCATTCTGGACTGCTGTCAATCCACCACTAGCGTATGCCCCTATATTGTAATAATTATAATAACCCCAGTAACCAGACTGTGTTCCTGATATGCTGCTTCCATATCCACTGTTACCCTGCTCCTGTAATATTCTTGAAGCAAGATGATATGGGCTTACCCCTGATTCCTGTCCTGCAAGCAGCAGACCGGTTATATATGTATAATCTCTTCCATTATATGATAAGTTATGGCTTGAATTTTCCATAAATGTACCATCAACCATACTCTCAAGGCCGCTCTCGTCCTGTAATGAACTGTCAAATGAAAGATTTTCAAACATAAATATATTATCTACATTAAGGAAGTTTCTAGGATCAAGTGCATATTCAACAAGTGCAGATGATGCCTGAACCCAGCCACCTGAATCAAGCTGTGTATACTGTCCTGATTCCCAGTCATAGCAGCCATCAGCAACCGATTTCCATGATGACTTTGCTGAACCATATGTAAGGCTTCGTCCAATCACATTCTGGTTTTCCAGAACATCAGACCAGTCCTTGCCATTATGGTCCGCCACAAACACCCAGTTAGGATACTGCGCATGAAGCTGTCTTAACCCATCCTTATAACTATCCGGGAACCCCTGCGAATCAAGGTACTCCTCGAAATCCGCATCCGGCTTATAATCATTTCTCTTATCAACAGTTATGTACCCGCCATATATATAGCCTCTCTCATAACTGCCATTAAGATAAAAGCCTATGCCATACCATGTGTCGCCATCATCATCAGTTGTCTCTTCATATATATCAAACTTAAATCCACCGCTTACAGTAGTAATAATACTGCTGTTTGTTGTAGGACCTTTTCTGATTCTTAAGCCTGTAACATCATAATTAACATGTCCCTGACCAATGGCTTCCTCTGCTTTAGTATTAAGAACAGATGTGACCGTAAGGCAGGTCAGCACAAGCATACATAACATGACACCAATTGCGGCTATTCTTTTTGCACTACATTTGTATCCTGATTTCATGTAATCACCTGACTCCTGAATGTATAGTATTAACTAGTTTCTTCCAAATTCTGAAAGCTTTAAGCCCTCATTTCTCTCAAGTACCATATTGACAGACCAGCTATTGGCAAATACCAGAAGCGGATTGCCCTTAAGGTCTTTAATCTTCTTCATATCTGATGTACCAACAATTCTATTCACATCAATTTCCTCAGGATTCTCAATCCAGCGGATATGCTCGTATGGAAGCGGCTCAAGTCTGATATCAACACCGTATTCATTCTTAAGACGGTATTCGAGAACTTCAAACTGAAGGACACCAACAACTCCAACGATAATCTCTTCCATTCCTGTATTGAACTCCTGGAAAATCTGAATCGCACCTTCCTGTGCAATCTGGTTGATACCCTTAATGAACTGTTTTCTCTTCATAGTATCAATCTGTCTTACTCTTGCAAAATGTTCTGGTGCAAATGTAGGAATACCCTCAAATGCAAATTTCTTGTTAGATTTGCAGATAGTATCACCGATAGAGAATATTCCCGGGTCAAATACACCGATAATATCTCCTGCGTATGCCTCATCAACAATATGTCTCTCCTCTGCCATCATCTGCTGTGGCTGGCTGAGTCTGATCTTCTTGCCACCCTGAACATGGTTAGCTTCCATTCCGGCTTCAAACTTACCGGAACATATTCTCATAAAAGCAATTCTGTCTCTGTGTGCTTTATTCATATTAGCCTGAATCTTGAATACAAATGCTGAGAAATCCTCAGTAAATGGATCAATAACTCCCTGGTCAGACTTTCTTGGAAGCGGAGAAGTTGTCATTGATAAGAAATGCTCAAGGAAAGTCTGTACACCAAAGTTAGTAAGCGCTGAACCGAAGAATACCGGTGTAAGGTCACCAGCACTTACCATTTCCTGGTCAAACTCTGCACTTGCTCCGTCTAACAGTTCAATATCTTCCTGAAGCTTGTCATAGAAAGCATCACCAATTCTGTCCTTAAGAACAGCCTCATCTGACGCGTCAACAATCTCAGTATCAACTTCCTTCTGTCCATTCATTGCTGCCTTGAATAAAGAAACATTTTTCTCTTTACGATCATACACGCCCTTGAATTCCTTACCGCAGCCGATAGGCCAGTTAATTGGGCATGTAGAGATTCCAAGTACGCTTTCAATCTCATCAAGAAGCTCGAATGGATCATTAGCCTCTCTATCCATCTTATTAATAAATGTAAATATAGGAATGTGTCTCATAACACATACCTTGAAAAGCTTGATAGTCTGTTTCTCAACACCCTTAGAAGCATCAATAACCATGACCGCAGAATCTGCTGCCATCAGAGTTCTGTAGGTATCCTCTGAGAAATCCTCATGTCCCGGAGTATCAAGAATATTAATACAGTAACCTTCGTAGTTGAACTGAAGAACAGAAGAAGTTACCGAAATACCTCTTTCCTTCTCAATCTCCATCCAGTCAGAAACCGCATGCTTGGCAGTCTTCTTACCCTTTACAGAACCTGCAAGGTTAATAGCACCTCCGTAAAGCAGGAACTTCTCTGTTAATGTTGTCTTACCAGCATCCGGGTGAGAGATAATGGCAAATGTCCTTCTTTTCTTAATTTCACTTTCTAAACTCACTGTTTTACTCCTTTATAAACATAATACATACCCATTCCGGCATACACATAATATAAGCCTGTGACGCAGTCTACGGCTTCACAGGCTTACTCTAATCAATAGTCTTCGAATTATTCACGGTTAAGACCGAACTTGTATGAAACCTCAGACTTGTCATCAATTCTTCTGAAAATGTTGACTACTCTGTCCATAACCTTCTCGAAATCTTCCTCATTCTCAACCTCAACAGAAACAACCTGTCCGTCTTCCTTAATAACTGCGTCCTTAACAAGTTCTAAAGCCTTGATATCTTCCTCAGTCTGGGCAACCTGCTCAGGTGTTGTTAACATCTTTGATTTACTCTTATACTTAACAGCGTATGTTCTTGTCATCATATCCTCCTATTGGCTTTTCGTAGCAATATAATCTCATATGTCATTATATTATATAACATGTTTTGCAATTATGCAACGGCTTTACAATCAACCTTTCATCAGCTTGCCTTTTATTTCTAATTTTTTCATAAAATCAATAATATATTTCTCTCTAAACAAAATCAAACCGCATATATATACCGTTCCAAATATAATTCCTGAAATCATTAGATTTATAAATGAAGATTCTATTCTTAAAAACTTTATTCCATATGCAAAAATACCAGCACAAATTGAAATAACCAAATATATATGACCTCTTAGATTTCTAAAAACTTTTTCTAATAATTCTTTTGTATATATAATCTGAACTATTAAAACTGAAAATTCAGCAATAACTGTTGCTATTGATGCGCCAGCTGATCCATAATATGGAATCAATATACTATTTAGAATTAAATCAATAACCGCACCAACAGAAACTGAATATAATACATATTTTTCTTTTTCTAAAGCTGTTAATACTTGCACACCTAAAATCCCAGTTATTCCAATAGGAATAACTGAAATAGTAATAATTCTCATTGATATAACCGCTCCATCATATCCATTTCCTGCAAGAAAACTAATGGCATCTTTTGAAAATAAGCTAAAATATATAGCTAATGGAATAGACAGCAACATTGTAAAATTCAATGCTGCCTGCATAGTACCAAGAAACTCTTTGCTTTTATTCTCTTTCACATAAAAAGACATTCTAGGAAGCAGCACATTCCCCAAAGATGTAACCAAACTAATCAGTACCGTTTTTATTTTAACAGCTGCATTATAATATCCCACATCAATATCAGTTTTTATAAACCCCAGCATAATAGTATCTAAATTTGTATAAATAGAAACAGCTAGACTTTGTGCAAACAAAATAAAAATTGGTTTTAAATGATTTTTAAAGCTATATTTTCCAACATATTTAAAATCTATATATTGTCTTGTTCTGTATAAATTCAAAAAATTAGCCCCAACTGCTGCAAAAACCAATATTCCTCCATAGATTATATAATCATCTTGCTGATGAACAAAAATGAACATCAATATTAGGGAAATAAATTTAAACGCAATTGAACGTATTGTTATATAATCATATTGTTCCAGCCCTTGAAACAACCAATTCATCCCAAACATATTAAATAAAATATTCAATCCATTAATTAAAAATAATGTTTTCTCCATTTTGAATTTGGGAATCGTCAAAACAGCTACAATATAAACAATCATTACTATGCATGTTGTAACAGCATTTATAATAAAAATCTCATGCACAGTTTTTGAAAGTTTCTTTTTATCATTTCTTACTTGTGCACAGGCACGTATTCCATATGTTGGAATACCTAAAGAGGCTATTAACAAAAAATAACTTGCCGCTGATGTAGCAAATGTTACTTTACCATTACCTTCAGCTAATAAAATTCTTGAAACATATGGAAAAGTTATTAATGGAAATATTATTTGAGACATGCTCAACAATAAATTCATCAAGAAATTGTACTTAATAGAATGCTGTCTCATCTTATTTATCAGCCTTTCATTTTTAATAAATTCATCTTGAGAAGCAATTTTTTTATTCTGTTTCTATTCTTCTTAAAAATTGTATCTCTTTTTTCTTCTGTATTGAAAACAGGCTGTTCTGATATTTTTAATTCATTTTTTACTACCCAAACCTGCAGCAATCTTTCTGATAAAAATCCAAATACCCTTTTTTGATAATTATCTGAATACTTATTTATATCTATTAATGGTTCTAAATTAAACAGAACAGAAAATAGCCATTTTGCATAATCATCAAATGTTTTCTTCTTACAAATCATCATATTAGCATAGTAATATTTATGAGAATTCATAACCTCATCAAATGCATCTAGATAATCTGGACACACATTTGAAATAACCTGCCTTGTTAAATCTAAATCTTCTTCATAATGAACATCGCAATAGCTCTGCCTTACAGTTCTAAATATTTTTTCTGGAGTCGGCAGAATAATATCATTCTTTTCTAATTTAGAAACTATAATATCATAATCTAATACTTTGGGCTTTATATTAAAATATGTATAAAGAAAATCTCCTGCTACCGAAGTAAAATACCGCCTATAATGTACAACGCCTATAATATCTTCTTGATTTTCTTTAGAATTCTTCCAAAGCCAGTAAATCCCGGTCAGTTCACAATAATTTTTATTTTTATAAGATATATTGTTTCCAGTATTATCACATATATACTCCGAATCAAAATCATCATTCATCCCCACATGAAGAATTTTATAATATAATTTATCTTCAAAATACTCTTTAAATTTCTTATGTGTTATTATATATATCATAATGTCTCCTCTTTATTATCAGCAAAAAAATTAATATTTTCAGTCGCCAAAAAATAAATTGCAATTTCAACTAATATAAACCAATTAAATTGAATATTATAAAATAATCCTATAAACAAAGCCGTAATTATCAATCCTATATTCTCAAGATTTTTTACCTTTTTTGATACAAAAATTATTCTCAGTTCAAAATATATCCATGCAAAAAAGCCAAAAAATCCTTGGTTCAAAAAAATATTAATATAATCATTTTCCACTACCCAACTAGATAAATTCGAATATTGATTATTAAACCATGTATAATGTTGTCCTGATGTGCCAAATCCTGTTCCAAATAAAAAATTAATGATATTTTCATTTTTTATTATAGCACCAAAATTACGATAATATAAATAATGTACAACACTACTATTATCATACTTATTAGATGTACTATCAGCTATTCTTTGAATAATATATTGACCCAATTCTAAAATTCTGTCTTTCTCCAAAAAAACAGTTGTTCCAATTAAACATATTATAAACAGCAATCGTACCACTTTAATTTTAACTATATTATCTCCGATTCTTCCTCGTCTTATAAACATTTTAAATGATGTAGCAACTGCTAATCCTAATATTAAGGCAACACTTTTGCTCAAAAGTGCAATAATGTATATTGCAAATATAATGTAAATATTAGATGTCGTAAAGAAAAGGAATATCATAGATGGCAGTAGAATAGCTCTATGAGAGTAAAATCCTGAAGGTATAAGCTGCTGTCCTGAATAATCACCTTTTGCCCCTTGTATTTTCAGAATACCACTAAAAATAAATTCATTTAAATCTACATTTATAAATTTAAATACGAATAACTGTAAATAACTCCATATCAATGTAGCATAACATGATATCTTGAATCCTTTCAAAAACAATAATGCATATTTATAATTTGAACACATCAATGCATATATAACTAAGATTAAAATATACACACACCCTTCTATTATAGCTTTATGTCTGAATCCTTGTGATAGTCTCATATTAACAGCAGAAATCAAAACCGTTATAATCGTCAAAGCACAGTATATACACCAAAAAATATCAATCTTAATGCAATCTTTATTATATATTACTCCTATAAATATAGTCATTAAAAGCAGCAAATTAAATACTGATATTCCTCCAAATGCCAACAATTGAATAGTCGATAAAATTCCAAGTAATAAGAAACTTTTTTCTCCATTAATTATATTATCCATAGTATTATTTCTTTTCCTTTATGCCAATTTCCCTCTTATAAATCTATTTACTACCCACGCCAAATATAATAATTGAATATAAGCATAATTGGTTCTGACTTTATAACATGTAGTCCATATATACTTAAAATCTTTTCTATAAACACCACACAATTTTTTTAAATTTCTCATGTACCCCAATGTTATCGTTCCCATACTAAAATGATGCAATTGAGCTGGCCATACATAGACATTACCACCCGTTTTTCTTGTATGCAAACACATTTCTACACAGTACAAATGCCAATTATCGCATAATTCATCATTAAATTTCAATTTCTCCCATGTGTTTTTTTTCATTCCAAAAAAACCTTCATCAACACAAGAAACTTCATATAACTGTTCTTCATAATTATTTATTATAGTCTGATCATATATCTTACCAGCTGTTATATTAGTGTAATATACCTTAGAAGGCTCTCTTACCCCCTGTGTCCCCACTATATCTCCACATTTCTGGTTATAGATTATTGTTGCGATGAATTCCAGTTCATTAGATCTTTTTAAATATATATCCTGATGCGAAAAAATCAGCACATCTCCCGATGCTTCCTGTGCTCCATAATTTAATGCACTTGCAGCTGACGAAAATTTATTGTTAGAATTATCTATTGCAATCAATTCATATTGCATGTTCTGTTTTTTCAATGACTTCAACAATTGATTTTCAAAAACGCTTTTATTATTGTACACACATATAACAGATACTTTCATTTCTATCTCCCAAACATCATTACAATAACTTTCATTTACACTTCAATTCTGTCAAAATTGATTTTATATTGCTAAACATGCAGCAAATATTAATTTGAATGATGTTAAATTTTCTATATTCACTTAAATAATACCTAAAGCTTTTGTTTGCTATTTTCTGTATTTGCCTTTTATCTAAAACAGATTTCACTGTTGTTGAATGATTATGAATAATCTTTGATTCCAGTGACAATGCACACTTATATTGTTTTTTTAATAATCTTTCAGCAAGAATTACTTCTTCATAATACAAAAATGTATTTTCATCCATATAATCAATCTCATCTATTTTATTGAGATCTACCATCATACAACATCCCTGTGGTCTATATATAATTGCATATCCGCCTAAGTCTTCTGCAATTCTACCAATTTTTTTGTATTTTACTGCTCCTATAGTATAATAATAAAATGACATTTTCCTTGCATCTCTATTAAACATATACCCTTCTGGTGAATATATATCTGGATTAACCACTGCAATGCTCTTATCTTTTTGAAATACTGCCATCAATTTATCAAGAAGTAATTCATCATCAATTATTATATCGTTATTTAACACAAGTGCATATTTATATCCATTATTAAATGCATATCGTAATCCTATATTATTTCCTGATGCATATCCGTTATTAAATTGGGATTCCAACATTATGAATCCTAGTTTACCTGCTTGTTCACGTAACATTTCCCCAGAATTATTAGGAGATGCATTATCAACAACTATTATATCTTCATAGGAAACATTAAGTTTTTCTCTACATAATAACACTTCTTTTTGTGTATCTCTCCATGAATTATAATTAAGAATTATTATCGCTACTTGTTTTTCATTCACAGCTATTTTCTCCCAAATTCTCACTTTTTTCTATATTTAATAATTAATTTTAATATTTTACTATCATTTATTATATATCTTTTCGCCATTCTTTTAGGATCTTGTGTAATTCTAAACAACCATTCCAATCCATGATCTGCCATCCAACGAGGAGCTCTTTTTACTTTTCCAGCTTCAAAATCAAAACTTGCACCTAAGCCAAATGATACTGGCACTTCCAGTTCTTTACAATAATTATACATAAACATTTCCTGCTTAGGACATCCTAACCCAACCACTAATATATGTGGCTTTGTTTCTTTAATCATCGAAACAATTTTTTTTATTTCGTCAATATCTTTTTCAAATCCAAATGGTGGAGAGTAGGTTCCAATAACATTTAATCCCTTATATTTTTTCGAAAGATTTTTTGCCGCAGTTGCAGCTACACCTTTTTCAGCCCCCAAAAAAAACATCTTATAGCCTTTTTGTGCAGCCAACTTACATAATAGCGGAAATAAATCAGACCCTGATATTTTTTCTTTTATTGGCGTACCGTACCATTTAGAAATCCATAATAATGGTTTTCCATCAGTCAAAATTAACGAAGCATTAGCATATACCTTTTGTAAATCTTCATTCGTTTCAAGTTGAACAATGTGATCCACATTGGGTGTTACAACATATGATGCATTACCTGCTTTTATCAATTTTTCTATTTCATGTAAAGCCTCATCCATTGTCAGATTATCAATTTCTGTATTCATAAACTTTAACCTTGACATCATTATATTCCTTTTCCAATCTTTGAGGAACTTCCTCATATTATTTATGTATTTATAACTGTTAATAACACTCATCAAATCTCATTAAATCTTTTTATCTTACTTAAAATACATACTCAATATAATACTCATTAATTTCTTTGATAGCAAGCATTATATTGTACATATTCAAAACCCCCTCAAGCAGTTTTGATTTTTCACCTTATCTGCTTAAGGGGGACTACTATTTCTTATAGACTATAAATTGTATTCCTACGTTTTTGCTAAATTTTCCTTATACTTCTGGAGAACCATCTCTTCCTTCTGCCTGTCCATAGTCAATGTAATGTATGAAATAGCTCTTTAAGTTGTCTCCATATACTGCATTCAAATCTGTATATCTTGCACGATATGCTTTTACATCAAATGTTGCTATTCCCTGACGTCCTTCTGCCATTCCATATTCCACAAAGTGTGCAAATGCTTTCTCTTCGTCATTTCCAAATGCTTCTTTAATGTCTGCATACTTTGACAGATAATACTTTGCATCAAATACTGCTGCATAGTATGTCATACCGTTATCTTCTCCATATACTGCATTTACTTCTACATCTGTTGTTACATTTGTGTAATCTGCATCCCAGCACTTGAAGTTCTTCTCTGCTTCTATATCTTCTGGTGCCTCTGCTGACTCTCCATCTGATACTTCCTGTACCTTTACTACCTTTCCATCTTTTCTGAATATTACAAGATGGTCTTTTTCTCGACTTGCATTTCTTCCTTCAGCTTTTCCATAATTCAGGTAATGCATATAATACAGTTTCATATTTTCGCCAAAAGCTTCATTCAAATCTGCATTTCTTAACTGATATAATACTGCATTGAATTCTGCTGAGCCCTGACGTCCTTCTGGCATTCCGTATTCTACAAAATGAGCAATAGCTTTTGTTTCATCTTCTCCAAATGCAGCCCTTAAATCTGGATACTTTGCAAGATAATACTCTGGATCAAATACAGATGAATAATCAACACCTTCATATATTGTTGTTTTGCTTGGCTTTCCACTTCTTCCTTCTGCTTTTCCATATTCAATATAATGAATATAATAACTTACAAGATTATCTCCATATACATCTCTTAAATCTGCATATCTTATCTTATATGTATTTACATCAAAATCTGCTATACCTTGACGTCCTTCTGCCATTCCCTGCTCTACGAAATGAGTAAGCGCCTTCTTTGCATCTGCTCCAACAAGTTCTTTAACATCATCATATGTTGCAATATAATACTCTGCATCAAATACTGGTGCATAATATTTTGCATCATACTTTGAATCATCAGTTCCTGTTGCAGGAATTACTGTTACATCCGTCTTTGCATCACATACTGTACAATGGTGGCTCTTGCTTCCTGCTGTTGTCTCTGTTGCTTCAACATCTACTGTCCACTCTGTACTGAAGCTATGTCCCTTTGCTGGGATTGTTTCTGTGTATGTCTTCTTGTCACATGTTCCTGTTGTAGATGTACATGTATATGTAAGCACTCCTGCCTCTGTACATGTTGCCTGCTTTGTTATCTTTGACTCATACTTATGTGTATGTGTTGTTCCAGATGGTGTATATACCATATAGAAAAGATTAATTGCATCTTTCTTTGTTATCTCTACACTTCCAGCTGCAACATCTACTGTTAATGTACCATCAGAACCAACTGTTTTGCTTGTTCCATTAACATTTACATTCTTGCCAGAAACTGTTCCGCCAAATACAAGTGTAAGCTTTCCAGCAGATGGTGCTGTAAACTTAATGCTTGTTGTTTTCTCCATCTTAAGGCATTTTGTAAGTGTAAGACCGTTGTATGTTGCTGTACCTTTATTTGTTGCTATGTTTCCTGTAATACTATAGAAGTCACTTGTTGTTCCTGATTCTGTAAAGTTATGTACCTTTGCATCTCCTGATACCGGTGTGTCAGGTGTAACAGGTGTATCTTTTCCAGTAGCTGGAATAACTGCTGTTTCATTATAACCACATACTGTACATGTGTGGCTCTTAAGACCTGTTTCTGTCTCTGTTGCAGCCTTAACAACTATCCAATCACCATATGAATGAGCTTTCTTAGGAATCACTTCTGTATAAGTCTTCTTATCGCAAGTTCCATTAGTAGCTGTACATGTATATGTAATCTGACCTTCCTCTGTACATGTAGCTTCTTTAGTTACTTTTGATACATAATGATGATAATGTGCATTAGGATCTGCTGCTTTAACAGTAAGAGAATTAATTGTCATCTCCTTAAATGAACCTGCTGCTGGATTAACTCCATTACCACCTGACTGAATATTATATGGCATAATCATATATGTTCCAGCTGGAAGACCTGTAACAGTACCACTTCCTACCTTGAAGCACTCACCAGCCTCATTAACAAGGCATCCAGTTGTTGTTAATGCTTCTGATGCAAATGATACAGTAACATCTACTGTTCCACCTACTGTGAATGCATATACAGTCTTGCTAAGCTTTCCTGGTGCTGCTGTATATGGATAATCAGATATATTAATTGGTGTTACACCAGGTGCACAATATGATAACAATGAACACTCTGAAGTGGTAACATTCTCTGGTCTCTTAACTGTCTCTGGCATACAACCATTATATGCCTTAAGAACCTTAGCTGCATCTGTGACGCTTGTCTGTAACTGATAATCACCACTTGGAATATATGAAAGTGATGCATTAGTATCAAAATTCTCATATTTATTACCAGATGTAACCTTTGTTGACTTATCTGCAACAACTGTTCCTGTCATTGAGCCAATACAAGATGAGAATGAATCCTTATAACTCTTAATTGCTCCAGATCCTACATCCATTGGATTCTTTGTCATGAAGAATAAATTATATTCTGAATATATATAAGCATTAGCTCTTGTATTCATAGCATAATCTGTTGTTCCAATAAACTGGTTATTGTAGAAATGCATATTTGCCTGACGTCCAAGAGGCTGTCTTGCTTTGCATCCCTTCCAGACATTGTGATGATATGTAAGATTATACTGTAATGATGTATCTGATGAACCAACAAGGTTAGTCTTATGGCATCCTTCAAAGTAGTTATATGAAACTGTTAAATATTCACCACGCTTGAAATCGCATGAGCCATCACCTTCAGCCTTATCTGATTCTGCAGGTCCTGTTATAGAAGGGCTGTAAAACTCATTGTTGTGGATCCAGCATCTTTCAACTGGAGCTGTTATAACAGAACCATCCTGAACACCTTCCATACCAATAGCATCTTCTGGCTGATTCATAAATGTAAGATTACGAACCTCAAAGCTCTTTCCTAATCCAGCTGCTGTTGTTGATGTCTCAGACATAAAATGAATTCCCCATCCATCCATAGCTGCATCTGTACCAACACCTTCAATTGTTACATCCTTTGCTGACTTCATACGTGCCATATGACCGTTGTCGCCAAAACTTCCGCCATAATCATTACAATTATAATCTGTAAGGCCATCAATAAGTCCTGCATTAGCTGCTGCCCATGTTCCTGTCTTATAAAGACCAGACTCTGATACTGTTCCAACCATACGAATTACTAATGGTATATTATTCTCAGCAAGTAACTGGAGAATACCCTGATTAGTATTACCCTTGCCGTAATATACCTTTCCACTTGATATCTTCTTGCACTCTGTCTCATGACCTGCTTCTCCGCAAGCCTTACCAACAGAGTTAAGAATATTACCAATACCAGAAACTGTTACTCCACCATAAGAAAGTGTAACTGTGTTCTTGTTTTCATCTGTTACATAAAGAACAATTGCATTATCCTTTAATGTTCCATCATCATTATATGCACCAACTCCGTTTGTGTAATTATAATGTGCATATCCTGATCTGTCCTGTTCATTAACCTCAATACCTGACTGAGTAAATGTACCTGACTTTGTTGTTACAGTGAGAGTATATGTACCAGGCTTTAATCCCATAACATCAACTCTTACACCTTCACTTGTATCTCTGACAAGATATTCAAAATCTTCTCCTGCAAGAGATCCGCTTACTGGACCTGAATATGATACTGCTGTTACATCGGCATCTTTTACGCCTTTGATTGTAGCATACATCATCTCATTCCAGCCCCCAACTGTAGTAAAACTTGTAGCAGCTGCTGCATAAGTCATACTAGGTGCTGCTATTGCAAGATTACTTACTACTAATAATCCAGCAACCACCTTTGCAAAAACTTTTCTAATTTTTTGCATAATAGCTCTTCTCCTTTTCAAATTTTTAATGCATTGAATTGTGTATATTTCATATATGCAATTCAAAATTTGCTTTTATGTTACCACTTTTGCACAATATGTTCAAGGTTTATTCACATTTTATACAAATTTATTTTAAAAATCCCCTCCAAACAGTTTTGACATTTGTGCCTTATCTGCCTAAAGGGGATTTTTCTATTTCTTATAGACTATAAATTGTATTCCTACGTTTTTGCTAAATTTTCCTTAT
>OLHA01000247.1_pt1 | contig 31900 bp, 31 predicted proteins | sample 1605961 | NCBI WGS metagenome assembly OLHA01 (sample SAMN03283288) | human gut metagenome | biome: human-associated habitat; material: feces | host: Homo sapiens | place: Peru | collected 2012
TAAGAACTCATAAAAAACTAGTAGACGTTTTAGCAGAAACATTAATGACAAAAGAGACACTAACTAAAGAAGAAATAGAAGATATAGTAGAAGCAAATAGCGATATTAAAATTAAAAGAGAAGAGAAATTATCCGATCAAATAAAAGAAGATATCGAAGAAGAAAAACAAGAAAAGACTGAAGAAAAAGAAGAAACTAAATCTAAAAAAATTAAAACTTCTAAAAAAGAAACAGAAGAAGAGTAGAAATACTCTTTTTATTTTGATATAATACCAAATCAAGTAAGAGGTCAAATACTTTAAAAAGACTAAAAATAATATACTGAAAGTGTTATAATATAACAAGAAAAGAGGAGTATTATGATATTATTTATAGACACACATACTGAATTAATAACTATAGCATTAAAAACAAAAGATAACTTATTTATTAAAACAAAAGAAAGCGAATACAGTCATTCAATATATACAATGCCAATGATTGAAGAAATATTTAGAGAAAACAATCTAAATGTAAAAGATTTAGATGAAATAGTAGTAGTAAATGGACCTGGAAGTTTTACAGGAATTAGAATAGGTCTTTCAATTGCTAAAACTATCGCATATGCTTTAAATCTAAAAATACATACAATCTCAAGTTTAAAAGCATATTTAATAAGCAGTGATATAAATGAAGATAAAATGGCAGTTATAGAAGACAATAAAGGATACTATATTTGTGCATTTGATAAAGATAATAATACTATAGTAGAAGAAACATACTTAGAAGAAAATCCATACACATATAAAGAAGTTGATTATAAACTTGATATAAACAAAATTATAGATTATTGTAATAAATTCGAAAGCGAAAATCCACACCATATAAAAGCTAATTATATAAAGAAAATAGAGGTAGAGAAATAATGATACAAAAAGAAATATTAAGTGACACAGATTCTATATATAATTATATGGATGGAGATAAAGTATTAGGATACTTAGAAATAAGATTAGTAGATGGTGTTATTGATATCATGAATATTTTTGTGAATGAAGAAAATAGAAAGCAAGGTATTGGTACATCTCTAATGGAAGAAATGTTTAAAAACGAAGAATATAGTAGAATAATGTTAGAAGTAAATGAACATAATGATGAAGCAATAAGACTATATAATAAATTAGGATTCAAAGAGATAAGTTTAAGAGATAGATACTACGGAGAAGATACAGCAATAATAATGGAAAAGGTGAGATAATGAAAGATGTATATATTTTAGCAGTAGAGTCTTCATGTGATGAAACAAGCGTAAGCATAATTAAAAATGGAACTGAAGACATAGCTACAATAATCAATTCTCAAATAGATGTTCATACTAAATATGGTGGTGTTGTTCCAGAAGTAGCAAGTCGTCTACATTTAGAAAATATAACTATGGTAATAGATGAATGTTTAGAAAAAGCTAATATGAAACTTGAAGATATGGATGCATTTGCTTGTACTTATGCTCCAGGTTTACTTGGAAGCCTTTTAGTTGGAGTAGAAGCAACTAAAGCCTTGTCATTCATATATAATAAGCCTTTTATAGCAGTAAACCACATGATGGGACACATATATGCTAATATGATAGGAAATAAGCTAGAATACCCTCTATTATCCCTTATAGTGTCTGGTGGACATACTGATTTAATATTAATGAAAACAGAAGATTCATTTGAATACTTAGGACAAACATTAGATGATGCAATAGGTGAAGCATATGATAAAGTAGCAAGAATTCTTGACCTTCCATATCCAGGAGGACCAAATGTTGAAAAATACGCTTTAGAAGGTAAACCTTCATATAAAATGCCAAATATATTAAATGATGATTCATTTAACTTTAGTTTTAGTGGTATAAAAAGTCATTGTAATAACTTAGTACACAATGAACATCAAAGGGGAAATGAAATAAATAAACAAGATTTAGCAAGATCATTTCAAGACTGTGTAACTTCGCACTTAGTAGATAAAACAAAAAAGGCTTTATTAAAATATAATTTAAAAACATTACTTATTAGTGGAGGTGTCGCAAGTAATTCACATATTAGAGAGTCTCTAAAAGAAATGTGTGAAAGCATTGGTGTTTCTATGCATATGCCACAAAAAAAATACTGCACAGATAATGCAGCAATGATAGGAGCAGCAGCATACATACTATATAAAAATAATATATTTGCTCCATTAAGTACTAACGCACAAAGCAATGTTAAACTTTCAAATATAAAATAAAACTCTATTTCTAGAGTTTTATTTTTTCATCTTTTTATTAATTTCAGAAACATTTTCTTGAATAGAAAGTAATACTAATGAAAATTCATATACTAATCTTAAAGCTAAATTTCCAAATACTAATACTAACAAGAAAAGTAAGAAACTAGTACTTATAACTGTAAATGATACTAAAGTTAAATAAATAGCAAATACTAAATAAGAAACTTTTAATATTACAGTAATATACATCTTTTTGAATTTTACAAAATCATATAATTTTGCCATAAATCCTTCATATTTTCCTTCATTTTTATCAGAAAATACTGTGAAGTATAAGCATATACCACCTATTACAGCAACAACTAATGATATTAATACCAAAACACTGTTATCACTAACACCTACAGGTCCTGAAAATCCAATATCATAACTATTTTCAAACATAACTTCCTCCTTAAACAATAATATCATAAAATTAATAAAATATAATAAAAAAAGTGATTTTTATCACTTTTTTTTAAAAACTAATAATTTACTTAAAACATAATTTAGAACTGTAACAACAACTTGAACAACTAATTTCATTATCTTATCATTAAAATGAAGTAGGGTAACAAAAATAAACATAATACCCATATCCATAAGAAGTGTTGCAATTCTAGAGCCATAGAAGCTAGCAGCTTCTTTTAATTTATCAGTACGTTTACTCTTGAAAACAAATATTCTATTAGCAAAGTATGCAAATGTGACACAACAAATCCAGGAAATGATATTAGCTAGTTGCAATTGAACAGCATTATCAGGATTTAAGAATGTATATACGCAGAAATAATACGTACCTAAACTAACAACTGTAGTCAAACCACCAACTATTAAATAATTAATTATTTCTTCGTACTTTTTATATAACTTCCAAACTTTATTAAATAATTTTTTCATATTATAAGAAATCCTCATCAAATCCTATACGTTCACGAGCTATAAATATTGGTCTTCTCTTAGTTTCATTATACGTTTTACCTAAGTATTCACCAAGTATTCCTAAGAATATTAATTGAATTCCACCTAAGAATAACATAACACACATAAGTGATGCATATCCAGGAGTATCAACACCAGTAGTAAATGTCTTAATAAGTATAACAATTAAATAGATAAATGCTATAAAACTTGTAAGTACACCAGTATAAGTAGCAAATCTAAGTGGTTTTGTACTAAAACTAACTATACCATCAAATGCATAATTCAAAAGTTTAAATTTACTCCATTTAGAAACTCCAGCTTTTCTTTCCTTAACTTTATATGAATCATAATATGTTCTAAATCCTACATAACTAAAGATACCTTTAGAAAATCTATTTCTTTCACTCATTTCAAGAATAGCTTCAACTACATTCTTTCTAAACATCCTAAAATCAGATGCACCATCAACTATTTCCATATTTGAAAGTTTACCCATTAATTTATAGAACATTCTTTGTAGTCCTCTTTTTTTCTTTTGCTTTTGACACATACATACAGCATCGTATTGATCATTTTCTCTTAAAAAGTCAAACATTTTAACTAAATAAGCAGGATCTTGTTGTAAATCACAATCAATAATACAAGCATAATCTGCCTTAGAGTATAAAAAGCCTGCATACATTGCAGCTTCTTTTCCAAAGTTCCTAGAAAAACTTATTATTTTAACGTTCTCGTCATCTTTTTTATATAGTTCTTTTAACTTTTGTAAAGTTTTATCCTTTGAACCATCATCTATAAATATAAAATTATGTTTTATTCCTTTTAATGCTTCGTTAACTGCATCATAAAAATTGAATATATTATCTTCTTCATTATATGCAGGTACAATAATATCTAATTTCATTTAATTCTTAACTCCTAATATCCTAATTTTCCATCAAGACTTTCATCATCATTAACCCAGTCTTGAACATCTATTTCTCTATATTTATCTTTACTATCTCTTACTATTACTTTTGCTATACCACTATTTATAACAACTCTTTTGCACATTGAACAACTAGAAGAATTTTCTACATATTCACCAGTTTTAGAATCTTTTCCAACCATATATAGTGTAGCACCAATCATATCTTTTCTAGGCGCAGATATAATAGCGTTTTGTTCAGCATGAACACTTCTGCATAATTCATATCTTTCACCACGGGGAATATTAAGTTTTTCACGAACACAATAACCTAAATCATTACAGTTCTTTCTACCTCTAGGTGCACCATTATAACCAGTAGATATAATTTCATCATTCTTAACTATAACAGCTCCCCATTTTTTTCTAAGACATGTTGCTCTTTCTAAAGTTGCCTCTGCTATATCTAAATAATAATTATTTTTATCAATTCTTTCCATACTAAAACCTCTATAAACATTCTATCATAAAATTTTACAAAAAAATATATTTTAAATCAAACTTGTAATTTCTTTACTGAATGATATAATTATTATAGTAAAGTAGGGAGTAAGAATGAAAAATTATATTAAAAGAATATTAAAGAAAAGTAAGAAAGAAATAATAATAGAAGTATTTGTATGTATAGTATTAAGAGCAATTCTATTATTAAACCCAATTTTATATAGTGAAGCAGTAAATTCAATATCAGCAAGTTCTTATGAAAGAGCAATCAGTATTCTTATTATATATATAATTTCAATCAGTGTTTATAAACTATTCGAATATTTTAGACAATATTCTTTTTATAATGTTTATAATAAGATATATAAAGAAAGTACTAGTATCGGACTTCAATACACAAATGATAATTCTATATTTAGTTTATCAAGATTTAGTGCAGGAGAGTACTTAAATATAATGAGCACTGATATAGATATAATTTGTAGTTTTATAACAAATGGTATCTATAGAATAATTCAACTTCTTGAATTCTCAGTTATTTATTATTATTTCTTTAATGTTAATATTAACTTGTTCTTTATAACAGTAGCATTTTCCCTAGTAGTTTTAATTTTTATAATTATATCAGGAAATAAAATTCAAGTATATAATAAAGAAAGAAAAGAAAATTATGACAAAAAAACAAGTGCTGTAAACGATGTATTCTCAGGTATAAAAGAAATAAAAGGATTTAACCTTAGTAAAAATATAAATAGTAAAGTAAATAATGAGACAAATAAATATGTTCAATCAAATAAAAAATATACAGTTATATATTATGCAATAAATATTGTAGCTGTTTATGTATTTGAAATTCTTAGATTAGCAGTTTTCATCTATGGAGTTTATGAAATTGCCAAAGGAAGAATGGAACTTGGAATATTATTAGTAATATATAGTTATTATCAAAAAATCATTGATAATTTCTCACTAGTTTCAACATTAAATCTAGAATATAAAAACTTCAAAATATCACTTCAAAGATTAAATAAATTATTTGAATATGCTAAAGAAAACAAAGAAAACGATGTAACTATAGAAGAACCTAAAGGAGAAATTGAATTTAACCATGTTCTTTATGGTTATAGACATGACCCTATGCTTAGTGACTTTAGTATAAAAGTAAATCCTAAATCTATTACTGCTATAACAGGTAAAACAGGTAGTGGAAAAACTGGTATATTTGATTTACTTATGAAAATGAATAGGCAAATCCAAGGAAGTATAATGATAGATGGAATAGATATATCATCTATTGGAGACTCAAATTATTATAATTTAGTATCTATCGCAAGAAAAAGCCCATTCTTCTTTAACTGCAGTATAAAAGATAATCTAATGATGATTGGTAAAAGTGAAGAAGAAATGGAAGAAGTATGTAAGCAAGTTGGAGTGCATGATGCAATCATGAGTCTTGAGAAAGGCTATGATACAGTAATCAACAACAACACAAAACTATTATCATCATCTCAAAAAAGACTTTTAGCTATCGCAAGAGTACTACTTAAAGATACTAAAATATTCTTATTTGATGAAATAATCGAAACATTAGATAAAGAAAACAGAACAAATATTATGAAAATATTAAAAGAAAAAAAGAAAGATCATACAATAATGATAATTTCAAGAGATAAGAAAATATTAAAAGTTGTAGACAACATAGTATTAATCGATAGTGGAATCCTACAAGCAGCTGGTACACATGAAGAGTTATCTAAAACAAATGATTTATACAAAGAAATCAGCTAAAAACCTTAAATAGTATTTTTTGTGTAAAAAAAATTGTCTAAAAATTTTAATAAATTGACTTATATAAAGATTTTATCTATTATAAAAATAGATAGAGAGGATATGAAAATGAAACAAGAATTTGACTTGCACATGCATACATCTTATTCAGATGGAGAACATCCATTAGAGATTGTATTAAAAAAGATTAAAGAAAATGAATTAAAAATATTTTCTATTACAGATCACGATAGTGTAGACTCTATAAGAGAAATAAAAAAATATGATTTAGGAACTGCTAAATATATAAAAGGAATAGAAGTTAGTTCAATTCTAGATGGAAAGTATAAATTACATATATTGGGTTATAACATAGATGAAAATAATGCCAAATTAAATGATGTAATATTAAAATTAAAGGAAGCTAGAAAAAAGAGATTTTCCGAATTAGCAAGTTATGTTGAGGAAAACTTTGGTTTTAAAATAAAGCATGAAGATATAGAAGAAGTAGTTGAAAATGTAAATATACCTGGTAAACCACATTTGGCTGAAATAATGATAAAGTATGGTTATGTATCAAGTGTAAAAGAAGCATTCGAAAAATATTTAGAAGATGCTAAAACAAAAACATCAAATAGAATGGACGCTAAAATAGTAATTGAAGCAATAAAAGATGCCGGCGGAATAGTAATATGGGCACACCCAAAGAAAGTTGAAAAAAAATATAATATCAATTTTGAAGAATTAATGTCTAGATTATTAGAACTTGGTCTTGATGGAATTGAACCATTTAACTCATTACATACATATGAAGAAAGTATGAGATATTTAAAATATGCAAAAGAACATAATTTAATAACAAGTGGAGGATCAGATTATCACGGAGAAAATGTAAAACCTGATGTTAAAATAGGAGTTATATTTAATAGTGGTGAAAATATAAAAATTGATACAAAAGATATCACATTAATATCAAAATTGGAGGGATAATATGGAAGATAAAAATATAGAATTCATTAAAATGGATGAAGGAGAAGCTGAAGCAGCAAAATCATTCATAATTACACAATTAGATGAATATGTTTTACCTTATATTTATGAAAAAAATCTAATGTTCTCATCAGAAAAAGATTCAATATATAGCGAATATTTAAGTATAAGTGCATCAGCAAGTGCCTTATTACCATCATATGCTGATAAATCACAAAATTCAGAAAGCAAAAAAGCCGAGTTGGATTCACAATTAAGAGAATTATATATAAGAACAAAAAATTTAGTTACTAGAGTATCAGAAGAACAAAGTATGGGAAGCTCAAAGAAGCTTTAGTAAGGTGATAATATGGAAGAAGTACCATTTAATTATTATGAACAATATCAAAAACTATTTGATTACTCAAGTTCTGATGAAGAAAAAAAATCACCTGGAGACAAGTTAAAAGAAGATATAGAGCAATTAAAAGAAACAATGAGAAAGTCAGGCTATTCTGAAGAAGAAATTTCGATTGTAACAGAAATAGATCCTTTTGATATAGCAAAAGCCACTAAAGTTGCAGTAGACATTGCATTAACCCCGTCTTTAGATGGAAAGAAAAAAGTAATAGAAAAAGCGGATGTACCAACATTCTACCAAGTTGCAGGACAACCAGGTTGTGGTAAATCTGCAGCTATTACTGCGATAGAAGAATCAGCACAAGGAAGACCATATATCTCAGAAATGGATGTATATAGAACTAAGCATCCGCAAATTTCAAAAATAAAAGAAATGATCGCAAAAAGATATCCAAATGATAGAGACAAACAAGGTAAAGATTTTGTAGCAATGACATCTGTTTTCGCGGATATCATGGAATTGTCTGTAACAGGATATTTAATATCACAAGGATATAGCGTAATCAAAGAAACTACAGGTAAAAATTCAAAAAGTTTATGTGGCATGATAGATGCACTAAGATCTCAAACTCCAGAAATGAAAGCAACAATGGCTTGCATGGCTGTTTCACAAGAAGTTTCAATCGATGGAACAGTTTCTAGAGGAAGAATGATGAATAAATTAACGAGTTTATTTGTTGAAGAATTAAATTCATTAGGAATAGAATCAAAACCAGTTGGTAGAGGAACTGTTCCTAGAACATTCAGTGAAAGCATATGCAAACAAATACCGGGATCAATGAAAAGAGTTGCACAAAGTGGAATGATTGATGGTGAATTTTTAATAGTAAAAAGAGGTAAAGAAAATAATATAATTGCAAGAATAACAGGTGAAGAATGTAAACAAAATGCTGATTTTATTATGCAAACTCTAGAAGATAGAATTACAGGAAACTTATCCCAAAAAGAAACGCAAGAACACTTCCAAAAGAAAGTCGAAGAAAGAGAAAAAGCAGCAACAGAAATAGAAAAAGGAAGCGTCGAATCTACAGTTGGATTATATACCTATCCAACAAAAACTTGGTTAAAAGAAACAGACGGAGCCTTAGATTTCTTTAAAAAAGAGTCCGGACTAACAAATATAGATGAAATTGCAGAATGGTTAATTAAAGAAAAGTTTCTTCCACAAATAGTCGCCGATGAAAGAAAGGTAGATACAGAAGAAAATTTAGCTCATTTTGATGAAGAAAATAGAAAAACTATGATACAACTAAACACAGCAATCGTTGCACTTCAAAAAGCAATGGTAGAAAGCTTGAGTAAGCAAGAAGAAATGTACAGTGGAGTAAAAAGATAATTATGAAATATGAATTTAATAATGAAAATCTTGATAAAATAATGCAAGATTTTGGAAAACTAACATTAAGTTCCAAAAAAGAAAAAATAATAGAAGATCTAAAATTTTTAATAGACTATCAAGCAAAATTATGTGAATTAAATAACAAAAGACTAAACAGTATAGACTCAAAAGACATTGAATTTTTTAACTCCAAACTTTCAAGTGAAGATGATTTTTTAGATACTATCTATACTTATTTATATATTTTAAAGAGTGCTAACTATGATTTTATAAATGCATTATCGCAAAATATGATGCAAATTAATGATATGTGGCAACAATAAAATACCTTAAGTGGTATTTTTTCTTTTATATGTTAATAAACTTTACTAGAGGAACTATGAGAACAAATATTAAAACAGGACTAAGTAGTAAAGAAGTAATAAATAGAAGAAATAAATATGGAAGTAATAAACTAACTTCTAAAGGAAAAAATTCATTTTTTAAACTAGTTATTGAATCTTTAAGTGATCCAATTATTAAAATATTATTAATTGCGCTTGCTATAAAAGTTATTTTTTTATTTAAAGATTCTGATATTTATGAAACGGTTGGCATATTTATTGCGATTTTCTTAGCAACTATTATTTCAAGTTTATCAGAATATGGAAGTGAAAAAGCCTTTGAAAAATTAAATGAAGAAAATTCAATAATAAAAGTTAAAGTACTTAGAAATTCAAAAAGGGAAACAATAGATATTGATGAATTAGTTGTAGGGGATATTGTGTATCTAGAGAGCGGAGATAAAGTACCAGCGGATGCAATTATATTAAAAGGAGAATTATACATTGATGAAAGCATTTTAACCGGAGAAACAAAAGAAAGACATGCGAGTATTAATGATGATATATATATGGGTTCAATAGTAACTGATAAAAGTGCAATTATTGAAATCACAAAAGTAGGTGATAAAACATTTTACGGAAAAATAGCAAATGACATACAAGAAAAGCCAATAGAAAGTCCATTAAAATCAAGATTAAGGGTGCTAGCAAGGCAAATAAGCAGATTAGGTTATACAGCAGCTTTATTAATTCTCATATCTTATATGTTTAATGTCGTGATTGTTTCAAATAACTTTAACTTAGAAAAAATACTTGAGTTCAAAGACTTTTCATCGCATCTTTTATATGCATTAACATTAAGTGTAGCAGTAGTAGTAATGGCTGTACCAGAAGGACTTCCAATGATGATAACATTAGTTCTTTCTTCAAACATGAAAAGACTATTAAAAAGAAACGTATTAGTAAGGAAATTAGTAGGAATAGAAACAGCGGGTTCTCTAAACATTTTATTCACAGATAAAACAGGTACATTAACAGAAGGAAAACTAAGTGTAGAATCTTATGTAGATGCTGAATTAAACACTTACAAAAATATAAACAACTTATCAACAAAAAATTATGAACTGATTTATCAATCATTAGTTTATAACAATGCGTCTTTTTTAAATAATGGCATTCCAGAAGGAGGAAATACAACAGATAGAGCGATATTATCTTATATAGGAAATGATGATAAAACTAAATATAAAATATTAAAAGTAGAAGAATTTAATTCCAAATTAAAATATTCAAGTGTCGAAACAAACTACAATAATAGTACTCTCTTCATAAAAGGTGCATATGAAAAAGTAATCGAAAAATGCACAAAATATCATAAAAAAGATGGAACAGTAAGAGTATTAATAGATAAAAAGAATATAGAAAACTATATAAATGTAAAAACAAGTGAAGGCAAAAGAGCATTAGCTTTAGCATACAAAGACAATTCCTCAAATGGATATATATTACTGGGTTTTATATTTTTAAAAGATAATATAAGAAAAGAAGCGTACGAAGGAATTAACAAAATAAAGAAAGCAGGCATTCAAGTAGTAATGGTAACTGGAGATGCTAAAAACACTGCTGTTTCTATAGCAAAAGAATTAAAGATAATAGACAGTAATACTAACAAGTTATTAACAAGTGAAGAATTTAATAACCTAACAGACGAAGAAGTCAAAAAGATACTTCCAGATTTAAGAGTTTTAAGTAGAAGTCTTCCACAAGACAAAAATCGATTAGTTAGACTTGCTCAAGAACTAAATTTAATAGTTGGAATGACCGGAGATGGAATAAATGATGCACCAGCACTAAAAAAAGCAGATGTAGGATTCTCAATGGGAAGTGGTACTGAAATAGCAAAAGAGACAAGTGATATAGTAATAATTGACAACAATATATTATCAATATCAGTAGCTATTTTATATGGAAGAACAATATTTAAAAGTATAAGAAAATTTATAATATTTCAACTAAGTGTTAATATTTGTGCAGTACTATTAAGCATAATAGGTCCATTTATAGGAATATTGTCTCCAATAACTATAATACAAATGCTTTGGATAAATATGGTTATGGATACATTCGCAGGATTAGCATTTTCATATGAACCAGCACTTGAAGAATATATGGAAGAACCACCGAAAAAAAGAGATGAAAAAATCATAAATAAATATATGACAAATCAAATAGTATTTAATGGAATATATTCTTCACTTCTATGTATATGGTTTTTAAAATCAAAATTTATTTATGAAATCTATAGGGTAGACCCTACAAACAAATACTTATTAACAGCATTCTTTGGTTTATTTATTTTTATAGCAATCTTTAATGCATTCAATTCAAGAACATATAGACTAAACATACTATCAAATATATTAAGAAATAAAATATTTATAATAATCATTACATTTATAGCAGTAGTACAAATAATCTTAATATATTATGGTGGAGAAGTATTTAGAACAACAGGACTTACTATATATGAATTTGAAGTTATGATTTTACTTGCATTCTCAATAATACCTTTTGATATTTTAAGAAAAATAATATTAAAGAAAAATAAAATAGCTAGGACAATCTAACTATTTATTTTTTCTTCTAACTAATCTTGCTTCTCTATCAAATTCTGCTTTCATAAGTGATAGTTCTACACTTCTTTGATTGCAGTATTGAACTAAATCCTCAAACTCTTCCTGATCAAAATCACAAGGCATATCTTTAAAATAAAACTGATGAAATAAGTATTGATCATAAAAGTCAGGATATCTTCTTAAAGGATCACTAGCATGTGCATACTCAGTGTATCCGAGTCCTGCATGTAAAGAAGGAGTAGTGGAATATTTGCTCTCTAAGTATATGTTAGCTAATATTTTCTTTGTATAATCATCTACATACATTCCCATTTCTTCTATAGTTTTAGAAATATATTCCTCATCTTGAACTCTATAAATAAATGGAATACCTGCTTCTTTGGCAGTTCTAGCCGTAAGAAGATTATATAAACCCATGAACTCACGAACAATAACATCACTTTTTAGTTTTCTAAAATTATCTAATTTTTTACTTTGCTCCTTTTTCTCCCAATATTGTTCTTTCCTAACATTCCTTTTCTCTAATGCACGAGCTAGCATAAGAAGATCAAGAATATTTCTTTCTAATTCATCATTACCTAAATGATTTAAAATAGCTTCACTTTGTAGATAAGTTAAATTCCTACTAACAACTATATTATTCTTTTCAATATAATAATCTAATATTTCACCAGAATCATTCAATACAACATATAAAGTAATTGCTCTTCTAGTTTTTCCTTCATTTAATGATAGTTCATTTTCTATTTTGCTAGGAAACATTCTTGTTCTGGTTCCACTCATATATTTGCATTCATAATTGTTTCTTGCGTTAAAATCAAGTTCACTATTTTTTTCAATAGCACTTGCAGCATCAGCTACATGGATACCAACAATATATTTATTTCCATCTTTTCTAACACTTAATCCATCATCTCTTAAGAAAGTTTTACTTCCATCGATAGAAACAATAATATCGCTACAATCTTTTTTGCTAGGCTTAATAAGAGGGCCATTTGGAATATTGGTCATTATTCCATACTTTTCTAAAATTTCATCAGTACTTAAACCTCTTTTAACTCCATTTATTATTAAATATATTTCATAACTAAATAAATTATTTTTACTAGTAGAATTATGTAGATGTCTTAAATATTTATCTTTATTGACTTTAGATGTATAAAGAAGTTTTAATAAAGTAATATAGTAATAGACATCTCTACTTTCAGTTTCTAAAGCTATCATTGCTTTAAAGAAAACATAATCGAATAACTCATTGTTTTTCCTTGTTAAAGCTTCTTTATTTATATTTAAAAATTTTTTAATAATATCTATATCTTCTTTGTTATCAATTAATTTTCTAATTAAAGTAACTAAAGCATCTGCATCAATATTTTTATCTAAAACAACTTCATCTAATTGATTAGCTGCATCTAAAAGAATCGAATTACTATTATTTTTTAAGAAAGCTAATATTGGCTCTCTTAGTTTTTTGATTCTTTTTCTGTTTATTTCAACTTCATCTTTATTAAAATTTAGTTTATCGCAAAGTATGCAAAGTAAATCTACTCCATTTTTTATAATAGCTGTGTGGTATTCATCATTAATTATATTATTAACATTAGTTTGTAAAGCTCTGTATGCATCTCTTAACATTTGAGTTAAGTTAACTTGGCAATCATCCATATAGTTTTTAATAGATTCGTCAGTAAAATTGCCATAAAGAATAAAATTAAATATTCTTGCATCAGAACTCATAGGCTTCCCACTTTCTAACTTAATAATAACATAATATACAAAAAAATACCAAGGATTTTAAATGTTATGATATAATTTATTTAGGAGTGATAAAATGTATAAAGTAAAGAAATTAATGTTATATATGCTTACACTAGTATTTATTGTATTATCAGGTATAGAACTTTTCAAATATTTTTATGTTGATACTACATTATATGGTGTTATATATCTTTTGGTTAACTTAGTTATATTATTTTTTCTAATTCCAGTAACTTATAATTATAAAAGGAACTTTTCAAGAGCTAGAATTAGCAAACTAATAATAATCTTAATCATTGGCATTTTCAATTCATACATTTTAGATAAAATTGTTATTAGTAATATGACATATATAGATTCATCAACAACATACTTAAATTCAATATTTGTATGTAAAAATATATTAAAAGGAATTGTTTATGGATGTCTTCTAGTATTTACATTTTTCGAATCAAAATTAAACAAGAAAATATCAAAAATGATTAAAAATGCGAAAAAAGTTGATTTTTCTAAATAGTTATGGTATAATATGCATCGAAAAGTTGATAAGGTAAATATGGAAAAGATTGACAAGATATAGATTTTGTGGTATAATACAAGGCATATTTACAAAGGGGGTAAATAAAATGAATGAAAGTTTAGTAAAAGCAATCAAATCAACAATGAGTTCACTATCAAAAACATTTAATGAATTACAAAAAGAATATGAAATGGTTAAGAAGATGGAACCAAAAAATATTCAAGCACAAAATGAAATAGCAATAAAAGCACAAGGAGTATACAAAGAGTACAATACAGCAAAAGCAGAATTAACTAGATATGAAAAAGTTTATAATAACTATGTTAATTTATGTGGAGCACAAAGTATTGAGTCTGATAAAGAAAAATCAAAAGAATTAGAAAAAGCTGTTTCAGACGAATATGATGCACTTGTTAAACTAGAAGATGCTTTAGCAGAAAAATATGACGTAACAATCGAAAGAGAAGTTAAACCAAAAGCAGAAGAAGAGGAAGAAGAATATACTTCTGAAAAACCAAAAAAAGGAACTGCTAAAAAAGTTATAGCTGGTGTGTTAGCATTTGCTGCAGCTGTTGGTATCGGATATGGACTTAGAGGATGTACTGATACAAGAATGGCAAACAATAATACAGCAATCGTTGATACAACAACTCAAGAACAAAAAGAGCCTGGAGAATATGGAACATTCCTAGATGTTACAGATAATGAACAAGTAAATGCGAGAGCAAATTATTTATATAATACATATTTTGAACAATTTAGAAGTAAATTAACTCCTACTGAACAAGCAATGATTACTCCAGAAAAAATAGCTAACATTATTAGAGTAGCTAACGGAGAACTTCCATTAGATTCAGAAGGAAATAGATATTATGATGCAAACTTAACTGATGATTATATTCAAGCATTAACAAAAATAACTGCTGATCTTCCATCATCACCAGCATTAGATAAAATTTATAACGTTCCAACTCACTTATTTGCTGTAGATGGTAGCGACTTATCAAACTTCATGATGAAATATGATGAAGATTATGAAAATATAGCAGAAGCTAGAAATAATCGTGATGGAGCAAAAGCTCAAAGAGCAATAGCTTCATTAGGAAAGAAATTATGGTATGAATGGTCACTTCAAGGTATGAACTATGAAACAGATGGTAAGATGAGTGATTATAAGAGTCCATTTGATTTACCTGCTGCACAAAGAGCATTAGCATTAAATGCTTCAGTTGCAAAATATGGACCATATGTATTTGAATACAATTTAAATGCAATGCAACCAGTATGTATAGATGCTTGTGTTGATTATTATTCAAAAACTATGAAACAATTAACTGTAAATGAAATCTTCGTTGGAGTAACAAGTGGTGAATATGATACAGTTATAGCAAAAGCTGCTGGAATCGAAGTTGATAAAGAACCAGATTCAATAGCTTTTGATCAAGATTTAAGAGATCAACTAGAATTTAAATATAGAGAATTAAAACAAATGACTTTAAAATAATTAAAAGGGGGAAAAAGTTATGTATAGTAATGAAAGAGGATCTAGATTTAGTATACTTGATATAATTGTTAAATTAATTTTTGCAGCATTGTTTATCTTTATATTAATTTGGTTATTTGAAAAGAATGTTCCAAATATGAAACCATTCTATAGTAATGTTTTCAGAGAAAATATTAAATATATGCAAGAAGCTGGTGAAAGTTATTTCACAGATGACAAGTTACCTAAAGAAATCGGAGATACAAATAGAATATCACTTGCTGATATGTTTGATAAAAAGTTAGTATTACCATTTGTTGATGAAGATGGTAATTCATGTAACCAATATGATTCATATGTAAGTGTTACAAAAACTGACAATGGTTATGAATTAAAAACAAACCTAGTATGTAATAAAGAAAGTGATTATACTGTAAAAATTCTAGGATGCCATAATTATTGTAAAGATGCATTATGTTCTAAGACTTGTAGTGTTGAACAAATCACAGAATATAAATATAAAAAATTAAGTAATGTTACTACTTATAAATGTCCAAGCGGATATAAAAAATCTGGTAAATATTGTGTTAAAAGTAAATTAGTTGATTCTAAATCAGCAAATAAAACAACAACAACTACAAAAGTTATAACAGTTGATGCTACTAAAGTAATCGATAGTGGAACTAAAAAATTATTAGAAACTATCAGAGTTAAGAATAATGATTCTTATGAAAAAGTTTATATAAATGCAATTAAAGAAACAACATCAGGAACAACAACAACTACTAAAGTTTATGTTGACCCAATTAAATCAACAAGCAGCGGTAGTTCATCTACTGTTAAAGAAGCATATAGTTGTCAAAAAACAAAAACTGTAAGAGAATCTTATGATTGTACAAAATATAAAACTGAAACTCAATGTACTACAAAATATAAACAAGAAGCATATAGTTGTCAATGTTCAACTAAATATGTAGGTGGTGTATATAAAACATCATGTAATACATGTTATAAATCAGTTCCATATCAATCATGTAGTGAAGTTAAAAAATCTTACACAGATACATGTTATAGAGATGTAACAAAAACTTATACAGATACATGTTATAGAGATAAAACTGTAACTACACCAGGATCAACAACTTATAGATGTCCATCATATGCTGAAGGCAGTGAAGGTTCAGGATCAAGCTTAAAATGTTATTACTATAAAAAGACAACTACATCAGGAACAACAACTTATAGATGTCCATCATATGCTGATGGAAGCTATGGTTCAGGAGCTAACTTAAAATGTTATTACTTAGAAAAAGTATCAGGTGGATACTCATATAAATGTCCAAGTAATTCAAATTATTCAACTGGAACAGGATCAAGTTTAAAATGTTATTATGTAACTAATGGTTCTTATCATTATACTTGTGAAAAGGGATATACTCTTGACGGTAAGTATTGTAAGAAAACAGTAAAAGAATCTTCAACAGTTAAAAAATGTGATAGCGGATATAAATTAGAAGGCGATAAATGTAATAAATACTCTACTACAAAAATTAATGCAACTAAGACAACAAGCAAGAAGACAGTTTATAAATGGAGTAAGAGTACAAGCTTATCTGGATGGACAAAAACTGGAGAAACAAGAACTGTACAAGGCGAAGAAAAATGTGAATAAAAGGAGAAATATAGAGATATTTCTCTTTTTTTCTTGTAATTTTGCGTGAAAAAAGATAAACTTATTATGGAGGTAAATATATGGCAACAGTTAAAAATACTAAAAAAGGAAAAAAGATAAATAATACTGCTAAAAAGGTAACTGCTACTGAAACTAAAAAAGTAACAACTAATGAACCAAAAGAAACAAAAATTGAAAAAGCAGTAGAAGTAAAGGAAATTAAAAAGGCAGTAAAAAAGAATACTAACTTAGGATGGTTATGGATATTAACAGGTTTAGTACTACCACCAGTTGGAGTAATATTATATTTTGTATGGAAAAATAAAAGAAAAGAAGATGCACTTAAAGCAGGAAAAGCAGGATTAGCTGCGTTATGCATATGGGCATTTGTTGGTATTTCATTCATATTAAGTGATGGTGGAAATAATAACGAAGTAAATAAAGGCGGAACTGAATTAAAAACAGTAGATGTATCATTAGCATCAGATACAATTAAAAATTGGTACAACGATTTAAATAGTGGAGCAGGAGTAGTTACTGTTATTGCTAGTAGTACTTGTCCACATTGTCAAAATTATAAGCCAATCATAACTGAAATTTGTGAAAAAGAAAAAATTAAATTATATTTCTTTGAATCAGATCAATTATCACAAGATGATTATACAATATTAACAAATTCTATTAATTTACAAAACTATGAAGGATATGTACCATATACATTTATTGTAAAAGATAGAAACTTTGTATTAGATCATACTGGTGAACAAGACGAAGCTAGCACAAGAAATATGTTAGCAAAAGCTGCATTATTATCTAACTAGAAAAGTAAAGAAAAACTAGGAAACTAGTTTTTTTTCTTTGTATATAGTATAATTTTTATAGGTGAAGTATATGAAAAAAAGTTTATTATTAATTATAATTATAACTTTAATCGCAGTTTTAACAAAGTTTTATATATCAAATTATAAAATAGAATATAAAGTAAACGGATATGATGTTAAGACAATATATAAAGACAAAAGATTTTACTTTGAAATAAAAAAAGATAAAACATATAATTTTGATATATACTCTAAAAGAAAACTATCTAAAACTAAAATTAATAAAATAGAAGAATTGGATTTAACTAATTATTACTGTATAATTCCATCTATTAAAGATATGGAAACATATCCATTATGTTACGGCAAAGAAACTGAAGAGTATATAGATTACAATTTAATAGATGATGAAACACTCATTGATTATCAATATAAATCAAATTTAAGCTCTAAACCAGAAAAAGATTTTGAGTACTATAATTTACTTAAGAATAATGAATATATGGCTCTATGGACTTATAAAGGCTATATAATAATGAATGGTAAATCATATAAGAATGTAAATGTATTTAAAAAAGATAGATATGATAATAGCCTTTCATATATTATAGATAATACTATATATATGCCAAACTATGATGAAGAACATGAATACTCAAAAATAATAAAATTAAATCTAGAAACATATAAAATAGATTCTATATCATTAGAAAAGAAAATAGATTTTGATTCATATATAGTAGGTAATATAAAAAATAAATTATATATATATGATAATAAAAACAGTATACTATATGAACTAAATTTAAAAAATAGTAAATTAACGGTAATAGGAAACATTGAAAAGGGATTTACTAAATACAAAGATGGAGAATGGACAATATGCAGTAAAACAGAATACAGGATAAATAAATTCAAAATAGAAGATACCAAAAGTTCTAATTATACTTATAAAATAGATAATAATATTTTACTGAAACAAATAAACGAAAATAAAAATATCACAACAAAAATATCAAACAACATATCAAATATTATCTACGAAAATAATGATGATATATATTATATTTATGAAGATAATTTATATATATATAATCCTTTAAAAGGAAACAATAAGGTATTTTATAATTATGAATTAAACTTTAACAAAGATAATACAATTTTTATGTATATTAAATAGCAATTATAAAAAGAAATCATATAATACACTAGGTGATTATTATGATAGATAAAAATAGTGCTAAGGAACTAGAAAGTCCATTTTATACATTATATGAAATTAAAAAAGGTGATTCTTTATATAAAATATCAAAGGAATTTAATGTTAATACTAAGTTATTATCCGAATTAAATGGATTAAATTTAGATGATTATATATATCCTGGACAAACCCTATTAATTCCAAAAAAAGATGTTAGCTATTACATAACAAAAGATGGTGATACACTTTACAATGTTAGCAATATATTTGGAGTAAAAGAATCAGACATTGTAAGCAATAATAAAACAATTTACTTGTTGCCAGGACAAATGATATATTATAAAAAATAGACTAAGTATCTAGTCTTTTTTTTCTTATCATGATATAATTTTTATAGTAGGAGTTGGTTAGGGTGATAATAAAAAAACCTTATGCTTTTCTAATTAAAAAATTTAGATGGATACATGGCATTCTTCTTGCTATGTTGGTTTTTTTAGCAATAAAATCAGTTAATATCTATACATTCTTTAGTGATTATGCAACTAACCACTATTATGTTATGTCATCTATGTTAGCATCTGAATACATAGATTTGACACTATTTATTGTAACTGCACTTGCAATACTTGTAGGTTTATTAATTTACTTTATATTATCATACAAAAACAAAGATAGAAAAACATATGTCTTTTTATGCATATATTATATAATTCTATTTATATATTTTATATACATGTTATCAATTTTTCAAAATCTTCAAGAAAAAAGTCTAGGAGTAGAAACCGTAAGGGCAATAAGAGATATAAGCATCATCATTTCATTGCCACAAATCATATTTTTGTTTATAATTTTGGGAAGAACATTAGGATTTAATCTAAAACAATTCGATTTTAAAAAAGATTTAGAAGAGATGCAAATTGATACCAAAGACTATGAAGAAGTAGAAGTAGAATTTGGAAAAAATAATTACAAAACGGCAAGATTCTTAAGAAAAACTCTGAGATTAACAAAGTACTTTATACTAGAAAATAAATTTGTAGTAACAATTATAGCATCTATCATAGTTTTAGTAGCATCTTTAGCAACGTTTATAAACATAAAAATATATAACGTTAGTTATAATGAAAATGTAGAAATATTAGCTAATAATGTTTACTATACTGTAACCTCATCGTATGTAACAAATAAAGATATTAATAATAATATAATAACTAAAGATAAAAAATATATTTTAATAAAAGTAAAAGCAAATAATAAATCTACAGAAAATTATAATTTATATAGAGAGACATTTAGATTAGAGTTAAATAATGAGATGTTAATACCAACATATGGATTAGATAATAAATTTATTGATGTTGGAAAAACTTATACACCTTTTGAGATAAAAAGTGGAGAAACAAAAGAATTTGTAGTAGTATTTGAATTAGATGAGGATGTAAACCAATCAGAATTTATTTTAAGAATTAAAAACTATGAATATGGAAGCTTCGCATCACTTGAATCGGAATACAAAGATATAAATGTAATTCCACAATATATTGATTTAGATGATGATCATGGAAAATTATATTTACCAATAAGTCTAGATTTTAAAGATACATTATTAGGAAACACAAATATAATACTTAATTCATATGAAATATCTTCAACATTCAAAGAAAAATACGAGTATTGTATTACAGATGATAATTGTACTAATAATACATATATAGTAAAACCAATATCAAATGGAAAAGGAAATTTATCTGTATTAAAGCTAAGAGGAACATTAGATTTAGATGACGATTTATACATAAGCAAATACATATCTAATCTTGGAGATTTATTAAGTTATTTCGGAAAAATTAACTATAGATATAGAGGTAATTATAAAACAGCTTCCATAACTAAGATACCAACAAAATTAAAAAACACTGAATATTCTTATGTAGAAGTGCCTTCCGAATTAGCAGAAGCAAATAAAATTGAAATAATTTTAACAATTAGAGGCATAAAATACGCATTAGTGTTGAAATGACGCATATAATTTGATATAATTATATGCACATGGAGCCATAGCCAAGTGGTAAGGCACAGGTCTGCAACACCTCCATCGTCGGTTCAAATCCGACTGGCTCCTCCATTGGGAAATCTGTTCGAACTTTTATAGTTTGAACTTAATATAGAAAAGTATCAATTTCTAAATGAAGTTGATATTTTTTTGTGTTAAGAAAGGATTTTATTATGATTAATATTGTAAGTAAACCAATAGAGTTTGAAACTGAATTAAAAAATAAAATTGAGTTTATATGTGATTTTTGTAATACTAAACCGAAAATAATAAATGGTAATATAAGAAATATAGAACACTCTAATTTATCTTATATTGAGCCACATAGAGTTATTATTAAAGGAATTACTTTCCTAGCGTTTAATTATTCTAAAACACTCTATATCGGTAATCTATCAAACTCTATTGAAATTAAAGATTTATAAGATTATATAAAGAAATTAAAATAGTTATTTAAATATCAACTTCAACTAATACTACTTATTCCCTTTATAGGAAATTGACAAATCTTAAAAGGCGATATTATAAATAACCAATGAAAGAGGTATACTCTAGAAATGGAGGTACATCTATGATATATAAACACAAGATATCGAAAATTTATAATATTGAATTTAATGAGGAGTCAGTAGCATTTAGACTTTACTAGATACTATTGTCTTCTCTTTTTTAGTAAAAGGAGTGATTGGTTAATGAATAATGAAAAGAAAGTTGCAGGTATTTATATTCGTGTATCAACTAAAGATCAAGTTATTAGAATATTTAATTTATATCATCAAGGTAATTCTTATCAAACAATTAGTAATCTTTATAACAAAGAAAAAGTATTTGGTAAAACAAACTGGTGTGATGGAACTATTTTAAAGATTCTTGAAAATGAAATATATAAAGGCGACTTCGTTCATGGTAAAAGAAATAGAGTTCCAACTTATTATGAAAATGTTGTTGAGCCAATAGTATCAAAAGAATTATTGGAAGAATGCCAAGTTCAAAAGAAAAAGAACTCTAGAAATTATAAAAGAAAAGAAGAAAGAAGATTTAAAGGATTTAATCTGTTTAACAAAAAAGAAATTGAAAAAGCAACTAAACATATGAATCAAGAAATGGAAGAATCTGCTGAAGATTTTTATACCGATAAAGAAGACAAAGAAAAAGACAATTGCTTATCATTGTAAACTATCGTCTTTTAAAATCTTATGTTATTATTTAGAAATACCTTGCGATTGTGAAATACCTTCGCTAACAAAGTTTTTGTCCTCAGAAGTACTATAATAATAGTTTTCTCTGCCGACTGCATATACTCTTAATCCTTCTGCGACTTTTGGATTATTTTCTCTTTGTATCATAGTTTCTATTTCTTCATGTGATAATGGAGAAATAACAACATCTTGTGGATATGGATCATATCCGCCAGGAAGTACCATATCTCTTAATCCATGTTCTTGATTTAAAGGAGTAATAGCACTATATCTTATTCCTTTTGATTTATCTTCTGAAACTATTCTAGCAGTATCCAATTTATCTCTAGTTAATAATGTTCTTGTTTCATATTTATCATGCCAAAATCCAAAACCAAACGCTTGTCTTGGAATATAAAGCATAGAACCAACTCTTGTTCTATCAAAGTCTTCAGTTAATTCTCCTCTTGAAAACCCTTTATATTCTCTGTCCCTCATCACACCATTAGCTGTATAGTATTTTTTTTCAGCCCAAGTGGTATTATTACATTTACCAACACTGCAATCAATATTATCTACCATTGAACCATTGGTAATTAAGGTTATAAAACCTGATTTATCGATAGTAGCAACTTGTTCTATAACATTTTTTTCTCTAATAGTTTGTCCATTTGTTCCAATAAATGGCTTTTTCTCTTCAGTTCTAACACAGCTAAAAGTTTCAGGACTAGAACATGAAATGCTCATAGAATATTTTACTCCAACTGGTGAAATCCAATTAAACGAAATACTACCTTGTTCTTCTTGAACTGTTACTGATTCGGCTGATTCAAACATATTCATTTGTCCAATTAAACTATCAATTTCTGATATTGCTGAAGCATATGCAGGATTTTCTTTAAATTTTGGTTCAATTCCCAATCCAGCAACTTTTTCCACAAGTTTTTCTCTTAATTCTTTTACATTATACATAATCATACCCTCTTAATTATTATAGCATACTTTTTTGCAATTTTTCAAAATTTTAATTATTATATTTACACATTTTGCAATTTTATGTTATTCTATATATAGAAATTGACACAAAATGTATTAATTCTCAATTGTGATGGAAAAGTAGTAAATAACTTAACCAATCGCTCCAAAATAAATATTAGAGCTGACATAAATTTGTTAGCTTTTTTAATGTCAAAAAAAACGAGTAAAACTTACTCGTGATTTATATATTCTTTTGGAATTTCAATATTCCCCGATGAAAAATAATTAAATATGTCATTAACAATCATAATAATTAACTTTAAACAATCACCATTAATTAAACTACTTTTAAAATAGTAATTAATAATTGTATTCTCAATATCATCAAAAAGAACCTGATATTTACTTTTTTCTATACTATCTATACTTAGAATTTTATTAGTAAAACCTTTAACAACATTAATTTCATATTCAATCTTGTTATCTACTAATTCTTCTAATTTATTTGCATCTTCAAACAAATTCAACGCATCATGATAAGATACGAAATCAGAGCCACTTTCTTTTTCATACAAATTAATAAACTCATGTAATTCATTAATAGAATAGTTATGTTTATATTTTTCCTTCAAGTACTTACAAACAGGAGAGTCAAGTACATAGCCTTGCAAATATATCTTGTTTAATTTAATATTTTTTTGTATCTCATATTTATGATTAGATGTTTTTTCAAACACAATACAATTTGTTACAAAGTTAAGCAATTTATTATTTATTATTTGATCAAATTCTTGAACTTTTTTATAACAGTTTAATATAATTTCGTTATAATTTTTATCTTCCATAACTACCTCTATCTATATAAATAATATACGATCAAAAATAAAGCACAAGCTACAAACATAGATATAATAGTTAGCACTAGTTGTCCGGCAAACCCACCAGAAGATCTGACAAGTGACTTTGCATTTTTATCTTCAATGGTTCTTGATAAGTTATGTTCTTCTGTTATCTTACATTGTAATTCATAAATTTCTTTTCTAGTAGTAGACATTTGATTTATATTTTTAGAAGCAGAATCCCTTTGTTCTTTTTTAACTCTAAATGTTTGTAATTCAACACTATCAGTTAATTGTGAAGGCTTATTATCGAGTCCACTAATTTTTTCTTCTAACATACTTTTTAATTTCATAACATTTTCTACCATCTTTGGAGTCATTCTAGATTCATTTTTAATTGCTCTTCTAACTATTGCATAATTGTTTCTAGGATTAGTTAAATGATCTTTAGATTCACGATTATATTCTTGGACCTTAATATACATATTAGCTTCTGGTATATTTGTAAATATAATATCAGAAGGACTAATAGTATCATAATAAACATTTCCTTGATGTTCTATATATTCAAAAGCTTTATCTTTCATAGTATAAATTATGGTATCAAGAAGCCCTAAATCACTAGGAACAGCTCTTGATACATCGTTTTTACCAACTAATTGTTTAGATATTAATCCTACGTTAAGCTTTGGAGAAGAATATTTATCATAATTTTGTTGATAAAAATCAATAACTCTTTTTGTTTCATCTTCTGATAGCCCTGCGTTTGTACACAAATCCAAAATATTTCTTCTGCAAGCTTCCTGATTTCTTAATATATATGGAGAATTCTCAATACTCTGAAAACCAATCAGATGATCAGAAGAAGTAAACCAATTAAACCATTCAGGTGAATATATAGCATGTTGAAAAATTTTAGAATAATCATGTTCATAATATATACCAGTGCCACCATAATAAGGATATCCTCCAATTGGTGCTGCTACACCTTTACTCATAAAGGTATCTTGAACCCACTGCTTATCATAAGTCGCGCTAGCTCTATTACTAGGATTTGCAATTAGACCATTTGTCATAATTGATTCACTATATGCATCAGGAAATGAATGTGTTACAAAACCTTCTTGAATATATTCTCTTAAATAAAAATCCTTAATTGTTTTTTCGTCTTCAGTAGAAAGACCTTTTGATATATCAATACCAAGTTTATTAGCAATTACAAAGGAAATAACTTTTGCTTTTTCAACATCAAACTGTTCAGGAGCAATTTGCTTAGTACCAAGTTTAGCATATAATGATTCCATTTGATTCATATAGTATTCAAAACCAAAACCATCTTTATGAATAATCATATGAGTATATACTTCTCCTAGCAGATTCCCTAGAACACCAATACTTTTACTTTGTTCCCAATTTCTTTTCAACATCTCAATTATGAAATTGGACTTTAAAGCATTATTAATATTAGTAGATAAAGCCATCTTCTCATCCATAACAAATACTCCTTATATCTTTATACAATTATATTATAGCATTCATCATAGTTAAATTTAAATATTTAATAAAACTTTACATATTTCGTGATAGATGGAAAATTATTTAATAACAAAAGGAAGCTTAATACTTCCAATTACTTTTCTAAATCACTTTTATATAATTCTTTATAGAATTCACATCTTTCTAAGAGCTCTTTATGACTACCACTATCAATAACCTTACCATCATTAATAACAAATATTTTATCAGAATCTATTACAGTAGAAAGTCTATGAGCAATTATTAATACTGTATACTTACCATTTAAATTATTAATTGCTTTTTTTATATTTCTTTGAGTTTCATTATCAAGAGCACTCGTAGCTTCATCAAATAGAATTATTTCACTTTTAACAAGTAAAGCTCTAGCAATAGCAAGTCTTTGTTTTTGACCACCTGATAATGTAACACCATTTTCACCAACAACAGTATTATACTTTTCGGGTAAGCTCATTATATAGTCATCAATACAAGCCATCTTACAAGCCTCTCTTATTTCTTTCATAGTGGCATTTTCTTTTGCAAGTAATAAATTATCTTTAATAGAGAAGTTAAATATATAAGGACTTTGAGTTATTATAGACATATTATCTCTAATAGTAGAACAAGTAAGATCATTAATATTATGACCATCAAAAAGTATTTCACCTTTGTCAACATCATATAACTTAGTAATTAAATTAAATATAGTTGTTTTGCCAGCGCCACTTTTACCAACAAAAGCAACTTTTTCTTTCTCTTTAACTTCAAAACTCATATCTTTAAGAACCTTAATTCTATCATATCCAAAACTTACATTTTTAAATTCAATATTTCCATTTAATTTTTCAATACTAGTAGTACCAAATTTTTCTTTTTTAAATTTATTATCATCTATTAATTCATAAATTCTATCGGAAGCAACATTAAACTTTTTATTATATTCTATTATTTGAACAATACCCATTAATAAATTTTTAATTTTAGATTGATAATTAAATATGATTATAAATGTTGGAATATCAAGAAGAGAGCTACTATAAAGATAACAACCTAGTAGTATTAAACCTAAGTCAGTAATACTTCTTACATTGTTCTCTAAATACATATAAAATCTTTTGATATTCATAAAATTTATTTCTTCTTTGGTAGATTCTTCAATTTTATCTGAAGTTTGTTTTAATATAGTATCAGTAGCATTCAATACTTTAATATCTGTAATACCTCTTACAACTTCACTAGTTAAACCAGTTTTTTGTTCTTGAATTGCTTTTAATTTCTTACTTATATCGTATTGTTTATTAAGCCTTTTCTTATTGATAGAATATACTACTAAAGAGGTAATAATTGCATATATAAATAAATAACTATTAAGTATATATACTGTTACAAGAACTCCAACATTAGTAATTATATAGGAAATCCAATAAGCATATTCCATAAATAATTTAGCTATATCAGTAGTATCTTTGTTAACTCTATCTATAAATAAACCAGAAGAATTTTTATCTATTTCTTCAATTTCTAAATTTAATATCTCCCTTGTTACATCTTTTTGAATACCAATCAATGTTTTCTGATATATTTTTTGGTAAAAAAAACCTTTAAAATATACCATTAAGTAAAGTATAAGTTCGATAAATAACACTGCGACAGAAGATATTATCAACTGATTAATAACTCCATTAGTCATATTAAGAATAATTTTTGCAGATAATAATGGAAGAATTGTTGTTATAATGGCCTCGACAACACTGACTGAACCATAACCAATTAAAGAGGATTTAGCTTCTTTAATATACTTCCACGTTCTTTTAACATTTAATTTAAAATTATCTTTTTTCATATTTCACACCCCAAATTCCTATAAACAATTTTACTGATAATCCATTTTAATACAAGTCTTTAAATAAAAAGGAAAATTTGTTATAATATTAATACATTAAATGTAAAGGGTTACTGATGTAATTCTTTTTTCTTTATAAAAGTGTTAAAATTAAAATGGTGAATAATATGAAAATAGCAGTATTCTCAGATATACATGGAAATTATCAAGCACTTGAATCAATTCTTAAAGATATAAAAGGTAAACACATAGATAAAACTATTTTTTTAGGAGATGCGGTTTCACTTGGACCTGATTCAAACAAATGCTTGGATTTACTATTTAAAGAAAAAGTAACATTTATTCTTGGAAATCATGAACTTTATTGTACTAAAGGTGTTTCAATAGATCCAGATAGTAATATAAATAAAAAAAATCATAATCTATGGGTAACAAGTACTATCTCAAAACAAAATCTAAAGAAATTAAAAGATCAAGAATTATCTTATGAACTTTCTATTAACAATAAAAAATATACATTTATACATTTTTTACTTGATAATAAAACAAAATATCCATTCAAACATTTAAGTGTTTTTAGAGATGACACATATAAAAAAGAAATGGATAAAATAGACGGTGACTATGTATTTTATGGACATGAACACGCTGGAAGAATAGATTTTATAAATGGAAAAGAATTCTATGGAATAGGTAGTAGTGGATGTAGAATGGATAATACTACATACTATTACATAATAGATACAAAGAAAAACAAAGTTAAAAAGATAAATCTTTATTACGATAGAAAAACATTCTTAAAAAGTATTAATAATAAAGACTATCCAAATATTGAAAATATAAAACAAACATTCTTTGGAATAAAAAAAGAAGATGAATAATCTTCTTTTTAATTGTCTATTTTTATTGTAATATCACTAGTAGGATAACTACAACATGGATGAATATAATTAAATTTTATATCTGCTTTACGCCTATGTTCCATTCCATCTTTAACACGAATAGTTCCCCAAAGAAGTAGACTTCTACAATAGCCACATTCTCCACATTTACATTTACTTCTAACTCGTACATTACTTAATTCTAATGCAGACAATATAGTTTGATTTTCAAAACAGGTAACATTATATTCTTCATCATTTGAAAATACTTTTATATTATATTGTGTTGGAAGTTCAGTAGGTGTTTGTTCACTAACTTCAACTTCAGGTTCTTTTTCTATTTCTTCTTCATCTTTTGATTTTTTCTTTTTCTTCTTTTTAGGTTCTTCAACAACTATGTCAACAACATTAGGAGTTTCGACAGTATCTGCTATATTTTCTTCAATAAGTGGACTACTTTCAAACCTTATATCTTTAATATCTAAATTTAAAACAGAAAGTTCATTCTTCATTTCAGCATAGAAGTCTAAACTTCCACAAGCAAATACAGTGAAATTAGAAGTCACAAAGCTTTTAATCATATTAACTGTAATTCTATTTTTAGAATTACTTTTATTTATAAAGATAACTCTAATATTATTATAAGTGTTGGAAAGCCTCTTTAATTCATCTTTATATATAAATGAATTTTCATCATTTGCTTCATAAAAAATTGTTATATCTTTGTCAATTGTTTTATCTTCAATACTTTTAGCAATAGACAAAAGTGGAGAAATTCCATATCCAGAAGCAAGACCAACTATTTGCTTTTTATCTCTTATGCTTGATGGAAAGAAATATCCAGAAGGGGATAAGGAATCAACAGTATCACCAATATTTAATTTATCTAACATATAATTAGAAACTAAACCATTTTTAATTCTTGTAACACTTATTCTATATACATTATTTAAAGCATCTTTTGGAGAACTAGATAATGAATAAGCACGTGATACAAATTTATTATCAAATTGAAATTGTAATGTTATATATTGACCAGGTCTAAATGTAGCTAAACTTCCACCATCAGCATTACAAAAATAAAATACTTTAATATCCTCATTAACATCAACAATATTTTTAATCATTAATTTTTGATAAGAAGGGTGAACACTTTTAGCTATTCTATCAACTATATATTCATTGTTAATAGGAGAAGATGAAGTTTTATTAATAATCTTTTCTCTATCTTCTTTCATTTTTTTAAATTTCTTAAAATCTTTATTAGGAAAAGATGATATTTTTATTGCTTTCATTTTTCACCATCCATTTCTATATCTTTAAGTGTCATATTTGAAATTTCATATCCATTTAAGTATGTATTATCATATCCATGTCCATAGTATGAATAAGAACCACATAGTCTTAATCCTTTAATAACATTGTCTTCGTTTTTATTAGTCATTCTTGATAAAGATGAATCAAAATTATTCATCGTATAACCATAAATACAGCCATCAGGAGAGCTGTTATACTTAGAATATGTAATTGGTGTAGATATTTCTATTTCTTCAATATTCTCTTTAATATTAACTCCTAAAGCAATTTCTAATCTATTTATTAATTTATTTGCAATTTTTTCTTTAAAAGAGTAATAATTTTCTTCATTCAACACTTTATCAAATGGATTATCAAAATATAAAGCAGTTATAGTTAAAATAGATGTACCTTCTACTGAAGCATCACTAATAGCATTATTCAAACATGTAACAATAATAGTATTAGAGTCAATACTCTTCATTTTTTCACTCTCAACATTACTATCAAGATCATTATAAACTAAATACATATAATTCTTGATTCCAAGGTCATTAGCACTTTTATTAAGACCTAAATAAACAGTAATAGCTTTAGCTCCAAGTTTTCTACTATTAGTAAGTTTTAAAGCAAAACTAGGAACATTATCAAGCATAGTAGAATAAACATTTAAAGGACTACTATTCACAATAACATGTTTTGATTTATACATATTTCCTTTTTTAGTAGTTACTCCACAGACTTCATTATTTTCTACCAAGATTTTATTAACAGTTTCATTGTAATATATCTTTCCACCATAACCAATTATTTTATTCTCAATAGCATTAGATATTTCTTGACTTCTATTTTTAGGAACATATCCTTTCATATTAATGTATTGATAGAAGAAATATATATATTGAGCAAAATTCATATTAATTGATGAAACACCAAAATATATCCAATAAGATTTAATAATATCTTCAACCTTTTTAGGAAGTTTTAATTTTTTGAACACTTCATCTACTGAATACGAAGCAGTATTTACAAAGTTAGGGTAATTGCTTTTTAAATAATCATAATCATAACCATTATTCTTAATGTATGAAACACCATTATAAACTTCTTTAGCAAGCTCAAAAAACTCTGATACTTTATCTTTAGAACCTTCTTCTATTTCTTCCATTTCTACTACTAAATCGTATACACTTTTCATCTCTTGTCCCTCCATAATTTCTGTCTTATAAATACATAGTAAAATTACTTTACCCTTTCATCTTTAAATAATTTTCGTTATACAACTACATTGTAACATATATTAAAATCAGCAACAATAAGATAAATATAATAACTTTCTTATAGATACTTTTCAAAGCTATTAATTACTAATAATACTTTTATTATGGTTATGTATAATATATAAATAAAATTAAAATAGAGATTAATTCATTCTATTTTTCAAACATGTATGCCATAATATAACTATAAATATATAATTCGGAGATGATTTTGTGAGTACTGAAATAGAAAAATTAACTCAAGATATGGATTTTGATTGTGATTTAAATATAAGAAATATAGAGTGCAAAATATTAAATGGTAGAAAAATAAACATTAAGGTTAATTTAGAGGCAAACATAAAAGTATTTTCTAATAATGAAAAAGAGTTTGTTAAATCAATAAATGATACTCAAAAAATACAAATGATAAGTAATTCTACAACAGTGAACTCTTTAAAAGGAAAAGGGGAAACAGTTGCAATTGCAAAGGATATCTAAATTATAAAAAGAAAGTGGAGCTTTTAATCACCATTTTTT
>OLHA01000251.1_pt1 | contig 31785 bp, 46 predicted proteins | sample 1605961 | NCBI WGS metagenome assembly OLHA01 (sample SAMN03283288) | human gut metagenome | biome: human-associated habitat; material: feces | host: Homo sapiens | place: Peru | collected 2012
CCCGCTTATCTCCACCAAAAATGTAAAAATCCTACTAAACAGTGGGGTTTTTCGTTTTTTATACAGTATTTTTATGCGTGGAATTGCGTGGAATTGCGTGGAATTTCGCTTGTTTTATTATCACAAATATTATCAAAAAATCATAAAAGAGAGATTATGTTTGTCTTATCTTCCTCTGTGTGATGTGCGTATGTTTTTACCACTTGTTCGAGAGTGTCGCCGATGAGGGCGGCAATAACTCCAAAGTTCGCTCCTTTTGACATCAACAATGAAACATATGAGTGGCGCAAGTCGTGTATCCGTATTTTTTTTACGGCAGACTTTTCAATGCCGCGCGTCATAGCGTTTTGTATGGCGTTTAGGGATATGGGGGCAGAACCGCCGAACAGATAGGTTGACGGGATTGCGGTTTGTGTTTTTTGAGCAATCCACAAGTCGATGACTCTTTTTGCCTTGTCGGGAAGCGGAACAAAGCGTGACTTATAGTTTTTGGTTTCCGTAATACGATATGGCGAGCCGTCCATCGTTTTTCGCGTGAGGGTTCCGTGTATGTAAAACTGTTGTCCGTCGTAGTCGGTTGAGCGCAGAGCTTGCAGTTCGCCGACGCGGCAACCGCAATAAAAAAGAGCGGTGAAGATTGCGCGGTATCGCAAATCGTCAACTGAGGCTATGAAACGCTCAAATTCGGCTTCCGTCCATATTTGGCGAGGTTCTTTATTATCCTTTCGTTTCGGCATTTTTACGCCTTTCAGCGCGTTGTCAAAGCCGTAGTGTTCAACGCACCACGAATAAAAGACGGAAAACTGCCCATATATTTTTTTCAATGTTTTTTGCGTGTAGAGTTTTCCGCGGTAGGTTTTTGCCCAAAGCTGGTCTTGCCATTCGATTATGTCTTGTTTTGTGACGGTTTGCATATCTCGTCCGGCAAAGAAATCGTCATAATGCTTTTTGGCAGTGTGGATAAAATCATACAGCGAACTCTCTTTTACGGTGTTTCGAGCGAATCCGAGATATTCACGTCTGGCAAGCTCATATCGGACGATGTTTTTTCCGTCGTATTTTTGGGGAGCAACAAGGTGTTTTTCCATAAATTGCTCATAAGCCTGTTTGGCGAGTTTCTTTGTCTTGAAGCCGCGCAGAAGTTTTTGTTTGCGACCGTCGGGAGTTTGTATATAAAAATAGAGGTCGTAAAGCGTTCCGTTCTTCTTGGTTTCGCGTTCTTGAATGTTGTACTTAAATGTGTTTGGCATAGTTTAATCGTCAATATCTTCTGTGTCAGATGCTACTTCATCAAGGTTAATTTCATCGCTCAAACTACTCATTTCGCCATTTCCGATAGACAGAGATTGCCTATACTGTTCAGCAAGCATAGTCGTCTTAAACTCGGCTGTTGGTGCGAGTTCTTGAACGAGATTTTGCAGTTCGTCTATCGATATGGCAAAGAATTCTTTTCTGAAATTTACTTTGTTTACGCGTTGATTTGTTAGTATCTTATGCATCTTGTTTTCTAATGACACAGCATCATCAGAGAATATCATACCGTGAATATCAAACGGGAAAGGAACAGATGCACTTCCAAGTTCATCTACGCGTTCTTGGGGATTCAATCTTCTCGTCATACCGATTTTGAAAACATTATCACCAAAAGAGCCAAGATTGCTGATTATATATACATATCCTGCTTTACCATTTTGAAGATTGATAATATCTTCTTTCTTGCTCTCAACTTGTTCAAGTTGTGAATTGATTTCGTTGATGCGGTCGTTGATTTGAGTCTGCTTTTCTTCGTCTGCATCTTGCAGCTGCTCTTGAAGATTAAGGATTTCATTGCGATACTTGCGTTCTTCTTCCTCAACCTTTTTACGTTGTTGTTCAAGCAATTTACGTTCTTCCGCTTCTTGACGCATTTGTTCACGCAATGCTCGTTGTTCTTCTTTGACACGTTCACGGATTGTGTAATACTCAAATTCGATTTGTACGACATTTTTATATAGCGTTTCAATTTCGCCGATGAAGTGAACAAGGGTGTTTACAATCGTTTGGTTTCCGTCCGAGGCGATTTTCAAATACTTTTGAATTACATTGTCAACGGATTTTAAGGACACGTCAAGTTTGTTCCCGTTCATTGAGAAAATAATGTTTTGAAGTTCCGCCTCTAATGCCATAGTCATCAAAATGTAAATGGCTTTATTTGCTTTTGTGGTGTATTTCGCAAGATATTTTTGCGTAACGGCGTCAATTGCTGCTCGGTTGTCTTTAAGTTTTTTTCTCAGATCTTTCATATCCATACTGTGTGTATGCAATATGACGGACGGGGAATATAGAGCATCGTCCTCTATGATAGAAAACTTGCTCGCAAATTCTCTTCGAGCACTTTCGGGGTTTGTACAAACTTTGTAATAAAAGTCCTCGGATTCAAACTGATTCATAAAACTCTTATACAAAGGTTTAATTTTTGCGACTTTTTTACTGGCGGTTTCCCAGTCCTTTATTGCCTTTTGCAAAGAATCGTTAGTATTTGACAATTCTTCGGTCTTGTTAATAATTTCGGTGTTAATTCTTGTGAGCTTTTTGTTCTTATCATCAATTTGGCGGTCAATTTTATCAAGAGCCTCGGCTTGAACTTGACGCATTAAAGCCTCTTTATCAGCCAAACGCTTTTCAATCGAATCCAATGTAGCCTTTCTTTTTGCAACAGCCTCACAGTCTTTGCAAACGCCTTTATCGTTTACTTTGACAAATAATCCTTTCTTTCCACAAATAGTGCATTTTCCCATAGTAATCCTCCAAAAAAATAAGATAATATCTAAAAATAATATACCTTATACAAAATCAAATATCTCGTATCAGTTTTACTGCCTTGCCGAGTATGCGGAACTGGTCAAATTCGTTGGCAAAGATTCGCTTCGTGTCATATTCTGGGTTGTTTGGAACAAGGTCAACCCAGTTTTCGCCGACGGAATACACAACCTTTTTTATCGTTGCTTCGTCGCCGTTGTACAGAACAATCGCCGTCGTTCCGCTGTCTACGCTGTCGGTGCGTAGAACAAGCACGCGGTCACCGTCAAGTATTTTGGGATACATAGAGTTGCCCCGCACTTGAAGCACGAAATAATCGCTTGCAGGACGACCGCAAAGCATTTCAAGCGGTATGGAGATAAGGTCGCCTGTGCTTAATTCTTCGACCGCGCCGTCATACCCAGCCTTGATTGTGCCAATCACTCGGAACGGAACGATAGCGTCAGGCACATACGCGTTGTCTATTGTACACGAGTGTGCGCTCGCGTCACGCCCGAGAAGATAGTCAACGGATACGCCGAAATAATCGGCAATCTTAAAAATCGTTTTTTGGTCAGGTTCAAACAACCCGTTTTCCCATCCCGAAAGTGTTTGTTGCGAGATATTAAATAATCGGGCAAGTTGAGTTTGTGTCAGCTTTTTTGCCTTTCGTAATTCTTTTATTCTATTCATTTGCTCTCTCCTAAAAAACATACAAGTATACCTTGTATTTTTAGTATACCAACGCAACTTGTATTTTTGCAATCTATCACACGAAAAAAAATACCAACTAAATTTGTAAAAAGTATTGACATATCGGTAAAATCGGTATAATATGTATCCATACAAGGAAAACTTGTACAATCAAGGAGAGGTAGTGAATATGGAAGATTTTTTCAAAATTGGAGCAATCGTCTTATCGATTATCGGTGTTGTGCTTTCGGTAGTAGCACTTCTTATGAATCACGGGATTATCCCCTCGTGAGCAGTCCAGCGAGAAAAACTTTGTTTTGCGAGTGGTTTCAACACAAAGGAGCAAATCAAGTGGAAAAACAAATTGTTTGCAAAGATGACTTTTTGAGCATTTTGAAGCAGTCGAAACTATCGTGTCGCGAACTTGCAAAAGTCAGCGGCGTGAGGCAATCGACAATCGAAAAATGGGTTTATTGCGGCGCACAAATGTCGCTTGAAAACGCAATCATAGTGCTTGCCGCACTTGGTTACAAATTGACAATAGAGGAGGGGTTATGACTTTTAAGAAACTTCTAAAACACAAAGGTATCACACAAGAAGAACTTGCACGAGCTGTGGATGTTTCACAATCGGCAGTATCGGCGTGGTGTTGCGGCGAGTGTAGACCGAACACGGCAAAACTCGGAAGAATTGCCAAAGCGTTGGGAGTATCGATAAGCAAGCTCGTTGCAAGTTTTGAGCAGGAGTGAGAAATGACGTACACAGAACGCGAAGAAATTATGAGCAAAGACGTTATGACGGGTGCGGATATTCAGAAACTGCAAGGGTGCAATGCATCGCAAGCAAGTCGTATCATCACCGACATCAAATACGTTATCGAGAAACGAGGCGGTAAGCCGCGTATCGACCAGCGAGGGAAACTGCACACGCAGGACTACTGCGAATTTTACAAGATAGCAAGATTTTGAGCGAGGGATATGATGAAAACATTTACAGAACAAGAACTTAAAGAGATTTTGAGAAAACACAAACTTTGGTTGGAAGATAGCGACCAACAAGACGCAGAGCGTGCGGACTTGTCGTGTGCGGACTTGTCGGGTGCGGACTTGTCGTGTGCGGACTTGTCGTGGGCGAACTTGTCGTGTGCGAACTTGTCGTGGGCGAACTTGTCGCGTGCGGACTTGTCGCGTGCGGACTTGTCGCGTGCGGACTTGTCGCGTGCGAACTTGTCGCGTGCGGACTTGTCGGGGGCGGACTTGTCGCGTGCGAACTTGTCGCGTGCGAACTTGTCGCGTGCGGACTTGTCGTGGGCGGACTTGTCGTGGGCGAACTTGTCGTGTGCGGACTTGTCGCGTGCGAAAAACATTCCGTTTGTACCTTACGCTTGCCCGGACTTCGGCTCGTTCATAGGTTACAAAAAAGCACGAGGCTTGATTGTGGAACTCGAAATATTGAGCGACGCAAAACGTGTATCGGCAACGGGCAGAAAGTGTCGGTGCGACAAAGCAAAAGTGTTGTCAATTCAAAACATAGACGGCACACCGAGCGTTAAGACGAGCGTTGCAAGCGATAGAGATTCAAAGTTCATCTATAAGGTGGGTGAAATAGTCACAGTTGACGACTTTGACGAAAACCGTTGGAACGAGTGTTCGACTGGCATTCACTTTTTTATAAACAGACAAGAGGCGGTGAATTACTAATGAGAATCGACAAATGTATGAACGAACTTTCAAAGATGATTTTTGAACACGGCGACACTTGCAAGGTGATGACCGTCATCGCCAAAAAGAGCGCAGAGCAAGAAAGAAAAAGCAATTTACATCCGAGTATGGCACAAGCACTCGCGCCGTTCACGAAAGGACTTGCAAAATGAACAAATATCGAATTGTTGAAAAGGATTTGTGTTGGCGCGGCGAGTTCCTTCGCAAAGTGTATGTCGTCGAAAAGTATACGTTTTTGAAAAACGGTTTCCACTTGATGGATTGGGTACAAATAACAACTGATTTTTGGCATAAGGAAGAAGCCGAAAACTGGTTAAATAAAAAACTTTGTGAAGAACAAATCGACGATATGCGGTTAGCGGAAAGGGAAGCCGAACAGGCAAAACACCCGAAAGAACCGCCAAAAAGAGTTGTACATCGTTACACGGCAGAATCGGACAGCATACTCGAACCGTGGGGCGTTGGAAAAATAACGTCGAGGCTTGATGAAAGAACAGGCTCGGCAGATAGGTGAGGAAAGAGAAATGAACAAATTTAGAACTTTAAGAGCGGACGAGTTGGATTGCCGCGTAGGAACTTGCAACGATAAAGGCTTTTCACTGCTTTTGTACAAAGACGCACGGTGCGACCAAAACGTCCTTGACGAAACTGTGGGCAAAGAAAACTGGCAAAGAGACCATAAGGAAGTCAAAGGCAATCTGTTTTGCGGCGTGTCGATTTGGGACGAGAGCAAAAAGCAATGGATTACCAAATGGGATTGCGGCGTTGAAAGCAACACCGAGAAAGAGAAAGGCGAGGCTTCTGATAGTTTCAAGCGTGCGTGCTTCAACTGGGGTATCGGCAGAGAACTCTATACGGCACCGTTTATTTACATCAAAGGCAACACCGAAAAGAACTCAAAGGGCAATCTCGTACCGACATTCAAGCGTATGGAAGTCGGCGAAATCGAGTACGAAGACGGCAAGATAACGCAACTCGTCATTTTGGGCGACGGACAACCGATATTTACATACGGCAAACGAGGCTCTCAAACACAAAATAACGAACGTCAGCCGAAAAACGAGCAATCTTACGGCAACAATAACGAGATGACGCTAATGCAAGCCTACGAGATGAAAACGGCAAAAGGAACGGCATACGGCGCACTAAAAGACGAAAACCTTGAATACATCATCGAACATTCAAAGGTTGAAAGTAGCGTAAAGGCGGCAAAGATGATATTGGAAGACAGGCGAACATCGGAAGATTTAATGCCGCTCGGAGATGATGACGTTCCGTGGAATTGAGGTGAACGATGAAAATCAAAGCAACATTTACAAGAGCATTGCAGGGCGAGTTTGGAGCGCACGAAGTGACGTTCACGACGTACGACAAGAACGCCGTCTTGCAACTCAAAACGCAGGACAGAACAAAGCCGTTGAGCCTTGAGATAAAACAGTATCGGGAACAACGCTCGCTTGACGCAAACGCATACTTCCACGTCCTTGTCAGCAAGATTGCCGAAGTGGACTATCAGAGCATTGACGACGTAAAGCGGCAACTTGTGTGTGATTACGGAACGGTCGCGTTTATAGCGAGAATCCCGGCAAGCGCAAATCTCGACGACATCTATAAGTATTCAAGGCTTATCGGTGAGAGCAAAGGCACGAAAGAGCCGTGCAACGACTGGTACATATTCAAGCCAACGCACACGCTCGACACGAAAGAGATGTCAAGGCTCATCGAGGGAACTGTCCAAGAGGCGCAACAACTCGGCATAGAAACGAGAACGCCCGAACAACTGCAAGAACTCTTATCACTTTGGGGGCAAAAGGAAAGCAATGATAATCGTTGAAGACACACGGCAACAAACCACAAAGCACAAAAACATCGAGAAACACTTTCAGTCGATAAACCAACCGAGCGTGCGCTCAAAGTTGATTGTAGGCGATTACGCGCGGTTAGACAACCAAACCGTGAGCATTGACACAAAGAAAGACATCGTCGAAATTTCGGGCAATATATGCGGCGGACAACACGAGCGTTTCAGAGCAGAATGTGAGCTTGCGAGAAAGTGCGGGATTCAACTGATTGTGCTTATCGAAGAAGTGCCGCCAAAGGGTGATTTGGACAACTGGCATTCGCCGAAAACCAAGAGCGGAAAGCCACTCACAATGGTGAAAGGCTCGGTGCTTAAAAAGGCAATGGCGACTATGTCGGAACGCTACGGAGTGCGCTTTGAATTTATCACAAAAGACAAAACGGCGCAAAGGATAATCGAGATATTATCGGCAATCTAACGGGGTGAATTATGGACTATAAGAAACCATTGACGGAAAACATGAAGCAAAAGGCAAGGGCGGTTGTGGACTATCTTAAAGCCAACGAACGCTTTGTCGAAAAGGAAGAATTGCAGGCTGTCATCGGGTGTTCAAACGAGCGCACAGTGCGTGATGTGATAGCATACGTTGCGCTGTACTATCCGGTAATCACCAATAGTGCGCAGAGCGGTTATAAACTCGCTCGAAAAATGAGTGATGTTGAGGGGGCGCGGCAGACTTGGGTGGAATTATCGTCAAGACAAAACGAACTCGAAAGACGTATGCAACCGCTAATCCGTTTCTGCGAAAAGGCACAGAAAAAAGGAGCAAATAGATAATGGAAAGGAAAACGTTTACTTGCAACAGTTTCGTGTTTTATGGCTCGTTTTATGAAGCAATAAGCGCACTTCCCGCCGAGAATCAAGCACATATATACGACGCAATTTTCAAATTCGCTTTTGAGAATATTGAGGTAGAACTTGATGGCGTTGAATATGCGGTATTTTCGCTCATAAAGCCTCAACTCGTAGCGAACCGAACACGTTATGAAAACGGTTGCAAAGGTGGCAGACCACGAAAGGAAGAAACCGAAACAAAACCGAAACAAAACCAAACGGAAACCGAAGCGAAACCTAATGAAAATGAAAATGTAAATGTTATTAGTTTGTTAAAGATATTAAAAAATAGAGATTCAATCGCGAGCGTATGCGAGATGTGCAAAAACAATCCTCGGTTTTCAGAAATTACCGATGAAGTGCTTGAATCCCTTGTATATGCAGGAAGCGAGATAGAAACTTTGAACTTTGGCGACCTGACGGTTTGTAGAGAAGATTTTGAGCGGCTCATAACAAAGCCGCACGGATTTGACGGGAATATGCTTGTTGAAACAGCAAATGCCGTGATGGCTTGCAAGGAAACAATAAAAGACCGTCGCTACTACATTCTCGGCATAATAGTGAATCGCTTTATGCGATAGAGGTGAATATGAAAAACAACGTGAAAGCAACTATATTACTGGCATTCGCCGCAATCTTGCTTATCGGCGTTGTGGTGAGCGGGGTGCTTGCAATCATCGGAATCATTCCGAAAGACAAGATATGGATACCGTTCCTCGCATTTATAGGCGGCGACGTGATGTTGATAACAACACTTTTAATAGCACTTGAAAAGATGGACGATGAGTAAGGGGGTACGAGATGGAATATCAAAGACGAAAACCGAGCCGAAACGAGCAGTCGCTTAAAGCGGAAAACGAGTTGAACGGATACCGCGCGAGGGTTGCGCAGATAATGCGATTGAAAGACCGTCGGCGAGAGATAGAGACAAACTATGCGGCAATCCGATGTATCGATTACAGCAAGTTGCGAGTTCAGGGCGGCGCACCGTTCAACGCTATGGTTGACACAGCAGTGCAGTGGGCAGACCTTGAAAAGAAGATTGACGACCTAATCCACCAAAACGAACAAGAACTGCTGATGATTGAATACAAACTCGGTAAACTGACCGAACGAGAACAAACCGTGCTTTTCAAGTACTACATAGAGGCACGAACGCTATTGCAAATCGCCGCCGCTATGAATTACAGCATTGACGGTATCAAGAAAATCAAGCACCACGCGTTGCTCAAATACGCGGAACTATAAACGACAGAGAGGAAAATAAAATGTTTGAAATCAACATCATTGAAAGAACAAACAAAGACGACGAGGTTGGATGTGAAGTTGTGTATGCTGAAAGTGAGGCATTTATGCTGGGTTTCCAACGTCCCGACAGCGACGGCGCAAGGATTGTATTCGGCATAAACGGCGTGTTGCCGCGAGATATTGCTAAGCTTTTTACGACAATACTCAAGGAAATGGACGAGTTTTGTGAAAAACACCCAGCCGTTGGTTGGTTTTACAACGCATACAAACTGCAAAAGTTCACCGATCAACTTGGAGCATTTCTTGAAGAAAAAGAACAGCCGAGGGAAGAATGACACCGTAAGTGGTGGATAGGCGGTGACAATGACAATTCAAGAGTACAAACAGCAACTATACGATGCGTGCAGGGAACACATTTTTCTTGCACAGCAGGCTCTCGACCGATATTCCACGGCAAAAACCGACCGAGAGCGAGAATATGCAAAGATAGACAACTTACAACACCTTGCAGCTCACAACGCATTGCGGTGGGCATTGTACAAGGCGAGCGAACTTGAAAAAGGAGAATGATTATGGACAAAGATAAAATCAAATTTGAAATTTCGGATATACGCAAATGCTTGGATAAACAAAGAGAGTTTTTTGAATCTATATTGACGGCACACCGGAATGAACACATACGCTTGAATAGCAAAATTAAGAGCCTAGCATATTTTGTCGATTGCACACAAAAAGACATTAGAAAGTATGTTTGCAAATCCGTTTCATCCAAAAAAGTAGAAGCAAACTCGGATAGATCCACTACGTTGTTTAACAGCGTATGTAAAAACGCCATAGAGGTACGTTATGAAAGTGGCAAATTTACTTTTGTAATAACACTAGACGGGATTGAAAACGCCATTAACGATATGGCGGTAAAAGGAGAACAATTATGAAATTTAGAATAACAGCGACCTTGTGTGGGGGCAAAAAGGGCAGGATGATTGAACGCTACCCATTTTTGAAAGATAAAGTAAAAACGGAGCAACTAACAACAACGGAAGAAACTCTATATGGTTCTTTCACATTTACTCATGAGGAATGTTTTATAGAGATTGCAACACTCGAAGAACTTATAAAACTTGGTAAGATGTGCGGTAAAGAAATTATAATATTAACCGATGATGAACCAGAAATTGAAATCTATGACGCTTATAGGGAGTGATTTATGATTTATGGACGAGAGAAAGCAAAAGTGCCTGTGTGGCGGATAGACACTTCGATGTTGCTACCAAAACACAAAAACGATGATGCAAGTGATGTGTTTAGTTACACAATTAACACGGTTGTCGATTGGGTAAGAGAGCAAGACAAGCGCACGGAAGAACAAATATTCAAGGAAGTTGCCGATTTTGCAATAAAACACAACATCGGCACGGTGTACTTGATTGACGAAGAATTTGTCAAGACTGCACTGCTCAACGAGATTAAAAGGAGAAAGGAAAGTGAACAGAAAGATACTTTTTAGGGGCAAGCGTATAGATAACGGCGAGTGGATGTACGGTGATTTGATTAAAAACCTTATATATGACGGACGAGAAAAGGAAATACGCATAGGAGATATATACTTTGAACGCAATGGGGATATACACGGTACAGCGGTTCGAAAAGTTATTCCCGAAACCGTCGGGCAATTCACGGGAGTGTACGACAAGAACGGCAACGAGATTTACGAGGGCGACATCTTGGAGTTTGACGGAGCGGAAATCCCCGAAGAAGAACGCTCGGTGGTTGTATATATAGCCTCGGAAGGCTGTTTCAAACTTAAAAATCCGAGATATGACTATATGGACGACTTGAACAGCCTAACGGCGAGTATGGAAATCATCGTCGGCAACACATACGACGGAATTTATGGAGATGACAAGAAATGAAATCGGTTTTAATCAGCATTCAACCGAAATGGGTTGAGAAAATAGCAAACGGAGAAAAGACGATAGAAGTGCGCAAGACCGCACCCAAATGCGAAGTGCCGTTCAAGTGCTATATCTATGAAACGAAAGGTGAAACGGAAACGCCGTGGGTGGACGAGGACGGTCACTTTATATACAAAGGCAGAGGACAAGTTGTCGGTGAGTTTGTATGCGATAGGGTTTATAAATGGGAATGCAAAAACCGACTTGAAATATTGGAAAGTTTCCCGATTTGGCGAGCCTCGTATATGCTTTTTGTTGACGACCTTGAAAAAACTTGCTTAACATACGACGATTTATGGGATTACGGCAATGGTAAACCGCTTTACGGATTGCACATCAGCGACTTGAAGATATACGACAAGCCGAAAGAGTTGGGCGAGTTTTATACGCCCTGTCCGACCAAAGAAAAAGGCGATTGTTTGAGTTGTGATTGCCTTGCCGATAACGATTACGGAGGAGTTTGTACAAACAATTTAACTCGTGCGCCACAAAGTTGGCAATATGTTGAGGAGTAGAAGAATGACAATCAAAAACCACTTCCCTTGCAAGAACTGCCCGAAGAAAGGCTGTGGCGCATATCACGACGTGTGCGAAGCGTATCAAGCGTTCGGGCAGGAGCGTGCAACGTCGATGTAGAGAAACAAATTTTGTAAAAAACACCCAAGTGTACACCCGAGTACCTATGTGATTTTATAAAATGATAGTGTGGAAATGGTAGGGAACGTTCAAAATCCCGCCTATCCACTCCATCATTTCTCTCACTAATCGGCAGAGCCTCGCAGGTACATCTTGCGAGGTTTTTGCTATAAGGACGGCATATGGCTATAAACTGGAAAACTACAAAAAGAGACTATTCAAACGTACAAGTTGATGATACAATGGAAGACAATCAAGGTGAAAGCCAAGAAACAGCGGGTGGTAATACCGGTTTGCCGTTTGGTCTTTGTAAAAAATACGGCATTAATGTTCCACAAGGTGCTACACCGCGCGACGCTTGGAATCTTCTTGCCGGGCGTGGTATTTATCCACCGTGGACAGAAAAAGGAAAAGACCAGTACAACCAAGAGAGCCGAAAAAAAGATGACAGTGAGAATACAAACAATTCGGAATATACGAAAGAGGTAGGCAGAGTCTTTGAGAGTTTGAAAAACTTGAAGATAGATTACCACGAAGTTAAAAGGTTAAATAAAAATTTAACTTCTGATGAAATTGTAACCAAAGTCGCAGGCGGCGATTTAACGGGTGGCTCGTGTGTTTCAGCCGCATTATGTTACATTGCGAACAAAGAGGGATTTGACGCATTAGATTTCAGAGGTGGGGAAAGTAGAGTTTACTTTTCGCATAAGTGGGATGAAATCGCGGCTATCCCCGAATTAAAAACAATCGAGGAAAAAGATACGAACGATTATAATGCCGTAAAAAGATTGGTTGAGCATATAGTTTCTGATAGGGAATATCTACTAATAACAGGCAAGCATTGCTCAGTAGTTAGGAAACAAGAAGGACAAGGTTTGCAGTACTTAGAGTTGCAATCGGCTCGTGAAAACGGCTTCAAGCAATTAACAATGAAAGTCTTGAAAGACAGATTCAGGTGCCAAAAAAACCATTCAACATATGGGTACGCATACAAAACGTCTTCACAATTAATTGACCTTGATAATTTTAAGGCGTTAAAAGAGTTCTCGTCTATAATGGGGTACATAAACACACCTATCGATAAACAACAAAAAGGAATTAACGGATATGAAAAATAACGACTATACTACTGTTTTTCGTAAAGAAGAAAGCACAGACCGTATTTACTGGGTAGATTATATTGGAGAACATCCCCCTATTGGAGAATACGAGTTTTCTTTCGATAAAAAGAAAATTTATAATTTGTTTCGGGATTATCCGTGGGCAATGACACCCGAAGAAGTTGAGATATTTGATAAAGAAAATCCGTATTGGGCGGACTTCTTTGCAGATAGAAAAGAAAAAGCGAAATCCAAGAGAGATTACTCGAACGTGCACGGCGGTGAGGCTCAACGTGTCTTTGACGAGGCAAAACAACTCGGAATTGACACAAAGGGCATAGACAACCTTGACGTGATAAAAGCGAAGATTCAAGAAAAGAAAAGATTGCAATCTAATATCGAAATAGGCAAATAATAACAACTTACAGCAAATTACAATCAAATTAAAGCACATCACAACGGTGTGCTTTTTTTATACCAAAAATCAAGGAGGTGGTCGCAATGACCAAAGCGGAAAGGGAAGCCTTGAAAGCCGAGTTCATCACAGGCGACTACCGTACAATTAAAGAGTTTGCCGAGGCGAAGGGCATTGAGTACAATAGCACATTCCGAAAGATGGCAAGTCTTGAAAGGTGGACAAAAGACAAAAACGAACATCTTGAACAAATTTACAAAAAAACTGTAAAGAAGCACGAACAAAAACGTGTGGAAGAAGCTTTACGCGACGCAACGGCAAGACAAAACAAAACGCTGGAAGCAACATCGCTTGTGCGAGAAAAGGCATTAAAACTTTTAGGAACGGCAAAGTCGGCAAAAGAAGTCAACGCCATAGCGTCGGCATTGTATCGAATAAACGAGATTGAAAGAGGGCTGCTCAACTATGACAAAGGAAACACCGACGATGCAAAGAGCAGACTTACTGAGGTTATAGAGGCAATAAAAGGGGCGAGTGAGCAATGAACGCAATAGCATTTACGGCAAAGCAAAAGCAAATGCTCACGTTGCCTCATAAGACGTGGAACATATTCACCGGTGCTGTTCGTTCGGGCAAGTCATACGGCACAATGTTTCTCGTCCCACAGCGCATAGGAGCGCATTACAGCGAGCCTTGCTTGATTGTCGGGAAAACCCTTGCGACGGTCGAAAGAAACGTTTTACGTCCGTTAAGGACGATATTTGGCGGTTATGATGTCGGCGATATAAAAGGCAGGGCAGACGGCGGACGGTATGTGACGTTGTGGGGCAAAGAGGTTGACTGTGTTGGAGCAAACGATGAGCGAGCAATCTCGAAGATACACGGCGCGGAGTACGGTTATGCTTACTGCGACGAGATGACGCTTTATCCCGAAAACTTCTTCCGTATGTTGCAGTCACGTCTATCATTGCCAAATAGCGAGTGCGACGGAACGTGCAACCCCGACAGCCCGAGCCACTACCTCAAACAGTTTTTGGACAGTCCTGCGTTCGCCAAGAACGGCAACTGCATACACTTTACGATTTATGACAACGAGTTTTTGCCGAAAGACTATGTGCAAAGGCTCGAGGACGAATACCGCGGCACGATTTACTTTGACCGATGGATTCTCGGAAAGTGGGTGCGCACCGAGGGATTGGTTTTTCCGTTGTTCAGGCGCGAACGGAACTTCCTAACGCTTGAAGAGTATGCGCGGCGCAATCCGGGAAAGACAACGTCAATCCGCTATGTGATATGGGGCGGTGACGGTGCGACAACCAACGATGCGACGGCAATCGTACCGCTTGCAATATTGGCAGACGGCAGAGCTGTTGTCCTCGAAAGTTTTTATCACGACCCGAAAGTAAACGGGCAAATGTCCAACGAGCAACTTGTGCCGTTTTTGAGAGATTATCTCAATTACATGAATCACAAGTATCGGCTGTACGAAACAGGCGTGCAACACTGCATGCCGATTGACTGTGCCGCCGCCGACCTCGTTCAGACTATGCGGTATCACTTTCCGCAATACAACCCGATTTCTTTTACAAGGAAAGATATACAGCGTACGACCGACGTTGTGAACAACGCATTTTCGCGTGAGGCAATCACAATCATCGATAGTGGTGGGTGGTACAACTGGGTGCAAAAGCGTGAAATGGCAGGCATTCAACCGCTTGTGGTCGAGTTGGAAACGATGATATGGAACGACGATAACAGCGACGTAGTGCGCAAGACATACGACGGCAAGATTCCAAACGACGCGGCTGACGCGTTCCGATACGCCGTCAACACTTACTATAACAATCCATTGAATTTGTGGGAAACGCCAGCGTGCGACATCCCTTACGAGAGGTAAAAAATGGACATTGAAAAAAGTCAATTCAATAACAACGAATTTGCGCCGTGGCAAAAGGGTGCGGCGTTCAATGCGTACTGGACATATTCGTTTGTAAGCAACTCCTCGTTCTTCGCAAAAATCCGAGGCGTGTTTAAGCCGTTTATGAACAAATGCGTGCAAAACTGGCTTTGGTGGTATGACGGTTGGGTTCCGTATTTCCACGACGCAGAGCGCGGCATTATGAGTACGGGGCTTGCAAAGGCGATTGTTGACCGCACCGCAAAGAAAGTGTCGGGTTCGCGCATTATGTTCAAAAACGCGTTCAAAGAGCGTGGCAGTGAAAAGGGGACAGAAGTCAACCCTTCACTGAAAGCCATTGCTCAATGGGCAGACGATACAAACTTTACGCGTACTGTAAAAATGGCGACACGCTTTGCACTTGCGGCAGGCACGGCTCTCGTGAAGATAAACAGAGACTCAAAAGGACAGTTTACGACTGAAGCTGTGCGCTTTGACCGTTTTTTGCCTTGCGTAGACAACTCGGGCAAGTTGCAAGAAGTGACGGTATACTTGCTTGCAAACATTCCCCTTGCATCCGAAGATAAGAGCAAACAAAACAGTGTGTATACGCTCGAGGAACATCGTTATTACGGATGTTACACAAAAGCGGACGGAAAAACGGAGATTCACGATGCGCCCTTATGTGAATATCAGGTTCACGAGTACACAAAGCCTGTAAACAATGGAGTATCATCGTCAAGCGAGTATATCGGACGCGTAAATTGGAAAAGCGTTCCGTCGCAGGTGCGCAAGGTTATACGCGACAATTACGGCGTTATTATCGACAAGCCGTTTCTCTTGCCTTTTACGGATTTGGGGTGCGAACTTGTGACATCGGCGGATTGTGTGGGGAACTATCCGGACTTGCCGTTTGGCGAGAGCTTGTTGGCAAACATCATTCCGCATTTGCAAGAGTATGACTATTATCACTCGGCAATGTGTACGGACATGTACCTCGGGCGAGGCAAGGTGTTGCTTCCCAAAGGCATAAGCGGCACGGGTTCAAACTCAAGCGCATACAACGGACTTGATGAAACACTGTACGACCAAATACCGCACACGAATCCCGATGAGCAACAACCTATCTCGATACAATTTGAGCTTAGGGCGGCGGAATGGCAGGTAATCCGAAACACAATCATCGAGAACATCGCTATCAACACAGGCTTATCAAGCACGACGATTGCGTCATTCCTGAACGACAACTCCGCAAAGACGGCGAGGGAAATCTCAACGGAAGAAAACGAAACGGCATGTTTTGTCGACGATATGCGCGCAGTCATAGAAGCTCCGCTCAATCGAATCATTGACCGCGTAAGGCTCGCGAAGGGACTTGCGGATAAAGTTGTAATTCGTTGGTCTAATGCTTCCTTGCAGAACAAATACACGACGGCTGAAACGCTCAACCTCGCAAGACAAGGCGGTTACATTTCACAGTATAAGGCGGTGCAGATGTTCAACAGCGATGATGACGACATACAAGTGCAGGAAGAGTATGACCGCATAAAAGCAGAAGAGCCGCAAGGTTATGACGATACAGACAGCGGCGACTATTTCGGAAACGGCGGTGATATAAATGTTGACACGGAAACTCAACCCACAGGCGAAAGCAATAACGGATTGCCAGTCCGAGATTAAGGCACTTGTCAATCGACTGTATTTACAAGGGCGACCGCAAGCATTCATAGAGAACGAAGTGCGCAAGGTTATCAAAAAATACGGCGTAAGGCTCTCAAACAAAGAATTGCAAGAGTTAATGCCAAAGTCGATGTGGAATCTTTACAAGCAAACACTCTTGTTACTGTTCACCACATTTGGCTTAAACGGCAAACAAACGTATGAGCGCATACAAGTTGCACAAACGATAGCAAGCGGTGAACGAGTGTATAAGGGTATGGATATGCCCTTGATAGCACAGCGTTACGGCATTCCAAACGGCATATATGCAAAAGACTATATGCAAAAGGTGAACGACGTTTACACGCGATTGGCAAAGAACGATGCGCCTGACCCTGACGACATAAGCGGTCGAAACTCGTTGCGCAACCGCGCCGAGATGGAAGTTCGATATGAGTATCATCAAAACGAGATACAGTCGTTTAAGGACGCGGGAACAAAACTTGTGGTTTGTAGCACACATGCGGACTGCTCGGACAGATGTTTCCCGTGGCAAGGCAAAGTATACAGCCTTGACGGAACGAGCGGTAAAACAGAAGACGGACGCAGTTATGTGCCGTTGGAAACGGCAACGGACATCTACTACACAACGAAAGCAGGCAAGACCTACAAGAACGGTTTGCTCGGCTTTAATTGCCGCCACAAGTTGTATGAGTACGTTCCGGGGATGGGAATACCAAAAGTGAGCAGAGCCGAACAGCGCAAAGAGAACAAGATAAACACCAAACAGCGAGCGATGGAAAAGACGGTGCGCGAGTGGCGTATGCGTGAAGAATTAAACAAGGGCGCAGGGAACACCGCGGAATATTTGCACGCTCAAAAAAAAGCAAGCGAAGCGTATGCGAGGTATCGCAAGTTTTCGCAAGAGAACGGCAGGGCATATTATCCTGACCGCGTAAAAACTTGAAAGAGTGCGTGAAAGCGCATTCATATAGATTAGGCGCATGGGGTGGTCATGTATGCTTGGGGCAAACACAGTTTGCGTAGGGGCATCGCTTAATGTGGCAGGATTGCGTTTAATCGTCTATCGATAGAAAATAAAAACAAGGAGAACAACAACTATGGCAATTTTTGGAAAGAAAAAGGATTTGACCGTTGATGAACTCATTGCCGCACTCAACGCATTGAGCGATGAGGACAAAAAGAAAGTTCTCGCTAAAACCACCGGCGAACAAGTGGAAGAAGCGAAACAGGATGTCGAGGACAAAGGCGAAGACAGTCAATCCGAAAAAGACCGCATTGATGAAAGCGTCGGCGAACAGGAACATCTTGACGACGACGAAGATTCACAAGATGCAAAAGACCGCGTAGACGAAAGCGAGGGCGAGGAAAAAGCACTCGATGAAGACAAGGCGGATAATGCTGATGACACGCAAAACGACAAAAGCGACGATGACACCCCCGCACCGCAAGACAATGACGAGGCAGAAGACAAAAAGAACCTGCTCGAAATAACCGAGGCGCAGGCGGCAAGAATCACGGCGTTGGAAGAACAGTTTGCAGAACTTTCCGAAAGGCTGTCGCACGTGCTTGATGCAATGGACAACCAACCCTTTGGCGTGCAACCGAAAGGCGATAGCAACGACGAGAGGGAAATAACAACCGACGGACAAGTCATGCGTTCGTACAACCGCGCTTATCGCGGATAACAAAAACAAAAAAACACAAAAAACATCATTGAAAGGCACTCCATGTTTGGGGTGTTTTTTCAATAAAGGAGAAACATCATGGGAGCAATTTTTTCAGCAATCAACACACCTTTTGTAAACGCAGTAACCCTCAAACGTATCATGGCAACGAGGGGCAAAGACAACATCTTTCAAGGCATCGTAACGAGACCTGAGGAAGCATGTACGGAGAAATACTCCACCGACACAGACGCGCCGGAAATCCAAATCATCCGTCTCAAACCTAACGCAGGACAAGCGCGTGACATCGGTGCAGACAAGAACGGCGGCTATTTCAATAGCGATGACGCTTATACTTCCGCGACGGAAGCATACGGCATCAAAATCCTCAGCACGATCGACTACAACATTGACATTCCGACCAACATGCAAGACATGATCAACGTCGATGCGGCAGAGGGCGAGCTTCGCAACCTTACCGGCAAAGTCGCACAAAACGTCAACGCGGTAACAATCGCGGCACAACTTGCCAAATGGCTCACTTGCCAAGCGGCAGGAACATCGGCAGTCGGTGATGCCGCTACAGGCAACAAGGTCGTTGTGGACGCAACACCCGGCGACAACGCGTATCTCGGCTATTTGCTCGACGCAAACGGCTTCCTTGACGACGGCAACGAATCACAAGGCATTGATACCTATCCGAGAGACAATCGTTGTTTCTTGCTTCGCTCAAAACTCAACACCAGCCTCAAAAAACAAGGTGTCATCATCGGCGGATCGAACTACGGTCAAATCATGGTTCGTACCGGTGCATTGGACGAAAAGACCACGCTTGAATCCGTCATCGGCTATGTCGGCGACGTTGACAACACGCCGTGCTATGTCGTTTCCGATCCGGTTTGGAAACTCGCAGAGAAGTATCTCGGTTTGACAGCCGGCACGCTCAACAAGATTCTCGGTCTTGCTGTCTGCTCAATCGGCACAGGACGTGCATTGGCGTTCAACGAATCCGTCAAAACCATTCCCTCGCCGAACGGACAAGGCATCAGAATTCAACCGAAATATCGTTTCGGTGCAGAATGCTGGGACGAGTACTCCATTGTACCTATCGTGGCGAACGGATACACCACAATCGGAACCAAAGGTCAGCAATTCACGGTTGTTGCCCCGGGTTCGAGACCGTAATCAAAAAAACAAGGGCGGTGAAAACCGTCCTTTATGTTCGTAAGAGTAACGCCGTGCAACTCGGCAAACGGACAAAATATAGGAGCGTGCAACATGAACTATCCATTTAATGACGATGCAATGATATACGACTACAAAAAACATCAATACATATTGAATGAACGATATGTGCTTGAAACTCTCGGCGTGAATATGGCGGAATATTTGGACACGACGGGCGATGCAAATCCGTCAACGCTTCCGCAACGCATATTGAGGCGTGTCTCGGACTTTCTATATCGCTACATTTATGCACACGGTCGCAACAAAGACTATATCGAGTTCTTGCTTGCGAAATATCCGCCTTGCCGTGACATTATCAAGGACTGTCTTGTGGATGAGGTGTACTACCAACTGCGCAACGGCGACTTTTTCAACAGTGTTGATGTGGAAACGGGATTCAGAAAATGGGTTTCGCCCACAACGGCAATGAGGCTTACGGAGACTTTGCCAAACGGTGTGTGCCTTGTGTATCAAGGACATTACACCGTGCCTAAATTCGCTTACAGAGAGGACTATTGAGATGATAAACGCACTTATGCCAAAAGAAAAGGACTTAATTGTTGCGAAGTGGTTTCCTAAAGACGGCGCAATGGAACAGGGAAAAATCATCAAAGTAAAATTCTACACCGACTGGCGTGAGCTTCGAGAGCAACCTGTCCAAAACCTAATGAGTACTCGAGAGGAAAGCGAGGTTGAAACCGCGTATGCCTATCCATTTGCGAAAGACGACAAATTGTTTTTTGCGGAATCGTGGTGGCTCATAACGGAAATAAGCAAGGAATTTGATACGAGGAACGGTGAGAAATCGCTTGGACTTTCTCGTGTAAAATATGCGGCAAAGCGTGTGAGGCTCAAAATAATCAAGGTGGAAAAAAATGATTGATTATACACGGCAACTTGCAATCATGCAGAACGTGATGACGGCATTCAAATCGGTAGTGCCTATCGATACGGGCAACTTAAAAAACAATGCTGTCAAATTGAATTACAAGGGTGACGGCGTATGGGTGATAGAAATCGACCAGTCGGTTGCACCGTATATGCCATACACCAACGAGCCGTGGGTATCGCCGAAGTGGAACGGGAGACAGAACCCAAACGAACATTGGTTTGACGATGCCTGCGACATGATTGCAATACTGCTTGCGCAAGAGTTGCAGGGAACACTGTCTAAACAATAGGAGCGAGATATGATAACAAACAACCAACTTGTCGAAAAACTTACCGAAAGGTTGAACGCATTTGCAGGAACGGTGGGTGGGCGAAACTATCAGTTTTATGTCCATAGCAACGAGGGCGAGTTTGAGAACGCTATAAAAGGCACGCAAAAAAAACTTCCGACAATTCTCATAAACGGAGTTTTACTCGAACAATCAAGCACGCCGATACCACTTAAAGGACTGGACAGCGTATTGCTTATGCAGTCGCTTCAAGTAATAATCCCCTGCGACGAGAACAAAGTTACGGGGCGCGCCGATTATGCGCTTCAAGCTATAAACGCATTTGTAGCGGACGTAGCTGGAAATGCGGGCATTATAACCGATGAGGGCGGCAATTCATATGCGTACATATTGAGCGTTTCTACACCTTTTGTAGGTACTGAAAACTATTTCGGACAAATCGGGAAAGCAGTGCCGGCAACGCTTCAAGTGTCGTGGCAACTCATCAAAGACGGTGTGCTTGCAAACAACGTCACGATGAAGATGAAAGCGAAAGGCTCGGCGGCGAATCCTACCGTCGTTGTGCTTATGGACGGTGCTATCGTTCGAACGCGCACGGGCGATTCGTCAAATGTGGACGGAAGCGAGGAAATGAAAACCGAAGTTACGCAACAAGGCTTGACTATCAAAGTCATAATGCCTTACAAGCGCGGCGACGTGTCGGCAATGCTGTTCAAAGATATGCTCACAGGCGCACTACAACGCGTATATGAGCTTTCATACGCCGACGGTGACGGAGATACCGCGCAAGGTGTCAGCGCGTCGTGGGACGTTGTTGCGCGCGAAATAACCGCGTCTTTGACTTCGGGTAAGGGTATCACAGTTTCGGCGACTTTGGAAATCGCGAGGTGATATTATGGCAGAATATAAAATCACGGTCGATTTTAAGGGTTCGGGCGGTGGCGGCTCTAAAAAAGAGAAAGGCTATCAGTCCGTATTCTCGGAATGGGCGGACAGCATAAAAGAGGGAATCAACGACATAAACGGCGGTGACAGTCCTTTTAATCAGACGGTGCAAGGGATTCAAGCACTCGCAAACGTCATTCCCGCGGCGCAGATAGTCAAGTCGGGTTTTGATTGGCAAGTGTCACTCATCGGCAGATATAAAGGCTCACAGCAAGCGCAAGATGTTGCAAATGCCTCAATGAAGATTGCAGGACAAGTCGGCGGTATCGCTTTGGCGTTCGCAACGGGCAATTACGTTGCAGGCGGACTTATGACGATAGGGACGCTGTTTGGCTATGCAAGAGAAGCGGAAGAAAACACTTACCAACGCAAATGGGAAAACATCGGAAACGCTATCGGACGAGAGCGAGCGGGTGCTTCGTTCAATCGTTCGAGGACAGAGGGATAAAGAAAGGACACTCAATGTGTGTCCTTTTCCTTTGTCAGTTCGGCAACTTGCTTTTCCAACTCGGCGATTCGCTCGGATTTGGTCGACTTGTGTTGGCGCGGCTTCGGTATCAACTGCGCATTTGCACAGTACAAGATTGCAAGGATTAAGAATATCAGCGTTGTGTAGAAGCCGACAAAGGGGATTCCTTTTGTTACGGCACACAAAACTATTGCCATTATGATATAGAGTGACGGAATTGCAATGAGCAACCCCTTGTTGGTTTTATGCTTTGCGAAGTACAAGACGAAAAAGGCTATTGTGCAACAGATTATGACAATAGCAAGTATGGATAACGCGATATATGTTCCGATATACTGTCCATAAATTGATAAAAATTCATTATAACTTTTGTCGGGCGAGTAGGCTTTCCAAAGATTTTGTAAATTCAATGGAATTGTAATTGCGTTTGGAATAAATACGTAGAAGCAATAGTGCATTGAATCTCTTGCAAAACCATTGAAAAACACCATCGGCGAAACAAAACCTAAATACAAAAAAAGTATTAAAACCGGAAAAATAATTTTTCCGTACATATCAACAAAATTTGAATAACCAATGCGTTCGCGCATAAGCACACCCCCTATTAGTGTGCTTTTATTTTATGTCAAAAAGGAGCAAGTGTCAATGTTTAGTTACCAACCTCAAATATTTGAAAACAATCAATGGCAAGCATTGTCACCGTGGTCGCGCCCTTTTACGGACGGAACGGCACTCAACGACGTTCTCGACGCAGGGTGTATCAATCTGTCGCTTTCATCGCGATATAACGCCATAAAACCGTTTACGCCGATTCGTATCATCATATCCGAAAACGGTGTTGAAGTGGATAGAATATACCGCCTCGTTTCATCGACGAAGCGTACGCGGCGCACGTTTGCACCGTCTGTCGGCGCGAAATACGATTGGACGATAAACACTATCGAAATCACAAAGGCTATGGAACGCCGCTTTATCGGCACGTTGACAAGTACAAAGTATTTACATACGGACTATAACGAAAAATATGCGGCAGCACTCGTTAGTAAAGAAACCGATTATCCCGGCGGCGGCGTTGACCTCAATGTCGTACTCGTTGAAAAGAATAAAATAATGCAACCATATCAACACGGCGACAGTATCGATATTCCGTGTGTCCAATACTATCCTGAACTTGACGAGCAAGGTCTTTATGTGTTCGATAGTGATTCTCATTATGGCAGAGTATTTCGATTCGGCGTGTATCCGTGTACTGTCACTATTGATGTTGACGGTCGCGTTATATATACCAAAAGTCATTCATTGGCTCGATTTGATACTGAAACATTAACCATTCCCAACGAGGGTGAGCGATTAACTATTACATATGAAACCAAATATGAAAGCGCACCAGTGCTGTCTACCGACTATGTATCTGACACATTAAAAATAACGTATAAAGTGAGTTTGTTTTCGCAGATTGCCACCAAGACCCGACCCACAATCACGTCGGTGTGTCAAAGACTGTTGTCGTCGGGCATAACACGGCGCGGTGGATTCTCGTCGCAGGAATATGTGCTTGACGAGAATTTTGCGGAAGAATACAAGAACGTACTCGCGCCCGAATTTTCGTTCACCAACTGCACGCTGTTCGAAGCGTTGGCGCAAGTGGGCGGATATATCCACGCAATACCGCGCCTTGTGCCGTTGTCTACAACGGACGATACGCATTACAAGGTAACGTTTGACAAACTCGGCGGAAGCGAGCAAGCACCGACTATGCCGCCGATGATATACCAAGACAGCACGATTGACAGCAATGAGTGGTGTGGAAAGATAACCTCGCCCGCGCAGAATCTTTGCAACACGACGGACGAGGGCGGTACGATAACTGAACTCGGCAACGACTATATAACGGTGCGCACCGAGGACGGCAATATCGAGATAAACGGCGACAACGTGCTTATACGCACATCTTTGCCGATTCAACAGCTCATAAAACTCGAATGTGGATTCATTCCCGACCACGACGCCAACTTTGACGGCAGAACCACGCCTGTCGGCGACATCACCGCATACGCATACGAAGACGCGGAATACAGCGTGCTTTCGTCTTATTGGGGAACGGCATATCCGTATTCAAAAGCGTGGGCATTGCGTTGGAAGCAAGGCGGCACGACGATAGACGGCTTGACTTGGCGACAAAAAAACGTCACATCTATTGGCGACGCATTCCAAAACACCGCAATCATCAACATTATAAATGCAAAGGCAGGACTTTCTTTGAAGTCTGCCGAAAAGAACGACGGCGAATGGTATCGCAGGCTTGCGTTTAAGGTGACATATGTGCCGATAGCGACGGCGCGCGTTGAGGCGGTCAAACCCGTGCTTACGGACGGCGGCGAGACGAATAACGCGCTTGTGTACAATCAGGGCGCAAACGTTGCCGAAACGTCGTTCTACGGCGAGAAAATGCGCGGCGCAATCGCAAGACTCGGACAAGACGTTGAACAACGCACTTACGACATCAAAACCTATTCGCAAATGCCAAAGGTCGGGCAGATCCTTGACGGCAAATACATTGCGACGATAGACGCTGAATACGACATAACGCGTATAAGAATCACGGTTACGCTTGCAAAAAACTTCAATCAGTTGTCGCAATTCGTCGGCTTGAACTCGAACTATCGCTTGTACGACATCTCGGAAAAGCAGAGCGTTGAACGTCACATACATTACGCCGACAAGATATTTATCGGCAAGACCCCGACGACAGGTTCAAAGCTCACGCTTTTGCAGAACGTACCTAACGTGCTGATTAACACTATCAACCACAGCAAGACCGGCGATGAAGAGATTAAGAAAGCGCAACTCGTGAGGATATTGCCGTTCTCGGCAGGAAACGCGTTGCAAGACAGAGCGGTGATATTGCCCGTCGTGGCGTTCCCCTTTGGCACGTCGATATGCTTCAACTTCTCGTTCTACGACAACTACGGCGCAGGCTATCAAAGTTCTGACGATTACGAGAATGAAAAAAACAAGGCGGCGCAACGTTTAGTGCCGTACACCGACGTATACGGTGAGGTAAGTCACATTCACTTCGCGATGTACAACGAGGGGTGGACACCGAATCTTGCCGCACAAGCCGACGGCGGATATGCAAAACTCTATCCGCAAGATAACGAGTTCAACTGGTATAGCGGCGACCACAGCAAAGCACTTGTAGATTCGTACCTCGTAAGTTATCTTCTAACCGACGGCGCGCTTGAAATCAACAAAGACAGTCGAGAAAAAATCGACGTGACGTATCAAGTCCACTATATTGCCAAGAGCGACGACATAGTTGTCGGAACGGGTCTTGCGGACTTCTGCAAACTCGTGACCGACACAGAGCCAACACTTGCGAAAGCGGCGGTATACGTGGTTTGGTTTGACCATACTATCAACGGCTTGAATCAATACATAAACGACAGTCTCCATTTAGGTAGCATTAATACCGATGTAGGCTATTTTGAGCGCATAGGTTTGCTGACCGATAGCCAACCTTTCACGATTGTTGACGGTGTGTTTAGGTGGGATAGCAGAACGTGTCCGCGCCGTGACGGAGCAAAGGCTTATGCGGTGTGCAAGTGGAAAGGCAACGGACGGTATGAAATGCTGTTCGGGCAAAACGTCACGCTTGCTTACGGTGATTCCACCGACGCGCTGTATTTTTCGCCGGTTCCGAGTGAGGCTAACGATTACGTGTTGATGATTGCGCCCGCAAATACCAACGTGTACGCTACGAACGCAGGCGGCAATCCCGTCGGCAAATTGAGGCTCGCTTCGGGCGTTATACCTCTCGACGCTGAATACTCGTTCATTTATTCGGCTCAAATCAATCGCTATTCGTGTTTGTTCAACGAAACGTTCTCTTATGCCGATAAGCCTACGACAATCACCCTCAAATATCTTGCTATGGACAATACATTAACACTTATGGCTGACGGCATTGTTCTTCAAGAGGGTGAGAGTTACGACATATCGGGCAATCAGGTTATATCCCTGCTTGCAGTTCCAGCTGGAACGCAGGAAATAACAGCGCAATACAGAGTTGCGACCCGACAAGCGTACGATGTCGTTGACGGATACGTTAAGACAAGCGACCTTGTGCCGAAAACTTAAAAAAGTATGACAGACCCTCGTTTCAGAGCGGGGGTCTTTTTATACAAAAAATAAATTATAAGGAGACAAAAATTATGCTTTTCTTTTTGAACTTGGACGGCACGGTCACACGCTCTGATACCGACCACGTCTATCAAGGACAGAACAAAGTAGCAAACGTTGAGTTGTTTACGCTGATTTCACCTGCGCAAGCGGCGATACAAGTCGCGTTCACGTTGCCGAACGGATTGACGACTGCCTATCTGCCTATGTCGTATGTGGGTGCGTACAGCGTTGACGAGAGCAACCAAAAGCAAGTCCACCGTTGGAAACTTGCCGTGCCGTATAACGTAACGGAAGTAGAGGGACAAGTCGGCGTATCGTTCAATGTCTTGCTTAACGACGGAACGAGCGGTCAAGCGCAAGAAACAATCAACCAAACGACGTACACGTCATCGTTTCTTGTTGAGTATTCCGCATTGCCGATTCCGCCTACGACGGCAACAGAGGACGAACTCGGACAACTTTTGGATTTGCTTGACCAGTATTACGCGCAGAACGCAAGCCTTGCCGCAAAGCAACCGTTTGTTGTTGGAACGGTGAAGACGAACACACTTGTCGCAAATCAACAAGCAAGTGTTGCGGTTGAACAATCCACAACGCCCGATAGCAAGGGTAACTATCCGACGAACTTCACCTTCGGAATTCCGCAAGGTATACAAGGTACACAAGGCGAAGTCGGCAAAACGCCCGATGTTTCAGCGGTTGCGGAAGTCAACAATACTGTTGGCACGCCGTCGGTTGAAGTGGAAAAGAGCGGCACGAAAGAAAATCCCGTGTTCAACTTCAAGTTTTCAAATATCAAAGGACAAAAGGGCGATTCGGGTATAGGCGACGCGAAATTGTCTAACACGCCCGGCACGAGCGAAACAGACGGTTATACTCAAAATACCGTAAATGGTATCGTCCAAAATCCCAACTTGCTCATAAACCCGAACTTTGTAATCAATCAAAGAGGGCGGAGTGAATACACTTGCAATTCAAAAATATACACAGTCGATAGAACATACTCTAATAGGTCGGTTATTACACCACTTCAAGGCGGTGGCATAAAATTAAACGTGTTGAGCGGTCAAAGCAATCCATATATTCAACAGATCGTAGAATACGCAACTGCACTCGTGGGGAAGCGACTTACATTTTCTTGTTGCATAAACGGAGTAGTTGGCGGAATTGTGATTCCTGTACTTATACCTAGTGAGGATTCGACAAGCGTATTCTTAAACAAGGATTTTACAGTAGGAGTAATAAATTGCAATATACAACTTACAAAGTATAAGCCGTCAACAGCAGATGATAGCATTTTGCAAGTAACGTTAACTATTGCGAATCCAAATGATACTATAATATCTTGGTGGAAGTTGGAAGTCGGCTCGGTTGTAACAGAGTTTTCACCACCGAATATTGCAGAGGAGTTGGTTAAATGCCAAAGGTATTATCTTGATGTCGGAAGAAATGGTTTAGGGTCATATTTAATCGGCTCTGGCGTTTTTTACAATACTACACTCGCATATATTACTGTCCCGATTCCGACAACATTAAGAATAGCACCGACACTAATATTAGGCGATTTATCAAGGCTCACGCTTTTAGGCGATAACAATAGTTATACACCGACGGCAGTCACACTGCTCGGCACAAATAATAATGCCGTGACGTTACGCTATAACGTAACTGGTGCTACTGCTGGCAATGGTTGCGCAGCGAGATTGGTAAATTCGGGAAACAATAATATAGGCATATTGGCATTCGACGCGGAAATATAAGAGGTGAACTATGGACGAATATATCGAATACAACAAAATCTATGCACACGTCGACGAGAGCGGCATTGTCGTTGACATATTCAGCGAGGCGTTCAAAACGCCCGCAGAAAACGACATTTGCATTGACGAAACAAACACCGAAAGACACGGCGCGCAACGCTATCAAGTGTATGACGAGAACGGCATTGCAAACTATGCAATCGCAAACGGCGCACTCGTCGAAAGAGATAAAACGGCAGAACTTGCCGAAATCAAAGTCACGATTGACTATCCGCAACTTGTCGAAAACAAAATCCGCACTCGATATAGCGTGAGTGCAGAACTTGCCATTTTGCGACAACGTGAAACCAAGCCCGAAGAATTTGCCGAGTATAACGCGTTTTGCGAATTGTGCAAAGCCGAGGCAAAGACCGAATTAAACATTAAGGGGGTATAACTATGGACGAACAAGTAAACGCAACGTTGCGTATTTCGGCAATCTTATCGCACGGCGCAGAGGGTGAGGCAAACACAAACAAGGATTATTTCAACGACCTTGCTGAAATCCTTACACTTGCGGAAACGGCAGGGTTGACCGAAGAACAAATCGACACGATTGTCTCAAACTATGAGGAAATCATCGCCGACGAGCGCAATCATTCACAGAGGTTTAACGACCTTTTGACGATGGTCAGCGGTATCGAAGCGAACAAAGATTAGGGGGTGCATATGGTAGACGTAACTATAACGCTCGACAAAACACACGGCAGGCTCTCAACGCGAGAGCCTTTTTTGTTGGGCGAAAACGAAGATTTGAGGATGAACCTCGTTTCAACTTTGGCACTTTCAAACGTGCTTATCAACTTCAAAAACGGCGACACGGTCAAACAATATCGCGTTGCCGAAAATCCGTTCATCGTGCCGAGAGAGGTCGTTAAACACGGCAGGCTCGATTGCGAGGTCAACTTCTGCACTTGCGGTCGAATCGTCAAAACGTTCGTCGTTGAGCCAATAGTGCTTTACAGCAAAGAAGCCTCGTTAGTAGGACACCCCGAATTTGACTTGTTGCTTCAACACATCGAAGCGCAGGACGCGGAAATCCAAACGTTGAAAGAGCAACTCAACGCAACCAAAGCACTTGCAGACCGTACCGCACAAGAGGTCGCAGATTTGCAACGCGCGTTGGAAGACAACTAAACCAAAGCGGGTACGCACGCTAAAAAAAATCTACACGCTCACGTCGGCGTACAGGCACGAGCAGAGGAGTATATTATGTCAACTGAACAAATTATGACCTACGTTGTAGCGTTCCTATCAAGCGGTGTTGGCGCAACCGTCATTACGGTTATCGTCAAGGCTATTGTAAATGCAATTTGCACGTACAAGACGAAGAAAGTCAGCAAATTGAACGAATCCGACAAGGCAGAGATTGCGGAAAGTGCGGCAAAGAGCGTTCTTGCGGCGATTTCGGGCGGAGTGAACATCGAAGCCGAAGCGATGATTGACAAGGCTACGAACAAGCGTTTGACGGCGATTGAGGAACAATTCAACAACATTGCAACGCAGATGAACAAACTCTCGGCGATTTTGGTAGCAGAGGGGCAAGTCCTTTCCGAGTTCAAAACCCCGTCGTTGGCATCGAGGGAAACACTCAATGCCGTTTTGGCAGACGAGTTGAAAAAACTGCCGATTATCCCGTTGCTCGAACAGGCAAAACTCGTTGTGTCGCAAAAGGGAGAACAAAAAGAAGAGCAACCCGTTGTTACTGAAGAGCCGCAAAAACTAATGTATTAAGGCGGTGATGAGTATGAAACACAATGTAAAGTCCTTGATATTGCTTGTCTCGGAATATTCCGTACTCATCGCCCCAACGGCAGGGTATGCGGCTTATTGCTATCAAGATACACTGCAGTACACGATGACCGCAACGAGCAAAGGGAGTTTTTGGTCGCTCGTCGCTGTGGCAATTTTGGCAAGCGTGCTTTTCGGGATTTTCCGCAAAAAGTACGACCGCTATGTACAAGGCTACGTTCAGCAAAAGACAGACCTCGAAACGAACCCGACGAACGAATTGCTCATAAAGCGTGTGGCGCACAAGAAAAAGATTATTGACAACCTCGACTACGTTGTCGCACTTTTTCCCGTTCTCATTCTTATGAGCGTTATAGGAGCGTTTCAACAAGCCATAGAGCAGTTGCTTATATTGTTGAGCGTGGTAGCAGGTTCTCTTATCGGGAAAATCAGTCTGCATCTGCTCACGATATTTGTGGAAGAACACGATATGCTCAAAAAGATAGAAAAGGACGGTGATGAATAATGGCAAACGATGAAAAAAGGAAAGTATATTCGGGGATAAAGATAACGCTCAACTCGTTCATTTCGCTCGGCGTTGCGTTGGTGGTTATGCTTATCGGTATATTCGTCATTGATAAATACAATGCGACTTTCCGCAACTCGCTCGAATACTGGGCGCAAAAAGTGTTTATGGGTGTTTCTACATTCCTTTTAATGCTTTCTATGTCCAACATAACCGAAGAATCTCGCAAGAAACACGACAAGGATTTTATAGACCGTGTTCACGCTTTGGATGAGCAATACGTCGAGTTGATGTCGAAGAACCACACCGTTGAACTTGAAACGTTTATAGAGCAAATAAACAAGCGCAACAAGTATAATGCGTATGTTACGGCTATAAAGCGTAAACTCAACCGCACCCGGGCGAAGCACCAAAAGCGTATACGCAAACTCGAAAGAATGTTGTTGCTTTCACCGCAAGAGGTTTGGGATAGCCCTATCCGAGTGAAATATCACAAGGTTACGTTCAATCAACTTGTAGCGGGCGAGAGTGACGTTGCGAGCAAAGACGACGAATATGACTTGCTTGTCCACAAGGGGCGTTATACGGCGCGCAAACTCGGCTTCAAAGCATTATCTATAATCGCGTTTTCGGCTATCGCGTTTGATTTCGCATTTTCATTTCAAGGGTTCACAAAAGAGATGATTTTGCCTTTGGTGTTCAAACTGGTGTCGTTGCTCATCGCCGTGTATAGCGGTGTGTCGTTCGGCTACACGATTATGGAACGCCGCAGGGCAACAGTCAAAAAGAAGTTGCGCATTTTCTCGCAATTCAACGAACGCGTGAATTTGACCGATGTTTCGGAATCCAAGCGATTTGAAATCGAAATACCGCAAGATATAATCGTCGAAAAAATCCGTGCGCGTGTGGCAAAAGAAGAAGCAGAGGAATCCGCAAATAAAAAACAAATTGCCGAGCCGCCTGTACCGAATGTGCCGACGGTAGTTTATAACACCGAAGATTCTCAAATAATGGCGCGTTTTATGGCTGTAAAATAACATCCAAAAATCATTAAAATTAAGACCGTTCGCACGTTGTTGTGGGCGGTCTTTTTTCATATTAAATGCTATCAAAATATTATCACACACCTTATATGGTATATTTATTAAGCAAAATATATACAATATATTGTATTATAAAAAGCCCGCTTATCTCCACCAAAAATGTAAAAATCCTACTAAACAGTGGGGTTTTTCGT
>OLHA01000253.1_pt1 | contig 31781 bp, 29 predicted proteins | sample 1605961 | NCBI WGS metagenome assembly OLHA01 (sample SAMN03283288) | human gut metagenome | biome: human-associated habitat; material: feces | host: Homo sapiens | place: Peru | collected 2012
ATCCTGGAGAAAACATTTTGTTTTTTCGTCTGTCTACTTGACAGGGAGCGGTTCAATCACCGCGGTGACGGCTTTTTAACAGCCTCTTATGGTATTCAGCTCTCTTACAGTGCGGCCATCTGTGCCGTCAGATTCTCTGCACTCAGTCCCAGGTCAGACAGGGCAAGCCCCGTTTCCAGGTAGTCCACTCCGTTGATAACACCACAAATGGTCAAAAATGCTTCGGTCAGGGGTACCTGGACGCGGCAGGCTCTGCCCAGCGCTGCCAACACAGCAACTCCACAGGCAGCATCCTCAGATACATACCGGTGTGAAAAGCTGCTGGGTCCGTCCAGGTCCCGAAAAACGTCCAGATCATGGACGTTTTTGTCCAGGAGCTTTCGCATCAAGCCCTCCGATGGAGGATTGTAGGTCTCAAATCCTAATGCGGCAAAAACCCGGTCCCGTTCCTTTTCCAGCGCGTCGAAGCAGCGAATGGCATTTTCTCCCAGGCCGTCCCGGAAAAACGCAAAGCGTTCCCCCATTCGTTCGATCTGGGTGCCGTTCAGCACAGCACCGGACAAATGTGAAATCACATTTGGGGAATTGAGAGAAACCTCCAGAACATTTTTTCCAGGAATCAGGGTCAGCATATCTCGGAACGCCTCCACCAGCGCCCCCGTTTCGGCGGCAGGCAGAGCGGATGCCCGTAGTGGCTTCAACCCACCGGCCACAATGACTTCTCCAGGAGCTGTCCGGCGGCAGGCCCATAGGTTTCCGGATATCTCTCCCACAAGCACTCCGGACTTTCCCGCCTTTTCCAACTGCCGCCTAAGGACAAAGCTGCCAAAATTTCCAGGGCTGAACAAAAACGCCTGACCGGGATGGGCATGCAGGGCACACAGGCGGCTGATTTCCTCCTGACGGCTGAATGGCACACAAATGAGCACCCGATCCGCTTCCAACGCCCTTTCAAAAACCTCCGTAAGAAGTTCCGGCATGGCACAGCCACTTTGACCGGAGTTTCCCCGGAGCAAAATCCCGTTCTGACGGCGAATCTGGGGATAGTCCTCCGTATGCTCTGGCGTATCGCAAAGGATCACCGGATATCCAAGCCTGGAAAAATAGGCCGCCGTTGCCATTCCGGAGGATCCTCCGCCGATCACCGCAATGGTATTGCTCTTGTTATTCATATTATCATCCTTGCAGCGGCCCCTGAAACAGGGGCCGCGTGATTTTGGCCTTACTTTTTCTGACTTTTCTTGTAGAGGAAATAGGACCATGCTACGGTGATGGCAATGAGAACCAGCATGATATACAGGCCGTTCTTGCTGTACCAGGCCTGTCCAAACAGGATGGCCGCCAGACAGCCGAGAATGAAGGGAACGATGCCCACCTTCCAGTCAGCCATGATCCGCTGGAACAGCATAGCGCCCATAACGGCAGGAAGCACATTGTTGAAGCCGGGTGCCAGCATCGGACTGGTCAGGACCGGGTAAATGACGTGGACGAAGGCAACACCCAAGGCAACCTCCAATGTGGTGACCAGAGAGCAGGTGCCCACGGCCAGTGTTGCAACAACGTCGCCCTCCTTGGTGCCCATCTCTACGCCCATAATCTCCTGGCAGCTGACAACGCAGGGAATCTTGGTCTGAGAAACGTTGCCAGTGGTAAAGCCCATATAAGTACCGCCGGCACCCAGCATGGGAGCAAATGTAAAAGGCTCAATAATTTGGTTGGCGCCAAAGGCCACCAGAATGGCAACACATCCGGCACCTACCGCTGCCCAGTCCGGAGACACATGGTATCTCAGACAGACACCAATGATCGGCAGGTACATCGTGATCAGTGCAAGGGTCGTAGACAGTCTACCCCAGCGGTGGATCTTATGATCATACTCCGTAAAAGCCGCAGTCTCTTCCGCAGCTACAGTGCGCAGTTTATCAGTAGACATGATGTTTCTCCTTTCATCCGCCAATAATGCAGCAGACAATAACGCCTGCGATAATGGATACGGACAGTGCAAAATCGCCCAGAACAGGGGCCTTCTTCTTCAGCAACATACAGCCCAGCATCACGAGTCCACCGGTTACAGCTGCCGCGAAAGGAAGGATGGGGGTGAAATTGGTAAAATAGGGTACGTTCAGCCGGGCAATTACCGCAGCAAATGCGGCTGATGTACCGATCAGCAGGAATTTATTGGTGGTCTTAGCCTTTTTCAGGACCTTGTCATATCCCTTCAGCGTCAGGATGGTATTCAGCGGCGCAATGCTCATGCCGATATTCATAACCAGCATAATGACCACGAAGCCGCCCAGAGTCAGTGCGGTATAATCAGAGAACCCGGCGGCCTCCAATCCGATACCGGCAGCCATGGGCTCATAACCGCCGGCACCAATGTTGCTCAGCCGGAGCCAGGGGAAGAACTTGCCCAGGCTGGGAGCCATAGCGATCAAAAGCGATACCAGGGACAAAGCAGGGATCACAGAAATAGAGGCAGCTGTCGTAATACACTTCTTGAGCTTTGTCTTATCCATGCCGATTTCCAGGCCCTGCTTCCAGGCCATGGCCATGAAACGGATGGACTGGACAACGATCACACAGATGGGCACCAGGCACAGCAGGAACATAAAGCCGCTGTTGGCAATATCCAGGTAATTCATAGATTTTTCTCCTTTCGATCCTGAAATAAACCAATTTTACCGTTTTTGGCGGTCATTGAAGGTCATCAGCGGGAAAATCTCCCGTTTTTCCATGAGCTTTTCGCAGAGTTTCTCATCGCTGTCATTCATGCAGTTCAGTGCGAAGTCTCCCAAGAAGTCGATGGATGCGTCCGCGTTGGCGGCAAGAACGCCCTGATTATTGGCAAGCCGGATATTTTTCACCGCCAGTCTGGCTGCGTCAATGGCAATTCCGGTAGAAGAAGCCATCCGCAGAGCGCAGGCAAGTTTTGCACCGTCGCAGACAACGCCGAAGACATTGGGAATCAGGTTTTGGATTGCGATCTCCACCTGGGCTTCCGTGCCGCCCAACAGCAGTGTAGTACCCGCAGCAACACCCATAGAAGCCGCCACCTCGCAGGAGCACATGGTCGGCGCTTTACCGATCCGGTGAATCACCGCAATAGCCACCAGACAGCTCAGAGCCAATGCACGCTTCTTGGTCTCCTCGTCAACCCCCAGATCCTTGGCCTGGCTGACAATGGGCATAGTAGACGCAACACCCACATTTCCCTTGCCGCCTACGCTCATGATGGGCAGATTCACACCTGCCATCCGGCCCTCGCAGGCCGCAGCCGCTGCAGCCTTTGCATGGGTGACAGGCGTGTCCTCACCAGTCGCCAAAATATTCGCGCCGATCCGGATGCTGACTTCCTCATGAGAAAGAACGTAATCCGTCATAGCGGAATTCATCTTGGCCGCATCCTCCATGATGTCCAGCTTTTCCAGAGGATATGTAGTAGCAAAGTCGTAGAAATCCTTGATTTTATACTTCATAATCGGGGTATGGCCTGCCCGGTTATTGGGGTCCGGCTCAATGTCCAGCAGTACCTGGTCATTGTGAGCCTTGTAGATCAAACCATCCGGTGCGCCCTGGGTCACGGCCACACCAATGCCCCGGTCAGTTTCCACAACCACCCGACGGGAACCGCCCCTTGCTTCCTCATCAGAGGCGAACTCCGTGCGGATCTCCACCAGCTCGGCCACCTTCCGGGCCTTTAGCTCCCCTTCAGGAGTCACTGAGTGGAGCACCTCCAGCTTCGCCTTGGGGTCGCCGCACACAGCGCCCAGCGCATAGGCCATTTCCGCACCCAGGTATTCCGTACCGGGGAAGGCCACATCATCAATCTTTGCCGCGGCGCCGGAGCCGCCATAAACCGTGATTTTTTTGATTTCTCCGCCACCAGCGGCATCATAGGCCTCTGCGGCTACATAGCAACCGCCAATGGGGCCAGTGCAGCCCAGAGCAGGTCTGGTTTCCTGACAAAGGATTCGGTAGAGCTCCTCATAGTTATTCATCTGATATACCTCCTGTTTATATTTTCTCCTCTATCGCATCTGACATTGTTATTTAATGTCTTACAATTTAATAATATCGTCAGATGTTAAATTGTCAAGTATTTTCTTCTTTGCAAACGCAAAATTGGTCATAGTGTCAAAAACAGCATCCATTTTTTGTGTAATATATAAATTTATCTTTCGCATACCGCCAATTCATGGAAAAGGGCTGTTCTTTTTGTGGGAATAATGATATAATCGCCGCAGCTTTCAGAAAGGATACCGATGCTGCTATGAAATCTCAGAAGGTGATATGGCCTGAGCATTATCCGGAATTTTCCTGCATAGGGCCGGCCTGTTCAGACAATTGCTGCCATGATTGGCCCATTGATTTGGACCGGGACACCTACCTGGCCTATCAGCAGATCCAGGACCCAGAACTTTCCACACTCTGCCGTCAATATGTTTCCAAAATTCAGTCTGGCGGTACAAAAGCACAATTCGCCAGAATTCTGCCAGGCCCCCAGGGCCGCTGCCCCTTTCAGGATAAAGACGGAGGCTGCAAATGGATCCGCCGCGCAGGCCCGCAAGCTCTTGGTATGGTTTGTACTTTGTATCCCAGGCGGAAAACAGAATTCCTGCCAGGGACATGGGAGCTCTCCCTCTCTCTGTCCTGTGCTCAGGCGGTGCGCATCGGTGTGCTGACCCCGGATCGGGTCCGCTTTGTTTCTACGGAAATCACACCGGAAATTCCTCTGCCTCAAATGGATTCAGTGGGCATCGGCCCCATGGGAATTGTAACCGCTCCGCCTAACTGGGCCCCAGCTCTCCGGTATGGGATTCTGGAGCTGATGGGACGTCGGGACCTTTCCATACCCTGCCGCATCCTGGCAATCCTGCTTCTTTTGGACCGAGTCAGCAAAACCAGCAAAGACGCCCCCCTTCTTCTTCAGTTGGTCTCCGCATTTGTCAGGATCGAGCCGGAGTCAGTGGAGCGGGCCTATGCATCTCTGCATTTTCCGGAATCCGCTGTCCTGGCGGCCTGGCAGCTTCCTATCAGCCATATTCTGGCGGGCCGTCCCGGCGGTCTGCCAGATACCCTTCGTAGCTGGCTCCCGGAAGGAGTCCTTCTGGACCACCAAGGCGTCCGCCGGTGCCTGGAGCTGGTACAGCAAACAGGGGATCCCTTGTTATCCCATCACTGCCGGGAGGTGGAAAACTACTTCCGAAATCACTTATTTTCCGCTATGTTTCCCTTATTGGGAAGCCCCACAGACTTTTCCATGGCAGCAGCTGCCCTTGCCGAGCAGTATGCCTTGCTCCGGCTGCTGACGGCCCTCGCCGCTCAGCGAAGCGAAGACTCAGAGGAGATCCTGGTCACAGCAATCGTCCACCTCTCCCGGATGATCCAGCATACTGATCATCCGGCAGAACTTTTCCGCCTGGGAAACGCTTTGGGCCTGGACCCGGGAGCCTTGCGGAACTGCTTCCTGTGACGCCCATTCCATTGACCGATAGAAGCAGTATGCAGCCAGTGCTGGCAGAATATAAAAATCAGCAAAAAAGCAGAGGATCCGCTCCTCTGCTTTTTATATGAAATCAAATTCAGATCCCCAGCGCCTCATACACGGAATCAAAGTAGCGCTGCATCACATTTTTTGCCTTTTCCGGATCCTGTTTTGCGATGGCATCGATCATTTCCCCATGATATTCATTGTTGGCATCAAAGCTGTGCCCTTCCTCCACATTTCTGGCGATAACCTCCCGAATGGCGTTCAGTAATTCTACGATCACCGTGTTTCCGGTGCATTGAGCAATCCGTGCGTGGAAGGCGATGTCCCGCTTTGTCAGTTCCTCCGGGGTCAATCCAGGCTCCTTCATCATCCAGTTCGCCCTTTGCAGCTCCAGTACATCTTCCGCAGTCGCTCGTTGGGATGCCAGCTGCGCGGCGCTGAGTTCCAGTATCTCACGCAGCTCGATCAAAGAATTCAGATCTCCTGTAGACATGTTGATGATCATATTCAAGGGGTCCACAAAACAGCCCTTCATCATATCCGCAACAAATGTTCCCTCATTTCTGCGAACTATCATCCGTTTTGCAGCAAGAACCTTCATACTTTCTCGAATCGTAGAGCGCCCCACTGAAAATTGTTCAGACAACTCCGCTTCCGTCGGAAGCCGGTCTCCTGGCTTTTTCTTGGACACCATCTCCTCTAGTTTCTCCAAAACAGTGTCTGACAAATTCACGCGAGAATTTACAGCAGCCATTTCCATTTTCCTCCTGTCATCCGCAATTCTTTCTTTATTTATACCTTTTTTCTCCTATATTGTCAACTGGATTTTGATAACGCTGAATTAATTTTTTATATTTTTCGCAAAAAAGCTTTACATTTCTCAAAAATCATTATATGATGATGACGTCAATTGTCAGACTGTAAAGGAGAACACTTATGAAAAAGGCCATCACCGTACTCGCCCCATCCTTCGTCCTGACGTCCATTTTGGCGATTGCCTCCGGGCTGTCCGCTTTCGCTGCAGCCTTTCCGGAACTTTCTCTGGCCACCGTGCAGATGCTTACAGCTCTCCCCTCTCTGATTGGTATGCCGATCATCCTGCTCTCTGGCGCACTTTGCAGCTGTTTTTCGAAAAAAGAAATCGTCACAGCATCCATCTCCCTAATGATCATCGGTGGTTTGGGCCCCCTGCTGTTTCATAATTCCTTCTATCAGCTGGTCATTTTCTCTGTACTATTCGGCATTGGCTTCGGCGGTATCTCTCCGCTGACCACTGCTCTGATCCGGGAGCACTTCTCCGCAGATCAACAGCAAACCATGCTTGGCTACCAATCCGCCGTCATTGGAATTGGGGGTGCCTTATTTTCCTTTTTGGGTGGAAAACTGGCATCCGACTGTTGGTGGCACGCTTACTTTGCCTACCTGCTGCTCCTGCCTGTGCTGTTTCTGATTCTGCTGCAGCCCGCGGGAAAACCACAGACTCAGCGGCAGTCGGCCTATAGAAGCATATGCAGCGGCGATTTACCTTTCTACCTCTGCCAGAGCGTCCTGTTCGCAATGCTATTTTTCGCCTTTCAGAACAATGTTGCCCTCCTATTGGAGCACAGAGCTCTGGGAAATACCTCCGTCAGTGGTCGGATCCTTGCTGTGCAGTCCACCGTCGGTATTCTTTCCGGGGTGCTCGGCGGAAGGATCCTTTCAAAAATCAAAAAATTCGCCCTTCCCGCTATTTTCCTGGTTTCCGGCTTTGCCATGCTGCTTTCCTATTTCGGCAGCCACATTTCCTTCTTTTATCTAGCCGCCGCTATGCTTGGCTTTGTATTTTCTCTTCGTATGCCAGCAGGATATCTAAAGGCCACTGCCTCCGTAGATCCATCTCAAGCCACCATGGCAATTGCCCTGTACTGCGGATCCAGCTCCCTGGGACAGTTTCTCTCTCCCATCTGTGTCAATGCTTTGAGCGTCTCCTTGGATGGACGGCTGGGACTCAGTGCCCTGGCACTGCTAGCCGCCGGAGTTGCATCCGTGTGCTTTGAGCTTAGAAAGCATCCCTGATCTTTCTTTGGTGCCGCCCCTTTCTCGTTCACAAATTGCCATGGAACTCTTTACAAATTATTCACTATACCGCCTTGGTTTGCGGTATAATGGGGGTAAATAAGAAGAAACGCCCCAAGGGGCGAAAAGGAGAGGATCACCAATGGCAGTATCTGTATTGATCGTAGAAGACGACCGGAATATTGCGGAGCTTTTGCAAATGTATCTGGAAAAAGAGGGCTACGCCGTGACCATCGCCGCAGACGGCGGCCAGGGGTTGGCCAAGTTCCGGGCCATTAAGCCGGACCTGGTGCTGCTGGACGTGATGATGCCTGTCATGGATGGCTGGGCGGTCTGCCGGGCTATCCGGGCTGAGAGCCAGACTCCCGTCATCATGCTCACCGCCAAGGGCGAGACCGATGACAAGGTAGCCGGTCTCAAGAACGGCGCCGATGACTACGTCACCAAGCCCTTCGAAATGAAGGAGGTCCTGGCCCGCATCGAGGCGGTGCTGCGCCGCAGCTCCGGAGCCACTGCCGAGAAAAAGGCTCGCCGTCTGGTTTTCGACAAGCTGATCATTGACATGGATGCCTTCGAGCTTACCGTCAACGGCAAAAAAGTGGACACGCCCCCCAAGGAGATGGAGCTGCTCTACTACCTGGCCTCCTCCCCCAACCGGGTCTATACCCGCAATCAGCTGCTGGACGAGGTCTGGGGCTTCGATTACTTCGGTGACTCCCGCACGGTGGATGTCCACGTCAAGCGCCTGAGAGAAAAGCTGGAAGGTGTCTCTGACCAGTGGAACCTGAAAACCGTCTGGGGCGTGGGCTATAAGTTTGAGGTGCAGCAGTAAACTTCTCTGTCATTGCCCTCCGGTGACCCAGGTCACCGGGGTGTGATGACAGTGTTTTTTCCTTTCCCGCACATTTTTCCCGCTGCCGAATAGCATGGATTGAGCGGTAAAGCTCAAATAAAGTATGCGGAGGGCTTATTATGTGCGGTAACAACGGTTTTTGCGGCGGCAACAACTTCTGGTGGATCATCATCCTGATCCTCCTGTTCTCCTGCGGATGCGGCGGCAATAACGACTGCGGATGCACCAACAACAACCATACCGGCGGGTGCGGCTGCTACTAAGGCCAAAAAATCCGGGGCGAAATGCCCCGGATTTTTTTAGCTCTGGTACTCGGAGAAGGGGATGTAGGAAATGGGCCGGACATTGGCGTCCAGCTGCGCAATGATGGCTTCGGCGCTTTCGGTGTCCAAGGCCTCGTAGGTGCTCCAGTTTGGGTCTTTGACATAGAACCAGGGATTCTTCTCGTCCACGGAGAAGTCGCAGACCAGGCCGTCCTGGAAATGGAGCTCTCCGTTGTCAAAGGTGAAGAGCATGGTGCCGGACTGGGCCGCGGAATTGGAGCTCTGGTTGATGAACACGCCATCGGTACCCAAGCGGTAGCTGTTGCGCTCTCCGGCATCGATGACCTGAGTCTCCACACCGTCTCTCATGGTGTACATAGCGTAGATCTCAGGTGCACCCACAGCGCCGAGCAGCAGCTCCATGCTGCCGTCGCCGTCCAGGTCTTCCAGGCTGTAGCCCACCTTGGCCACATCGCCCACAACGCCCACCAGGTAGTTGAGGTCTTTTTCCGCATACTGCTCCGGAGTGAAGCCCTGAAGCAGGGCATCAAAATAGGCATCCAGGATCTCGCCGTAGAGGGGTTTGGCCAGCACGGTAGGCTCCTCGGTGGTCTCCACCGCTTCGGTGGTTTCGGGTGCCGCCGTCGTTTCCGGAGGGGCTTCGGTGGTCGCCGCCGTCGGCTCGGTCTTGCCGCCACAGGCAGCCAGGGAAAGGGACAAAACAAGGATCAGGATCCAAGCAATCAACTTTTTCATATGTTCAATCCTTTCGTCGCATTCTCCCACCAACATACCATTTTTCCGGAGAAATGTCAACGGAAGCGGCGAAGAATTAATAAAACATTATTATTTGGGGCAGGCGATCTCCATCACGTGCTCAATGGTCTCATGAAGTGTCTGGCTTTCCGGGGTGTCGGCAGCTTTGTAGTAGACCTCTTTCCCCTCCCGGCGGCTGACGATCAGCCCGCTGGTCCGCAGCTTGTTCAGGTGGTGAGACACGGCGGGGCTGGACATATCCATCAGCGAAGACAGATTGATGACGCACTCCTCGCAGTGGCACAGCAGCCAGAAAATTTTCAGCCGGTTGGGATCGTCCAGCTTCTTAAACAGATCCGCCGTCCGTTCAAAGGACTCCATCGGCGGCATTTTTTCTTTGTGATGCTCAAATACTCCCCCATGATCGTGGGGCAGACAACAGTCGGACATGGTGTGCTCTCCTTTTGGGTGATGCGTTTTCTTTTATTATAGGACGGTTCCACCAAATTTACAAGTAAAAAACAAGAGGCTGTCTCACTAAGGACTCAGATGAGTCAAAATGGCCAAAAAGAAGATGTCATTGCCACACCAGTCTGCGAACTGGTTAGCAATGACATTTCTTCTATTTAGGCACTTTGTCTTTTGAGGCAGCCCCTTGTATGCGTTTTCCTTCGATTTATAGAATCTATTCGGCTTGTGGTTTCCGCATAAACCCACGGTCAGGCTCCACAGCTGGCTGAAACCGAACCAGTCAACTGCTTCAACGCTGCGATAGCTGGTCAACGCCGCTATCCTCTGATAGCATTATAGCACAATCTCTTTAAAACGCAAATACTTATGAGAAATTCTGTGGATGACTGTGTTGGATTCTCTCTATATTGTACGTCCGATATTCGAAAGTCAAGTCGCTACTGCCTTAGTACACAATAATCCAATCTACAGTCCCATTTTGAAAATAAAATCTTATGTGATGATTATCAAGTGCGTACTCCATGAACTGATCTGCCTGTTCGGAGAGCATTTTAGATTCATCCAGCGGTATTTTCTTGTAAACCGTCTCAAAAGCCGTATTGAAATAGTTGCTGATTCCGTAGCCGTAAGCATTTACAACATCGTGCCAACTGCTTCCAATTCCAATGTCTCGTGAAAGTTTAAACTGATTCGAGTTGACACTCGAATAATAAACAGCGCTCGATTCATAGGCATTGACTTCGGTTTGAGTATTTTCATCCACAGTCTCAAAATATTTCAACACAAAATCCGATGTGGTAAGTGGCCCGGCGTCAATCAGCGCATCTTCCTTGACCATGACTTGGTTATCACCATAGGCGTAATTGGCCCTGCTTTGTGCAGCATGTAGAAAAACTCGCATACCCTCATAGTCAATTATGCCAATTTCTTCCGACATAGAGACCACTGAACTATATGCCCTTTTTGAAGAATATCCGACCACTGAAAAGGTTGTGTCATTTAATATATTCAAGTCTTTCCATTTTATATCATTTCTGTCATAATGGTCGCCGTTGCTGGATGTAATATCGTCAAGAACAATTCCCATCGATTGATTATCCGACACAATAACTTGCAACCGAAGTCCGTTAAACGAGGTCCCGTCCATCCTCACCCAATTTCCCTCCAGAAATGTTGCTGCCCGCTTTCCTGCATTTTCATCTCTGATTTGTGTTACTTTCTCGCAAACCCCAGAAAATTGGCTTTGTTCATGAAGCAAATCAATCAAACTATCCAAGAACAAAAAGCTGTCGTACGATGGTTTCTTAAATTCACCATTTACCGCATCGACAATAGCAATCCCAACGTTATCGAAGAGTTCCTCGTTCCCATATTTTACATTGCTACTCTCTTCTAGTATACCCAGGAGTGCTTTCTCGTCATGGGCTTCGACAGCATCTTGTATTTTTGCCGTCGCATTCTGAAGATATTCATTCGATATCTCATCACTTGCCTGTTTCACATAATCGCTTGCATCTAAAAAATCTCCAAGCGATGCGAATGTATCACAAGCCTCCTCAAATCTTCCTTCAGAAAATGCATTTACTGCCGCATTGTATTCGATATACTTCTCACATTCTTCGGCTTTTGCTGCCGCATCTTTATACTCTGGAATCGAATTAAACATCTCAATGGCAGCCTGGTAATTTTCGCTTTCCATCAAACGGATTGCCTTATCGTAGTCCTGGGACGCACATCCCGTCATTGCAAATACTAGAACGGACATAAGCAAAAGTAGTAGCGATTTTTTCATACAACGATCCCCCTTTTACTTCATACTATCACTTTTTAAAAAAATTTCAAGTTAAATTCAACTCATTTCGTAGCAATATTGGAAACAAAAAGTATTCAGGCCGTTCCGAGCATCCGGAACGGCCTGAAAAAGTTTTACACGTTGCTCAAATCGTCATCCTTCATGCACAGGTGGACGGCGCCGACCTTGAAGGTCTGGGGCAGGGCCAGGATCCGGGGGTTGGGGCCCACGTATTTCTTCATGGCATCGGCCAGGGCTTCCTCAAAGGTGGCCCGGGTCTTCAGGCCCATGCCTCTGGCAATGCCGGGCTCCTGAGCGCCCACGATGTAGATGGCGGAGGTGTTCATCTCGGCGATATGGCCGCAGCTCATCATGGAGAAGCCGTGGAAGGGGTGGAAGGCGTTGGCAAAGCGGTACTTGCGGATATACTCCTCATTGGTGGCAAAATACTCGCCGTAGCGGTTCATATCCGCCAGGGTGTTCATGTGGTCATGCTGGAACATTTCGTAGAGCTCCCGCAGGTAGGGCCAGCGCTCGTCATGGAAGTAGCCGTTGCAGATGGAGGAGCAGATGATCACGCAGTTGTCCTTCATGACCCGCTTGTGGCGGATGACCTGGGCGGACAGGGCCTGCATCATCTGGATGGGGTTGGTGCCCATGCCGTCGCCGTAGTGGAAGTTCTGGGGCATACCGAAAACCATCACATCGTACTTCTCCTCGGCGAAGGGCACGTAGGTCCGCTTGTTGGCCAGCTTCCAGCTCTCGGGCATCATGACGGCGGCATAGCCGGAATAGATGGCGATCTGCCGGGAGTAGGTGTCCAGAACCGCGTCACAGCAGAAGAAGGGATGGCCCATCTTCTCTTCCATGTGCATACCGATCTCGTCGAACTTGGTCCGCATCAGGCTGTGGCCGGAGACAGGGGTGAAATCATCCCGGTGCATGACCTTGGGCACATGGTGGGAGGCGATGCTGCGCCAGTGGGTAATGCCTGTGGAGCAGTGCTTGTAGCCGCCGGAATAGCCGCCGTAGGGGTTGCCCTGGACGTGACCGATGAGGATGGGGATGTCGCAGTCGAAGACGTACTTGTTCATGAGAACGGGGTCGCCCCGTTTGGTGGTGCCCAGGTCTACCATGTGCTCCTGGTCCTCGGAGTCATGGCTGGTGATCTGGTTGGTCCAGTAGAAGTCGTTGAAGAGTTTTTCTCCCAGGATCTGCCGCATTTCCGCTTCGGTGGAACGGGGGTGCAGGCCGTTGGAGAACAGCAGCAGAATGTCCTCCTTCCGCAGGCCGCCGGCGTAAAGCTCCTCCAGGCAGGCGGTGATGGAGACCTTCCGGTGGGAGGTGGGCTGGCAGCCGCCCTTGACAATGTCGGGAATGACGATGACGGCAGTTTTCCCCGGCGCCGCCAGCTCCCGCAGAGCAGGCATACCCATGGGATGGCGCAGGGAGTCCAGAGTAGCGGCATAGAGGCTGTCCCAGTCCTGGGGCAGGCACTGGGGGTCAGCAACGGTCTTGCCGGGGATGAAGACTTCGGTGCTGTCCGGCAATTCCGCAGACATCAGGCCCTGGCCGTATTCAAAATCCAGTTTCATAGCTGTTTCTCCTTATTTTCCAAGATAGGTGCGGATGATTTCCAGATATTCCTCGGGATAGAAGCCGATCTCCCCCTGGAACCGGGTCAGGGCGATGAGGCCGCCGTCGATCTCCGGGATGGAGGCCAGCATTTCCGCGTTGTCCACCTTCAATCCGCCGCCGTAGACCACATCGCAGCCTCCGGTGACTTCCTTGACAAACCGGGCGATCTTCTGGATATAGTCCCGGCCGGCCGGGGTCTTGCCCGGGCCGATGGACCAGATGGGCTCGTAGCCGATGACCACCTTGGTCTTGTCCACTCCCTCCAGGCCGATTTCCAGCTGCTCCCGGAGGACCTGGTCCCACCGGTCCAGCTCCGTATCCTTCTCACCGATGCAGTAGAGGACGGTCATGCCGTTTTCCACTGCCAGCTTGATTTCCTGGTTCAGCAGCCGGTTCACTGCCTTGGTGTCCACCACACCGGCCTCCGCCAGAATGCCCATTTTGTCATTGCGCTCTTCGCAGTGGCCAATGATGGTGGCCTTGACGCCCATGGCAAGCATGGCCGAGACGGGCCGGTTGGTGGTGAAGGCACCGAAGTTGCCGCCTGGGGCGGTATTCATCCGGTAGACGCTCTGGCAGCCTACCTGCACAGGGCTATCTTCACCCCGGGCAGCCACGGCGCTTAAAAGGTGGGCCTCCGGCAGGTACTGGACGAACTCCACCTGGGCGGGGTCGTAGGTCTTCAGTGCCTCCTGGGTATTTTTCACGATGTAGCCGCCCCACTCCTGCATGGGAGCAATGCGGTTCACGCCGCCGTAGCAGACAGGCACATCAAAGCGCTTCAGATTCAGAAAAATATGTTTCATGGTCTATTACCTCAAAATCGCGTAGTCAGGCATTTTGTCCATCATGAGGGGCATGGCGTAGTCGAAGAACCGGTCGTCGATCTTGTTGCCCTCCAGGATCCACTCCAGAGGGAATTTCTTCTCCACATTGGCAACCTTCTCCAGGGGAGCCAGGAAAAGGTCGAAGGAGTAGCTTTCCCCCCGGTGGGCATCAATGGCCACCATGTAGTCCGTCTGCCCGGCCAGAGCCGCTTCCACCGCCTTTTTGCCCACGGCATAGGCCTCCAGCTGGTCCACCCTGGAGGCATAGGGGATAGCCGCCCGGCCCAGGAGCCCCGGCTTTTCTGCCCGGGACTTGATATTCAGCTTCTGGATGATGGAATCCGTCACATGCTGGGCAGTGCCGCCGGGGACCATGTGGCCAAAGCCGTCCACAATGCCGGTGGAGGCCAAGGGCTTTCCGTCCAGGCCGCAGATCCCCTCGGAGACGGTGACCAGCAGGCCCTTTCCTTTGGCCCAGGCGGACTCGATGTCGGAGAGCATCCTGTCTTCGTCCACCAGTTTTTCCGGCAGGTAGGTCAGCACTTCGCAGTTGGTGGCCCGGGCCGCCAGCGCCGAGGCGGCGGTGACCCAGCCGGCGTTCCGGCCCATGAGCTCCAGCACCACCACATGGATGGGCAGTCCCGAGGCATCCAGGGCCAGCTCACAGGCGGCCTCCCCGGCGTACCGGGCGGCGGAGCCGAAGCCGGGGCAGTGGTCCGTAATGTCCAGGTCGTTGTCCATGGTTTTGGGAATGCCGATGACCTTGACGTCCAGGCCTTCCTTCTGGGCCAGCTTACTGACCTTGTTGCAGGTGTCCATGGAGTCGTTGCCGCCGTTGTAGAAGAAGCAGCCGATGTTGAATTTTTTCAGGGTCTCAATGACCGTGGGATAGTCCGCGTCCGTCAGCTTCCGGCGGCAGGAGCCGATGGCGGAAGCGGGGGTGTGGGCCAGCTTGGCCACGGTGGAGGCCGGGACCTCTGTCAGATCCAGCAGATCCCCCTTGAGAATGCCCTCGGCACCGAACCGGGCGGCGTAGATCTTATCCACCTTGCCGCTTTCCCGGGCGGCCTCAATCACGCCCTGCAGGCTGGTATTGATCACGGCGGTAGGGCCGCCGCCGTGGGCCACCAGAATATTCACGCCCATAGCCTTACCTCTCAGATCCCGGCCTTGCGATACCGCTCGGCCATTTCGTCCAGGGATACGTTCTCCACCAGAGGAGCCTTGCCGTAGGAGTCGAAGTCCACGATCAGGGTGCCCACGGCCTCCTTGACGCCCTTTTCGATGGCCTCTACAACGAGGGCCACGTCCTCGTTGGGCACCACACCGTACATGACGGTGTCCATAATGGGGGTCAGGAACACTCTGGGGTCAAAATCGGAGGTCTTGGTCTGGAGCAGCTCATAGATGGGCTTGATGGTCTCGTGGTCCCGCAGCTCCGGACGGTACCAGAACAACTCCCGCAGATTCCGGGTGACGGCCAGACGGATATCGGTATCCACGTTGATCTTGGCAATGCCCAGCTTGGAGACCTCTTTCAGCTGCTCCTTGGGGATGCCGTAGGCATTGGTAATGGTGCCCCCCAGGGCGTTGATCTCCTTGACGATATACTGGGGTACCGTGGAAGAGCCGTGGGACACCAGGGCGCAGAAAATGCCCTCATGGAGCAGGCACTCCTTGGTGGCAATGGCGATCTGCTTGCGGATCACCGCATGGGCGCCCTTGTTGGCACCGTGCTTGGTGCCGTAGCTGATGGCCAGGGCATCCACACCGGTAGCCTTGATGAACTTGACGGCGTCGAGAGGGTTGGTATAAGTAGAGGTCTCCGCAAACACGTGGTCCTCCACACCGGCCAGAACACCCAGCTCGCCTTCTACGGTAACGCCCCGCTCATGGGCCAGCTTCACCACTTCCCGGGTCAGTTCGATGTTCTGCTCAAAGGGCAGGCTGGAGCCGTCGATCATCACGGAGGTATAGCCCCCGTCCATGGCGGCAATGCAGGAATCCACGGTCTTGCCGTGGTCCAGGTGCAGTGCCACAGGAATGGGGCTGTGCTCGGCATACTGTCTGACGGCCTTGGCAATGTTGTTGGCGCCAACCTTCTTGTCTTCCAGGGTGCCGTTGGCAAAGTCGGTACGGCCCCCCATAAAGGCGTTGGCCAGATCCGCGCCCTGAATGATGGCGGCGGAGCGGAACATCTCATGGACCTCAATGACGGCCTTGGCCTGGGCCACAGCGTTGACGTTGAAGGCGCCCTGGGCATAGTTGTATTTTTCGGTAGCCTCCAGAATGGCTCTCATAGGTACTAGGGACATAATACATTCTCCTTTTCTAAAGCCTTCCCCTCCGGGGAAGGTGGCTCGGCGCAGCCGAGACGGATGCGGGGCGGGACCAGGTGGGGCCCTGTACCGCCCCACACCCGTCAGGGCTTCGCCCTGCCACCCTCTCCCAGGAGAGGGTTTTTTCTTTTTTAGTAGGGCTGCTTGGCTGCGTTGGCGTTCAGATAGATGCAGGCATCCGGGTGATTCTGGGCCAGACTGGCAGGGAAATGGGCGGTGACTTCACCGTAGGCCGCCTGGCGGACCACGCTGCGGTGCCAGTCACGGAATACGCCCAGGCGAAGCTTCCGGGCACCCAGGATCTGCTTGATGCCGATGGTCACGCATTTTCTCGGCATGGCATCGATGGCACCGTTCAGGTCCCCGATGGCGTTGGAGGTCCGGGTCTCCCGGCTGATGGTCAGCACTCTGGTGGGCAGCTGGGCAAACTCCTCGGCAGTCAGCTTGTCCTGGGCCTCATTGAAGGCCAGATGGCCGTTGATGCCAATGCCGCCGAAGCAAATGTCCACGCCCCCCAGCTCCTCGATCTTCCGGTCGATCCTGCCGGGATCCTTGGGATCCGGGAAAAACCGCTGACTCTCGGGCATGACCAGCTCCGGATCGATCTGAGAGTAGACGGTCCGGTTCATAAAGCCGTGGAAGGACAGGGGGGAATCAAAGTCAATGTAGGTCTCGTCATCGTTCAGGTACTCGTCCATGTTGAAGAACCAGCAGTTCTTCAGGGACACCCGATCCCGGTTCACCAGCCGGACGAAGATGGGATACTGGCCCACGGGGCCTACCGGGCAGATAAAGACGGTCTTCTCTCCCCGGGCGTTGTGCTCTTTGATGGTGTTCACCATCTCCAGAGCCATTTCATAGAAGACCTCGCCGGAGTCCCCCAGCTTGACCAGAGGGATCTTGGCATCCTTGCCCAGGTCCTCAGCGGAAATACGGAAATACTCGTACATTTTTACACACTCCTTATTTTTTTTCAGTGTGGATCACACAATTCAGCACAGCCAGGGCCGCGGCTCCCACCGCCCCGTCCAGGGGGGTGCAGTCGCAGTAGGCCACGGTGCCCAGGGTATAGTCGTTGCCGGTGAACTCAAACTGCCGGCGGATCTCCTCCAGGAAATCCTGGCGGACGGCCTCGCTCCGGAACAGCTCCCCATGGAGAAACAGCTTCTCAGGATTCATAAGCACCGCCACATTCAGGGCCGCCACGGCCAGGTGCCGCAGGGCCAGGGTCAGCATCCGGCACACCGCCGGGTCTCCCAGCTCATAGGCCTCCAGCAGGTGGCGCAGTGTCAGCTCCTCCGGCCCTTTGGCAAAGGAGCGGAGATTGGAGTGAGGGTCTGCCTCCCAGATGGCCCGGCCGTTTTCCAGCAGGGCGGACTCGGTGATGATGGTCTGCAGGCACCCCCGCTTGCCGCACTCGCAACGCTTGCCGTCCAGCACGGCAATGGTATGGGCGATCTCGCCGCAGCCGTAGGTGGTGCCGATGAAAAGCTCGTCATCGATGATGTGGGCGCAGTGCATGCCCTGGCCTACATGGAGCAGGGCAAAATTGGAGGGAGCCTCCTTAGGATGGTTCAGGCTCTGGGCCACTGCCATACAGCGGACATTGTTCTCAAACACCACAGGGACGGAAAAGGCCTCCCGGATGATCCCGGGGTCCAGGTCCGACCAATAGTGGCCGCTGCCCACAAAGCCCGTACCGGCCCGGCTCATGTGGCCGGGAACCCCCACGCCGATGGCGGCGATTTTCTCCACAGGAACGGCACCGGAATCCAGGCACCTTTGGATCAGCTGGATCAGGGCTTCCGTAATATATTCCTTCTCCGGGTCGTGAGGCAGGACCACAGAGTATTTTATATTCCCCCGAAGGTCGCAGACCGTGCCGGACAGGGAGGCATAGTTGAACTCCACCCCCACTACACAGCGATAGTCCGGCTGGACATTCAGGGCAATGCGGCTCCGGCCGATGGTGCCCCGGTCCTCCTCCATTTCTCCCAGCTCCGTCAGGATCCCCTCCCGCAGCAGCTCCGTCACCACGGCCGTAATGGTTGCGGAGGTAATGCCCGTCAGGTCGCTGGTATCCTTTCGGGAGATCCCAGGGTTCCGGAAAATGCACTCCAGGACCCGGTCCCGATTGGGGGATCGATTTTCCTTCTGTTTATACATGATATTTCCCTTTCACTCTCCTTCGGGAAGGGTAAATCCCGTGTAATGAATGGCCACCTCGATGACCCGGAATACATCCAGCCGCCGTTCCCACTCAAGCTCCCGACTCCGGATGAAGGCGCAGAATTCCCGGAATCGCCGGTCCGCCTCTTCTTTCTTACCAAGGCACAGGGCTTCCAGAGCCCCGGAAAGGAGGACCGTATACCGGCAGTGGAACCGAAGATCCTCCCAGTTTTCGCCCTCCGGTATCTGGAAATTCCCGGCAAGCTCCCGGATCCTTCCATAGTTCTGCGCCAGGTCAGGCTGATACCGGGGGCCGTGGTTGTTGAAGTAGTCCGTGCTGCTAAGGCTGGACAGCTCTTCTAAGAAAGAAAGGGCTTTTTCCCATTGGGGACCAAACATGGCGGAAAAATACGTCTTCCGCATGGTCTCATAGGGGATGGACTCGTCCAGCAAAGACAATCCCATCACATAGTTGGGAAACCCCGTCGGGTTCATGGCCCGCAACTCCTGGCAGCTCATATAGCCGTTGGAATGGAAGGCCTTCAGGGCGTGGATATCGTCGTAAAGGGTTTTCGCGATCTTCATATAGCCAAAGTCCCCGTAGTGGGCCCGGCCCAGGGGATAGTCATAGAAGAAGCTGTCCCCGGAGAATATCTTCTGCCAGTTGTACAGGTGGGTCAGGTTCTCCTCTACCGTCTCCGGCAGAGCCATGGCGTTGCGGACGTAGGGCGTTACCTCTACCGGCGTGAAGGATGTGGGGTAGGCCTTTTCAAAGGTCCGGCTGATGGGGGCGAACATGAGGCAGAACCGCTCCGGGTTCCGCAATCTCGCCGCTTTCGGCGCATACAGAAGCTCCTGATAGAGCAGAAATACAATTTTGGTAGGAAGTCCCGCCTGGGTCAGGGCCTCATCCACATCGTTGAGGATCTCTATGTATTGGTCCGACACCGTGGTCTTCTGGCAGTCCTGGCAGGTACACACATTGTTGAAGTCGTCCGCCAGCCAGACGTGAAGGTAGTCCATCCCAGGGGTTTCCTTGGCGTAGCGCACCACCTGGTCCACCAGCCGCTTCCTGGCCTCAGGGTTGGCGTAGCACAGGTTGGTATTGGCGGGGATGCCCTTCCAGAAGCGGCGCTGGCCGTTTACCAGGGCTACCAGGTCTTTTTGCTCCGGTTCCCGGTCCGTTTTGTGCCAGCCGGTGCCGGGAAAGCCCAGGGCCTGGGCGGTCCAGCCGTGGCCCACCCGGTGACAGCGGATGCCCCGGAGGGCCATAGCCTCCTCCACCTGTCGGTCCAGGCCGTCCAGCTGCTGCCGGGTCAGCGCTTCCGGCGGCAAGCTGGGATTGTAGGTGTGCAAATACCAGCGCTCAAAGAAAATATCCGGCTTTTGGAACTGCAAAAAGAAGGCGTTGAAGCCGTTTTTCGGCAGCCAATCGATAAAATCCAGAGTTTCCTCCAGGCTATCCGCTCCTTCAATGCAGATGCCCCGGTGGGCATAGCTGGCGGTAAACGGCTTCTTCTCCGCTTCCAGGTCCTCAGGCTTGCGAAGATCCGGCACGTAGGTGCCGCCCTTGCCGGGGTAGAGGAACACAAAGCCAATGGCGCGCAGGTAGTCATAAACCCCCAGCAGCACATTTCCCGGGGTGCTGCCTGTAAATCGGGCCTTCCCGTCCCGGACACAGTAGCTGTAGTCCCCGCCGCCGGACAGCCCGGTTGCGATCTCAAAATTCCGGCCCCATCCTTCCGGCAGCAGGGCCAGATGGTCCCGGAGGGTCCGCTCCGCAAAGGCCAGGGTTTGGTTCTCCATAGATACACGCCCTTCTCTACATACTTTGATTACATTTTATAATCAAACAGCCCGGGGGTCAATCCTTTCTTTCTCGGTATACTTCACAAAAATGTGGGCCTCTTTTTATGATATGTGCATAAAGTTCATTTTTATTCCATTTTCCATATTGAATTTTGTCAATATTTCTGCTACCATGCAGATAACCCCTCTCGGGGGATGCGGATATTTGAATGGAATTTCAAATTAATTACAGCCGCCACGCATCCCCGGGAATGATCGCCTTTAAGGAGTTGTTGCTATGAAAAAGAAGAAAAAGGGCATACAGATCAGCGATAAGGTTTGGCTGCTGATCTCTCTGCTCGCCGCCCTGCTGCTGTGGTACTGCCTCTCCCTGGGAGCCAAGACCGGCCGCAGCTTCCCCTTCATCGACAAGGTCGTCCCCGCCGTGGGCACCATGATCCAGCGGGGCGCGTTCTGGAAGGACATCAAAAGTAGTCTTGGCTGCGTGGCTCTGGGCTTCATCCTGGGCTTCGCCACCGCCCTGCCCATCGCCTTCCTGATGGCCTGGTACACCCCGGTACAGAAAATCATTGAGCCCTGGATCAATTTCATCCGCAACATCCCCGCCCTGGGCTATGCCCCCCTGATCGTCATCATCTTCGGCGTTGGCCAGAAGCCTGCCGTGATCCTCATCTGGATCTGCACCTTCATGACCATGAGCATCACCATCTATCAGGGCATCAAAAACATCGACACCACCCTCATCAAGGCCGCCCGGGTCCTGGGTGCCAACGACTTTGACATTTTCCTCAAGGTCATCTGCCCCGCCACCGTGCCCTTCATCATCACCGCCGTCCGCCTGGGCCTTTCCGCCGCCCTGACCACCCTGCTGGCTGCCGAATCCACCGGCGCTCAGGCCGGTATCGGTATGCGGATCCGGTCTCTGGCAAACTCGTTTGATTCGCCCCCCATGCTGATGTACATCATCCTTCTGGGTATCATCGGCCTGATTCTGGTGAAGATCGTTGACATTATCGAAAGGAAGCTGACAGGATGGCAGGAGAAAATTTGACCAAGCTGAAGATTGACAACGTTGTCAAGGAATATGTGGGCAACAAGGGAAAAACCGTTGCCCTCAACGGTGTCAGCCTGGATATTAAGGAAAACGAATTCATCTGCGTGGTCGGCCCCTCCGGCTGCGGCAAGTCCACCCTGCTGAACATCATCGCGGGTCTTCTGGAGCCTACCTCCGGTGCCGTGTACCTGGACGGCAAGAAGATCGAGGGCACCGGCGTAGAGCGGGGTGTGGTCTTCCAGGGCTATGCCCTGTTCCCCTGGCGGACGGTGCTGAAAAACGTCATGTTCGGTCTGGAAATGAAGCGGATGCCCAAGGACCAGGCAGAGGAGATCGCCAAGAAGTACATCAAGGCCGTGGGCCTGGAGGGCTTCGAGCACGCCTATCCCAAGGAGCTTTCCGGCGGCATGCGCCAGAGAGTGGCCATTGCCCGGGCCTACGCGGCAGACCCTGAGGTGCTGCTGCTGGACGAGCCCTTCGGCGCTCTGGATGCCCAGACCAGAGTCCAGCTGCAAAGTGAGCTGCTGAACACCTGGGAGCACGAGAAGAAGACCTGCTTCTTCATCACCCACGATGTGGACGAGGCCATTATCCTGGCCCAGCGGGTCATTATCATGTCCGCCCGTCCCGGCCGGATCAAAAAGATCGTGGACATCGACATTCCCTACCCCCGGACCCAGGCCACCAAAACCGATCCCCGGTTCCTGGAGCTGAAAACCGAGATCTGGAACGAGGTCTACCAGGAATTCCTGGAAGTCCGCAAGTAATGTAAATTTACCGGCATCAATGCCGGAAATGAAAAAAATGGAGGAACCTTTATGAAGAAACTGTTTGCCCTGCTGCTCGCAGCCGCTATGGTCCTGTCCATGGCCGCCTGCGGCGGAAAGACCGAAGCCCCCGCCACCACCGCTGCCCCCGAAACCACTGCCGCTCCCGCCACCGAGGCTCCCGCCGAGACCGAAGCCCCTGTGGAAACCGTGAAGCTGAACGTGGCCTATATGCCCAACTACGCTTCCCTGTGGTCCGTTCTGACCGCCATGGACAAGGGCTACTTTGCCGAGGAAGGCATTGAAGTCACTCTGTGGGAGTTCGCTGACGGCCCCTCCGAGATCGCCGCTATGGAAGGCGGCAGCATCGATCTGGCTTACATCGGCCACGGCGCTCACAAGCTGTGCATCAACGGCCAGGCCAACATCTTCCTGCCCTCCTCCGTCCACAGCACCGACCGCATCATCGTCCTGCCCTCCTCCGGCGTCACCTCCGTTGACGACATCGCCAACCTGAAGGGCAAGAAGATCGCCTACAACGGCGGCTCCTCCTCTGAGACCGCTCTGCAGGGCGCTCTGGCTGCCGCCGGCCTGACCATGGACGACATCCAGGCCTACGAAATGGATGCCACCAACATGGTCGCCGCCATGATGTCCGGCAACGTGGATGCCTGCACCGCCTGGAACCCCTACTCCAACCAGATCATGGAGAACTGCGAAGGCGCTCTGGAGCTGGAGTTCGCCACCAACTCCGTGAATATGTCCAGCTGGATCTGCCTGCCCAGCTACGCGGAAGCCAACCACGATGTTCTGGTCCGCTTCACCCGCGCTCTGCTGAAGGGCATGCAGTTCGCCTCCCAGCAGGAAAACTGGGACTACGCCGTGGAGCTCTACGCCAAGCAGTGCGCCAAGGACTTTACCGCCTGCCAGGTTGAGACCGGCGACGCCACCTGGTTCTCCGCCGACTACATCAAGCAGGGTCTGGCCGATGGCACCTTCACCGACCTCTACACCCGTCAGCAGCAGATGTTCATCGAGAACGGCGCTGTGGAAGCTCCTGTGGAGCTCAGCAACTACATCCTCTTCGACGTTATGAACGAGGCTCTGGGCTAAAAAATTCTGAGGGCCGCCTCGCAGGAGGCGGCCCTCTTTTTGAATTTCAGGAGGACAATATGAACTACTATATTCAAAATGGCTCCGTCTATGTGGACGGCCAATTTCAGGACCTGACCCTGCACATCGTAGACGGCAAAATTGAGTTTGCCGGAGCCGTCCCTGCCGGGGCGGAAGTCATCGATGCCCAGGGGGCCAGGATCGTCCCGGGCTTTATCGACACCCATATGCACGGAGCCGTTGGCGTGGACGTAAACGGAGCCACAGCCGAGGATCTGGAAACCATCGGCGCCTTCCTTGCCCGGCACGGCACCACTTCCTTCCAGGCCTCCGTACTGACGGACACCCAGCAGCAGACCGAATGGTGCATCCGGGAGTTCAACCGGTATCGGGAATCTCCCCGGAAGGGCGCGGAGCTGGTGGGCATCCACCTGGAGGGCCCCTTCCTGGCAAAGGAATACAAGGGAGCCATGCCGGAGCATCTGCTGCAAAACACCAACATTGACCTGGTCCGGCATTATCAGGAGCTGGCCCGGGGCGGCATCCGTTACATCACCCTGTCCCCGGAGCTCCCCGGGGTGCTGGACATGATCCCGGAGCTCAAAAGAATCGGCATCACCGTGGGCATCGGCCACTCCGGCGCTACCTACGCCCAGGCCATGGAGGCCATCTCCCTGGGGGCCACGGTGGGCACCCATGTAGGCAACGCCATGCGGCTGTTCCACCAGCACGAGCCCGCCATCTTCGGGGCCGTCATGGAAAGCGACCTATACTGCGAGACCATCTGCGACGGCCGCCATTTGGTCCCCGGCACAGTGCGGATGTACTGCAAGTGCAAGGGCCTGGACCGCATTGTGGCCATTACGGATTCCATTATGGCCGCGGGCCTTCCGGACGGCAACTACCACCTGGGGGTCAACGACGTGGTGGTCAAGGACGGGGACGCGAAGCTGGCCAGCGACGGCACCCGGGCAGGCTCCACCCTGACCCAGGACCGGGCTCTGAAAAATATGCTTGCCTGGCTCCCCTATTCCCTGGAGGAGATCCTTCCCACTCTCACAGAAAACCCCGCCAGGGAAATGAACCTGTGGCAGACCAAGGGCTCCATTGCTCCGGGCAAGGACGCGGACCTGGTCCTGCTGGACCAGCAGGCCAATATTCTCCAGGTTTACACCCGGGGCCTCCGGGTATAGGCCGCCATATGCCAAGTACGCCGTTTCCCTCCGGGAGACGGCGTACTTTTCCGCGCAAAAAAACCGCCCCGAGTATTCCCAAGGCGGTGCTCTGAGAGCCGTATTCAAAGAAGCAGGAAGCGCTGGGACTCCTGGAAGAAGCGGTGAAACTCTTCTTCGGTGCACTCCGCGTGAACGGTGATGGGACCGGAAAGCCGAAGGCAGAAAATCTCCATAAAGCTCTTTCCGTCTACGGTACGAAATCCGTCGGATAGAGATACCCGGCAAAGGGGCGCTGACAGGGTCACAAAATCGTTTACATCCCGCACAGAGTGAAGGCGTATCACAAAATCATGCATAAAAACCTCCTGCGGCTGTACAAACGACCGGCTTTCATGTATAATATGATTGCCTAAGGGCCAAACGAATAATATGCACGTATTATACTGATATTTTTGAAGAAATGCAATTGTCGGTTTGGCTAATAATAACAAGGGAGCGCCTGCAAAATTGGCGATTTTAACAAGATGCGAATTGCTTTTTATACCCTCGGATGCAAAACAAACCAATATGAGACCCAGGCCATGGAGCACCTGCTGTGCTCTATGGGCCACGAGATCGGCCGTTTCGACGAGAAGTGCGATGCCTACGTGATCAATACCTGCTCTGTCACCGCCATTGCCGACAAGAAAAACCGGGCCGTGATCCGCCGGTGCCGCCGGGAGAACCCGGAGTCCGTCATCGGCGTCTGCGGCTGCTACACCCAGCACGCCCCGGAGGCTGTCAAGACATTGGGCGTTGATGTATTGGGGGGCTCCGGCGGGCGGCAGGAGTTCCTGGCGCACCTGCTGGAAGCCCTGGAGGGCAAGGCCCACCAGGACACCCTGGACAATGCCCTGGGCCGCCGGGAATTTGAGATCCTGCCCCCCGGCGGGCTGGAGGAGCGGACCCGGGCCATGCTGAAGGTCCAGGACGGCTGCGTCAACTTCTGCGCCTACTGCATCATCCCCTATACCCGGGGTCCCGTCCGCTCCGCCCCACTGGAAACCGCTCTGGAGCAGGCAAAGCAGCTGGCCGCTCAGGGCTACCAGGAGATCGTGGTGACAGGCATCGAGATCGCCAGCTGGGGCGTAGATCTGCCGGGCAAGCCTCCCCTGACGGCGCTGCTGACGGCCCTGTGCCAGGCGGTGCCCCAGGTCCGCATCCGGCTGGGAAGCCTGGAGCCCAGGGTCATTACCGAGGACTTCTGCCGGGAGCTCCGGGGTTACCCGAACCTCTGCCCCCAGTTCCACCTGAGTATGCAGTCCGGCTGCGACACGGTGCTGAAGCGGATGCGCCGGAAATATGACACCGGCCGGTACTACGAGAGTCTCCGGCTCTTACGGGAATATTTCCCCGGCTGCGCCGTGACCACAGATATGATCGTGGCCTTCCCGGGAGAGACCGAGGAGGAGTTCCGGATGAGTCTGGACTTCATCCGCCGGTGCGCCTTCGCCGACATGCACATCTTCCCCTACTCCCGCCGCCCGGGCACCCCGGCGGACACCATGCCCGGCCAGCTGGGCAACGCCGTAAAGGAGGCCCGAAGCCGGGAGGCCATTGCCCTGGCTCAGCAGATGAATACCGCTTACCGGCAGGCTCTGGTGGGCACCACCCAGCAGGTCCTTTTTGAGGACCGGCATCTGGCCTATTTCACCGGCCACGCCCCCAACTATGTCAAGGTTTATGCCGTAGGAGAAGGCCTCCACAATGAACTCCGGAACGTAAAAATCACCGGTCTCTATGAAGACGGTGTATTCGGAGTGATTGACAAATGATTTCCGCCCCTCCTATCCGGAGGGGCCAGAAAACCTTTGGAGGTAACCATGATCCGCAAACTTTTCCCCGGCTTCACCTGGAAGCGCATGCTTCTCATCATCCTCGGGGCCGCCATTGTCTCCTTCGGCCTGTACAATATCCATCAGCAGTGCGGCATCACGGAGGGCGGAGTCCTGGGCACGGTGCTGCTCATCCACCACTGGTTCGGGCTCCCGGCCTCCGTCATCACGCCTGTGCTGGACATCAGCTGCTATCTGCTGGCCCTGAAGGTGCTGGGCGGGGACTTTATCCGCTGGTCCATCCTCTCCACCGCCTGGGTCTCCGGCTTTTTTAAGCTCTGGGAGAGCTTCCCGCCTATGCTGCCGAACCTCTCCGCCTATCCCCTGGCAGCGGCGCTGCTGGGGGCCCTGTTTGTGGGCGTTGGGGTGGGCCTCATCGTCCGGCAGGGAGGCTCCTCAGGGGGAGACGACGCTCTGGCTCTGTCTATTTCCGCCATGACCGGACTGCGGGTGTCCAAGGCCTATCTCTTTACGGACCTGACGGTATTGACTCTGTCCCTAAGCTACATTCCCATTCGCCGCATTGCCTATTCTCTGATTACCGTGACCATTTCCTCCTGGCTCATCGACCTGATCCAGGGAGCGGGTAAAAAATAAATCAAAGAACCGGAAAGAGCGCAATGTTTTTTGGGGATTTTTACTTGACATTTATCCTCCCCGCCGATACAATAAGATAGGATGTGAGCAGCCCCAAAGGCTGCCCTATTACCGGCGCGTATGCCGGGGTATGCGTTTTGCGCCTTGTGGCGTTTTGCGATAGATTGACGAAAGTCAAATTATAAGCTCAATTTCACATGGGTACGATCCGCAGCCCTCCTGCGCCAATTTAAGGAAGGAGGTGCGTTGTGGAATTATGGAATGGTATCAGATTCTATTGATCGTTCTGGGCATTTTGGTGGCTGGCGCCGCCGGTTTTGCCATCGGTATTGCCTATCGGAAGAAGGTGGCAGAACGGGAGATCGGCTCTGCCGAGGAAGAGGCCACCCGTCTGATCAATGAAGCCATCCGAAACGGTGAAAACCGGAAGAAGGAAATGCTGCTGGAAGCCAAGGACGAAATCCATAAATCCCGCACAGAACACGACAGAGAAGTCAAAGAGCGCCGTGCCGAACTGACCAAACAGGAACGCCGGCTTGAGCAAAAGGAAACAACCCTGGACCGTAAGACCGAGGCCTTCGAGAAGAAGGAAGAGGAACTGAACAGACGCATGACCGCCCTGGCCCAGACCCAGTCTGAGGCCGAGGAACTGAAGGCCAAGCAACTGGAAACTCTGGAGCAGCTCTCCGGGCTGACCCAGGACCAGGCAAAGGAGTATCTGCTCCAGAGCATTGAAAACGACGTCCGTCACGAAGCCGCTATGAAGATCAAGGAGATCGAGCAGCAGCTGAAGGACGAGGCAGAGGAAAAGGGCCGGGAGATCATTGCCACCGCCATTCAGCGGTGCGCCGCCGACCACGCCGCCGAGACCACCGTCTCCGTGGTGCCCCTGCCCAACGATGAGATGAAGGGCCGCATCATTGGCCGGGAGGGCCGGAACATCCGGACCCTGGAGACCATCACCGGCGTGGACCTGATCATCGACGACACCCCAGAGGCCATCACCGTCTCCAGCTTCGATCCCGTCCGCCGGGAGGTAGCCAGACTGGCTCTGGAGAAGCTGATCGTAGACGGGCGCATCCACCCCACCCGCATCGAGGACATGGTGGAGAAGGCCCGGAAGGAGGTAGACCGCACCATCCGGGAGGAGGGCGAGCGGGCCTGCTACGAGACCGGTGTGCACAACCTGAACCCGGAGCTCATCAAGATCCTGGGCCGCCAGAAGTACCGTACCTCCTACGGCCAGAATGTGCTGAACCACTCCATCGAGGTGGCTCACATCGCCGGTCTTATGGCCGCCGAGCTGGGCGTAGACGTGGCTCTGGCCAAGCGGGCGGGCCTGCTGCATGACCTGGGCAAATCCATCGACCACGAGGTGGAGGGCAGCCATGTGCAGCTGGGCGCAGATCTTGCCCGGAAGTACAAGGAAAATCCCGTCATCATCAATGCCATCGAGGCCCACCACGGGGACGTGGAACCCAAAACCGTCATTGCCGTGCTGGTTCAGGCCGCCGATGCCATCTCCGCCGCCCGTCCCGGTGCCCGGAGAGAGAACGTGGAGAATTATATCCGCCGCCTGCAGAAGCTGGAGGAGCTCACCAACTCCTACCCCGGCGTGGACAAGTCCTACGCCATCCAGGCCGGCCGGGAGGTCCGGATCATGGTCAAGCCCGAGGTGGTCACCGAGGACAACATGATCCTCCTGGCCCGGGACATTGCCAAGAAGATCGAGTCCGAGCTGGAATACCCCGGCCAGATCAAGGTCAACGTCATCCGGGAAACCAAGGCTGTGGAGTACGCGAAGTAATGGAAGCACAAAACACGCGTGTCATTGTCCATGACACGCGTGTTTTTTAAGGGTGTAGAGGGGACTCCTGCCGGTCAAGAACAGACTCAGCTGGATGAAAGCCCCCGCCGGAGGTCGCCTTCCCCTACGGGGAAGGTGGCACGGCGCAGCCGTGACGGATGAGGGGGCTGTCTTTTTGCGTACTCAGAATGAATTTAGAAAGGGCTCATGATTATGGAACAAAAAACCAACGGCAAACTCTGGGGTGTGGGTGTAGGCCCGGGGGATCCGGAACTGCTGACCCTGAAGGCCATCCGGGTCATTTCCCAGGCGGATGTGATCCTGGTGCCGGACAGCTGCAAGTCCGACAATGTGGCCCTGACCATTGCCGGGGAATATGTGAAGGGCAAGGAAATCCGGAAGGTCTCCACCCCCATGATCCGGGATCAGGGTGCCCTGGACCGGGCTTTTGAGGAGGCGGCGGATACCGTCTCCCGGCTCCTGGACCAGGGAAAGCAAGCGGTCTTTCTCACTCTGGGAGACCCCTGCGTCTATTCTACCTATATGTACATCCATGAGCGGGTCCGCTCCCGGGGCTATGCCGTGGAGGTCGTTCCCGGCATTCCCTCCTTCTGCGCCGCCGCGGCACGGCTGAATCAGTCCCTCTGTCAGGGCTCCGAGCCCCTGCTGATCCTCCCCGCCTCCCACAACCGGCTGGAGCTATTGGATGTTCCCGCCAACAAGGTCCTGATGAAGGCGGGAAGCGCCATCCTGGAGCTGAAGCAGACTCTCCAGGAGCGAGGGGAACTGGAAAAGGCCTCCATGGTGGAGAACTGCACCATGGAAAACGAGCGGGTGTACCCCCATATGAAGGACCTGGAAGACCCCAGCGGATATTTCTCCTTGGTCATCGTTAAGGAATAATTTTTCAAAACCACCGCCCGGCCCCCTCGTCAAGGGTGCCGGGCGGTGGTTTTTAGCGTGAAAAACCATGCCCCGCGTCTTCCGGCAGGAAAACGCGGGGTTGAGGAAAACATAACAGGTCATTCAAAGAGCTTATCAAAAAAGCTCCGGCCTTTTGGGGAATTGTTTTTTTCCAGGGAGCCGTCCAGCTTACGCAGCAGCTCCTTTTGCTCCCGGGTCAGCTTGGTGGGGGTCTCCACCACTACGGTGAAGCGGAGATTGCCCCGGCGGCGGGAGTTGTTGAGCTCCGGGATACCCTTATCCCGGATGACGAACTCCTTGCCGGTCTGGGTGCCCTCCGGGATGGTATAGGGCACATTGCCCTCCAGGGTAGGTACCTGAATTTCAGCGCCCAGGGCCGCCTGGGTGAAGCTGATGGGCACGGCGCAGCGAATATCGTAGCCGTCCCGGACAAAGGTTTCGTGGGCCTTCACCCGGACCTCTACCAGCAGGTCTCCGTTGGGGCCGCCGTTGGCTCCTACGCAGCCCTCGCTCCGGACCCGCAGGGTCTGACCGTTGTCGATACCGGCAGGCACTGTGACCTTGACCCGGTTGTTCTTGCGGACCTTGCCCTTGCCTTTACAGGTGCTGCAGGGCGTCTTGATGATCTTACCCCGGCCGCCGCACTGGCTGCAGGTGGTAGCCGTCTGCATCCGCATACCCATAAAGCTCTGGACCACCTGCTCCTGGCCGGTGCCATGGCAGCGAGAACAGGTCTCGATCTTCCCGTCGGCAGAGCCGGTGCCGTGGCAGGTAGGACAGTTTTCAATCCTGGGGGCACTGACCTCCTTTTCGCAGCCGAAGGCCGCCTCTTCAAAGGTCAGCTCCAGCCGGGCCATGACGTTCTCGCCCCGGCGGGGGGCGTTCTGGCTGGCGCTCCGGGAGGACGCGCCGCCGCCGAAGAAGTCTCCGAAAATGTCTCCAAAGTCAAAACCGGCACCGCCAAAACCGCCGCCGAAGCCGCCGCCGACATTGGGGTTAAAGTTGGGATCCACACCGGCGAAGCCGTAGGAATCGTACCGGGACCGCTTGTCGGCATCGGACAGAACCTCATAGGCCTCCCCTACCTCCTTGAACTTCTCCTCGGCAGACTTGTCGCCGGGGTTCCGGTCCGGATGGTATTTCATTGCCAGCTTCCGGTATGCTTTTTTAATATCATCGGCGCTGGCATCCTTGGCAACGCCCAGCACCTCATAGTAATCACGTTTATTTTCTGCCATCTCAAATACACCTCGCGTGTTTTTCCTTCCCCCGGATGCGAACCAATCAAAGGAAAATTACGGCTGCGGTCTGGGGAAAAAGGCTGTTCTGCCGCTCCGGGCGACGAATTGCCGCCCTTACGGAATTACGGATGGGTTCACACCCCGGGGAGGGAAGGAAAAGAACGCCAATCGAGGGGCGGCGTGGGTGCCGCCCCTCGGGCTTGAAGTTTCGTTAGTCGACGGTTTCGTAGTCGGCGTCGATGGGGCCGTCATTGCCGCCCTGAGGGTTCTGAGGGCCGCCCTGTGCGCCGCCCTGAGGGTTCGCCTGCTGATACAGCTTCTCGGATACGGCGTAGAAAGCCTTCTGAACTTCCTCGGTGGCAGCCTTGATGGCCTCCACATCGGTGCCCTTGTTGACTTCCTTCAGCTTATCCACGGCAGCCTGAATGCTGGCCTTCTCGCTGGCATCGATCTTGTCGCCCAGCTCATTCAGAGTCTTCTCGGTCTGGTAGACGGTCTGGTCGGCAGCATTGTGGGTGTCGACCTCTTCCTTCCGGGCCTTGTCCTCGGCAGCATACTGCTCAGCCTCGTGAACAGCCTTGTCGATGTCCTCCTTGCTCAGGTTGGTGGAGGCGGTGATGGAGATCTGCTGCTCCTTGCCGGTGCCCAGATCCTTTGCGGAGACCTTCACGATGCCGTTGGCATCAATATCGAAGGTAACCTCGATCTGAGGCACACCACGGGGAGCCGGAGCAATGCCGGTCAGCTGGAAGCGGCCCAGCGTCTT
>OLHA01000255.1_pt1 | contig 31711 bp, 34 predicted proteins | sample 1605961 | NCBI WGS metagenome assembly OLHA01 (sample SAMN03283288) | human gut metagenome | biome: human-associated habitat; material: feces | host: Homo sapiens | place: Peru | collected 2012
TATACGCCAGCGAAACAGAAGCAGTTCAGCCGCCCGATGACCGGACATACTCCGCAGAAGTTACCGCCTTTCGGCGCAATCTCCTGCATCATCGCATAGCTGTGCGCATACTTCCCGCACAACCTGAGATATGATACCATTTATGTAACCGTTTGTCAAGCACTTTTTCAGAGTTTTTTACAAAATTTCTTCGGCATTTTTGGTAAAAGAGGAGAAAACCAAGTGTGCGTCCTTAAGGGACGCATCCTGAGCTGCGGTTGTTCTTTGGCTTTCCGTCCCGCCTGTCGGCGGGACACCTTCCCCGGAGTGGAAGGTGAGGCAGAAACGAGCCCCGGCAGGCTGCGGTTTTGGCAGCCTGCCGGGGGGCATTCACTTATGTTCCCATTCTTTATACTGGGCGGCCTTTTCGTAAAGGCGAAGGTAGCTGTCGTAGCGGGTGGGCTCGATCTCGCCTGATTCCACGGCCCGGCGGACGGCGCAGCCCGGTTCTCTGCGGTGGGCGCAGTCCTGAAACTGGCATCTTCCCAGGAAGGGGCCGAAATCCGGGAAGGCGTATTGCAGGTTCTCCTTCAATATAATATCCATCTGGTCCGTATCAAAGGAGGAAAAGCCCGGAGTATCCATGACAAAGGTCTCCGCATCCAGTGGGAAGAGCTCCACATGCCGGGTGGTATGGCGGCCACGGCCCAGCTTTTCGGAAACCTCTCCCGTGGGCAGGGCCAAGTTGGGGCAGAGCCGATTGAGAATGCTGCTCTTGCCCACGCCGGAGTTGCCCGTGAAGGCGGTGAGCTTTCCCTGAATAGCCTGCCGGAGTTCTTCCAGTCCGGCACCCGTTTCGGCGCTGGTGGAGATCACCCGGAAGCCAGCATGGGTATAAACCCTTACCAGCTCCTCCGCCCGATCCAGATCCGTTTTGTTCACGCAAAGAATGCTTTCCACGCCCTTGTTGCCCGCAATGGCCGTCACCCGGTCGATGAGGAAGGGCTCCGTTACGGGATTCACATTGGCGGCAAAGATCACCAGTGCATCCACATTGGCCACTGCCGGGCGGACGAAGCTGTTTTTTCTGGGAAGGATCTGCTCCACCATGCCCTTCTCTCCCTGCCGGGTCACAACGGCCATATCCCCCGTCAGCGGGGACAGGCCCTGCTTTCGGAGAATCCCCCGGGCCTTGCAGGTCAGTGTGCCGTCCGGCAGAACCACGTCATAAAAGCCGCTGAGGGATCGAACGATCCTGCCTGTTTCTAACTTCTCAGCCATCAAAATTCACTCTCTGAGTCACGTATTTTTCACCGTTGATATACAGGTCGTATTCCTTGGTCCCGGAACCCGTCAACGTCAGGGAATAGTCGGTGCAGCCTGCGGGAATTTTTTCATCCTCCACGATCACCGCGCCGTCCTGCAGAATGGTCAGCAAATAGGGCTCTTCCTTGTTGGGGACTGTGAAGCGGACCGTCAGTGTCTTTTCGGATGCTTCCGTCGTTTCCGTGGGGGCTTGCGTCTCGGTGGTCTGGGCGCCGCTTTCATCGGACAGCCGCAGGACGATCTCGTCATCCAACTTCAGCACCGTGTCCTTCTGGACGGACTGCGAAACCACCTCGCCCTTGGGCCGGTCGCTGCGGACCGTCTCCGTGCGCACATTGGTAAAGCCCAGGTCCGCCAGCTGCTTCTGGGCGGTTTGGCTGTAGAGGCCCACAACGCTGGGCATCACCGCCGTGGCCGGCCCTGTGGACACATAGACGATGACGTTCTGCCCCGGTGCCAGCTCCGTGCCGACCTTGGGGTCCGTTCGGGTCACATTGCCCTTCTCCACATAGTTACTGGATTCGCTCTGCTCAACAATCTTGATATTCTCTATCTCTCCCAGCAGTCTCAGAGCTGCCTCCCGGGTCATGTCCACCACATTGGGCATGGTCACCGTTTCCGGCCCTGTACTGACCCAGATGCTGATGGTCTGGCCGTCGGTAAGCTCAGCACCCTTGGCCGGTTCCGTCCGGATGACCTTTCCGGCTTCCACCGTATCGCTTGCCTCCTGGCGGACAAGGATCTGGAAGCCCTGCCCGGTGAGGAAGGACTCCGCCTCTGCCTGGTTCACATCCGTCAGGTCCTCCATGATCTTCAGCGTTGGCTCCTCTCCCAGGCTCACGGTGATGACAATCTCCGTGCCCTTGGTGACCCGGCTGCCGCCCGCAGGCTCCTGATACATGATTTGCCCCTTTTTATAGGTGCTGTCATATTGCTGTGGCTGAAAGCGTATGGTAAAATCCGAATATTTGGTAATCAGATCATCGGTATACTCGGTGCCGATGAGATAGGGCACCTCCACCAGGTCCTTGTCCTTGTTAAGCAGTGCCCCATTGAACACCGCAATCAGGAACGCGCCAATGGCAATGATGGCCACCACACTGCACACGATCACCGCAATGGTAGCAATGCGATTTCGTTCCTCCCGCTTGCGCTGCTCCTCCTTTTTCCGCTGCATGGCCGCCCGACGCATGGCATCGGTATTCTGGCTGACGGTCTGCCGTCGGGTTCCCTGGTCCACCTGCTGGGGCCGCTTGGGCGCCTGCTGCGGCTGGGGGATACGTCCAGTCGCCGGTCTGGGCTGATTGGTTCGGGAAGCCGCAACCTTTTCTGCCGTGGTCTTGGGATAGGTCTGGGGAATCCCCCGGATGGCAATGGGGTGCTCGGCTGGGGCGGAAGCCTGGTAACGGAAGTCAATGGCAGGGTTCTTGCGGAACTCCTCCATATCCTGAATCATTTCCGTTGCAGAGGCATACCGATCTTTTGGCTCCAGTGCCATGCCCTTGAGAATGATCTGCTCCAAGCCCACGGGGATATTGGGATTCAGGGTGGAGGGCTTGGGGGCCCCGCCGTTGATATGCTGAATGGCCACCGCCACCGGAGACTCCCCGTCGAAGGGCGGACGGCCCGTCATCATCTCGTACATAACAACGCTCAGGGAATAGATATCGGACCGGGAGTCCGTGTAGCCCCCCTTGGCCTGCTCCGGAGAGATATAGTGCACGGAGCCCAGGGCCTCCTTGGTCAGGGTGTTGCTCTTGCTCATGACCCGGGCAATGCCGAAGTCCATGACCTTGACGCTGCCGTCCTTCAGTACCATCACATTGTGTGGCTTGATGTCCCGGTGGATAATGCCCCGGCTGTGGGCGTGCTCCAGGCCCTTGGCGATTTGCATGGCAAAGTGCAGCGTCTCCTTCCAATTGAGGACGCCCTTTACCTCCATATATTGTTTTAGGGAGATGCCGTTGATGAGCTCCATCACCAGGTAATTGGCCGTATCCGAGGAGGAAACGTCATAGACCTGGACGATGTTGGGGTGGCTCAGCATGGCCACGGCCTCGCCCTCCGCCCGGAAGCGGCGGCGGAACTCATCGTCTCCCGAAAATTCGTCTTTTAAGATTTTAATGGCAACGGGCCGATTCAGCCGATGGTCCAGTGCCTTGTATACCACAGCCATGCCGCCGGTACCGATGACCTCCAGGATCTCGTACCGGTCATCCAGCAGCTGCCCAATATAATGATTCATGTTTGACAGCCTCCTTTCAAACCGATACCAGAATGCTGGTCACATTGTCGGGGGAACCCCGCAGCTTGGCGATATCCAGCAGACGCTTGCAGCACTTCTGCTTGTTGACCCCGTGGACCACCTCGAAGAGCATCTCCTGATCGTCCAACATATTGCTCAGGCCATCGGAGCACAGGAGCAGATAGCTTCCCTTTTCCAGCTCCTGCCGGTAGAGGTCACACAGTATGGTGGGCTCTGTGCCCACAGCCCGGGTGATGAGATTCTTGCCCGGATAGCTTTTGGCGGTTTCGGGCGTTAGCTCCCCCCGGTCCACCATCATCTGAACCACGGAGTGGTCCTTGGTGATCTGGCGGATGCTGCCGTTGGAGATGCCGTAGCACCGGCTGTCGCCCACATTGACAATGGAGGCCTGATTTTTTCGAATCAGCGCCGCCACCAGGGTGGTGCCCATGCCCTCAAATTCCTCAAACTGATTGGCCTGGTCGTAAACCGTAAAATTGGCCAGTTTGACGGCGCTGCGCAAAATCATATCGGTCTTGTCCCAGTCCGCATTGTGGGACCAGCTGCGCTTGACCTCCTGGACGAATACGTCCACCGCCAGAGAGCTGGCCACATTGCCGGATTTCGCGCCGCCCATGCCGTCGCAAACCACGCACAGCAAAGCGCCCCGCCCCAATTTTTCAATATGAAACGCGTCCTGGTTCTGTTTTCGAACGCACCCAACATCTGTCAGGCCCCAGCTTTGCATGGCTTCGCACCTCTCTTTATTTCTGTTCTTTTGTATACTTTCTGCGCAGCTGCCCGCAGCTGGCATCGATGTCGCCGCCCAGGGTCCTGCGGACCGTGGCCGGAATGCCCCCGTCCTCCAGGCACTTCTGGAAGGCCGCCACGGTCTCCCGGGAGCTGGGCTTTAGCGGACTCTCCTCCACATGGTTCAGGGGGATCAGATTGAAGTGGCAGGGCAGCCCCTTCATCCGCCGCAGAAGCTCTTTGGCATTCTCCCGGCTGTCGTTGACCCCCTGGATCATGGCGTACTCAAAGGAGATGCGCCGGGAGGTGGCCTCGTAATACCGGCGGCAGGCATCGATCAGCTCCTGGCTGGGATAGGCCTTGTTCACCGGCATAATGGTATCCCGCACGGCGTCATTGGGCGCATGGAGGGATACGGACAGAGTCAACTGCAAATTGCACTTTGCCAGCTCGTCGATCTTCGGCACCAGGCCGCAGGTGGAAAGGCTGATATGGCGCATGGAGATATTCATGCCCTCCGGGCTGTTCACCAGCTCCAGAAAGCGCATCACATTATCAAAATTGTCCAGAGGCTCTCCAATGCCCATGAGTACAATGTGAGAAATGGGCTGACCGGAATCCACCTGGGTAAAGAGCACCTGGTCCAGCATCTCAAAGGGCTCCAGGCGGCGCACCAGGCCTCCTAAGGTAGAGGCGCAGAAGGCGCAGCCCATGCGGCAGCCAACCTCCGTGGAAATGCAGACCGTATTGCCATAGTGATAGCGCATAAGCACCGTCTCCACGCAGTTGCCGTCGGAGAGCTGCCAGAGGTATTTGATGGTGCCATCCCGCTGGGATTCCTGCTTGCGAACCACCTTTGGCGCATAAATGGGATATTCCGCTGCCAGTCGCTCCCGCAGGGGCTTTGGCAGATTGGTCATTTCCTCGTAGCTGCGAACGCCCCTGTGGAGCCAGGTATATACCTGCTTTGCCCGAAAGGCGGGCTGTCCCATATCTTTGAACAGCTGGGTCATCTCCCCCAGGGTCATGGATTTCAGATTCATGGTTTCCTCCGCATTCTGGAAATAAAGAAGCCGTCCGTATCATGCTGGCCGGGAATCAGGGTCAGCATTCCGGTTTCGTTTTTGGGGAATTCCTCCGGCAGGGGCAGCGCCTCCAGGAAGAAATCCGGATGGGCCTCCAAAAAGGCCTGCACCACCTGTTCATTCTCTCTGGGCAGCAACGTGCAGGTGGAATACAGCAGCAAGCCGCCTTTTTTGACGTAGCCTGCCTGATTCCACAGAATCTTTTTTTGCAGCTCCGGCAAGTCTTCCGTCTGCTTGAGATCCCGGTATCGGATATCCGGCTTTTTCCGGATAATCCCCAGGCCGGAGCAGGGCGCATCTACAATGACAGCATCAAAGGCCCCTTCCCAATCCGGCACGAACGCAGAGGCATCCTGCAATTGGGCGCTCAGATTGGAAATTCCCAGCCGGGCAGCCCCATTTTCAATCAAGGCAATTTTGTGGGGGTGCACATCACAGGAAAGGATGCTTCCCTTCCCCGCCATGGCCATGGCCGCGGCAAAGCTCTTGCCCCCGGGGGCGGCGCAGCAATCCAGAACTTCCATCCCCGGCTTTAATTCGCCGCAGAACACGCTGAGCTTGCTGGCAGGGTCCTGGACGTAATAAAGGCCTTCCCGGAAGGAGGGCAGCTGCTCCAGGCTGCCGGTACCCGACAGCACCAGGCAGTTCTCCATCCACTTATGAGGCCGGGCTGTGACGCCCTCCCCTTCCAGGCGCATTTTCAGCGCCTCTTGATCGGTTTTCAGGGTGTTCACCTGAATCACGGTCTCCGGGGCCTGGTTGTCCGCTTTGAGCACAGACTCCAGGGTTCCCTTGGGAAGCGCCGTTTTCAGCAGGGCCACCAGCTCCGCCGGGTGGCTGTATTTGTCCTCGAAGGAGGTGGGCTGAGCCAGAGTGTCCTTTGACCGGGCAGCGTTGCGCAGCACGGCGTTCACCAGCTTTTCGCAGCCGGGAGGGCCGTATTTCCGGGCCAGACGGACGGATTCGTTCACCGCCGCACTGTCCGGGATCTTGTCCAGCTCCAAAAGCTGATACAGGCCCATGTGCAGGATGTCCCGCACCGCCGGGTGGAGCTTTTTCACGGAGCCCTTCAAAAGCTGGGCCAGGTAAAAGTCCAGCTTGCCCCGGTTCTGCACCACACCGTAGCACAGCCGGGTTGCCAAAGCGGCATCCCGGGCATCCAGCTTATCCCTGCGGATGCAGTCCTTCAGCACGGCATTGCTCCAGCCCTCATATCTGCGGCAGGTGATCAGCGCATTCAGCGCCGTTTCCCGGGCGCCCATTTAGCCTTCCAGGGGATGGCCCCGGAAATAGTCGGGGGCCGCCATCCGCTTGCCGCCCTCGGCCTGCAAAACCCGCACTTCCACGGCACCTTCGCCGCAGGCAATTTGCAGCCCCGTCTTCGTCAGGCCCAGAATTTCACCGGGCTTGCCGCTGCCGGGTACAATGCGGGTCTCGTGGACCTTGAATTGCTTTCCATGAAGCTCCATGGTCGCCACCGGCCAGGGCTGCAGGCCCCGGACATGGTCGTGGACCTGCTGGGCCGTCTTCGTCCAGTCGATGGGGCACATGCTCTTTTCCAGCATGGGGGCGTAGCTGACCTTGGTTTCGTCCTGCTTTTGGGCAGGGACCTTTCCCCGGGTAAACCGGGTCAGGGTCTTGCTCAGCAGCTCCGCACCCAGCGCTGCCAGCCGGTCCAGCAGCTCTCCGGCGGTTTCATTCTCCCCGATGGGGGTCTTGGAAACGTCAATGATATCTCCGGCATCCATTTCCCGGACCAGATACATGGCGGTGACGCCGGTCTCCTTCAGGCCGTCCAGTACCGCCCACTGGTAGGGCGCAGAGCCCCGATAGGCGGGCAGGACGCTGGCATGAATATTGATGCAGCCGAAGGTGGGCACATCCAGCACCTTCTGGGGCAGAATCCGCCCGTAGGCCACCACGGCGCAGAGATCAGGCTTCAGTGCCCGCAGCTGCTCCACAGTTTCCTCCTCCCGGAAGGACTCCGGCTGGAACACGGGGATCCCCGCTTCCAGGGCGACCTGCTTCGTGGGAGAGGCCGTCAGCTTCATGCCCCGGCCCTTGGGCCGGTCCGGCTGGGTGTACACGCCCACCACTTCAAAGCCGTCCGCCAGAATTCGTTTCAGGCAGGTGGCCGCAATGTCCGGCGTGCCCATAAACACAACGCGCATGCTCAGCCCTCCCCGTTCAGCTCTTCCTCTGTCAGGAAGCGCTCCATAACCTCCGTGTAGACAATGCCGTCCAGATGGTCGATTTCGTGGCAGAAGCACCGGGCAATCAGCTCCTCGCCCTCCACCTCAAACCAGTTTCCGTCCCGATCCTGGGCACGGACCTTGGCCACCATAGGCCGCTTGACCAGACCGTACTTTCCGGGCACGCTGAGACAGCCCTCGGCCCCCTCCTGCTCGCCGCTGGTTTCCAGCAGCTCGGGATTCACCAGCTCCAGCATTTCCTCACCGGTATCCACAACCACCACCCGGCGCAGAATGCCCACCTGGGGGGCCGCCAGACCAACGCCGTTGGCATCCAGCAGCGTCTCCTTCATATCGTCCAGCAGCTTATGCAGCTTGCCGTCAAACTTTTCCACAGGGCGGCAGACCTTGTGCAGGCAAGGCTCCTTCACCGTCATGATTTTCCGAATTCCCATTTCTCTTCTCCTTATTCCGGGAAGCTCTGAACCCATCGGCGTGCGTCGGTGAAAAATTCTCTCCGGCTCCCGACGATTCGTTCAAGTCTTCCTAATCCATAAATCCGTTTACATCAATAAAGGCGCTGACGCCCCGCATCTTACTGTCCTTTCCGAAGGCGCAAAGCAGATAGCACAGGGCTGCACGGATGTTCTTTTCCATGCGGCAGCGCAGAGTCAGCCGGTAGCGGAACTGATAGTTGATCTTTGGCACCGGGCTTGGGGCCGGTCCCAGCAGCTCCATGGGGCCAAAATTTCCGCTGCGCTGCAATTGCAGCAGGCTGTCCCGGAATTTCGCCGCCCCCATAAGCACCTGTGGCTCCTGAAGTCCCTGGAAACCGATGAGTACCTGGTCCGCAAAGGGCGGCACATGCTGCACCTGCCGCAGGCGGATCTCCAGGTCATAGAATCGGTCATAGTCCTGTTGTGCCGCCAAACGGATCAGCTCGTGGTTGGGGACCATGGTCTGCAAAATAGCCCGGCCCGCGAAGCTGCCCCGGCCTGCCCGGCCCACCACCTGGGTCAGCATATCAAAGGTGGTCTCCCCCGCCCGGAAGCCTCCGGTGAAGAGGCTCAGATCCGCATCCAGGACGCCCACCAAGGTCACATTGGGCATATCCAGCCCCTTGGCAACCATCTGGGTGCCCAGCAGGATCTTCTGCTCTCCCCGGCGGAACCGGTCCAGGATCACCTCGTGGGGATTGCTGGAACTGACGGTGTCCGCATCCATGCGGGCCACCTCCACGTCCGGGAACAGCGCGCTCAGCTCCTGCTGCACCCGCTGGGTCCCCGTGCCCAGGGTTTTCAGAGGGCCGCCGCAGCTGGGGCAGCGGTCCGGCACGGGAACGGAATAGCCGCAATAATGGCACAAAAGGCGGTTGTTGGCACTGTGATAGGTCAGCCGTTCGCTGCACCGGGGGCACTCCGGCGCCTTCCGGCAGTCCACACACACCAGAGCGCGGCTGTTGCCCCGGCGATTGAGAAGCAGGATGGCCTGCTTGTCCGCCGCCAGGGTATCGTGGATGGCCTGACGCAGCGGGATGCTTAGGGTTCCGTCGTTGCCCAGCTTCAGCTCCTCGCGCATGTCCACGATCTGTGTTTCCGGCAGAGCGCGGCCGTTGTAACGGTTTTGCAGCCGATAGAGCCGGTAATCGCCCTGCTTCGCATGGTACATGCTTTCCACGGAAGGGGTGGCCGAGCCAAGCAGCACCAGGGCCCCTTCCTTGTGCCCCCGCCACATAGCCACCTCCCGGGCGGCATAGCGGGGGGAATTCTCAGACTTGTAGGAGTGCTCCTGTTCCTCATCCAGAATGATGAGGCCCAGATTTTCACAAGGTGCAAACACAGCGCTGCGGGTGCCTACAACGACCCCCGCAGCTCCCTGCCGAACCCGTTTCCACTGGTCATAGCGCTCCGTATCCGAGAGGCTGGAGTGGAGCACCGCCACCTTCTCCCCGAACCAGGCAGCCATCAGCCCCAGCAGCTGGGGCGTCAGGGCAATTTCCGGCACCAGGAGGATGGCACTCTTCCCCCGCTCCAGATTCTCCATGATCAGGCGAATGTAGACAGAGGTCTTGCCGGACCCCGTCACGCCATACAGCAGCGCCACTCCCGGGTGATCCTGCCGGGACTGGCCCAGAAGGCCCTCGAAGCAGTGCTGCTGCTCTGCGCTGAGCACCAAGGGTTTTTGTACCTGGGCCGGTTTGATCTCCCGGCAGCGCAGCACTTCCCGTTCGGACAAGGTCACATAGCCCAGCTTCTCCAGGCGGCTCACCGTCTGGGAAGAGGCTCCCGTATAATACAGGATATCCTTCACGCTGGCAGCGCCCACGCTGCACAGCAGCTGCAAAACGCTGCGCTGCATGGCGGCTCCCTTGGGGCGGCTCATGGCAAAGGCCATAGCCTCCTCGGCTGAAACTGCCAGGGACGCGATTTTTTCCGTCTTGTCCCGGGTCTTTTGCAGAAGCTCCGTCTGGGCCGTGATCCACTTCTTGCGGGCCAAAAAACGCAGCACATCCGCCCGTTTCTCGCCATCCGGGATCACCGCGCTGAGGGCCGAATCCCGGCACCCACCGCCCAGATCCCGCATGGTTTCCAGCATTTCCCGTGCCCCCTCCTTGCGGATGGAAGCGGTCTCCCAGCTTCTGTCCTCGGTCAGAGAAAACGTATCCTGCTGTCGGAACCAAAGTCCCGCCGGGAGCATGGCCCGTGCCCCGTCATAAAACGTGCAAAAGTACCGCTCCCGTAGGAAGGCCGCCAGACGCAGCTGGGTTTCGCTGAGCAAAGGCTCCTCGTCCAGGCAGCTTTCCACAGTCTTGAGCTTTTCCTCCGGGCCGGTTCCCACCGTAACTACGATGCCCTCCGCCGTCACGTTGCCCCTGCCAAAGGGGACCTGGACCCGCTGGCCGGGCTGCAGGGTCATATTCTCCGGGATGCGGTAGGAATAGAGCTTATCAATGGAATAGCTTGCCGCCGAAACGGCAATTCCTGCAACCATATTCCCGCCTCCTGTTCCCGTAGATACGCGCTAAGGAAGCTCCGGTGGAATCGGCAAGAGCCCGCAGTCAGCTCCAGACGATTTGTTCAGAGTTTCCGAAAAAGCTTAATTTTTATACTCTTCCTTGACGGTGGCGCTGAGCTCGCCGTCGGCGACCTCCTGGATGGCCATGGTCACAGGCTTCTCCGGCAGGTCCTCATGGAATTCCTCCGCCTCTGCGGCGATCTGGCGGGCCCGATGGGCAACCAGGTTCACCAGCAGATAGCGGCTCTCAACCTTGGTCAACAATTCAGCAACAGGTGGATACAGCATAGTTTTGATTCCTCCAAAAACAATTCATAATGATCTATCTTCACGCCGCAGGGGGCGATGCCCACATCGCCCCGCCAGGTGCGTCCACATTTGCTCCCGGTTCTCTCAAAAACGCGGTGAGGTAATGTGGGCATCGTCCCCTACGGGTTTTATGTTTCAATGATTCTCAGGATTTCGTCGGCGCAGCGCTCCGGGTCGTCATTGACCACCACATGGTCATACCATGTCCGCTGCTCCATCTCCCATTTGGCCCGCTCCATGCGGATGGTGATCTGGTCCTCGGGAGTATCGTTGCGGCCCCGCAGGCGGTGCTCCAATTCTTCCACGGAGGGGGGCATGATAAACACCAGCACCGCTTCGGGGTAATTGTTTTTCACATTTCTTGCACCGATGGGCTCGATGTCCAGCAGCACATGGCCTAAGCGCCGCTTTTCCTCCACCTGCTGTTTGGGCGTGCCATAAAAATTCATGTTGTGCTCGTCATATTCCAGCATTTCGCCCCGGTGGATCAGATTCAAAAACCGCTCCCGGTCCACAAAGTAATAGTCCTTTCCGTCCACCTCGCCGGGTCTGGGGGGCCGGGTCGTGGCCGAAACGGAGAAGAACAGGTTGTCCTCTTTCGCCATCATCGCCTTGACCACCGTGCCCTTGCCCACACCGGAGGGACCGGAAATCACAATCAGTTTTCCCATTTTTACGCTCTCTCCTCTTCATCCTTTGCCTCTTCGCCGCTCCAGCGTGCCGTGAGCACCTCCGGAGTCAGCGCAGAGAGAATCACATGGTCCGTGTCCATGAGAATGACGGATTTGGTTTTGCGGCCATAGGAGGCATCGATCAGCATGCCCCGATCCTTGGCCTCCTGGACAATGCGCTTGATTGGAGCAGAATCCGGGGCCAGAATGGACAGCACCCGTGACTGTGCCAGCATACTGCCGAAGCCGATATTCAGAAGCTTCATGTCTTCCGCCCCTTATTCAATATTTTGGGTCTGCTCCCGGATCTTTTCCAGCTCCGCCTTGATCTCCACCACAACCCGGGCAAGGCGCACATCGGAGCACTTGGAGCCGATGGTATTGGCCTCCCGGTTCATCTCCTGGAGCAGGAAATCCAGCTTCCGGCCGATGGGGCCGCCGGAGGCGAGCATGGTATTCATCTGGCTCAGGTGGCTGCGCAGGCGGACGGTCTCCTCGTCCACGGCCACCTTGTCGGCAAAGATGGCGGCCTCGGTGAGGATGCGGCTTTCGTCAATGGACGTATTCGCCAGGACCTCCTGGAGCTTTGCCTCCAGACGCGCCCGGTAGTCCGCCACCGTCTGGGGGCTGCCCGCCTCCACCTGGGAAACCAGGGATAGGATGGTCTCCCCCCGGCTGCGCAGGTCCTCGGCCAAAGCGGCCCCCTCGGTCGTGCGCATGGCATCGAAGGAGGCCAGCGCCTTTTCAGCAACGCTCAGGAAGTCCGCGAGCAGCTGCGCCTCATCCACCTGGGGCTTGTCCAGCAGGAATACATCCGGCAGGCCCGCGAGCATGGAAACGGTGATCTCTCCCGTCACGCCGTAGTCCGCCTGCAGCTGCTTCAGTGCCGCCAGATACCCTTCCACCATGGGCTTATTCAGGCTCACGGCGGTATCCTGGGCCCCCTCGCTGCGCACGGAGACGAACACATCTACCTTACCCCGGGAAATGGTGGCCTTTACAGCCTGCTTCACGGCATCCTCGCCGAAGGACAGCCCTCTGGGCAGCTTCACCGTGCAGTCCAGATACCGATTGTTGACACTGCGCACCTCCACGGTGAATTCCCGACCGTTTACCGTTTCTACGGCACGGCCATAGCCGGTCATGCTTTTAACCATGGTCATGATCTCCTTCTATTCCCTCGCCGCGCATTTTGCGGCGATAAACTTATTCCGCGTCGATCTTTGCGGACACAGGCTCCGTCTTCACCGTGCCCAGGGCACTGTATTCACCGCTCAGGCTCACCGTTGCCCGGAAGGTGGAGGTTCCCACCTCTGCACCGGTGAAGTCCACCGTCACCAGGAGGTCCTCCGGGGTCACCTTGGAGATCAGGCCCGTGGGGCCCCGCAGGGTTACGGTGAGCTTCTCCGTAATGAGCTCCACCGAAAGTCCTTCGGGGATATTGATGCTCTGAATGTCCGTGACGGTCAGCTCCTTGATGGAAAGGCCATGGAAGGAGATGTCCGCCGTGACTTCCGTAACGCCGGTCAGATTGGTGATACCGTCCGGCAGGGAAATGCCGAAGGTCACACTGGTGTTCTTGGTGATATCCGCCAGATTGATGGTGCCGATGCTCAGGGTATCCCCCAGATTCTCCAGGGCCGCCTCGCTGCCGGATACCCGGATGGTCTCCGCGCTGAGCTGAACGGTGGTATTGTCTGCATCCGCGCCGCCGCCGGGAATCAGATTGTAGGTCAGGCGCAGATCCTTGACCCGCCGGATGGACACATCCAGCCGTACCTCTTCCACATCGGTGGTGATGAGTCTGGCATCCACAGGGTCGCCGTTTTTATCGCAGAGCGTGTAGGTGTAGCTTTCGCTGATGGATTCCCGCCGTCCGTCCAAATCCACCGTAATGGTGGCACGGTCAATGGTATTGACCACAGACTCAGGGCCCGTCACCGTGACCTCGGGATAATCCAGGGTCTTATTCTCCCGGTCGATCATGAAGCCCTCGGCGGTGGTGCCTACCCAGGTGACCTCAACGGGCACGGTCTTGCTGATGCGCTTGACCACGGTGACATAGATGGTATCCGGCTCCTTAGACTCAATGACGAATGCATTGCTGGCCACATCTCCCGGGAAGGTCGGCGAGGTGTAGCTGATGGGGATCTGGGTTCCGGGCTCCCGGATTTTGCTTAAGTCCGCCTTGATGGTGATATTGGCGGAATTGACCTTGCTCAGGTCCGACCGATTCCCGGACAGGCGCAGGTTCACCGTATTGGAGGAGACTGCCGTGACCATAAGGCCGTTCTCGTTCAGCACGGACTCGCCCTCCCAGACGATGGGGATATTATAATAGGTGTCGGTAGAGCCGGGGCTCACGGTCGTGATGACATACAGCCACAGGCCGAAGGCACAGGCAAGGGACAGCAGTACAGACCCGATTTTACGCTTCATTGTCCTGGTTCTCCTTTCCCGGCTTTATGAGCTTCTGCTTCAGGATACGGCGGATGTTCTTGTCCTCCTCCTGGTTTTCATCGGGGCACAGCGCATTGCGCAGCAGCTTTTCCAGGGTCTTGGGAGCCAGATGCCGCTTGAGCATGCCGCCCATGGCCACGGAGATGGTGCCCGTTTCCTCGGAGACGATGACCACTACCGCATCAGAATTCTCACTCATGCCCACACCGGCCCGGTGCCGGGTGCCCAGGTCCGCCGCCAGCCGGTCGCTGGTGGACAGGGGCAGCACGCAGCCTGCCGCCTTGATTTTCCCCTCCCGGATGATCATGGCACCATCGTGGAGGGCAGCCTTGGGGAAGAAAATGTTCCGGATCAGCTGCTCGGAGACCTGGCCGTCGATGGTGGTTCCGGTCTTCACATAGTCTTCCAAAGATGTCTCCCGGGTGAAGACGATCAGTGCGCCTACCTTTTCCCGGCTCATGCAGTCACAGGCGGCCACGGTCTGGCTGATGACCATATCCATCTCCGCCACAGGCTTGACCCCGCCAAACAGGGCTCCCAAGCGCACACTGCCCAGATGGTCCAGCATCCGCCGCAGCTCCGGCTGGAACAGAACAACCAGCGCCAGCAGTCCGATGGACAAAAACTGATTGATGATGAAGCTCAGGGTATACAGGTGCATCACGTCCGTCAGGGCCGCAATGATCACCACGACGATCACAGCCCGGGCCACCCGCATGGTGCTGGGCGTACGGACCAGGGGTAGTAACCGATATATTAAAAACGCAACGACTGCAATGTCCAGATAATCGGACCACTGCATCCGCAGGACCTGCTGCAGCAGATTTTGCAATGCTTCCATGCTCGAACCCTCTTTTATGTCAACTTTTTCAAATCGCACACTATGCTATGGTATACTTATCTATTATCCGGTCTATTATAGCGGATTCTCCCCCGGTTGGCAATAGATATTCTGCATAAAATTCTTTCCAGCAGTCCAGCTTCTTTCGCCCGTTTCCGGCATTCCCTCCGGCCCCTTTTGCGCCAAAAGCACCGTTTTCGGTCCAAACGCAATTTTTCCCGGGACACGGCACGTTTCCCGGGAAATGTAAACTTTCTGTGCGTTCCTAGCCCTTCCGCATTTTCCACTCCCCCAGAGCTTCCAGCAGCGCCCGGGTCTGGGCCGGGGATGCGTCGTGGCCGAAGCTGACCCGGACGGTGCCCCGATCCAGGGTGCCCGCACTTTCGTGGGCCAGGGGCGCGCAGTGGAGCCCCGCCCGGACGGCAATGCCCCGGCTCCCCAGGAATTCCGCAATTTCCTCGCAGTCGGCCCTGCCCTGAAAGGACACCGTTATGGCCTGGTCCGGCCCGGAAAACACCCGATAGCCCAGCGCTTTCAGTCCCCGGGCACAGGCCATGGTCTGGCCGTGCCCAGCGGCAAAGATCTTCTCCGGGGTCAGCGAACGCACCAGGCGCAGCCCCGCCGCCAGTCCCGCCGCCCCGGGCACATTTACGGTCCCCGCCTCCAGGCGTTCCGGCAGGTCCTCCGGCATGGTTTTCTCCCGGGACAGCGTCCCCGTGCCGCCGAACAGCAGGGGCTTTCCCGGCTGGGCGCAGAGCAGCAGGCCCGTGCCCTGGGGGCCTAGCAGCCCCTTGTGGCCGGGCATGGCAATGAATTCCGCCCCCAAAGCCCCCATGTCCACCGGAAGACTTCCGGCGGACTGGGCTGCATCCAGGATGAAGGGCACCCCCGCCGCCCGGCACAGGGCGGCCATCTCCTGCACCGGCAGGATGAAGCCGAACACGTTGGACACATGGGTGAAAACCGCCCCGTCCATCCCCTGCCGCAATGCAGCCCGGAATTCCTCCAGCAGCGCGTCCCGGCAGAAGAGCCGCCGTCCGGCAACGGTCACCCGACAGTCCCGGGCGTATAGGGGCCGCATAACGGCATTGTGCTCAAAGCCGGAAACCAGCACCCGGCTGCCGGGCTTGATGATGCTCTCTATGGCAATATTCAGCCCGTGGGTACAGTTGGCGGTCAGCACCACCTGCTCTGGGCTGCAGGAAAAGAGCCCAGCCGCCTGCTCCCGGCAATCGAAGACGGTTCGCGCCGCCTCCATGGCGGCTTCATAGCCCCCCCGGCCGGGGTTAGCGGCACAGGCCATGGCTTTTGCCGCCGCCCGGATTACCTGGTGCGGCTTTGGGAAGGAGGTGGCCCCGTTGTCCAGATAGATCATAGGGCCATCTCCCGGTAGCTTCCCGCTTCCCATACGTAGATTTTCCGCCAGCTTACCCCATCCTGGGCCAGAGCCAGGGCGGCATCCTGAATATTGGATATGCGCAGCTTTAGCCCATAGCCGCAGCCCTGTTGCTCCATCCATTTGGGCGTCCTGCCCAGGGACACGGATATCCCCCGTTTCCCCAGACTCCGCTCCCCCCGCTGGGCGTAGGTCACCGAGCGGAAGGTGATCATATACTGTTTCATAAAAAACTCCCTCCCGGGCACATTCTATGCCAAGGAGGGAAATTTTGTCATTTTTCTTCCAGCAGACACACCGCATGGCAGGCCATGCCCTTGCCCTCGCCGGTGAAGCCCAGGTGCTCCTCCGTGGTAGCCTTTACGTTGACCCTGGCGGGGTCAATGCCCAGATGTATGGCGATGTTATCCCGCATCCGGTCGATATAGGGCCGCAGCTTGGGGCTCTGGGCGATCATGGTCACATCGATGTTGCCGACTTTATAGCCCGCGGCATCGATTTTTTCGCCTACACTGTCCAGCAGCTTCCCCGAATCCGCGCCCTTGTAGCGCATATCCGTATCCGGGAAGTGAAGACCGATGTCTCCCAGCCCCGCCGCACCCAACAGGGCGTCCATGACGGCGTGGAGCAGTACATCCGCGTCGCTGTGGCCCTCCAGGCCCAGCTCGTAGGGGATTTTCACCCCGCCCAAGATCAGGTCCCGGCCGGGGACCAATGCGTGTACATCATAACCGTGTCCGATTCTCATTGCCCTTCCTCCAACAGCAGCTCCGCGATTTTCAGGTCCAGAGGGGTGGTCACCTTCAGGTTCCGCTCTTCCCCCGCCACCAGGCGAATTTTCATCCCCAGCCGCTCCACGGCAGAGCAGTCGTCCGTAACGGCAGCCTTGTCCGATGCAGCCTTTTGCAGCGCGCCCCGCAGCAGGTCAAAGTCAAAGACCTGGGGAGTCTGCACCGCCCGGAGGGAGCTTCTGTCCGGCGTGGATTCGATGAGACCGCTTTTCTCTATTTTGATGGTATCCTTCACTGGGACAGCCGGGGCCGCCGCCCCATAGCTATGAGCCGCCCGGACGGTTTTGTCGATGAGCGCCGGGGTGATCAAAGGCCGGGCCCCATCCTGAATGGCCGCCAGCTCCATGTCCTTGGACAGGGCGTTCAGCCCCAGCCAGACGGATTCCTGCCGACTGCCGCCGCCCTTAACCACAGCTTTCACCTTGTCCATCTCCCGGCAGAGCTCAGAAATTTGCAGGATCAGATCCTCCCGGGTGACAATGACGATCTCCCGGATGGCCTCGCAGTCCTGAAAGGCCCTTACCGTTCTTACGATCATGGGTTCTCCCCCCAGGGGGGCCATGACCTTGTCTATGCCCCCCATCCGGGAGGCCGTGCCCGCCGCCACGATCACTGCGCCGCAGCTTTTCAGGGGCAGCACCTTCCGGGCCGCCCGGGCCGCCTTCGAAAGCTCCATGCTTACAGCTCCTTTATCAGCTTCTTGTAGTATTCGCCCCGGACCATGAAGTTCTTGAACTGGTCAAAGGCCGCGCTGGCGGGGCTCATGAGCACCACATCTCCGGATTCCGCTGCCTTGGCAGCGGCCAGAGTTGCCTCCGTAAAGTCCTTGCAGTCCACGATCTCCGGCTTGCCGGGGACATATTCCGGGGCTGCCTCCACCGCCGCCCGGATCTTCGGGCCGGTGGCCCCACCCAGGAAGAGCTTCTTCACATGCTTACAGATCTCCGGCCCCAGCACATCATATGGGATGTGCTTGTCATAGCCGCCGGCGATCAGAATCACCTGCTCCGGGAAGCTGCGAAGGCCCGCAATGGTCCGGCTGGGAGAAGAGGCAATGGAGTCATTGTAGAACCGAACGCCGTCCTTCACCCGCACCAGCTCAATGCGGTGCTCCACGCCGCCAAAAGCCCTAGCCACCTGCCGAATGGCATCGTCCGTGGCCAGGCCCTCCACCAGGGCAATGGCCGCCATATAGTTCTCAATATTGTGGGTGCCGGGAATCAGGATATCCTTGCTCTCCAGGATCTTCTCCCCCCGGCGGTAGATCACGCCGTTCTCTTCCCAGACGCAGTTGGTCCGCACCTTCCGGGAGAAGAACCGGGTCTCCCCGTTGCCCCGCAGTTGGGATGTAATGGCATTGTCCGCGTTCAGCACCAGGATGCCGGTTTCGTCCTGGAACCGATAGATATTCTTCTTGGCCTCCACGTATTCCTCCATATCCTTGTGGATATCCAGGTGATTGGGGGCCAGATTGGTGATCAGCGCCCGCTGGGGACTGCGCTCCATGTCCATGAGCTGGAAGGAGCTGAGCTCCACCACGGCGAAGTCCTCCTCCCCCATTTGGCGGCACAGGGGCAGCAGGGGCGTTCCGATATTGCCCCCCAGCCAGACGGTCTTCCCGGAGGCCTTCAGCATTTCGCTGACCAGAGTGGTGGTGGTGGTCTTGCCGTCAGAGCCGGTGACGGCGATCAGGTGGCAGGGGCAGACCTCAAAGAACACCTCCATCTCCGAGGTGATCTTAGCCCCTCGGCTTTTCAGGGCCTGAATGGCCGGATTCCCGGGGTGCATTCCGGGGGTACGGAAGACCACGTCCGCCTGGACTCCGTCTAAGTACCCCTCGCCCACATGGAGCTTACAGCCCGCCGCCTCCAGCGCCAGCACCTCGTCATCCAGCTTCTCCCGGGGGGTTTTGTCGCAGCCCACCACGTCGCAGCCAAATTCCAGCAGCAGCCGCACCAGGGGCCGGTTGCTGACCCCCAGGCCCAAAACGGCAATGGACTTGTTCCTCAGTCCCGCAAAATAGTTTTCAAAAGCATCCATAGCGATACCCGCCTTTTTTCAATACTATAGTTATTAGTATATCCCACCGGAAAAGATTTTGCAAGATATTTGACAACCGGCCCAATTTAGAGTACAATACTGGAGCGACCGGGCCGGACAGCCGCGGATGGATGCCGAAAGGCGCCAGATGAGGAAAGTCCGGGCTCCACAGGGCAAGGATAACAGGTAACGCCTGCCGGGGGTGACCCCAGGACAAGTGCAACAGAGAGATACCGCCTCCGCTCCTATCAAATGGGGCCCCCGCAAAAACGAAGGTTTTCGTGGGGAGAGGAGATGCAGCAAAATGAGCGAGCCCTGCCGCTTGCGGCGGGGCGAGGGATATGGAGCTTGCATCGACGAGGCAAGGGTGAAAAGGTGCGGTAAGAGCGCACCCAGCCCATGGAGACATGGGTTTTATGATGTAAACTCTATCCGGAGCAACACCGTGTGTGGGACAATAGGCTTGCCCGGCCGTCCCCAAGAGGTGGCTTGATCCCGTGAGCAATTGCGGGGCTAGATAGATGGCTGTCAAGACAGAACCCGGCTTATAGGCCCAGTCGCAGAAAAAAGCACCGAAGGTTTTTCGCCTCGGTGCTTTTTTGCCCTCTCCCGGGAGAGGGTGGCAGGGCAAAGCCCTGACGGGTGTGGGGCGGTACAGAGTCGGACTCGGTACCGCCTCTCTTCTGCCCTAGAGTTCTATTTCCAGCACCACCGGGCAGTGGTCGGAGCCCAGAATGCCGGTTTCGATGGAGGCCTCCCGGATCCGATCCTTCACCCGGTCGGACACCAGGAAATAGTCGATCCGCCACCCTGCGTTTTTGGCCCTTGCCTGGAAGCGGTAGGACCACCAGGAGTATTCGATCTTGTCCGGGTACAGGTAGCGGTAGCTGTCCGTGAAGCCGCAGCCCAGCAGCGCCTGGAAGGCGGTGCGCTCCTGAATGGAGTAGCCGGCATTGCCTTCGTTGGACTTGGGATTTTTCAGGTCAATGGCTGTGGCGGCCACGTTCAGGTCTCCGCAGAGGATAACGGGCTTCTTTTCATCCAGGCCCTTCAGGTATTCCCGGAAGGCTGCCTCCCAAGCCAGGCGGTGGTCGATCCGGGCCAGCTCCTGCTGGGCGTTGGGGGTGTAGCAGGTGACGAGGAAGAAGCCGGGGTACTCCAGGGTGATGAGCCGCCCTTCGGTATCCAATTCCGCCACGCCCAGGCCGTAGGTCACGTTCATCGGCGGCTTCTTGGCGAAGATGGCGGTGCCGGAATAGCCTTTTTTCTCGGCGGAGTTCCAGAACTGGGTGTAGCCCGGAGTGTCCAGCTGGATCTGGTGGGGCTGGAGCTTGGTTTCCTGCAGGCAGAAAAAGTCGGCGTCGGCCTGCCGGAAGTAGTCGGCAAAGCCCTTGGTCACACAGGCCCGGAGGCCGTTGACGTTCCAGGAGATGAATTTCATGGGGTGATATCCTTTCTGTTTGTAAAGACCCTCTCCTTACGAGAGGGTGGCAGGGCGAAGCCCTGACGGGTGTGGGGCGGTACATGGTCCCGAATGGTATCGGCCTTCATCCACCGCCGCGGCGGCACCTTCCTCAGGCCAAGGTTAAGGAGCGGTTGTTTCCAGACTGGCTGCCGTGTCCTGGAAAATCAGGCTGTCCCGGTCCAGGGCCAGGCGGCGGTCTCCGCTTTGGATGATGACGGTGGAGGCGCTGGAGAGCTCAAAGCAGGTTCTGGCCAGGCAGGCGCCCGCCAGGGTAAAGCTGATATCCGTCAGCCGGTTGCCAACAGGGGAGAGGGTAACGGTGACGGTGCCGCCGGCGACGCTGGCGCTCTCTAAGCGGATGTCCGCCGGGTACAGGGCCTCCAGGTCCTCGTCCTGGGGACCCAGCAGGTAGAGCCGGAGCAGATAGCTCAGGTCCTCCTGGGTCACATCTCTGGTTTCCCAGGCCACGGAGCCGCCGGTGACGCTGTAGATATAGTCTTTCCGTGGGTAACAGAATCGGATGCCTGTGTCCTGCTGCCTGGGGGTGCAGCCAAAGAGCAGCAGGCAGATCAGAACCAAGGAAATCAGACGCTTCATGTATCCACCTCCGTATCAAACATGGGGAAGGTGACGGTGAAGGCGGTGCCCTTGCCGGGGCAGCTGTCTACCTGAATTTCGCCCCGGTTCCGGTTGACGATGGCCCGGACGATGGCAAGGCCCAGGCCGCTGCCGCCGGTCTGCCGGGATCGGGCTTTGTCCACCCGGTAGAACCGCTCGAAAATGTGGCTCAGGGCCTCCGGGGGAATGCCCATGCCGGTGTCGGATATCCGCAGAAAGGCGGAATCCTCCCGGATACCCAGGCTTACGGTGACGGAGCCGCCGGATTGGTTGTATTTGATGCCGTTTTCAATCAGGTTGAAGACGATCTGGTACAGGTCATCCTCTGTAATCAGGACGGTGCTGTCGTCGTCCAGCTGTGTGATCAGCGTGATGCCGGACCGCTCGGCCACGGGCCCCAGCATCCGCACCACCCGCCGGACGGTGGGGGCCATGCGGATGAGCTCGCTTTCCGGAGCCTCCGCCCCGTCTACCTTGGTCAGGGACAGGAGCTTGGCGGTCATGCGGTTCAGCCGCTCCGCCTCATTGCCGATGTCCTCTACAAACTCCCGCATGGTTTCCGCGTCCATATCGTTTTGCAGGATGGAGTCCGTCAGCAGCTTGATGGAGGACAGGGGAGTCTTCAGCTCGTGGGAAGCGTCGGAGACGAACCGGCGGCGCTTCTCCTCGGAGGTTTGCAGCCGGTCCGTCAGGTCGTTGAATTCCGCTGCCAGCATGGTCAGCTCGTCATTGCCGCCAACGCTGACCTTCTGCGTATAGTTGCCCTGCTGAATGATGTGCATGGAGTGCATAATGGCGCTCATCCGCCGGGAAAAATGCTGGGAATAGGCCAGGGAAAAGGCCACCACAGCCAGCTCCAGCACCACGGTGATCTGGGCAATGGTTTTCAGCAGCAGGTCGATGACCTGGCCCTGGGAGCTGTCGTATTCCGCCACATACACGCAGCCGGCGATGGCGCTGCCGCTGACAATGGGGGTGGCGGCCCGGGAGACCATGGCGGAGTCGTGGTAGCGCCAGGAGAACACATCGTTGCCCTGGCAGGCCCCCAGGATCTCGGGCAGCAGGGTGTAGCTTCCCAGCTCCGCCCCTGTGGAGTCGTAGATGCACAGCCCTGCCTGGTCCGTGACGATGAGCCGGGAGGCCCGGAGACTCTCCAGCTGGCTCAGGACCCCGGAGACGGTGGCATTGTTCCACACCTCCAGGGTGGAAAGCTCATCGGAGGCCAGTTGGCATTTCTCGATCATGGCGCTTTCCTTGTTTTCGTAAAAGAGCCGCTGGCTTAAACGGGTACACACCAGGTTCAGAGCCGCCAATACCACGGCGGTGATGACCACATAGGTCAGGGCATAGTGAAACTGAGCCGTGCGGTAGCTGCGGATGGGACGGTTATTTGCTGAAATAGTACCCCACCCCCCACTTGGTCAGAATATGCTGGGGCTGGGCCGGATTCTCCTCCAGCTTCTCCCGCAGGCGGCGGATATGGACGTCCACCGTCCGGATGTCGCTGCGGTACTCGTAGGCCCAGATGGTGTCCAGCAGCGCCTCCCGGGAGTAGACCCGGCCGGCGTTGCGCATCAGGAATTCCACCACATCAAACTCCTTGGCGGTGAGCATGACCAGCTCCTCTCCCTTGTAGGCGTTCCGGGCATCCAGGTCCAGGGTGATGTTGCCCCCTGTCAGACGGTTGCCGGTCTGCTTCTTCTCCGCGGAGCCTGCCCGGCGCAGGAGCGCCCGGATCCGGGCCTTCAGCTCCAGGATGTTGAAGGGCTTGGTCAGGTAGTCATCGGCGCCGTGGTCGAAGCCGATGAGCTTGTCCATGTCCTCCACCTTGGCGGTGAGGAGGATGATGGGCACATCGGAAAACTCCCGGATCTTGCTGCAGGCGGTGAGCCCGTCCATAACGGGCATCATCACGTCCAGAACGATCAGGTCCGGCTGCTCTTTTTGGGCCATTTCCACAGCCTCCTGGCCGTTGGAGCCGGTGATCACGTCGTAGCCTTCGCTTTTTAAATTGAATCGAATGCCCTTTACCAGCAGGGCTTCGTCGTCCACCACAAGGATCTTCATGGTGAGCCTCCTTTCAAATGTGAGGATACTATGACAATTTTGGAAACTACGCCGCACAAAGATTGACGGCGTTTTGAAATAATGGTATAATCACGAGGACATTATACACGACTTTTTCCGGCCGGACAACCCCGGCGGCGAAATTTAGGGGGAAATATGAAAAAATCCTTTTGCTTACTGCTGGTTTTGGTACTGCTGGCGGGCTGCCTGCCCCTTTCGGCCCTGGCCGACGAGACGATGGTGCCCATTACGGAGGACCCGGCCCTGACGGAGCCGGAGCCGGATCTGGCCCAGGACGCGCAGGCACCCCAGACGGACTATGCCTTCGGCAGCGTGTCCATCTTCAACGGCTGCCGGACCCTGGACGGCCAGGTGCCCCTGGCAGGCTCCGACCGGAAGCTGCCCTCCGCCCAGAGCGCCATCGTCTACGAGCGGGACACCAAGACCCTGGTTTACGCCTATAACCCGGATGCCAAGCTGGCCCCCGGTGCCCTGTCCAAGATCGTCAACGCCCTGATCGTTCTGGAGCGGGTCCAGGATCTGGACACCGTGGTGACCTGCGGCGCGGGCATTGCCTCCCGGATCCCCGGCGGCGCCGTGAATGTGAAGCTGAAAAGTGAGGAGCAGCTTACTGTCAACGACCTGCTGCACTGCATGATCCTGCAAAACGCCGCCGATGCCGCCGTGGCCCTGGCGGAGTATGTGGCGGGCACCCGGAACACCTTTGTGGACATGATGAACGAGCGGGTAAAGCAGATGGGCTGCATCAATACGGTGTTTACCGATGTCCACGGCGTTGGCTCCGGCAGCCAGTATACCACTGCCCGGGACATGGTCCGGATCATGATGGAGGCTACGGACAACGAGCGGATGTTCGACCTGCTGTCTGCCCAGAAGTATGAGGTCCCGGCTACCAATCTGTCCGATGCCCGGAAGTTTGCCTCCCAGAACTACCTGATGGAAACCACCATCGTGCCGAAGTACAACTACAAGTATGTCACCAGCGGCTTTGCCAGCTACTCCGAGAACAGCGGCGCCAGCATCGTGTGTACCGCCGACAACTCCACCGATAAAAAGAAGGGCCTGAATCTGGTATGCGTGGTCATGGGTGCCACCCGTCAGTTTGATGCCGACAAGAGTTGGGTCGTTCTAAATTACGGTAACTTTGACGAAATGGTCACGCTATTGCAGTACGCGTTTAACAACTTCAAGGTCAATCGGGTGATTTACGACGGTATGACCCTGGAGCAGATCCCGGTGTCAAACGGCAACAACGATGCGGTTGGCATGGCTGTGGAGAATATCGACTCGGTGCTTCCCAGCAAGGTGCAGATGACCAACCTGATCCGGGACGTGTCGGTGGTCAACGGCGGTCTTACCGCTCCGGTGCAAAAGGATGATCTCATCGCCACGGTGGAACTGTGGTATCGCAACTGCTGCGTCCTGGAGACGCGGCTCATGGCCCAGGAGGAGGTCCGCACCGCTACGGATTCCGGCCTCACGGTTCACAGCGCCCTGGCCCCCAAGCAGGACGACGGCCGATCCGGCTTCTCCAAGGTGGTCACCATCATCTGCGCCGTATTGCTGGTGCCGGCAATCAGCTATCTCGCAATCAATTCCTATCTGCGCAGCCGCTACCGGGCCCAGCGCCGCCGCCGCAGACAGAGCAGAAGAAGGAGCCGCTGACATGGAACAACTGGATTGGGCGGCTCTGGAGCAAACCTGCCTGGGCTGCCGGAACTGCGACCTGTGCCAGACCCGTCACAACGTGGTCTTCGGCGTGGGCAACCGGAACAGTAAGCTTATGCTCATCGGTGAGGGCCCCGGGGAGCAGGAGGACCTGCAGGGCATCCCCTTCGTGGGCCCGGCAGGGAAGCTGCTGGACGATATGCTCTCCATCATCGATGTGACCCGGGAGAACTGCTATATCGCCAACATCGTCAAATGCCGTCCCCCCAGAAACCGGGACCCGCTCCCCCAGGAGCAGCAGGTGTGCTATCCCTACCTGGAAAACCAAATTGCCCTCATAGATCCCAAGATCATCGTTTGCCTGGGCCGCATCGCCGGACAGAAGATCATGTCCCCGGAGCTGCGCATTACCGTGGACCACGGCCGCTGGCAGCATAAGGGTGGCCGCTGGTACATGGCCCTCTACCACCCCTCCGCCCTCCTGCGGGATGTCACCAAACGCCCCGGCACCTTCGAGGACCTGCTGGCCATCCGGGACAAAATGCGTGAAATCGGCATGATCCCATGATTTTTACATTTTCACTTGACTTCTTGCCCTGAACCAGGTATAATACTCTGGTCTCAGGACGATGCTAGTGTAGCACAGTCGGTAGTGCATCTCACTCGTAATGAGAAGGTCGCCTGTTCGAGTCAGGTCACTAGCTCCAGAAAAACACCCGGTTTTCCAGTGAAACCGGGTGTTTTTATAACTTTTTGATACAGGTAAATCCCACCCGGTTTGGCCAATGCGAACATGACCGAAAATGGGCAGCGAATCCAACGAGTATTTTGCCTGTTTTTGGACGATTCTACTTTCTTGTGTTATGGTTTATCGCCCTTTGAAATCAGCCCCCATACAGATACATTCCCTTTACAGCCTCCTGGAGATACGTATAGCCATTATGAATCCGTTCCAGGACATCCTCATTGAAGAATAAATCAGTTCTTGATTTTCGGAATGCCGCAATATGTGTATCCAGATCAGAGAAAAAGAATTTGGTGACATTGAAAGCCGTGTACTGCCCGTCGTGATAGACCAGATCAGAACGCAGCTCCGAAAGTGGGACAAGCTGACCATGAATCAGCGCAAAGGAATCCGGCTGCGCTGCCTGAGCGGCATCAAAGACCATCACATAGGTTGTCTGTATTGCGCCGCCTGCGGCTTCGGTAAGATCAGCTTCCTTTTGCGGGACAATAATGCTGAAGATATACGCTGTATCCTCCCAGGATGCACCCACAGGAAAAGCGTAGCTGTCCATGGATGCTGTGTGCAGCCCAATCAGTTGGTACTGAATTTCTTCCGGGAGGTTATGATCCAGAGTGATACCTGGGGGAAGATCGTCAATCAGAAAAGTCGGTGCGGGGGATACAGGATGGATCACATTTTTCCCGGATGCACGAATTACTTCTGCGCAGCGTTCATAGTAGGCCGCAGTCATTTCTGCCCGCTTTTCTTTATCCACAAGGATGGACTCGCCAAAGAAGGGCCGTAAATCGGTTTCAATTTGCTGGTAGAGCTCTGGATCTGCCTCTGCGGGGCTGGGCTGCACCGGATAGACGGGAGCGTCTACGCTGTCCTTTTCAGAAAAAGATACATGACACATCCAATCTTGCCCGAAAAGGAAGTTATGATTGGTCAGCACAAGATAGTACCAATCATTGTGGAGCGGCGCTTCCAACTCGTCAAGATTATAAGCACTGGACAGATCAACGGTCATTACGCCGCTGCTGGCCGGAGCAATCTGTGTGTTTTGGAAGAGAATCTTCCCGTGGGCAGGAATCTCGCTGCCATCCGACCAACGCTTCAGCTTGAGCTTTGGCTGAAAGCAAAGGTTCTTATTGGACTTATTTTCAACAGTAATTTCCACGATACCCTTTCCGGCATAGCAGGCGCGAAAAGAGAGATCATCTCCTGCAATGCTGTTAAAGAGTATGGGTGCGCAGGCAATCAGACCCAGTGCGAGAATGGCTGCCACAACCAGGAGTGCCAGCCATTTTTTTGAGCTCCTTTGGCTGGGGGCGGGATACACCTCCAGAAGAAACGAATCCTGTATTTCACCGATGGCATCCTGTAATCGAATTGCGTTCATAGGAAAATTCCCTCCCTTGTCAATTGTTGCCGCAACTTTTCCCTCAATCTCAGCAGCAACATTTTTACCTTGCTTTCAGTCCAGGAAAAGCTTTGGGCAATCTCGGCAATGGACTCGCAATACCAGTAACGACGTACAAAGATCTGCCGCTGCAATGCTGGTAGCTCTGAAAGAAAGCGATTCAGTATCTCTGTTAGTTCCCGGCTGTTCAGCTGTTCATCAATCGTTTGCCCTGCCGGAATGCAATCGGATAATTCTTCCAGTGAAAGGTCCGCTTCCGTGCCGCCCCTTTTTTGGGCGGTATTGCCACGATGCTTTTTCAGAGCCAGGCGGCGCGTGATTTTTCCCAAGTAAGTAGGTAAGACAGTAGGCTTATGGGGTGGAATAGAATTCCAGGCACCCCAATATGTGTCATTCACGCATTCCTCAGAATCCTCATGCTGTGCCAGTATATGATTTGCGATAGAAAATAGGTATCGCCCATATTTTTTGTTCGTTTCTGATATGGCACTTCCTTGGCGAGCCCAGTATAGGTCTATGATTTGGCTGTCATCCATTCGATTACCTCCCTTATGTATTTTTGAAGGGCCTTCACTTATCTACTACCGGTTGGAACGGAATGGTCACAAAAAATGAAAAGCAGGTATGAAACAGAGAAAGACACTACTCCACCAGGGCTTGCAGCTCCCTTTCTCCGCCTATATAATGACGTACTGTACCCAGCATGTAAAGACGTGATATTACACAAAATGTACCCAGTATGATTTGGCGATTTTGCATACTGTTCCCACTATGCTTTTGGTGTTATAATGTGTATAATAGATTTGAGCAGGAGGGATGACAGATGGGCAGAACATCAAGCGCCGTAAAGGATAGATACAACGCAAAAGCATACGATGAAATGAAAGTGCGTGTGGTGAAAGGAAACAAAGAACGAATCCAGGCCCACGCAGAGGCCCAGGGCGAGAGCCTGAACGCTTTTATCAGCAGGGCTATCATTGAGACCATGGAGCGGGATGGGTACGCCACAGAGGAGGCAGCGAGATGAAGCGCTACGAAAATCGGTTCCACATGACCCTGGAGCAGAGCCTGTTTCTTGCCAAAAAGAAATGGGATGAAAATGTTTACTGCGGTATGCGAATGGAGAACCGAAATATTACCTTTCCCCAAACAAAAACCATCTTACAGGGCGTGAATGTGCCCAGTGTGCAGCTGGACGACATTCAGGCGGTTCTCAATATGCGGGACGCTTGGCGGTTCCTGCTGGCAAGCCTGGATGAACCGCTTACTTTCGAGTACTGGTGTAAGTTAAACGAATACATTGCACGGAATGAGGCGTTGGAGTGGGGCAAGCTGCGCACCGGCTCTGTGGGCATTTCCGGAACGGACTATTTACCGCCCGTTCCGGTGGAGGCGCAGGTCAGGGCGGAATTTGCGGCAATTATGACTGCGGATGTCACTGCCACAGAAAAGGCTCTGGAGGCCTTCACCTGGGGCGCACGGGGACAATTCTTCTGGGACGGAAACAAAAGGACTAGTATGACCCTTGCAAACAAAATCCTGGTTCCTGCCGGGGCTGGACTGATGACCATTACCGACAAGCACATGGAGCAGTTCAATACCCTGCTGCTGGACTATTACAACACCGGTGAAAAGGAAGCCTTGAAGGATTTCCTTTATGAAAACGCCATTCAGGGAATTGGCTGAGTGAAGCCCCACCCTGCCGCACCTTTCACGGGGAGGTCGGAATGTGTACCCCCATGAAACATCTCAGTTCATACAGAAACACGCCCTCGGCCATTAAGCCTGAGGGCGTGTTTTGTGTGTGGCAGTCCTGCCCATCTCGAGTACTCCAGGCAATCAGGCCGCTCAGATTTTTTGAGTGGGTATCTATTATCAAGGCACAAATCAATACCCCACCCCCCGGGGAAGCGGAAAAACGGGTAGGTGCGCTTATGTATGTATAGATATATATCGCATGCGCACGGTTTCAATCCCCAAATCAGGCATCACTGCTAGTTGCCGGTGCATTGGCAGGAAGTGATAGGCAGCTGTCCCGAATGGCTACCAAATTGCGATCGGCACCAGGAGGAATACTCCTTATTTCCTCTGTGGCATCAAAAAAGGGTAGCGTAGTCGGCAATTTTTATTTTTTCAACTTGAAGATGAAAAAAGTATCGTCCTATATTTTCACCGCTTAAACAGGCGTGTACAGCCTGAGAGAAGAAAACGCCTGAACGTGTGTTTGTGCATAACACTCGTGTCCCCCACCTGATACCAATTCCCGAATGCCCATTCAGCGTAGCCCCATGGTGGGGGGAGCGGAAAAAAGGGTGGGGCACTTTTTGACAGCCCCACCCTCAAAAATCAAAAAGCAACCATAAGATTGCCTCACATATTGGTACCCATTCCATCAAGCACATTGCGCAGTATATGCAGTTCTTCTTCGTCCAGCGTGATACCTTTCTGCATTCTGCGCTTTTCGTCTTTTACCCGCCATCTGCGCAAGTCGTATTTCGGGGCCTTATTACCGTAACGGATTATATTCAGCTCAACACTGTTCCCGCCCGCTTCCGCAATCGTCGCAATTTTCTTGACAATTTCATAAGTAAAAGCCATTATTTTTCCTCCTGTGTTTTAATATTGTGAATTTTCTGTTCAGTTTCTCCGCCCGTTCTGTACCGCCACAGCGGGCAGCTTTCCGCAGCGCAGCGGCGAACCTCTACGATGCTTCCACAGCAGCAGTCTAGGCATTTTGCCCGGATTGCCTGCCCTCGTGTCAATCTTTCCGTCATTTGTCCCCCCATAATCATGTCGTCCGTAAAAGTTCAAAATCCGTCCAAATTTCCAGAATAATGCTAGTTTTTTCGGCATCTTTGTGGCAAAGCAGATAGATTATTGCCGTTTTTACATCTGCATACCGCCGATACCAGCAATGGTTTTTCACCGATTGCGGTCATAATCTCAGCTTTTTGATGAGTTCTTGTAATGCCTTTTCATAGGCTGCCGGGGTCATCCTCCGGGCGGCCAGTGCTTTCTTTACTCCCTCGTATCGCCTCCGTTTGTTCCGGCTCTTTGCCTTTCTTTTCACTGTTCAGCCTCCTTAAAGCAGCTGTATTTTAACCAAAGGTCAAAGATATCTTCCCCGGTCTGGCCGTGGCGGTTCTTGGCAACGGTCAATTCAACGCTTGACGGTTTCCCATCAGCAGAGCCGCCGGAATAATAATCGTCCCGATACAGGAACAGAACCCCGTCTGCATCTTGCTCAATAGCTCCGCTATCCCGCAGGTCTGACAGCATAGGCCGTTTGTTTTGCCGGCTCTCCACCTGCCGGGACAGCTGGCACAGGCAAATAACCGGCACATTCAGGGAAATGGCCATGCGCTTTAATTCCCGGCTGATTGTGGAAATGTTTTCGTAGGTCGATGTGCTCCGGGTGGCGGGCTGAATCAGGCCCAGGTAGTCAACGATCACGGCTCGCAGTTCCGGCACAGCCTGGGCTAATAGGGCGATTTGCTGGACGGTTAAATCATAGCGGTTATTGAGATATAGCCCCCGCTGGGAAATGTCGCCGGAAGCCATTGCCACCTTCTCCCACGCCTGATCTGACAGCTGTCCGGACAGCAGACGGGCAGAAGATACACCAATGCGGCGAGAAACCCGTTTTGCGGTGATTTGCTCCGGTGTCATTTCCAGGCTGACAAACAAGGTATTTCCGCTGATGTTATCGGCCAGGTTTACGGCAAAGGTGGACTTGCCCACGGCTGGGCGTGCGCCCAGTATGTATAAGCCGCCTCGGATGAAGCCCCCGCCCAGAATGCTGTCCAGGTTGGCATAGCCGGAGGAAATAAAGTTGTCACGTTTTTCTCCAGCCTGCACAACGTAATCCATGAAGCGGTGGAGCGTATCGCACGGGGTGAGTAACCCTCGCTGGTAGCTGCTGCCCCGTATTGCCTCGGTCTCCCGCTGCAAAGTCGCTAAAAGCTCGTCAGCGCTGGAAACGGTGTCGCTTTGTATTCGCTCAGCCAATTCTTTTACAGCCCGTGTGCGGGCTTCTTCCGCCACACGGTGGGCATAATCAACACAATTTGCGGTAGTTGGTACAATCTCCATCAGTTCGGTTAGAAGCTGGTTTGTCAGCTCCACCCCCTGCCGCTTCGCCTGCGCCTTGATGGAAACAGGGTCAACCGGTTCCCCGGCATCCAGTAGGGACAGACCTGCCGTGTAGACCGCTCTGTACTCGTCGTATTGGAAAGCACCGGCGGGGAGAATACCCCGTATGGCCGAGAGAACTTGTGCCCCATCGATCAGAATAGCTCCCGCAATGTACTGTTCGTTGTTCATTCAGCATCCTCCACGGGAAACTCCGGTATATACTTCGGGGCAGGGGTGCCGCTCCTGAAAGCGGCTCCCCCGTAAGAATTAGAAGAATCCTCTCCTTTAGGAGAGTCTTCTTCTACTTCTGTTTCACACGGTTGCTTATGGCTGCATAAGCAACCATATGGTTCCTTACGGTTTTTCGTTGGTGGTCGCCCTCCTTTGCTTCCCCATTTCACTCGCTTCTCATAAGTTGTCCACGCTTCCTCCAGGTCGGGCAGGAAGGCCGAAGCGGCAATTTTCTCAATCGGGCGCATTGCTTTCGG
>OLHA01000256.1_pt1 | contig 31561 bp, 17 predicted proteins | sample 1605961 | NCBI WGS metagenome assembly OLHA01 (sample SAMN03283288) | human gut metagenome | biome: human-associated habitat; material: feces | host: Homo sapiens | place: Peru | collected 2012
GCCCTTCGGGCAATTAAAATCTTTTTTAAAGATTTTAATTGGAGTTCAGTATGATGTGTTTTATTTCTGAACCGTCAAGGTGAATCTTACCTGGGTAGGCTTGGTATCGCTTGCGGCGTTGGCGGGGGTGACGTCCAGAATGATCGTGTACCGGCCGGGCTTCAAAGCGGCGAAGGCCGAAGCGGGAAAAGTAACGGTGTCCGCTTCAAAGTTGATTCCACCAGCATTCTCCAGAGTGTTCCGGAGGGCAGCGGTGGTCTTCGCGTTCAACTGCACGTCCCCGATTTCCGCATTGGCGGGGCTGGTGACAGCCAGCTTCACCGCCAGCGGGACGGTCTGGGACTGATACACCGTCCGGTTGGGCAGCTTCGCCAGCTTGAGAGCACTCTGGGTGACCTTGATGCTGAGCGTGGGGCCGGTGATGTCCTGGCCGCAAACGGTCAGAACCGGAGTCACCTTATAGGTAGCTCTGGTGGCGTACTCGCCGCCCTCCACCATTGTCAGGTGAATCCGACCGTCCACCACTTCCGCTTCGAACAGGTCACAATCCGCGCCGGTGAGCTGAACATCCTCCACCGTGCCCAGGCAGTTGGTCAGCTTGGGGGTGTAGACGATTTCGCTGGCCGGATTCAGTACATCCAGCTTGCCCCTGGCCGAAAGTTTCACCGTGGGCTTCTTATCGGTAACGGTAATCTTGTGGGTCAGCCTGATCTCCTTGGCCCAATCAGAACCCTTGAGATAAACGGTGGCGGTGGTGGTTTTGCCGTTGTCCAGCGTCAGGGTCAGGATGCCGTTATCCACGGAAGCCGTCACGCCCTTGGTGGCAGACCGGACGGTGAGGGTGTCCTCAGTCCCCAGAATCGCCGTTTCCACCGTCAGGCTATTTGTCAGGGTGGTGTTCACGATGCTGGCAGTGGGGTTCAACTTCAGCTTGGGGGCGGCGTTCGTGGTGGCAACGGTCAAGGCCTGCTTGATCGGGGTGTCACAGCCGTGAAGCGTGATTTCCAGGGTGACCTTGGTCTTGGGCTTTGCCGAAGCCCCTTCCGCAAGACGGATATAGAACTGCCCGTCATTGTTATCCAGGACAAAATCGGTCGGCTCAACAAACCGGGCAGAAGCCACCTGACCACCGGTGATAGCCAGCTTCGCCCTGCCGTTTCCGTAGAATAAGTTGAATTTTTCTACCTGTTTTACGGTGATTTTTGGAAGAATCTGGATAGTTTTCCGGGCCTCCGGGCTGCCATCCGTAGGCGTGGCAATGACGGTGATATTCTGAACCTCGCTCACCGTTTTGGCCGTCAGAACACTGGAGCTGCTGATGGAGGCATAGGCCTTGCTGTCCTCGCTCAGGCTCCACTTGACCTTCGCTTTTTTGCCGCTGTCCCAGGCGCTGAGAGTTAGCTTGCTGCCGCTGTTGAGCGCGGTGGTGTCAACGGGCCGGATTTCAATTCGGGTGGGGTCTACGATGTCGCACACCAGATTTGCGTAGCGCAGGTAGAAATTGTCTCCCATCTGGATTCGATTCCAATCCGCCTTGGAGCCGCCGTAGTAAACCGTTTTCAGGCGGATGCAGTGGAAGGCATCCTCGCCGATCGCGGTGACAGACCTGGGAATCCGAACGCTGGTCAGTTGTTCATTGTTGAGAAATGCGTAATCTCCAATGCTGACGACCCCCTCTGGAATTTCCAGGCTAGTCAGGGCACAGCCGCAAAAAGTCCCCCTTTCAATGCGCTCCAAGCTCCCGGGAATCACGACGCTTTTCAAACTAGAGCAGTTCATAAAAGCTTCTGAGCCGAGGCTGGTTACGCTTCCGGGAATCACGATGTCCGTCAAGCTGGCGCAATCCAGAAAGGCATAATCTTCAATGCAGGTGACACCCTCCGGAATGACGACGCCGGTCAGACGGGAGCAGCCCCAAAAGGTGGAATTGCCGATGCTGGTGACGGTTTTCGGAATCGTTACACTTTCCAGACTGGCGCAGTTGTGGAAGGTATCTTCCGCAATGCCGGTAATCCCCTCCGGGATCACCGCGCTGGTCAGACTGGCGCAGCCTTCGAACGCTTCCCGCCCGATGCTGGTCACCGTCTCCGGGATGGCCAGATTTGTCAGGCTGGCGCATCCGGAAAAGGCGGCGCGTCCGATGCTGGTGATCCTTTCCGGGAGCTCTACCCGGGTCAGATTGCCGCAGTTATAAAAGGCGGCCTCCGGGATGGCAGTGACACCCTCGGGAATCACCAGGCTTTTCAGGCCCGAGCAGCCAATAAAGGCACCGTTGCCGATTTCGATGACACCCGCCGGAATTTCCAGGCTGGTCAAAGCGGCGCACTTGTCGAAAGCTTCTCGGCCAATGTAGGTGACATCTCTGGGAATCACAAGGCCGGTCAGAGCGGTGCAGTTGTAGAAGGTGTTGTCTGCAATGCGGGTGATGCCCTGGGGAAGCGTCAGACCGGTCAGACTAGAGCAGCCCTCAAAGGCGGAATTGCCGATGCTGGTTATCGTCTCCGGAATCGTTACGCTTTTCAGGTTGGCGCAGTTCTGGAAGGTGCACTGCTCAATGACGGTTACCTTCCCCGGAATGGCTACGCTTTCCAGGCTGGAACAGCCGGAGAAGGCATGGGTGCCAATGCTGGCGACGGTATCCGGGATCGCCACGGTTTTCAGGGCGGAGCAGTTCGTAAAGCTTCCGAAGCCGATGCCGGAAACACCGTCCAGCATCACTGCGGTTTCCAGGCCGGTGCAGCCGGCAAAGGCATTCCAGCCCACGATGGCCTTTCCGGGGATCACGATGCTGGTTAAGGCGGTACAGCCGATGAAAGCACCGTAGTCAATGCCTGTAACACTTGCAGGGATGTTTATGCTTTTCAGGCTTGCGCAGTTTTCAAAGAGCTGATTGGGAAGGCTTGTCAGGCTATCAGGCAGGGTCACGCTGGCCAGATTGGCGCAGCCGGAAAAGGTTTGACCGCCGATATAATACACGGCGTCCGGGATCACCATGTTGGTCAGTCCCAGGCAGTTTTCGAAAACACCGGAACCGATGTAATCAAGACTTTCCGGCAGACGGACAGTCATCAGATTTTGGCAGCCGGAGAAAGCATCGTTTTGGAGGTTCGTCACACCGGGCTCGACCAGAAGAGTGGTAATCTGCTCCCGATAGTCATACCAGGGGGTGATGGTAATGTAGTCGCTGATTTTGGAATCGTAATGGCTGGGGTAATACTGCATTCCTCCGGTGCCGGAAACGGTAAAGGTGCCGTCCTTGGTGAGTACCCAGGTCAGGTTATCGCCTTTGTTTCCGCACTCGCCGGAGGCAATGATGTCTGCGTCTTCGGAAAGCACTTCGGCGGTGGGCTCGGTGGTTTCCTCGGTGGGTTCGGTGGCCGCCGAGGTAGTCTCTTCCGTGGAAGCCGTTGTCTCCGTGGTCTCCGTAACCTCGGTGGTCGGCTGGAGTTCCGTGGGCGCAGAGGTTTCCTCCGGCGCAGCTGTTTCCATTGCGTCCGTGGTGGTCGGCTCAGTGGTGGGAATCTCCGTAGTAGGGGCCTCGGTTTCCACCTCCACCGCTTCCGTTGCGGCCTGGGTTTCCTCGATTTCCTCGGCAAACACCGGGGTCACCAGCTGAAATGTCAGTGTAAATGCCATGAACAACGCCAACAGCTTTTTCATAACAACTACCTTCTTCCTTCGTTTTCGTTCGTACATCGTCAAAAGTCCGCATGTTACATACCTGCATCCTGTAACTTATCTATCAGCATAGCACTTTCGAGATCAAATTGCAATAGAAACAAGGAAAAATCGGGCAGTTTTGCCAATTTTCCGCTCTGATTTCCCGCAAAATGCCCGTGCCGGATTCGGCACGGGCACTCTAATTGTTCGTTATGGAAAAGTTACCACTAACGTCTGAGAAACTATACCTAGTCGTGGAAGGTCAGCGACCTGGGAGCTATCGGAAAATGGGACATTATTCTCCGTAGCGTTCATGATCGTCCACCCGTGCGGACAGCTGCACCACAGATTCCATGATCTCTTCGATTCCCTCCGGGGTATGCAGTCTTTCGAGAATGGACTCCCGGGAGCCGTCCCACAGGTAATGAGAAACGGCCCAATCGCTGCTCCGATGCCGCACCGAAACCCTAAGGCACCAGCACTCTGTGAGCTTCCGCAGTTCCAGAATTCCCAGATTTTCCGTTCCAAAGATTTCGTAAGCGACCCTTTTGGGCCGCTCAGGCGTACCCAGAAGTGCCGCACAGTGGACTGTCAGTTTTTGTAAAAGCTCCATATCGATTTTGTTCTCGGCTTCCATGCTATTGCTTCTCTCCCGTTTTAGAATCCGACTGAAACTCTGAGCAGCTCCAGGTGCGCAAACCGTGAGCACTCAGGCTCCGCTTTTTTCCAACTCATCCGCCTTTTCCCGCAGCCGGCTCGCCTTCTGGGAATCCTGCTCCACCACGGAACCGGCCTCATAGCAGTCCGCCAGGAACCGCATGGCTCCCACATCGCCCTGGTCCGCGGCCAGCTGGTAATAGACGATGGACTGCTCCCGATCCGGCTCCATGCCGATTCCCATCCAGCAGCAGTAGGCATAGGCATTCTGAGCCGCTGCATGACCCTGATCCGCTGCCAGCTTGTACCATTTTACGGCCGTGACAGGATCCTCCGCCGTGCCCCAGGCATTTCGGTAGCAGTTGCCCACAAAATACTGCAATTCCGCATCCCCCTGGGTCGCCGCCTTTTCAAACCAGAAAAGTGCGGTTTCCTTGTCCTCCGGCACGCCCAGTCCCCGCCAATAGCAGGTGCCTAGGCCGCTCTGCCCCTTGGGGTCATCCTGGTCGGCGGCTGCCTGATAGCATTTTACCGCTTCCTCATAGCTCTGCTCTACACCGGTTCCGTCGTAATAGCATCGTCCCAGAAGCCACCAGCCGGCAGAATTTCCCTGCTCGGCGGCTGCGCGGAAATATTCCGCCGCTTTTTCATAGTCTTGCTCCACGCCGGTGCCGTGATAGTAGCACCGACCCAGAGATTCCTGGGCATCGGCGTTTCCCTGGGCGGCGGCAAGGCGGTACCATTTGACCCCCTCTTCCCAGTTTTGCTCCACGCCGTCCCCCCGAACATAGCGTCTTCCCTGCTCGTACTGGGCCTGAGAGTCCGTGATCTGCGCCGACTCGCTCTGGGTCTCTGTCGTTTCTGCTTTTCCGCCGCAGCCGCCGCACAGCAGAGTGGCCAGCACAAGGGCAGCGACAGCCAGGATCTGTTTTTTCATATTTTTCTCCCATCCGTGTTTCGGGCAGAAGCCTGGCACCTGGCCGGGCTTCTGCTTTGCCTTTGACGAATTTTACCCGCAATGCCGGGAGCCATGGGGCCGAGTGGCCGGCTCGCGGTACCAGGGGAACAGAATCATTGCGAGTATACAATTGAAATCCAAGCCTGTCAAGGACGGCTGATGTACAGCGCGTTCGATGCCGTGTCGATCAGCATCGCAATGGAATAACCGTTGTAATTATCCACATACTGGGTAACCTCCAGGCCGATTTCCCGTCCCGCGTCGCCGTACTCAAAGCCAATGGAGTACAGATAATCACAGAATTCATCATATTCAGCCATATCGTACTCGTAAATATACCAATTGGAGGCAACGGCATATCCGGAAGAGAATTTCCCGTCCAAAGTATCCCCATGGGCCAGACATTCCCTGCCCGTCACCGTCGTGTAGGTATGGACATTGGTGGCCCAGAAGTTCTCTCCGTCGCTGGTTGTCCAGTAGGAGCGTGCCTTCTCCTTGTTGCACCAATCCTGGAACCGGGACAGGCTGTAATTTTTATCCTCGCCCATTTCGTCAAGCATGCTCATCTTCACGGAGAAGGCAAGACCCTCGGAATTGTTCAGCTTGCTGGTGTTCACCGCCAACACTTCCCCTCGGGTATTCACGCAGGGGCCGCCGCTGTTGCCAGGATTGATCACTGCCGTGATCTGAATGCAGTCTTTCTTGGCCAGCATCCGGCTGGCAGAGGAAATCATACCCTCGGACATACTGAATTCCAGGCCCCTGGGGGCGCCGTAAGCATAAACCGTCGCGCCCTGCTTGCAGTCATAAGAAATGGGCAGATAGTCCGTGTTGCTGATTTCCGCTTTCAGCACTGCCAGATCGTATTCCTGAGAAAAATTCACGATGGTGTCCACATCGTACTTAGCGCCGTCACTGGTCTGGATGTACAGGTCACTGCCGCCGTCAATCACATGATAGTTGGTCACCAGTGTCCCCTCGTCATCGATGAAGAAGCCGGAGCCAAAGCCGCTGTCCGTGCAGACCTTCACCACCCGGGTGTTCAGGTACTCCGCCAGGGTCTCCGCATCCATCTCTTTGCCTGAAGTGACTCTGCCGGTTGTTTTCCCGGGCTTTTTCTCCCCTGTAGATTCCGCTTGGGTGCCGGCGCGCTGGGGCTTGACACTCACCGACCGTCCTCCCTGACGCTGACTGCATCCCGTCAGCAGAAGCAGAAGACTCAGCAGTACCGCCGCCGCCCGGATGTATGCTCTCTTTTCCATCCGTCTCTTCCTTTCTTAAAACGTCTTCTCCATGGATATCATTCCTTTGGATTTCAGGCAGTAGGCACTCTGGCCCGCCTCCGCCACCTTGGCCCGGCGGGGAACGGTCTTCGCGATATAATAGCCGCGCGCATTTTCCAGGCTTGCGCCGCTGTATTCCCTGCCGTCCATGGATACATTGAACAGGTACAGCAGCCCGCTTCCGGCCCAGCCGTTCATCTGATTCATCTTGCCCAAGACATTGCCGTTGGGGCTGATCGTCCCGTCGTCATAGAGCACATAGTCTCCGTCCGGATCCCGCCGCAGGAAAGAATTATCCGGGGCAATGCTCTGATAATCCAGCTTCAGCGTCCCAACCGCTATTGGCTCCCGGTGGGATACCTTGGGCGGTTCCTGTCCGGTTTTTCCCTTGACCCCTTCCGCAGACTTCGTCTCCGCATTGCCGGGAACGGGAGTAGGTCTGCTTGTCAGCTGATCCAGCTGCGCACCCAGTGCGTCCACCCGATCCTCCATTTTTTCGAGGTTATCTCTGAGAATCCTGTTCTGCTGGCTCAGTGCCTCGGCATCTGCCCGACTGGCCGTCGCGGAAAGATCCACCGGCTCCACTTCCGTGCGGCTGCGCAGACCAAACACCATAGCCAGAATTCCCAGAACAACGCTGACACCGCCGAGAGCCGTTCCGATCAGGCCCAGGAGCTTACTTCCTGCGTCTCCCTGTAGTACCTGCTCCTGCAACGCCGCGAGATTCTGCTGGGTTTCCCGGTTGGCCTGCACCGCCTGAACCGCAATATCCACACCATAGGCATCGGTGTCATCTGCCAGAGTCTTCATGTTCGCAAGCAGATTCTTCTGCACCTCCGGCCCCGCATGGAAAAAATCCGCCAGCACCGTGTCAATTGCGGACTGCTGGTCAAAAATGCCCGTGCTTGTCAGGGACGGGTCCGCTTCCCCTGGAATCTTCTCCAATCGGCCGCGAATGTAGTCCACACCGGCCTTTGTGCGGAGATATTCCGGGTAATAATTCAGGATTTCCCCCAGATACCCGGCCGCGCCCCGCAAATTCTCCAGATATTCTAACAGGCCGTTTACCGCCTCTGTGGTAACATCGGCTTCTCCCACCGCTTGCATCGTTTTGACGACGTTCAGAAGCTCCGAGGTACCCTTGCCGCTCTTATCGGCCAGTTCCGCCTTTGCCTCCTCCAGCTGATCGGAAAAAAATGACCGTTCCTCTTCCGGAAGAGTATTGATCTGCTGGCTTAAAGCATTCAGAGCTGCCTGACATTCCTTAATTTTTTCCTCCGCCTGCATGTTCTTAGTTGCGCTGTCCTTCAGAAGATTGCTATTGTTATAGCCATCATTCCACGTGATCTCATCACCAGCTTTTTGGGCATTCTCTATCAGCGCCTTTAGGTACTGCACCGGATCCGCTTGAGGTTCTTCCCCATGGACGACCATCACGTTGCCCCACAGCAGCACCGCCGCCAAAGCGAGAGTCAGACAGCGTGAAAGCACACGGCACAGTTTTCTTCCCTTGTTGTTCATCAAGAAGACTTCCTTTCCCGTATACGCCAATCTGCGTATCCACCTAATTTTCACGGATTTCCTCGGAAACCGCCTACTGCAAATCCTCTACTTCCAGCTTTCCTTTTTTCGCCAGCACATAGCAGCCGCTGCTTCCCGGACTGATCCGCGCCGGAAGCAGGCAGCGGCGGACGCGCAGATAGCGGGAGCCCATTGCTCCATCCAGAATCTGCTGGAAGTGATATTCCTCTCCCCGGTAGACGGCATCGAACACATAGAACATGCCGCTCTGGGCATACCCAACCGCCGTATTGGTCTGCTCAAAAGCCTTTGGCTGGGGCAGGAGCTCCCCTCTGCCGTTGTAGACATAGCCCTGGCCTTGAGTAAAGTACAGCTGATCCGGGAAGGAATACCGGAATTGCAGCTGCAACGTTCCCTTGGGCCGAAAGCTCTCAGAGGACTGCTCCCGGAAATTCTGCCGGTTTGGTTCCGTCCGCGCGGGCAGAGCCGCCCGCTTTTCCGGAGTCGGCTGCCGCTCCACGGACTGGGGCTGGGCAGGCCTGGCAGGCAGTGTCTCCGCCCTGGTACCGCCGGTTCTTCTCTGGCTGCTTTGGGCCTGATTCAGCTTTTTCTGCATCTCCAGCAGCTGCCGCTCCCAGGATATCCGTTTTCGTTGCTCTTCCCGGTTATAGTAGGCGGATGCCGCCAAAAAGCCCAAAACGAAGCAGACAATGTACAATAGTACCGATACCACGCCGCTCTCCTCCCCGTCACGCATTCAGGTACTCGGCCGCTTACTGCTGCCGCTCAATCATTTCCCAGTCGAGAAGCTCGTCCACCAGATACATGCAGGCCAGCTCGTCCCGGAAGGGCTCTTGCTCGGGCTCGATCATATAAGCGGCCCGGGTTTCCGCCGCGTCCATCTGGCTCATGGACAGCGACTTGGCGGAATAGTTCATAAGCAGATCCGTGATGTTCTGGATATCGCTGCCAAGTCCCCGGTTACAGGTGGGACTATTGGGGTTAATATCCATGACCTTAAACTGGTACAGTGCCATGCAGGGCAGGATGCCCAACCGGGTGTACGCGGTTCCCTCCGGGTTCATCTGGCCGTAAATGTAGGTTTTCAGCTTCTCCTGAGAGAAGTTTGCCAAATACGCCTTCATTTCATTTTTCTTCTGATCCCGGACATCATCGGACATTTTGCTGCCTGCTTTCGACACATTCCGGGCAAGGCTTGCCATCATTTCGCTCAGAGGCTTTTCCGCGCCGGAAGCCGTATCCGCAGGCTTGACCGGGGCCGTTACCCGATTGAACTCGTCAATATTCCCCTGCAGCATGCCGTAGCACACCTCGCGCTTTTCCTTCACATTGGCATTGACATAAATCTGAAGATTGACGCCAACACCGGCGGGCAGCTGATCGCGCAGTACGTCCTCAAAAATCTCACACAGCAGGCTCTTGCAGACGGCGATGTGCTCTTTGCAGTTCTTGCCGTTCAGTGCCTGCAGGTCTTCCATGCTGCAATCAAATACATACTGCAGCAGCTGTGCGCTGGTGCCGCTGATGGACAGGTCGATCATCATCTGATTGTTCAGGGTGTTCAGCTCTCCGGTGGTGGGATCCTTCCACATATCGATGTGCTCCCGAACGGTTTTGGCTGTCATCCGCACCACCATCAGGAATTTCAGGGTGATGATCTGCCGGATCAGATTGGTGCTGTCGGACACGGCGATGGGCTTAAAGCGCATTCCCTCGGACAGCAGCAGCTCCACCGCCATCCGCATAGAGCTATTGGTCAGCAGACTGTGCAGGAAAGTGGCACTGGGATTTGGGCCGCCGGAGCCGCGGATATCGCTGCACTTATTCAGAATCAGCTGACTGGGATGCTCCCAGATATCCTTGAATTCCGCCTCCAGACCGTACTGGGCATTGGAAGCAAACCGGCGGTAATAGGAGATCAGGGAAGAAACCATGATTTCCCGGCCGGCGTAGCGGAAGGACAGTGTCTCCGCCCGGTTGGGGTAGAGGGTGCTGGTGATGGAAATATCCGTCGTACCGCCGCCGATGTCCAGAGACACCAGGTGCTTTGCCGCCTTGACCGCCACATTCGCGTTGCTTTGATAAGCGGTGGTGGCAATGGCCTCGCTGTAAAAGTGCTTTTTTCCGTCCAGCAGTACGCCAATGGGTCTTACCAACTCCGGGCCGATCAGTTCCCCCAGAATGCCCTTGGCGTAGTCCCAGCTCATCATCAGTGCCCCCATGGTCACCGCATTGGGATAGGATACCCGCAGCTCCAGGTAGTCACAGCTGCCGGGGATGATTTTCTCGCTGAGCAGGTGCAGCACGGAATAGGCGTAGATGCCCGCCAGGAAAATGCTGGCCGCATGGTAATTCTTGGAGTCCAACTTTTCGTTGAACTTCATGTCGTTCATGATCTGGCGTTTCTCCAGAGGATCCTGATCCTCCGTGTCCGGGTTGCCTGTCGAGCCATAGTTCATGATGGCGTTGCCAGTGACCAGGAACAGACGGCCGTCCACATAGAATTTTTGCTGCTTTGCGTCACTGATAATTCCGCGGCTGGGGCCGCCGCCCTCTTTGCGGGCAAACAACTGAGCCACACTGAAAATCTTGTTGTTCTTTTCCCACTCGCTGCCGCCGATACAGTTGCCCAGCCAGCGTTCCTCGTCCACCTTGGCCTTTGCCCCTTCGTCGTAGCAAGTCACCGCCCGGCTGTAGTCCCGGAAGCTCAGAGGGGTAATGGTACCGCCCTTCAGGTAGTCGCTGCGCAGTGCGCACACGGTACTGGTTGTACCAAAATCCACCGCCAGCTGTACCGGTGCCACATTGACCCGGGATACGTCCTTGTTTTCCGCATTATAGAAGGGATATTTCGGCATAAAGACGATTCCCACGGTCTTCACCTGTGTATGCTCTGCATCGTCGCTCTCCTCGCCCACCACCTGCGCATAGCGGAAGGGCTTTTCATCGGTACACACCGTCCAGTTCTCCCGGTCATTGGGAAGCTGATAGACCTTGGTTGCCTCTACCGGCGGGTTGAAAACGAAGTCCATGTTGGAAACCTGACGGATATAGCCACCAGAAGCCTTCTCCAGTGGACTGACCGCCGCGATCACGGTATGCCAGGTGGCGTAGAATTTCTTCCAGAGATTCTGAGGCATAGGCAGGAAGGGCCACAGCATCAAATAGGGCAGCTGTCCAAAGCGCAAATGCTCCGCGTCGTAGGTCTTGTGAATGGAGAAGCTGCTGTCCCGGGCAGTGCTGATCTGCACGGAAACGCTGACACTGCGCAGCCTGCCGCACTCGGCCACCGGATCAAAGGTAACTTCCTCCAAAGTTCCGGCCTCCAGCACGTCCATAATCTCCGCACTCAGTGGGATCACGGGGGCATAGGCATCCAGCTCCGGATTTTCGCCGCTGAAACAGACCCGCTTCTCGCCCTGACTGGCGTTGTAGACCAGCCGGTTATTTTCCACGCCGCCAGTGTAAGCGATCAGCAGATTGTCCAGGAACAGCTTCGGCATGGGGCAAGGTACGCCGGCCGCATTGCGGTAGAACATCATAGCCGTGCCGAAGGGAATCCCCTTTCCCTCCCAGACATTGTCAATATTGGAAGCGTTCTCGATGGAATTGGGGGCAGCCAGGCCAGGCTCCAAGGTCATTTCCGGATTGGACATCCCCTTAAGCACGCAGTTCTGGTACAGTCGCAGACCGTTCTGTCCAGCCCACCAGGCAATTCGGCTCAGGCAGAAGTCATCCAGACAGGACTGCCAGCAAGTAGCCCCCTTTGCCGTGGTGCCCAGGCTCATGATGGGTTTCCAGGCCTTGTGACAGTCCCCGATCTGACCTGCGTACCAGTCCACCACGCCGCCGAATAGCTTCTCGCCGTCATAGCAGCGCATGGGGCAGATTCCAATCTCCGGATGATACAGGGCAAAGGCCTGCCCATCCTGGCAAATGAAGTACAGATAGCCCTCCAGAGGTTTTTCCGTCAGGGGTTCCCGTTTGGTGACGGCCCTACGGAAGCACACATCCTTGTCCATTTCCCGCAGGATGCACAGCTCTACCAGATCCTCGCCGTCCAGAAGCATGGGCTGCACCGACAGCTTCAGCCCCGCACCGCTATAGATATTGCACAGCGCCAGAATGGCAACCATAGCCTGCCACTCGTTGAAATCCTGGAGGCAGGTATCCGGCAGGGACGCAAAATCCGCCGGGGTTTTCCCCGGAGCCAGCGCCTCCAGAGCACTGCGGACATTTTCCGCGAAGCTGGAAACGCTGGCCAGCATAGAGGGTCTCGCATGGCTGGCGTTCTCCGAGAGCTTTGTCATGTTACTGATGGCGATATTCTCGGCAATTTTATCCAGCCCCACGGAGGCTACGATGGGGCCTTTGATGGCCGCGCCCAGGCCGGGCACCAGCTTGTCATTCAGGGCCGTGCTGGCAATCAGCTTATCGACCAGACGATCATTGATTTTCATAGATGCCTCCTTATCTGCACAGCTTGCGAAGCTCGTCGTAAATCTGGCAGAACCAGACCCCATCGTTCCGGACCCGGCCCAGCCAGTTGACCTCCAGCCCCAGATTATGCAGCACATCCCGCTCGTAAACGGTGGCGATGCTGTTGGGGAAGCGGGTCTCCTTATAGGCGGGCCGCTCCTGGCTGTCCAGGCGTTCATAGGTCAGAATATCGTTCAGTGTCGTGTTGTTGACGATCTCCGAGGCAGTCTGTGCCTCCAGCAGCTGCTTCAGCTCCGTCAGGTTGGCGAAATCCACCCATCGCTGGTCAAACTTGGCGGCGGCATTCTTATCCTCAGGGCCCAGACTATAGTGGTAGTAATTCATTCCGTCTACTGTCGTCGGATTCTGATCAGGTACCTGCTGACGATAGCAGGACCAGTCAAAACCGCTCAGGGAGATATCGTACATGAATTCGATAAAGCCCCGGCAGATGGCGCCGGCCTTGGCCACCGGCTCTTTATAATAGGTATCGATCTGCTGGCGGTCGATGGTCTTGGGGTTCAGAGGTCGGCCACCGGAGTCCTTCATCTGTCTGGCCGTGCCCCGGACTTCCACAATGGGCTTCAGATCATCGGCATCCTTGCCAAATTTCAGGCGCATATAGTAGCCAACCACCACACTGAACCGCAGGAAGGCCATCAGATGATCGTATTCCTCCCCCAGACCCAGTTCTTCGGGGGTCAGGGTCCGATAAATTCCACCGTCCTCCGGCAGGGCCTTCCAGACCAGCAGCTCCCCCATGGGACGCACGGTCTCTTCCTCCACGGCCTTGGCCATCTGTCCCAACCGGTCGTCAAAGAACCGGTTCGCCGCTGCCGCCGCCAGCAGCAGCACCACATGGAAATGCTGGCTCTGCTGGCCGCCCCGGGCAAAGATTTCGCTGGTAATGTCCATCTGAGAGGAGCCCAGCAAAGTCAGATTCATCATGTCATCCAGCAGACCGCTGTCAAAGTAATAGGATAAGGCCTCCTGGGTCTGTCCGGCAAACTTTGCGTCAATGGGGCTGACCTTTTCCAAGGCCTCCACGCTGTTTGCCGGGCAGGTAGGCAGCCGGAAGTAGGGCATAATCACGCTGCCGCCCAGAATCAGGTTGGTTTTTCCGTAGTCAATGGCGGGATTGTTCGGGTCGTGCATGGAGCGCAGTGCCCGCACCACATTGGGGATTACCGTGGCACCGGTTCCGCCGAACAGAGAACCCATCAGATAGACGTGGGTCTTTCCCTTGTTCAGACTGCTGTGCAGACTGGACATGAAGGTGTTGACCACGTCCCCCCTGTCCTGATACACCACCGTCTTGGCAAGGAATCGGTCCTGAATGTAATCGAAGAGCGGAGCACCGATATTGGGGTGTCCGTAAAAGCCCTTGTCCAGATCCGCGGACAGCTCGTCCTCGGTATAGGTGCTTCTCAGGATCTGGGCCAGCCTGGGGTCATTGCGGGGATTGAGCAGTTTGTTCAGTGTCAGATTTTTCAGGCTGTCGGCTGTGTTTCCTGTCTGTCTGCAGTACTCGTCCACGATCTCTTCCGTAAAATTCCAGTGGTGCAGCTCGATTTTGGGAAAGGTACTGGTGTCCGGCTTTTCTCCCAGCTGGGTCCTCATAGCATCGTAGTCCCGGAGCAGATCCTCACAGGCGGTAACTGCGTCGCTTTCCTTGTCCTTGTCGATCAGCAGAACGTGGTAGACCCCGTGATCTTGGGCGCAGCCGGCAGCCGCCATATAGATGAAGGCTCTGGCGCACATGGCGCCGGTTCCACCGGCGGCAATGATGTAATTATCGTTCATCTGGCTCTTCCTCCGACTCATCCGTTGATCTGGACCAGATCCGGCTTGAACAGCCGCTTGCCCAGATAGAACATGGGCAGGTCCAGCACCAGCACGATGAGCATCATCATAAGAAACTGCCGGATATCATACCGGTCATTCAGGCTCAGGGAGTTCAGGGCGGTTTCCATATCCAGGAAGATGAACAGTGCCCCCACCGTCATCCAGGCGAGGCTCAGCACAATCTGGACAATCAAAGCCCCGATCCAGGGGCGGCCGTATCTGCCGACGGCCACTGCGTGCAGCTCGGAGGGGTTCTCCCCGGCAATACGCATATATCCGTGGTACATCAGCAGATACGCGCCAATGGGGATAAACACGCAGGGCAGCAGCAGGGTCATGCACATGGTGAAGTAATCGCTGGTAAAATTGATGATGGTCTCCACGCCGCCGTCATTGACGACCATCTGCGCCGGGACGCAGAACCAAAGCACCGCGTACCGATAGAGCAATCCGACCACCGCAGTGATCACCGACCAGATCACCGCGTTTTTCCAGGTACATTTCAGGCTGGTATTCCGATTTTTCATAGTTACGCTTCCTCCGTTTTCTATGCAGTTTCTTATTTTCCGGGATTGGGGATGTTGAAGATAAAATCCAGATACTCCGTCATTTCCGTATCGTCCTGGTAGCTCTTCGCCAGATTCTCCATGCTCGTCAGGAAGGTTTTCAGATTAGGGGTACGCTGAAGGACGCTGCGCACGCCCCGGTTCGCCATGGTCATGTTTTCAAAGTTCCAGCGTTTCCCGTAGATGGTCATTTCCTTATCATACTGCTGACTGGTGGTGCAATAGTCCTCCAGAGCCTCGCTGTCGATGCGCTGCACCGAGTCATTGGGTTCATTCAGATGCACCCGCAGCTCCACCCGATAGATTTTCTCCTTGGACAGGGCACTGGCAGCGTGATATTGCAGCCGCACTCTGGCCAGCTGCTGCACGTTGTCCCGAACCTCGCCGTTGTCATTCCAGGTCTGCATGTCCACCGTTTTCAGAACCACCTCCATGCAGGATTTTTCACTCTTTCCCGCAACGGTCCATCCGCCGCTCTGGCTGTCGAGGACGTAGACCTCGTAGTCCCAGCCATAGGGGCTGAGGGAATCCTCCCCGTCGTCAAAATCCGGATCCGGAATCCACTGCTTGCCGTCATGATAATAGTAGTCGCACGCCTGCAAGTCCCGGGCCGTGGATTCGTAATCCGTACTCAGAAGGGCAACCTGGGTGGAGGTGCTGACCTTGTTGTCGTTGTCCATGTCCAGGGTCTCCACCCGCTCCTGACTCCGGGCAGCGAACACGGTTCCGCTGTCCTCCTCCATCAGCTGGCCGCCGGTATTGTAGCTGCTGGCGGTGGTAGACAGAGCCTTGCGGGTATCGAGCACCTCGTTGGCGCCAAAGTGCAGCGGCTCCCGCAGAACCTGCTGGTTCATGCTGTTGGAGTAGAGGCAGCTTTCAAATTCCACATTGCCGTCAGTCAGGCGGCTGCGCATATCCTCCTCGGCATCGCGCACATCCTGCTCCGGGCCAATCATCACCAGGTAGAAGGGCGTGACCCCGTCAAAATTCTCCAGCCGCTTGGCCGGGTCCTTCAGGCTGTTCCGGCTGATGTAAAAATCTCCCTGAAACAGGCTGCGCACCGCCATCACGCAGGCGGCGGAATAGGGGTACGCGTCAAAATATTCCTTGATCTGGCTGGTAAAGCCGCTCAGGTCATACTGGGGTTCGATGAAATTCGACACCACCACCGTGATTCCGTTTTCCGGGAAGGCCGGCTGCTCCAGATAGGTCAGCTCCTCCAGCTGATTGACGAGGGACATTTTCTGCTTCGTGTAGAAGCCGGGAGCCACCAGCCGGGCGCGCAGACTGCTGTCCAGGGCCATCTGGGTCCACACCGCCTGCCCGCTTTGCGCATCGGTCTCCAGCACCAGCGCATCCACTGCGTTTTTCTTGGTGAATCCGGCCATAACCGTCATCAGGTAGTTCAGGCTGTTTTGATAGGCCGTCGTCTCATTCGCGCTGACAAAGCCCGCCATGGACTCCGTATTTTCCACAATCAGCCGGAAGGACTCGGCAGTACGGGTGTCCCGCTGGGTGCTCAGCCCCCGATTGTTGCGGATGTGGGCCTGGAGTACCGGGTCGTTTTCGAGCAATTCCTGAAAGTCGGCACTGCTCTGGGCCGACAACCGGGCCTGCTCCCCCGTGCTCTCCGGGGCCGTTCTCTGCTGGCAGCCCCACAGGCTCAAGAGCATTGCGCCCAGAAGCAGGATGCTGACCAACCGTTTGATCTGCTTTCTCATGGTGATATATCCTCCTTTTTCTCTGTGCCAGGGTTTCTTTCCAAAGGGCAGGGCTTATTTCAGCACCGTCATGGCAAGTATGCCAATGGCCGCCAGCAGTCCAGGAACTGCCGCAAGACCCGTAATCGTCAGATATTTTTTCAGGACAGGCCGTTTTGCCAAGGCCCCGCCTATCAGGCAGCCCGCTGCCAATGCAGCCAAGGCACCGGCGGCGATCAGACCGCTTCCCTGGCTGGCGGCACCGGTCAGCAGCATCGCGGCTGCCGGTACCAAGGCTCCCACCCCGACCAGAATTCCGTGGGCCGCTGCCAGTCCAAAGGGCACGCTGCCTCCCCGATCGATGGATCCCAGCGGGTTACCCAGCTCCGGCCATGTCGGGAAGGCCCGATCCAGGGCAAATTTCCAGGCGGCGCCGGTTTCCTCTCCGGCACCGGCCCGAAGCTGACGCTTCGTACACCCCGCGCGGTACAGGCTTTGTATCTGCTCCACGGTGATCCTGTCACTTTTTGCCAGCCGGGGCAGAATGTCCCGGCGAAGTCTCCGCTCCCTGACAGCCAGCAGCGTCATCAAATCCGTATTGGATCCCAGCATCCGAGCCGCCCAGGTTTTCTCCTCCCAGGTATCCCAGACCGGCTCCGGCTGTCCCGTCCGATAACCGCGCAGGCTCTCCAGCTTTTCGGAAAGAACCTTTGCACTGTCCGTCACCGCCCACTGGGAGAAGGCCACAGTGCCTTCGTGGAGTCCCAGATCGGCCAGTGCCGCGCAGCACGTCAACCGCTGGCTGACCTGCTCCGCAGACAGCCCCTCGGGGAGCTCCCTCATATCCGGGCAGGCGGCCACCAGCTCCCGCAGGCAGTCCCGTTCCGGCTCGCTGAGCTTCCGCCTTTCAAGAAGGTCACCGCATTCCCGGAGCATGACCCAGGTGACGCCATGCTGCATCTGATTGGCAGCGGCCTGGGATTTCAGGCTGTCGGAAAGGGCCGTGGCAAAGCCCTGGGCATCGATTTCGTCAAACAGTGCCAGCAGCTGAGCCAGATTTCCGCACGCCCGCTGGCTGAGGTCAATGGCGTTCTGCCACTGAGCCAGCGTTTTCTCAACCCGCGCGTTTTCCTCGGGGGTAAAGCTGCCCTGATGGGCCGCAAACTGCTTCCGGTCGGACTGGACTTTTTCCAGAAGCCGACGGCACTGGTCTAAGCTTCCGGGATTGCTGTTGTTCCCGCAGAATTCCGCAAGGCCCTGGGCAATCGTCCGATTCCAGCCCTGAGGCTCCGGCAGCAGCTCCCGGTAGAGATAGTGCTCCTCCAGCCGGGCATACAGCGTCTCCAGTCCCTCGTCCGTGCCGGCGAGAAACCAGGCATGGATCTGCCCCAGACCCAGCTCCCGCTGGTGCTCCAGGTTGTAGCGATATCTGGCGGCCACGTCCTCGCTTCCGCGCTTCAGCTGCCGGGCCGTGTAGTCCCGCGTGGGCTTGACCACCGCCGCAGCGGAGGCCTTGTCCTCCGGCATAGGCAAAGCTTTCAGCTTTTCCAGGGTTTCCACAGTGGGATGCCGCTCCGTCAGCTCGGGATAGGTCTGACAGGCCAGTTCCGCAAATCGCCGGCCCAGTGTCTGCGCCAGATGTTCCTCCAGATCCTGGGGATACAGCTTTTTCAGAGAACCGATCAGCCGCAGAGTCAGGGCGGCATTCCGATCCCGCTTTGCGGTTTTGCTATGGTTCATGTCGTCCTTTTCCAGAACGCCCAGTCGGAACAAATCCTCATAGGTTTCCGCGAATCCCAGCAGATACCGCTCCATGGTCCCGGGCGTGAGCTTGCCGGCGATCTGGATATACAGCGTTTCCCGCATACGGGGTGTCCAGGAATTGTCATAGAGGCTCACCGCCCAGTTATAAAGAGCCTCCGTTCCGAAGTCCAGCCGCTCCATGCTGTACATATCGAAGGCCATGCAGTATTGACTCAGCTCCGGGTTTCTGCCGTTCGGTTCCTTTTGCAGCGTCTTCTGGCAGAAAGCGAAGAAATTCTCCAGCTCTGCCGGTGCCGCCTGGGCCAGAAAATCCAGCAGCGGCGTATAGGGCAGCTCCCGGTTTCCGTTTTTCCGGGGAACCTGGGGACAGGGCTGCTCCCCCGCCAAATCCACATAGGGCCGGTAGGGGCTGGCCGCCAGACCCGCGGTATCCGCGTCCTTGTCCATCAGAAGGATGCGTACGCCTCCGGGCATGGGGTTCTTTTCACTGCTGAGCATTGCCCGGGAAACACCGGTGACGCAGCCGAAGGTCCGCCGTCGCTCCCATGGAAGCCTCTGGTAAATGGCCAGAAGCACCTGCCGGGCCTCCCGCATGGCCTGGGCACCGGTGGAAGCCAGTCTGATAATCACCGACTGGTTATTCAGCACCGCGTACAGAATGGCCCGCAGCCGGTCCTCCGCCAGCGCAGCCGGCTGTAGATACATTCTGGGTATCTGTTCGATGGGAACCGGCGTGAGCGTCTTCTCACCCAACTCCGCCAGACGCCCCTCCGCTTCCTCCGGGCGGCAGAAGGCCGTGTCCAGCAGTTCCATCAGCCGGGGACCGAACACCTGCTCGTCGATATCGCTCACATAGCCCTGGGTGTATACCGCCGTTCTTCTGGAAATCACGCCGCTGACCTGCAAATACAGCCGTTCCGGTTCCGCCACGTCCTCCAGATTCGTTGCCAGCATCCAGAAGCACTGGTGGGCAGCCGTCGCCAGATCGCCGTGCCTGCTGCCCGCGTCGTAGTTGATCAGTGGGGTCATCCGGCTGCCGTTCTTTTCGAAAAAGCTCTGTTTCTCTTCCGTTTTCGGAAAACTGGAGGCAAACGCATAGCCTTTTCCGCCAATATCGCCGTAAAAGTATTGCTGCATATTGATCGCTCTTTTCTCTTTGATACTGAGTTATGCTCCGTTCGGAAAGCAGCGGCTTTTATAGAAATTTCCGGAGCAAATTGGAAATCGCCTCCTGGGTTTTCCCTGGATAATCGTTGAATTCAGAGTCGGCTCTGCCAACCTCCAAAATCCCGTCACAGGCCAGCAGCCACAGGAAGGGCGACACAACGCCAAACCGCTCCGCCCGCATCCGGGCATACCGCTCCGTGCGCTGCTCCTGGCTGTCGTAGGCTCCATCCGCCACCTCGCCATAATAGCCCGGTGCCCACTGGGTACCGTTGGAAACCGCGAAGGCCGCCACCTGAGGCTCCTGCTTTCCCGCGTTTTTCAGGCGGGTCAGCAGATTCTCCATAAAGGAACCAAAGTATTTATTGATGTAAACCCGCACCGCCTGAATGCCGGATGCCATTGCCTCCGCGTTGTAAACCAGATAATTCCGCCTGCCGTCCCAGACCAGGGGGCTGCACCTGCGGATATCGTAGGCCAGATTCAAAGGTTGACGTAGGTCACCGCCGTTGATCTTATCCGAGGAGGTCATCACCACCGCCGTGGGAATGGAGTGGTTCGGCAGGAAATCCGCATAGTAGGTCAGAATCTCGCTGGGGTTCAGCACCAACTTCTGATTGGCCTCCGCCTGAGCCTCCCGGCTCATCTGACCAGTACTGATGACCATCATCAGCGCATCACTGGAATACAGCAGCTTGCGCATTTTCTCCCGGTACTGGGCGTAACGCTCATCGTTGGTAAATACCTCGCCCGCAATATCTGCCAGCGTATACATCACCGCCTCCCCGGCGCCGTGAACCAGAAAGGTCAGAGCCGGTGCCTCCAGGGGCTGTTCCGGCGGAGTCTTCCGAGGAGGATAGCCGTTCTGATACAGCCACAGAGCACCGATCTTCGCGTCTGCCGCCTTCACGTCTTCTCCCGCCTCCGGTTCCGCCAGAACCCGCCGCCACTGGGGATCCGAGGCGTTGTGATCAATCTGAATATTGGTATACTGCTGGCTGCCGTTGCCCTGAACGCAGGAGGTTGCCTCTCCCACATCGATGGCATTGGCCAGGGCGGCAAGATAGGTGGTTTTTCCCGTCGCCTGGGTGCCCAGGATGCCGACGATCCTCTGGGGATAAGCCCCCATCTCAATGGGCAGCTCCCCACGGCATTTGTCGCAGCAGCATTTGGCGCAGTGGTAAGCCTGTCGGCTGTTCTTGCCCACAACCACCAGGGAATGGGGCATCCGGATTCCGTTGATCTCCTGATACCGCCAACCGGCCAGCAGGGGCTCAGCGGTGAAATTGCGCCGGCCGGATTCCGCTTCCTCCCGGGCAAACAGCAGCGCGATGGACAGCACGCCGACAATCTGCGCCTCCCGCATACCGGCCGCAGTCATGCGGGAAAGACGGACTCCGGGCAGGGTCGCGAATTTCTGGCACAGCTCCCCCAGCCGACTTTTATCCTCCGGGGCAGGCAGCTCCCCGAAATTGGTCTGCTGCTCCATCCGGTTCTGAATTTCCAGCATGTCATAGATTTCCGGAAACCCGGATTCCAGGCAGAACTGGGCGACAATGGCCCCGATGTTCACGGTCATTTCCGTCAGCTTTTCCACGGGAACTTCGTTATTGTCCCTGCATTCAAAGCATTGCAGCGGGGATTTTTTCGTCCGAAGTGCCTGGATATCCGGCCGCTGGATCTCCCAGGAGGCCGGCTTCTCCTCCGTCTCTGCCAGGTAACGCAGCAACGGCGGCACCTCCGGTAGCACATTCCCGCCGTAGCGTGCGCCCACGCCCAGCACCCGGATCAGTTCTTCTCTTTGCAGACTGACGCTTTCCCCGGGGGAATACCGCTCCAGCAGATTCTCCATCGGAAAAAACTTCCCCTCAATCACATCGCCGCATTCCGTGCAGTGCACACTGTACATCGGCTTGGTCTGCTGGCTGTTTTTCGTTGTCATACCTCTCCCACCCAACTTTCTGGTCTGTTATCGAACGGCATATTCCAGGGTAACGCACAGGGTTCTGGCATTGCAGTGGGTCTCGCTCTCAAAATGCGCAGCCAGATTGCCGGGGATTTCGTAGTAGACGCTGACCTTATCCTCGGAGCTGCCCTCTTTTCTGCTGACACCAGCAGTCTGAACCCGCAGACCCTTTCTGGCATTCTTCCGGCTGATCCAGCCCAGCTGCTCACAGAAGTGCTCGTCATAGAGCAGCGTATCCAGCAGTCTGCTCGCTGGGTCCGTCAGGAATCCCGCTCCGTTGAAGGCACTGTGGAACCGATTCAGAAGCACACTGACCCGGTACTGTCGGCAGTTGGCCAGTGCCAGCCCGGAAAGCTTCGGGTCCAGGCGGTTTTTCCCGATTCCGGCCGGGTCCTGCATACAGATCAGGTAGCTTCCCAGGCTCAGCATGGTGCTGCCGTCTCCGTCCGCGCCCTCCGGCCAGCGGTTCAGGGCCACACTCACCTGCATCAGTTCCGTCATCTGGGTCTTTTGGTTGACGGCGCAGGCTGCCCAGTAGGTAATCAGGCAGCCAACCGCCACCAGAATCAGGAAAACGCACATCACATACCCGAAAAACAGAATCGGCGTATCCACCGCGCTTTCCACATAAGATCGGATCAGGTTCATATTCATCAGCAGTTCCTCCTTGGCCGGTTTTCGGGCTTCTCGCGCCCCGTATGGTTTTTCGTCGGTATCTGGCCAAAATAGTACACTTTACAGTCCAAATTTCACTTGCAAATAAACTATGAACAAGCTATAATGAAATAGACGTTTTTCGCCGTTTTTCGCATGGATGATAGAGTGTACTTTTTTATCCATCGTTATTCTTTTACCCATCGCAGGAAGGTACTGTGGGTAACCCCCAGCTGTCTGGCAGCTCCCCGGGCGGAAATTTCCCCCGCCAGCCATTTCCGCTTCCAACCGTCAAACGCCGCAGGCCGATCCATGGGTCTGCGGCCAAATTTTACCCCGTTGCGTTTGGCGGCGGCGATGCCCTCCGCCTGTCGCTGGCGGATGAATTCCCGTTCTGTCTGGGCAACATAGGACAGTAGCTGCAAAACGATGTCCGCAATCAGAGTTCCTGTCAGGTCCCGGCTCTGCCGGGTGTCGAGCAACGGCATATCCAGCACCACGATGGCCGCCTGCTTTTCCTTGGTAATCATTCGCCACTGTTCCAGAATTTCCTCGTAATTCCGCCCCAGCCGGTCGATACTCTTGACCACAAGGGTATCGTCCCTTTTCAGTCTCCGAACCAACTTCCGGTAGTTCTTCCGGGCGAAGTCCTTCCCTGACTGCTTGTCCATGTAGATTCGGTTTTCGGGAATTCCGAATTCTCGCATGGCAATGAGCTGTCGCTGTTCGTTCTGTTCTCTTGTGGAAACCCGGATGTACCCATATTCCATAATGCAAACCTCCCATGAATCGGTATCCGGATAATAATTGTAATACGATTTACGAAACCTTTCGACAAATCGGCCAGAAAAAACAAAACCACCGGCTGTGCCGATGGCCCTTCTGATACTATTCTGTACATATCATAAAACACGCAGGGGCAGCCGTTTGGCCGCCCCTGCTGTGTTTTATCGGATTTCCACCGAAAGATTTACTGTTGCATTGGGTTTCGTAGTCGTATTTCCCTCGAAAAATAGATTCAGGCTGACCTTTCCGGATTTCAGCGTCTTTCCGGGAATCGGACGGATTGCAAACCCGCCGTGGCTCAGATTCTCGATGGTATACTCTCCGCTTCGCGCCTCTACTCTGGAAATGGGATTCAGGCCCGCCTCCTGGTTGGCAAACTTCAGTTCCGCCCGGGTGTTGGCATCCTTCGCGTACAGAACCACCGGTGCCGCGGTCACCTTGGCCCCACCGGATTTCAGAGTCAGGTTCACCAGCGCAGACTTCTGTGCGCCTTGAACTGCCAGCTCCAGGCGGTATTTTCCGGTAAGCTCCAGATTCCCGGCTCTTTGCAGGTGCAGTCTGCCGCTCTCGTCCCAGGAAAGCCGGAAGGCAGCCGTCACGTCCTCCGTAAAATTCTTTCCGTCCTTCGCCCAGAAAATCCTGGCCGTTTTGTCGATTGCTGTCAGTCCAAGATAATTCTTATAGTTGGGATTGACCACAATTTCCGAACTGTCTCGGATGACATCGATGAATCCGGAAGCCTTGGCGGAAACCGTCACATTGGAAGCTGCTTGTGCCGGGATCGTCACCGTCAGCACCGCCTCCGGCTGATTCTCCGCCGCCTTCACCGTAACCGCATAGCTTGTGCCATAGGCAGTTTTTTCATTGACGGCGAGATAGAGCTTACCATCTCGATATTCGGTGGTAATTTCCTCAGGAGCCGTAATTACCGGCTGTCCCATGGTATATCCCTTGGTCTTGCAGTTCACTTCCACAACCGCCGAATCCATCACCGCCTTGTTCAAGCTCAGCTTCGATTGGCTCAGCTTCAGCTTGATGGGGGTACGCTTGACTGTAAACTTAACGGTGCAGGGAACCACGCCGTTTTCACTGCCAGAATCCAGGATGAGATTCAGCTTCATCTGATAGCTCCCGGCTGGCACCTCGCTCACCGGACGGATATACCACCGGTTCGTTTCTTCGTCCCGGGCAAACCGGAAGCAGCCCTGCAGCGCATCCCCCTTGGCATCATAGAATTCCGCCTGATCTTCCAGTTCATTATAGTTTTCAAACCGATTCAGGAAATAGTTGCTTCTGGCAAACGTGACATTCGTCTGCGGATCAGGGAAGGAAATGTCCATAGGCGCCCCGGCTTTCAGGGTGACACTCGGCTTTTTCGTTGCGGGCAGCACCGTGAAGTTCCGGACAGCGGTCTTTTCCGTGATGATCGCACCATCCCGTTCCAGATCGATGCACAGCCGGTAATTACCCGGCACCACCGTCGCGGGATCGGTCAGCACCGCGATTCTTCCGTCATCCGCCAAGTAGGTCTCGAAATTGTCCGTCACGTCCTGACCGGCTTTGTCCAGAATCGACCAGGTCGGCTGGCAGTTGTTCATGTACCGGGAGCTAAGATACCATGGCTCGAAAAATCCGTCCGCCACCGTGGAGTTCAGGGTGTACTGCACCGTGGGCTGGTACAGGCTGACCGTCAGCGGCGTGGCCTGGGGCTTGACGCTCACCGTCAGCGGCACGGTTGCCTTCGTATCGGAGAAGCACACATTCAGCGTAAGCTTCCCGGCCTGCACCTGAGTGCCCGGGTTCGGCTTGAGGGCAAACCAGCCATCAGCTGCACTATCCCACTCAGCTTCGGTGCTCCACCCCTCCGGTGCCCGGATGCCCGCAACGTTCAGGCTCTCCAGGGTATCGGTCTTGCGCTTGCACAGCAGCTGAACCCAGACCATCCCGGCAGTGTCGCCGTTATCGTCCGGCTTTGTGAAAACAGGAATGGTCATCCTGGAGGCGGAAAGTCGGAACGCCGGAGACTTGTAGGCCAGCTTTGCCGTGACCTTCACCGGAACGGGCACCGCCCATTCCTCGGTGGACACCAGCAGATTCAAGCTTGCGCTGCCCTTGGTCGGGGCGTTATTCAGGGTGAGCTTCGTGCCGTCCAGGGTCAGCCATTCCGGCCACAGGCCGTTGTTTTCCACCTTCGTGACCGTGCCGCCGGTGATGCTCAGAGCCTGGCTCTGGTCGGTGTAGAAGGAATTGAAGGTCATATTCTGAGCCTTGAGCTTGGGCAGGGTCTTGCCGACGGTGACGGTCACGGCGTCCTCCGTGTGGTATTCCACGCCGTTGACTTCCACGACCACCCGGCTGGTCATCTTCTTGCTCACGGGCACCGTGCCGTCAATGGCCGCCTGAGTGGGCACCAGCAGCAGATGCCGGTCGTCCTTCACCTTCAGATCGAAGATCTGCCGGGCGGCTTCGTCCTCCAGGAACGCTCCGGTGATGGCCACGCCGTTGTCCGTCACTTGGTTCTCTTCGGCGAAGGTGGATATCTCATTCTGCTTCAGCCGCAGAAGCACATCCAGGCTGGCGTAATTCCTGCTGTACAGCTCGGAGGTCACCTTCGTCAAGCCCAGGTCAACGCCCAGGACTTCCTCGTTGGCCGGCTTTTCCGTCACATCCACCCGGCACCGGGCGGTGAGGGTATATTTGCCATGGGTAACAGTTGCCAGCACATAGCCCGTGCCTGGGGCCACCGGGGTGACATAACCCTGCTCGTCCACGCTGACGATGTCCTCATTTTCGGAAGACCAGACCAGGCTGTCTGCCCATTCCTCAGGATCAACGGTGGCCCGGATGGGCTCTGACAGGCTGCCCATGGGGATGGACAGATATTCCCGATCCAGGGTAATCGCCCGCTGGGCACTGATGCCGTAGAGCTGGGTAATAGCGGAAACGTCCGTTCTGGGAATGTAAGTAAAGCTGACCTTACCGTTTCCGTCGGCGGTGGACTGCTCAATGTACTGTAAATCCGCCGGCTGAACGGAGCCGGTGCGCAGGCTGACGATAAGCACATATTCTTCGCCAGGCTCCAGGCCTACAAAGGCCACGCTGCGCACGCCGTTCTTCACAGTTTCCCTGCCGGTGTGCGCCGACAGCGGCACAGCCGTTCCCTCTTCCAGTTTCGCACCCTGGGGCACCCGCCACCAGGTCATTGCCGAAACCTCCTGAAGAGATTCCTCAGATTCCTGGGCGGTCTCCGGCTTGACCGATTCCGAAGTGGTCTCCGGAATGGCTTCCGCCGTTGTCTCTGGGGTGGTTTCCGCAGTCGTCTCCGTGGTGGTTTCGGGAACCGGTTCCTCTATGGGATTCGTGACCGGAATCGTCTCCATCGTCGGCTCTGTCACCAGCGTTTCCTCCGGCTCTTCCAGGACGGATTGGCTGGTAGTGCCATCGGAGAAATGGATGGTGGCAGAGAGAAGCACTGTGTCGGGGGACTCAATATCAATATTAATCTGATTCCACTGTGCTTTCGTTCCGCCATAATAGACATCGCTCAAGTTTCTGCAGCCAACGAAAGCAAAATGGCCGATTTTTGTCATACTCTTCGGTATCGTCACGCTGGTCAACCCACTACAGCTCTCGAATGCACATGAGTCAATACTGGTCACGCCCTCCGGAATCACCACGTTGGTCAGACTGCTGCAGACGCAGAAAGCACCGATGCCAATGCTCGTCACGCTCTCCGGGATCGTTACGCTTGTCAGACTGCTACAGTACATGAAGGTGTCCCTGCCGATGCTCGTCACGCCCTCCGGAATCGTCACGCTCGTCAGATTACTACAGCCGTAGAAGGCACCGCCGCCGATGCGCGTCACACTCTCCGGGATTGTTACACTTGCCAAACTGCTGCAGCCAGAGAAGGCACCGCCGCCGATGCTCGTTACGCTCTCCGGAATCGTCATGCTCGTCAAACTGCTGCAGCCGCAGAAGGCCTGGAGATCGATACTTGTTACGCTCTCCGGGATCGTCACGCTCGCCAGGCTGCTGCAGCCGCAGAAAGCATTCTGGCTGATGCTCGTCACACCGGGTTCTATCACAACTGCGGTTATTTGTTCCCAGTATGTACCCCAAGGTGCCTCCGTACGGTCTGCTACAGTCAACATGTAATCCTTCATCTTCCCACTGCCGGAAATAGTCAGTGTACCATCGTCGATAATATCCCAAGTCAGCTTATTGCCGCAAGTACCGGAAGCAATTGTCATACCTTCAACGATTACACTGCATCTTGCCGAATATTGCTTTCCATCCTTGGTATAGCTTGCAACCACCGTAGCCGTTCCCGGACCAACTGCCATCACCTTTCCCTTGTCCACAGTTGCGACCTTCGGCTGGCCGCAAGTCCAGGTACAGGCGTTGGTGATATCCTGGGCCTGGCGATAGTTTCCAAAGAGCACCTGCAGCTGGCTCTGGTCTCTTTTTATCAGGGTCAGTGTCTCCGGAACCATCCGCATTGCGGTCTCGCCGCTTTGGATATCCAGCCGCACACTGAGCTTTTTGGCTTCCTCGTGAACTGTGAAATCCAGTGCGCCCCGCTGGCCATCCTTGATTGCTTCCAGCGTATATTCTCCGTTTGGCAGGTAGAACGCGGTTTTGCCCTTCGCGTCCGTATTGGGAATGTCACCGGTATAGACCCCGCCCTTATCCGCCAGCGTGACCGGAGTTATTTTGCTGCCCTGTGAATCAAACAGCCGAACCCTGGCATCCTCCACTGGCCCGTTCCCAGCGTCCCGCGCCGTAAGCTCCACCCGGAACACCTTGTGGGGACACTTGGTAAAGCCGAATTCCTTCTCATCGGCGCAGTAGTAGAAATCGCTGATCTTCCACGACTTTTCAAGACCACCGACTGTTTTTTCCATCATAAACAGCTTGTACGACAAACGAATTCTCAGCGACCCCGTAATTTTTCCATCGATACATAGGTTGCACGGATGCAGCACGCTATCCGAGCCGGAAGAAAGCGCGGCTATGTTTTCACTTCCTGAAACAGTAGCTCCCCCCTGTGCCTCGATCGCAACGTTTGCAAGCTCTTTGCTGACAAACGCAACTGTCGCCTTTGCCCCAATGCCAATATAGAGACTTCCCGAAAAATCCACCCCGCTCCTCACCTGAAACGGGCCGCTTGTATTTTGCCAGGTGCCAGTGTTACTGTCATATTTTTCCCCAATAATACATGCTTTCCAATTGATCTGATAGGTCAACGCACAGGATGCCGAAAAGTAGGCCTTGGGCACGATCTGTAAATAGCACCCCGGACAGAATGCCACACCGAATACACCCACATCAAAGTCCTTTGAGAACTTTGCCTCCGCAGATATTTTTCCGGTCATCGAGAAGGTGACATCGATAGCGATATATTGATAGCTTCGAGAGATGTATGCTTTGGTAGATGCGGTAATTCCTAATTCAAAAGCCCCCGTAAAGTATTTACCATTCGACTTGAAGTCCTTGGTAAATGATTTGCTCTCGTCAACATCGATTGCGTATGATTCAATTTCATCCGATTCTAAGGAATACTCCTCTTCTGAAATGACTGAAAGTTCAGAATCCAGATTACTGTCATCATAGGTTACATTATCATCCGTCGATTGTCCTTCAATCTTTACAACGTCGAACACATCTGACAAATCAGCATCCGCATTCTCATAAATAGTAACAGTATCTCCCTCAACGGACACCCGCGCTGCCTTAACGACCAGATAGTCTCCGCCTTCCTGGGGCATGGCAAAGCTGTCTCCGGGCTGCATTGCCAAGAAACGCTCGTCCGCGTTGGTCACGGTGTATACGCCGTTGCCGCCTGTGATCTGTACCTGGGAATCCTCCCGCACCAGAATCGTATTTTCTCCAAAAACCGCAAAGTTCGTCGTATTATCATCGTCCAGATTCAGCACCCGCTCCGGGTCGTAATCTGCCACCGTGGAATTTTTGATATCCTGAACCGTCTTCGTGTACAGCTGGGTACGGAACTCCGGAGACAGCGGGTCATTGGTCTTGATATCCAGCAGATAGGCCGCCGCGGAATAATACCTGGGCATAGTGCCGATCTCAATTTCCACGTCTGCCAATGTGTCCTCCGGGGACACCTCCAGGGTGCCGGAGCCAAGCATTTTTCTGCCGTCCTCGGTATAAACGGCGACTACCAGTCTGGCCGCCTGGATGCTGGTGTACTCCACCGTCGCCAGACTGCCGTTAAACTGCAAGTCGCAGATTCGGTTTACCTGAGTTTCAGACTGGGTCTGCGGGTCATTCTGGACAGTATTGGCCAACAGCGTACCAAAGGAGTTGGTGCCCTCGACCGTCACATCGCCCGCAACCTGGGGCGCACTCTCCTGGGCTGCCGCCTTGGGCGGCAGGAAGGACAGCAGCGTCACCAGTACTAACAAGGTAGACAAAATGCGCTTGAACATATCGGTTCCTTCTTTCTGCATATTTGTAACGTGAAATATGAATAGACTATGACTATAGCATATCTGTACGTTCCGCTGCTGTCAACAGCTTTTGCATGATTTGCACAAATTTTATATCAGTTTCAGAAATATATAATGCAAAACAGAAAAAGCGAACAGTTTTCCATCCTGCACTCAAACGGTCAGGGTGGAAAGCTGTTCGCTCTATGTAAATTTCCCGCCGGTCACACCAGTTGTTCCAGCTGTTCGCTTTCCTCCTTGGGTTTTTCCAAAAGCTTCTGGGCAGCGGAGTGTCGGGCGGCTTTACGCTGGCGGCAGAGCCAGTAGATTGCCCCGCCCAGGAAGCCCCCAAGGGTGTTATAGAACAGGTCAGACAGCTGGAAAGTGCCGATACGCAGGAGCAGCTGGGTGAACTCAATGCCCAGGGAGAAACCGAAGGCAATGACCGTGGCCCTTCCGGCCACGGTTCGGAAATCTGTCCGCTTCACCAGCTTCTCCCCGAAGGTCCACAGCATCAGCGCGGTGAAGGGCACCATCATAATCACGTTCTCAAAACTCTCCGTGGTCAGGCTTTTGGTGCCGTCCTTGGCCACCGCCCAGATGCCCCAGCCGCCCATGACGTTGGACAGAGGATTCATCCACATGTTCCGGTTCCACAGGGTTCGGAAGAGAATCATTGAGGTAGTGAAAATCAGCAGAAACAGCTTCCGGAAGAAAGCCGAGGTTCGGAAGGCGTCCGTCCAAGCCCGAGCCGCTTCCTTCCACCCCTTTCCCGCCCCGATTGGCTCGTAGGCGAATAGGTAGAAGAACATGACCATCACCGACAGCACCACTGAAAACCCAAAGGGCTGGTAAAAGGCGGTCAGAACATTGGTAATGATCTGTGCGATAATTTCCATAATCCATTCTCACTCCTTTGGGTTTTCCTATGGCATCCAGACCCAGCCAAGCGGCGTGCCGTCGGCCAGCGTGCAGCCCCCCCCCCGCGCCGCTGAGCACCCGGAAGCCGCGGGCAAAGCCCCGCAATGCCGTCCAAGTTTTTCCAACGGAACCTATCACTGTCCGATCTCTTTCAGATACCGGCTCAGGGCATCCTGCCAGGTGGGCAGGGGCGTGAAGCCCTTTTCCACCAGCTTGGACTTGTCCAGGCGGCTGTTGAAGGGGCGTACCGCCTTGGAAAGGCCATACTCTGCCGTGGTCACGGGCAAAACGGTGGTGGTCAGCCCCGCCTGACGGTAGATTTCTTTGGTGAAATCGTACCAGCTGATATACCCGCCCTCGTTGGTGGCGTGGTAGTAGCCGTATTTCTCGGTCTCGTTCATGTCCACCAGCAGCCGGGCCAGGTCGTAGGTGTAGGTGGGGGTGCCGATCTGATCGCAGACCACCCGAACGGTGTCGTGGGTCTTCCCCACAGACAGCATGGTCTTGATAAAATTCTTTCCGTTCAGGCCGAAAACCCAGGCAATCCGGACAATAAAGAACTTTTTCAGGGTATTTGCCACTGCCAGTTCCCCCTCCAGCTTGGTCTGGCCGTAGACGTTCATGGGCTTGTAGTCCTTGCAGTCCGGCTTCCAGGGCTCGGTGCCCTGACCGTCGAAGACGTAGTCCGTGCTGATGTAGGTCATCTTGCAGTCCAGCTTTTTGCACACGTCCGCAATGTTCTGGGTGCCCCCGGCGTTGATGGCCCGAACCTTCGCCACCTTGTCGTCGTCCTCGGCCATGTCCACGGCGGTCCAGGCGGCGCAGTGAATCACCGCATCGGGGTTCACCTCCGTAATTGCCTTCTCCACAGCCTGACGGTCGGTGATGTCCAGGGACACATAGGGTGCCTCCGTCATCGGGGAGCCGTCGGCCACGCCGCTGTAGGCAGGGGCAATATCCGAGCCAACGCCCGCGTAGCCCCGTTTCAGCAGCTCATTCATCACATCGTGGCCTAGCTGGCCGCCCACTCCGGTTACAAAAAACTTCATATTCAATCTCCGCCTTGGCCTTGTAAATGGCCCCATAATATTTCTGATACTATTTCTTGATTAAAATCTTAATTTTAATCAGGAAGGCATCGCCTGAAGGCGCTGCCTGTTT
>OLHA01000257.1_pt1 | contig 31523 bp, 30 predicted proteins | sample 1605961 | NCBI WGS metagenome assembly OLHA01 (sample SAMN03283288) | human gut metagenome | biome: human-associated habitat; material: feces | host: Homo sapiens | place: Peru | collected 2012
AATTGAGCCAAAAATCCAGGCTGGGGCTTCTTGCCAAATTGTGCGGTGTTGCCCAAGAATAAACAAGCGTCTCCCTATCACGCCGACGATTCGCGGCGCATAATCTGGGACACAGGAGTGATGACAATGCGTAATATTCTGATTTATCCTGTGGGCTGCACCCCCGCAAGCCATGCGGCGGTTAGGGCGCTGGCGGACAGCGGCATCGACATAGCCGACCACATTACGCCGGAGGCAACCCACCTACTTATGGATGCGCCCAGCTTTTCCGGGAATGGGCTGCTGAAAAGCGGCGCAAATTTACAGGAGCTTTTGGCGCTGCTGCCTGAGCATATCACGCTAATCGGCGGGATGCTGCCGGAGGAAATCACAGGCAGCCATCCGGCAATCGATCTGCTAAAGGATGATCTCTATCTGTGGAAAAATGCAGCGCTGACCGCTGAGTGTGCACTGCGGGTTGCCGGAGAGAAGATAAGCTTCTCCCTCTGCGGTGCTCCCGTCCTGGTCATCGGGTGGGGACGGATCGGTAAGCAGCTGGCGTTTCTGTTGAAGGCCCACGGTGCAGAGGTCGCGGTTCTTTCCCGCTCTATCGCCCACCGGGCGGAGGCCACCTCCTTTGGGCTGCACAGCATTGCGCCGGAAGCACTTGCTGACGAAATTCACAAATACCGCATTCTCTTCAATACGGCTCCCGGCATCATGGTACCCCGGCCGCTGGCGGCGGAATGTGCGGGCAGCCTGAAAATCGATCTTGCTTCCACGCCGGGGATCGAGGCAGCGGATGTGATTCAGGCGCGAGGACTTCCGGGCATCCACGTCCCGGAAAGCGCCGGGCGGCTGATCGCAGACACGGTAATCCGCCTGACGCGGGAGGGCGGCGTATGAATGTTGGATTTGCAATGTGCGGCTCCTTCTGTACATTCTCCAAGGTGTTCCCGGTGATGGAGCGGCTGGCGGAGAATCACCAGGTATTCCCCATCTTCTCCTTTGCCTCCGCCAGCACCGATTCCAGGTTTGGCACAGCAGCAGAATTTTTGGAACGGGCTGAGCGCATCTGTGGTCGGCCCGTCATTCAAACCATCGCCGGTGCGGAGCCGATTGGGCCAAAGAAGCTGCTGGATGTACTGGTCATTGCCCCATGCACCGGCAACACGCTGGCAAAGCTCAGCCGGAGCATTGCGGATACCCCTGTGACCATGGCGGCAAAAAGCCATCTGCGCAACGGGCGGCCGGTGCTGGTCGCCGTATCCACCAATGATGGGCTGGCCGGGGCGGCGGAGAACATTGGCCGCCTAATGGCGCGAAAGCATTACTATTTTATTCCCTACGGGCAGGATGATCCGGAAAAGAAACCCACTTCCCTGGTTGCCCATTTTGAGCTGATTCCCCAGGCGGTGGAACTGGCCGCCCAAGGAATGCAAATGCAGCCATTGCTGCGGTAAACGAAACAGGGCAGAGCGCCAAACAAGGTGCTCTGCCCTTCCCTATTTACAGATGCTGATAAAATTCTTGCAGCACTGCCGCTAATCTGTCCGGCGACTGAGTGTTCACCTCGTGGCCTGCTCCCGGAATCTCTTTGAATTCCGCATTGGGCAGGATAGCCGCCAGGGCTTTGGATGCCTTTTGATTGGCGCTGTCCTGTTCTCCGCACACAAGCAGCGTGGGGCAGCGCAGTGTTTTGACGGACTGACTGAAATTCTGCTTCCCCGTTGTCTTGCACAGGCTGACAAAATTTGCCTTTTGGAAGCCGGTCTGCTGAAATGCCGATTCCTTCATAAAATGAAACATCACGTTTTGCAGAGCCAGTAATGCCTTGGGCATTTTATACTGGGTGGCAATCAAAACCAGCGCCTTCACCTTCTCCGGGTGGTCGATGGCGTAGTTCAGTGCCAGCACCGCTCCAAGGGACAGGCCGCACAGAACGAGGGGATCGTCCGCCGCATCGCAAGCCTGGGAGACAGCCGCATAGAGATTAGAATAAGTTGCTTCCTTTCCCTTTATCAGCCCCACCAAATCAAGGCAGGTTCCCTTTTCCGGCAGCTGTTCCAGCAGCGGCTGCCAGCTGGCTGCTGTCTGACCTAATCCGTGCAAATAGATGTATTCCAATCTTCTTTCCTCCCTATGCTTGTCACTGCGTCATTAAACAAGCGCTTTCAGCTCTTCGGCCAGATCAGTCTTCTCCCAGGGGCGCCCCTCCACGCCGAAGTGACCGTTGGCAGCGGTGTCCGCATAGATGGGGCGGCGCAGGTCAAAACGCTTGATAATACCGGCAGGGGTCATATCTACGGTCTTGCGCAACAGCTCGGTCATCTGTTCCTCGGGGATGACGCCGGTGCCGAAGCTGTCCACCCGAACGGAGACAGGCTCCGCCACGCCGATGGCGTAGGCCAGCTGCACCTGCACCTTGGTTGCCAGACCGGCAGCCACCAGGTTCTTGGCCATATACCGGGCCAGATAGGCCGCGCTGCGGTCCACCTTGGTGGGGTCCTTGCCGGAGAAGGCACCGCCGCCGTGAGAGAAGAAACCGCCGTAGGTATCCACGATGATCTTTCTACCTGTCAGGCCGGTATCGCCGTTGGGGCCGCCGATGACAAAATTGCCGGTGGGGTTGATGAAGATATGCTTCACATCCTCCATACGGAAGCCGTATTTTGCCAGCACGGGCGCGATCACCTCTTTGGCAATGTAGGCGCGCAGCGCTTCGATCTCAAAATCCTGACTGTGCATCACGGAGACGACCACGGTGTCCACGCCGACCACATTTCCCTGCTCGTCGAATTCCACGGTGGCCTGGGTCTTTCCGTCGGCGCGGAGCAGGTCGGTAGAACGGATGCATTCGCTCAAGCGATTGCTCAGCGCCCGAGCCAGGGCAATGGGCATGGGCATCAGCTCCGGGGTCTGGGTGCATGCTCCGCCGAACATCATGCCCTGGTCGCCCGCGCCGCCCACCTGATCGTTGGTGCCCATGGCGATATCGACGGACTGGGTGTGGATGTGACACTGGATCTCCACCGTGTCGGCATCGAAGCCGTCGCCGGGGTACACATAGCCGATTTTACGGATGGCCTGGCGGGCGACGGCGGGATAGTCCACCACCGCCTTGGTAGTGATCTCGCCGCAGATCAGGCAAAGGTCCGTGGTGACCATGGTCTCGCAGGCCACACGGGAATTGGGGTCCTGGGCCAGGCAGGCATCCAGGATGGCGTCGGAAATCGAGTCGGCTACCTTGTCGGGGTGGCCATTGGTGACGCATTCGGAGGTAAACAGTCTTTTTTCCATTTCTATATTCCTTTCTCTCTGCGCAGAAACGATCACAGCAAATAAAAACCGCACACCGAAGATTCGATGTGCGCGTCTATCGAATCCTCATCTTTCGTTGCCGCCGGATTTAGCACCTTGAATAACAGGTTGCTGGGTTTCATCGGGCCGTTCCCTCCACCACTCTTGATAAGGCTTATATGCAATTTTCATTTGTCACGCCCATTATAATCCTGTTTCGGGATTTGTCAAGTAGGGGCGAAAACATTCCCGCATTGTTCACAAATACGATATGGACTTTTTTCTCCGCTGCTGGTAAAATATACGCAAAGCAGTTTTAGGAGTTGATCTTTTTGAAAAATCTGCGCAGAAACTTTGAGCGGTTCTGCCTGCGGAACCGAAACAAGGGCATCCCCAACCTGATGCTCTATATCTGCATTGGCAACGCGGTCATGTATGTGATCAGCATGGTGACACGGAATTATACGCTTTACAATCTGCTGTCCTTCAACCGGCGGCTGATCCTTCAGGGGCAAGTATGGCGGCTGTTCACCTATCCGCTGACCTACCTGACCAGCAACATTCTGCTGATGGCCATTTCCCTGCTTTGTTACTATTCTTTGGGCAACGCCATGGAACGCATGTGGGGAACGCTGAAATTCAATATCTTCTATCTCACCGGCGTGGTGCTGATGGATATATACGCGATGATCTTCAATTGCAGCGCCAATGTGTATTATCTGAACATGAGCCTCTTCCTGGGATACGCCACCCTCTTCCCGGATGCCAGTTTCCTTTTGTTCTTTATCATCCCGGTCAAGGCCTGGGTGCTGGCGCTGTTTGACCTGGTAATCATTCTACTGGGCGTTTTCAGCCCGCCGTTTACGGCTGCCAACCTGTTCCCGTTGATTGCCCTGGGGAACTACTTCCTGTTCTTTGGCAAGGATGTACTGAATGTGATCCCCCTGAGCTGGCAGAGCAATGCCCGCAAGCTCTTCCACAAAAAGCCAAAGCAGCCAAAGGTGATCCAGTTCCACGTCAGCCAGAAGCCCCAGGAGCCGAAGCAGAACTACAACCATCGCTGCACGGTGTGCGGCCGCACGGATGTATCGAACCCGGAGCTGGAATTCCGCTACTGCTCCAAATGCAAGGGGTACTACTGCTACTGCCAGGATCACATCAACAACCACGTTCACATTCAGTAAGCGGAGGGACAAGCGATGCCGAAATATATCATGGCGCTGGACTCCGGCACCACCTCCAACCGATGCATTCTGTTTGACCAGGCCGGTGAAATCTGTGCGGTGGCGCAGAAGGAATTTACCCAGATCTTTCCCCAGCCCGGCTGGGTGGAACACGACGCGGACGAGATCTTTGAGACCCAGCTGTCCGTCGCCCGGCAGGCCCTTGCCAGCATTGGGGCAAACGCGGCGGATATTGCCGCCATCGGCATCACCAACCAGCGAGAAACCACGATCCTATGGAACAAGCACACCGGGCAGCCCATCTGCAATGCCATTGTCTGGCAATGCCGCCGGACCACGGAGATCTGCCAGCGGCTGCAAAGCCGGGGGCTGACCCAGGCCATCCGAGAGAAAACCGGGCTGGTGATCGACCCCTACTTTTCCGGCACGAAGATCCACTGGATCCTGGAAAACGTCCCCGGCGCGCGGGAGATGGCAGAGCAGGGCGACCTGCTGTTCGGCACGGTGGAGACCTGGCTGATCTGGAAGCTCACCGGGGGCAAGGTACACGTGACGGACTATTCCAATGCCTCCCGCACCATGCTTTTCAACATCAATACCCTGCAATGGGATGAGGATATTCTGAATTGGCTGGACATCCCCCGCTCTCTGCTGCCGGTGCCTATGCCCTCCAGCTGCCGCTATGGGCTGACGGAGCCGCAGTTCTTCGGTGCGCCCATTCCCATTTCCGGCGCGGCGGGCGACCAGCAGGCGGCGCTGTTCGGGCAGGCCTGCTTCACCCCCGGCGATTCCAAGTGCACCTACGGCACCGGCGCGTTTCTGCTGATGAACACGGGGAAAAAGCCTATTTTGTCCAACAACGGACTGGTCACCACCGTTGCCTGGGGACTGAACGGCGAAGTAAATTACGCGCTGGAGGGCTCCATCTTCGTGGCCGGGGCAGCGATCCAATGGCTGCGGGACGAGCTGCATCTGATTGAGACCGCCGCCGACTCCGAATACCTGGCAAAGCGGGTGCCGGATACCAACGGGTGCTATGTCGTCCCCGCCTTTACCGGGCTGGGCGCGCCCTACTGGGATGCCTACGCCCGGGGGGCCATTGTTGGGCTGACCCGGGGGGTAAATCAAAACCACATCATCCGCGCCACCCTGGACTCCATTACCTATGAGATCCACGACGTGCTCTCCGCCATGGAGGCGGACGCGGGAATTCGCCTTTCCTCCCTGAAGGTGGACGGCGGCGCTTCCGCCAACAATTACCTGATGCAGACCCAGGCGGACATCAATTCCGCCCCGGTGGACCGGCCCAAATGCGTGGAGACCACTGCCGCGGGAGCTGCGTATCTGGCCGGGCTCGCGGTGAGCTTCTGGAAGGACCAGGCCCAGCTGAAGGCCATCCGCCAAACCGACCGCATGTTCCAGCCAAAACTGAGCGGGCAGGAACGGGCCGGGCGGCTGGAGGGCTGGAAGAAGGCCGTCCGCTGCACCAGAGGCTGGGCTGCAAACGAATGATCCTCCCATTCTCCACCCCGTTCTGTTTGTCCCCGCGGCGCATAGGATGTTCCATACAACTGAAACATGAGGTGGTCGTATGGAACCTATTGCAAGCCGAAACCAAACGATGCTGCGCGGGAGCCTGCTGGAGCTTCCCGCATTCTCCCACGAAAACCACGGCAAGCGCTTTTTTCGGTTTTTCCTGGAGGTGCCCCGTCTTTCCGGGGCGGTGGACATTCTGCCGGTCATTGCGGAGCAGACGGCCCTGCGGGCCATGGACCCTTTCGGCGGCGGGCTGCTGACGGTGACAGGACAGGTGCGCTCCCACAATATCCGCGAGGGCGGGCGGCGGCGTCTTTCCGTCTTCGTCTTCGCCTCCGATGTGATCGCCGAGGATGGGGAGCCAATCAACACCGTCCGGCTGGACGGCGCCGTGTGCCGGGAGCCGACTTACCGCCGCACGCCCCTGGGGCGTGAGATCTGCGACGTGATGCTGGCGGTGCCTCGGGCCTTTCACCGGGCGGATTACCTGCCCTGCATCCTATGGGGAAAAATTGCCGCCCAGGCGGCGGGCTGTGCCGTGGGAGACCGCATTCTCCTGGACGGGCGGCTGCAAAGCAGGATCTACACAAAGCTCACCGAGGAGGGTGCTGAGGAGCGCACCGCCTATGAGATATCCGCCATGACAGCGGAATTCCCCGCGCCGGAGGAGCAGGAGCGCGACGAATAAAAATACAGAGGAATGTACCCATGGAAGAGAAAGTAACCGCAATCATTGATATCCTAAAGGAGCGCTATCCCGCCGCGCTGTGCGCCCTGCACTATGACAAGGACTATGAGCTGATGATCTCCGTCCGGCTGTCCGCCCAGTGCACCGATGCTCGGGTCAATCAGGTCACCCCTGCGCTGTTTGCCGCCTACCCCACTCTGGAGGCCATGGCAAGTGCCAACATTGAGGATGTGGAGGAATACGTGCGCTCCTGCGGGTTTTACAAGCATAAGGCCCGGGATATCGTGCTGGCCTGCCAGATGCTGCTCTCCGACTACGGCGGAAAGGTGCCCGGGACCATGGAGGAGCTGCTTAGGCTCCCCGGCGTGGGGCGGAAGACGGCAAACCTGCTGCTGGGCGACATTTATCACGTACCGGGAAGCGTGGTGTGCGACACCCACTGCATCCGTATCTGCGGCCGGTTGGGGCTGAGCACCGGCAAGGAGCCGGAAAGGGTGGAGCAGCAGCTGCGCAAGATCTTACCGCCAGAGGAATCCTCGGATTTCTGCCACCGCATGGTGCTGTTCGGGCGGGATATCTGCACCTCCCGGAATCCCCGCTGCGCCCAATGCCCCCTGAGCATGTTCTGCACCGTGGGCAGCCCTCAGGCATAAGGGAAACGCTGAATACCTGTCCCCCCTGACGCATAGAATGCGGACAAGGGGGGATTTCTTTGCGCCAAACCAAACCGATCTTCTATCGTGCGCTGCTGCTGACCGGCGTGAACCTGCTGCTGCGGGTCGTGGGCACCTCCTTTCAGGTCTACCTGTCCCGGCACATCGGCGCGGCGGGAATTGGACTGCTTCAGCTGGTGCTTTCCGTTGGGAATCTGGCAATGGTGGCAGGTGTGGCCGGGATTCGGACGGCCACCATGTACCTGACGGCGGAGGAACTGGGTAAGGGCAGGCCGGAAAACGTGGGGCAGATTCTTTCCTCCTGCTTTCTTTACAGCATTCTTTGCAGCGGTACCGTGGGGGCGGCGGTGTATTTCGGTGCTCCGGCGCTGGCGGCCAGCTGGATCGGCAACGAGCAGACCGTGCCGGTGCTGCGGCTCTTTGCCGTGTTTCTGCCCGCCGTGTGCCTGAGCGGCGTGATGAGCGGGTACTTCACCGCCGCCAACCGCATTGGCACCCTGGCAGCGGTGGAGGTGGCGGAGCAGCTGTGCTCCATGGCTGTTACGCTGCTGACGCTAGCGCTGTGGGCCGGACAGGACGCGGAGCGCTCCTGCATCTGCGTGGTGCTGGGCGGCGGCGTCAGCGCGTGTCTGGCGCTGATCCTGCTGGTCTGGCTGCGGGTGCGGGAGCGCCCGGCCAGGGGCCAGCCGATCCCCGTAGGCAGGCGGCTGCTCCGCGCTGCCGTTCCCCTGGCGGGGGCGGACGTGGTGCGCTCCGGCATCGGCGCCACCGAAAATCTGCTGGTACCCAAGCGCCTGGCTCTCTTCCCCGGAGAGGCCGACCCCATGAGCGCCTTTGGGCGGGTCAGCGGCATGGTATTTCCGGTGATGATGTTCCCGGCCTGCATCCTCTTTGCCCTGGCCGAGCTGCTGATCCCGGAGCTGGCCCGGTGCAGCGCCGCCGGGAGCAAGCGGCGGATTCAATACCTGGTGCGCCGGGGGCTGTGGTCGGCCATGCTGTACGGCACCTTCTTTTGCGGGCTGGTTTTCCTCCTGGCAGAGCCGCTGTGCGTCAGGCTCTATCACAATCCCGAGGCCGGGCAGAGCCTAAGGTGGTATGCGCTGATGATCCCCTTTCTGTACTGCGATGCCATTACGGACGCCATGACCAAGGGGCTGGGGCAGCAGCGGGTGTGCGTGCGGTATAATATCCTCACCTCCTTTCTGGATGTGGTATTTCTGTTCCTGCTGCTGCCGGTTTACGGAATGAAGGGGTACTTTTTCAGCTTCCTTGTGACCCATCTGCTCAATTTCTTTTTGAGCATGCGCAGGCTGTGCATCATCACTGGCTTTCATGTTCCCTTTGCCGTTCCTGCCCTCACCGTCAGCGCCGGTCTGCTGGCGGCCTGGGGCGCGAAAATGCTTTGCCTCCCCCTGGCATATGTTCCCCTGTTTTTCCTGCTGCTGAACCTGTTTGGGATCCTGCGGGGCGAGGATGTGCGGTGGCTGCGGCAGCTGATCCGCCTGAACAGCCAAAAAGACACATCAAAAAATGCCGTCCCCGGTTGACCTTGCCGGGGGCGGCATTTATAATGGGGGCAGAACAACATCCATTGGAGCTTTTATGAAAAAAGATCTGAAATCTGCTTTTATTCTTCTGCTGATCGCAACGGCGGGTGTGGGCATTTTTGCGGCGGTTTATTGGCAGCCCGCAGGCAAAACGCCTGACGCGCTCTCCCTGTCCGTTACCGATAAAGCGATCCAGGCAGAATGCGACGGGCACACCGCCGTGCTGGACGGGCAGGAGGCTGCCCTCGGCTCTGCCCGGCTGGAACAGCTTAGTGAAGCTGCCGTAAAAGTCACCTACGGAGACGTTTCCATCCTGGCTGTCCGGGATGGCGCGCCACCCGCCGCAGCCGCCACGGTGCTGGCAGCCGATGGGAACAGCCTCAGCCCGGGGGCCATCGCCGCCATCTGGCCAGAATACGCCGTCCTTACCGGCGAATGCCCGGAGGATACGCTCCGGCTATTGGACAGCGTGTGCAAGTCCGTCTATCAGGTCCGCCTCCAGGGGACAATCACCCTTTCCACCGACGGGCAGCGGGTTTCCTTCCAGACAGAGCGGGCAGCCTCCAGCCGGGAGCTGTTCCCCTACCGCCAGGATACGTCCCTTTCCGCCCTGTCGGAGGACGGGGATGCTTCCCGCGTTTATGTGCTTAATCTCAGCTCAAAGGTTTTCCATCTCCCCAGTTGCCCCAGCGCGGGGCAAATGAGGACAGAAAACCGGCAGCTCTCCACCCAGCCGGCAACGGCGCTGCTGGCCGAGGGCTACCGCCCCTGCGGCAGCTGCCTGTCCTAACCGCACGGTCACGTCTGCCTGACGGATCGTGCGGTGTTGTAATCGTTTACCCGATTGCCCGCTGGTATTCGCGCTGAACCTCCGCTTCAATTGTCTGCGCATCTGTGGATACAATGCGCTCCGCTGCGGTATCAAAGTCCCCGGCCCAAGCTTCAAGACGCTCCCAGCGGCTTTCTATGAAGCTACCATTCTGGTCAAAATAGAACTTCACGCTGTAAATTGGCGTTCTGTTCCCATTTTCGTCCCAGCCCATCATTTGATAGGAGATGCACTCCCCCGCTTCGTCCGCCGTGCTGCCTACATAGCGGGTATTGTGCTTGTTCCAAACGTAGCTGTCCATGGCAGGCGGGAATAGCTCGTGCTCCTCCTCGCAGGGGTGCCAGACGATCTCCCCCGGCTCCTGCTCGTGCCCCGCGTTGCAGAATGTTTCATCCTCGGCCTCCAAGATGGCCTGACGATAGAAACCATCCTGTTCTTCCTCAGAAATAACCAGGCTACCGGTCTGGGTCAACAGGTACTGGGTGGTGGTCACGGTGCCGTCCAGCGTCTGCTCGCTGGAGAGCCAGTAATCCCCCTCCGCCGAAAAGCCCACGCTGCCCATCACCGCCAGGCACTTTAAGTAATCCGCCTCTTCCTCCGTCATGGCGCTGTCCGGGGTGGCCTCGGCCAACTCAAACGTATCAGCAAAGGCGCTGAGCCAGGTGCCGCCGCCCTCAGCCGCCTCCTGCGGATACAGACAGATCACGGCATAGGTGACATTTTCCGCGCAGTGCAGCGACGCCGTAAGCACATTTCCCTGGCCATCCGTTCCGCCTACGCCGCCCTGCTTGTCCTCCAGGAGCGCATACTGCGGCCAGCTTTCCGCCACCCACTGCCGCGCCTGGGTCAGGTCTTTCCCTGCCAGGGTGGCGATTCGCAGCTGGATCGCCTCATTTTCTCCGTATTCCAGGGTGTCCGTGGGGATGCCGTCGATCAGTTCCTGATCTCCGAAGGGCCAGCCCTCGCTGGGCAGCCAGATGGAATACCCCCGGCGGATCACCTGCTCCGTCTGGCAGGTGGCCTTCTCACCTTCAATGGATATGGTCAGCTCCTTGTGAGCAGCCTCCGGCCGGATATACTGCACCGCCTCATAAATGGCTCGGGCCGTGGTCTCGTCCAGCAGGGTACCATCCAGCCAAGCATCATAGACCGTATTGCCCCGGACGGTAAAATGGTGGCTGTGCCGGACGGTCGGTTCTCCCTCCGTCGTACTCTGGAAATTCACATGCCAGCCGCCTCGGAAGTCGGAGATGGCGCTGTCCAGAATCAGCTCCCCGTCCTCATAGTCCGGGATGCCTACATCCTCCAGCCAATCGAACCACTTGTCATAAGGGTCGTACACCCCGTCGGGGATGGGATAGCCTACCACGCCGCCCACGGTCCGCTGCCCGTCGGTGATCAAAATCTGACCGTCCTCATGCACGGCGCTGTAGCCAGCCGGAAGAGCCTCCACCCGGTACGGAAGCGGCGCGGCCTCCGGCTCCTGGGCAAGCGCGGCACCCGCCATGCAGACCGCGCATACTGCGGCGCACACGCCGGAAAGGAGCTTTTTAAAAAGCGCTGCCCGTTTTTTCACAGCCATAATGAATCCTCCCTTGAAGTTCTTGCTTCCACTTTACCCACAAGGGTGCAAAAAGTCAATCACTTCGGGGCATTCTTAAACAATTCGTAAGCAAAACATAAGCTTTATGGACCTTCGGAGATGATTTCCCGGTAGAAATCGATAAACGCATTCAGAGCCGGGCTGCGCCATTTGTTCTTGTGAAGCAGCAGCTGCGTCCACACGCGGATGCCGCAGTCCTCCACCGGCAGAGCCGCCAGCTCCCCCCGCTGGATGTATTTCCGGGTGATGAAATCCGGCAGAAAGGATACCAGGCTGCTTTCCGCCACAATGGAGCAGATTTGCAGAGGGTTGCCGATCTCCAGCACCGGTCTGATCTCCAGGGAGCGGGAGGACAGGAGGTCGTCCAGCAGCCTGCGGTAGCTCATGCTGCTTTCCGTCAGGACAAAATCCGCCCCGGCAATTTTTTCCAGGGTAAGAGGCCCATGCGTCAGCAGAGGATGATTCGCCGCCGCGACAAAGCGGACGTTTTCCTCCCGCTCGGCGCAGATAACGAACTCGGAATGATAGATGTGGCTGTCCAGCGTGAACACCAGATCCGCCTCGTTTTTTCGGAGCATGTCAAACATCTGCTCCGTTCCGCTCTCAATGACCACCAGATTGATGCCGGGATAACGCTGGCGGAAGGCGAGGAAATCCTCCCGGAAATAGCGGTTGCAGATGGAGCTGGACATGGCCAAGCGAATATCCCCCGCCACTGCCTGGGATTTTTTCAGCGCGGCAAGCATTTCCTTGTGGGATCCCAGGATGCTGCGGGCGTATTCCAGCGCCACCACCCCGTCCGCCGTCAGGCTGATGCGATGATAAAACCGATCAAACAGCACCGTATCCAGATCCGCCTCCAGCTGGCGGATCTGGGAGGAGACGGTGGACTGGGTATAGCCCAGCTTCTCCGCCGCCGCCGAAAAGCCGGAATATTCGCACACAGCCACAAAGGTATCAAGCACATGGATATCCATAAAGCACACCTCATAGAAACGAATTTTTCGTTAGTATATCACAGTATTATCAATTTTACAAATAGAAGGTCAACTGTTATGTTTATTGTTATAGAAGAAGCGGAGGAAACGGAATATGAAACGTGAACAGCTGGGAAGCCGCATGGGCTTTATCATGCTTTCGGCAGGCTGTGCCATTGGGTGCGGCAATGTGTGGAAATTCCCCTGGATGTGCGGGCAGTATGGCGGCGGCAGCTTTATGCTGATCTATCTGCTGTGCCTGATCGTCCTGGGCATTCCGGCGCTGGTGATGGAATTTACCATTGGCCGGGCGGCCCAGTGCAGCCCCCTGCATATGTATCAGAAGCTCCAAAAGCCGGGGCAGAAATGGGGGGCGTTCGGCTGGTTCTGCCTGGTGGGCAACATTGCGCTGATCGCGTTTTACTCTGTGGTTTGCGGCTGGATCGTGTACTACTTCACCAGGTTCCTGGCGGGGCAGTATACGAATCTGGGCTTCGTCTCCATGATCACCAATCCCAAGGTGAATGTGATCTTCCTGTTTGTCACCCTGGTCATCACCTTCGCGGTGCTGTGCTCCCACCTTCAGGGCGGCCTGGAGCGGGTGACCAAATACATGATGTCGGCGCTGCTGGTGCTGATGCTGGTGCTGGCCGTCCACAGCCTGACTCTGGACGGGGCAAAGGAGGGCATGTCTTTCTACTTAAAGCCCGACTTTTCCAAAATCGACGGTTCCGTTTTTGTGGGCGCCATGAACCAGGCTTTCTTTACCCTGTCCACCGGCATGGGCGGCATGGCCATCTTCGGCAGCTACATTGGCAACGAGCATTCGCTGATGGGCGAGGCGGTGAATGTGATCACCCTGGATACCTTGGTGGCGTTTCTGGCGGGCGTTATCATCTTTCCTGCCTGCTTCACCTATAACCTGGAGGTCAACGCGGGCCCCAGCCTGCTGTTTGACACCATGGCGGCGGTATTCAGCAATATGCCCGGTGGCCGCGTCTGGGGTACGCTGTTCTTCCTGTTTATGATCTTTGCCGCCCTGTCCACCGTTCTGGGCGTGTGTGAAAACATCCTCGCCATGGTGCGGGAGAAGACCGGCTGGTCCCGGAAAAAGGGAAGCCTGATCTGCGGCGTGGGGCTGTTCCTGCTGGCTCTCACCACGGCGCTGGGTTACAGCGTGCTCCACTTCCAGCCCTTTGCGGATGGGACGGCCTGGCTGGACTTCTGGGATTTTCTGGTGTCCAACAACATTCTGCCTCTTGGCTCTCTGGTGCTGTCCCTGTTCTGCTGCAACGGCTTCGGCTGGGGCTGGGAGAATTTCCTGGTGGAGGCCAATATGGGCGTCGGCCTGAAGGTAAAGGGCTGGATGAAGCCGGTGTTCCGCTATGTGGTTCCCCTGGCGATCGCGTTCATCTATATCTACGGAATGGTCACATTCAACTGGCGGTAAAAGGATCACTTCTGGCGTACTGCATTTTCGCGGTACGCCAGTTTTTGTTTTTACAACTATTTTACATCGCATTTTGGAACGCGCATGATATAATTGCATTACAAAGGAGGCAATGGGATGCGGAAGATACTGATTGCGGAGGATGAACCGGCCATCAACAAAATGCTGTGTATGAACCTGGGACTGATGGGCTACGACACGACAGCCAAATTTGACGGCCAACAGGTGCTGGACTATCTGGCCGGCGGCGGAAGCGCCGACCTGGCGCTGGTGGATGTGATGATGCCCAGGGTAGATGGCTTTCGGCTGCTGGAGCCGCTGAAGGAGCACGGCATCCCCGTCATTTTCCTCACCGCCCGGGGCGACCTGGAGGCCAAGCTCCGGGGGCTGACCGGCGGCGCGGAGGACTACATCGTAAAGCCCTTTGAAATGATGGAGCTGCTGGTGCGAATGGAAAAGGTGCTGGAGCGCCGCGGCAAGGCCCAGACACGCTTCCTGCTGGGCGGCGTTGCCATTGACGCCGAAAGGCGCACGGTCACAAGGGACGGCATTGACCTGAATCTGACACCCATGGAATTTGATCTGCTGCTCCTTCTGGTACGCAAGAAGAACGTGGCCATGAGCCGGGAGGGACTGCTGAACGAGGTGTGGGGCATCCGCTATGAGGGCGGCACCCGCACTGTGGACGTCCACATTGCCCAGCTGCGGAAAAAGACCGGGCTGCCCATTGTCAGCGTGCCGAAGATCGGCTACCGTCTGGAGGTGGACTGATTGAAAAAAGCGCTCACCCTGCGCCTGAAGCTGACAATGGCGACCGTGGCAGTGCTGGTGCTGGCGCTGGCGGTATGCTGCGTTCTGATCACCGGCGCCACCCGGCGGATCCTGAAAAATGTCGCCATCGCGGATACCGCCGCCGAGGCGCTGCGTCTGACGGCCCAGTTCCGTGAGAATTTCGAGGCGGTGGGCAGCTCCGCATCGGATGCAATTGCCCGGTACCTGTTCATCTCCCTGGCCGTCCAGACCCCGACGGGCAGCAGCTATGTGCTTGAGGCGGACGGGCAAGGACTTTTCAACAACTCCGGCCTCTCCCCCGCCGCGCTCTTTGACCGAAAAAGCGAGGCGGTGACCCTGGAGCAGCAGGAATTCCGGGCAGGCTTTCAGGAGACCGCAGGACGGCACTACTGCGTAGTGGGGGCTGCAATGGGATCGGACCGGCTTGTCAGCGTCGTCCGGGATGTGACGGCACAGATGGAGCAGGTAAGTCTGCTCCGCCGCCGCTGCATCGCCGTTGGCACGGCGGCAGCGGTGGCAGCGGGCGGACTAATGCTCCTTTTCCTGACCATGGAGCTTCGCCCCCTGCGGGATTTGCAGCAGAGCAGCGCCGCCATTGCCGGCGGGGACTATGGGCGGCGTGTTCAGTGCGGACGGCAGGATGAGCTGGGGCTGGTGGCCCAGAGCTTTAACACGATGGCCCAATCCGTTCAGGCCCACATCGACGCCGTGGAGGCCGCATCTCGGGAGCAGAATCTGCTGCTCCACGCCCTCTCCCACGAAATGCGCACCCCCGTCACCGCCATCTCCGGCTACGCCTATGCCCTGACCCACCTGCGCATGAACGAGGCTCAGAGAGTGGAGGCAACGGCCTTTCTGGAAAGCGAAAGCCGCCGCTTAGAGCGGCTGTATACCAAGCTTACCGAGCTGCTTACGGTAACGGACGCCCAAATAGGGCTTACCCCTCTGCGCCCGGAGGCGCTGCAGAGGCAGCTGCTCTCCCTCCTCCTGCCTGCCGCAAAGAAGCAGGGCATTGCGCTGGAGATTCAGCTGGGCAGCAACACCATCCTGGGGGACGCCGATCTGCTGACCATGCTTGTCACCAACCTCTATGACAATGCCCGCAAGGCGGGGGCGACGCACTTCCGGGTCGTCCTGGAGGGCGGGACGCTGACCGTATCCGACGACGGCTGCGGCATTCCGAAGGAAATACAGGATAAAATTATGCAGCCCTTTTTCCAGGGCGACAGCTCCCGCAGCCACGAGGGCTTTGGCCTTGGGCTGACGCTGTGCAGCCGGGTCGCCCATCTGCACGGCTCCACGCTGCGGGTGCGCAGCGAAACGGGAAAAGAAACCACCTTTACAACTCTTTTACAACTCCATGATGACTCCCAAACAGCCCCGGCTGTACAATCAAGCCATCACAGAAAGGAGTGAGCACCATGAAAAAAACATGGAAACGCATTGTGTCCCTGGGGCTTGCCGCCGCCCTCAGTTTGCCCGCCTGGATACTGCCCGCCAGCGCGGCCGCGGTCGGGACAAACCTGGAGCGGCTGATCGAAACAGCCTCCCAAAAGGATGAAGTCCGAAAGCAAATTACGGATATTTCTTCCTCGGACCTGCCGAAAAAATTCACATACCGATCGGTCAGCGAGGATAAAAAGGTGACCGTTACGGCGGGCGCGGAGATATTCCCCGGCCGTGTGGAAACTGTTCCGATCTACCGGGCTTTCTGCCAGGGCTTCACCCAGAAGCAGGTCAGCGGCATCTTCCGCTACCTTTTTGACGGGGAAGACGCCTGGTATGCACAGGACAATCAATACTACACCAAAACCATGGCGAATGCCGACCTTGCCGAAGCCCGGCAGGAGCTGGCGCGTCTGGAAGCCGACACGACACTTTCCGAAGAGGACCGGGAATTCGAGATCGCGGTTTGTCAGGACAACATTGATGGGCTGAACGCCATCTATGACACCCTTCCGGAGGAGATCGTCAAGCTCCCCACCGACGGCACCATGCTGACTGAAACCGCCACGACCCTGGACGGCGACCGGGAATATCAGCGTCTGGACGCCCGAACGGACGGCGGAAAAACCATGAGTGTCGCGAATTTCATGGACTGGTCCGCCGGGAGCTGTCTGGAATATTGCAGCGAGACAGGGAAGCGCTTCCGCCGCCAGCCGGATGCCGGCCGAAGTGAGGGTGTCTACCCCGTTTTCGTGCTGGATGGGGATCAGCACAAAATTCTTGAAACGCTGGGGGAGAAAATGGCCAGTTTCTTTACCGCAACCGGCCTTCCCGCCATGCGGCTGATCCAGCTGGACACGGTATTTGCCGCGAAGGAGGTAAAGACCGGCTACGGGCAAACCACCACTACCTACGACAACCGGGATTCCGCCCTGCGGCTGTGCTATGCCCGAAATATCGCCGGGCTGCCTGCGGCGGTCACCCCTTCCTCCGTCCTTTATCTGGAGGATGACAGCCCCACCTGGCTCTATGAACGGCTCTACATTACCCTGGATCAGACCGGGATCTCCAACATCTATTGGAGCTACCCCGTCACCACCGGCGAGCAGGTGCTGGAGGACGTGGATATCCTGCCCTATAAGGAGGCAGCCCGCACCTTCAAGGAAACGGCGGTCACCGTATTTAAATCCGAGGTTGCCGCGCTGGAAAAGGAGTCCGGCACGCCCTGCCGGCTCACCGTGAACGTGACGACCGTCCGGCTGAGCATGATACGCCTGCGCGACGGCGACAAGCTGAGCGGCCTGTACGTCCCCGCCTGGGTTTTCTACGGCACCAAAAACCTCTACTCCGATGACACCGCCACCTTCAGTCCCTCCCCCTGGATCGTCTACGCCATCAACGCCATCGACGGCAGCATCATCGACATAAAAGCAGGCTGCTGATATGCTCGACGATATTTTGAAACCAAAGCCTAAGCTTGCAAAGAAAAAACGTTAAAATATCCCGTACGTACCAATTCCGGGATTCTTCAATTTTAGAGAGATTATCAGGACGCTCTTGGCGAGGGATAATTCTTTGCGCGATTAAGGGCGCTTTGCCATGCTGCTCCGATATGCATTGGGTGTCATCCCATAATATTTCTTAAATACAGAATCAAAATGTTTTACAGAGAGATACCCGACCTCACTTGCAATGTCACCCACTTTAGCCGCAGTGTGCGTGCGAAGGAGAAGCGCGGCTCGTTCCATCCGAAGGCGGAGTAAATACTTGGAATATGGTTCTCCGCGTTCGGACTTGAAGACGCTGCTGAGATAAGCTGGGTTAACCTCCAAAGCGCTTGCGACTTCGTTCAAAGAAATAGGTTTGGAATAGTTCATTTGGATATAGTCCCTTGCCCGCTGTACCAGAACACTGGATTCGACATCTTCCAAAGGAAAAGCAGCATCCGGAGAAACATGGGCCTTCACTTGGGGAGTTGCTTGCCGGGTCTCTCCGGCAGAACGTTTCTTTGCCAGTTTATCGAGAATGGCGTGCAGTTCTGCGTCCTGAAGCGGTTTAAGCAAATAGTCTGAAACACCACTGCGGACTGCTGCACGTGCGTAGTCGAATTCATCATAACCGGTCAAGAAAATAATATCCGTATCTGCGATGTTGTTATGTACGTATGTCGCAAGTTCCACTCCGGTCATGCGAGGCATCTTAATATCTGTGATAATCAGGTCGAAGTGCTGCTCATTCAGCAGTGCCATCGCTTCCACACCATCTTTTGCACATGCGGCGGTGATCCACTGGTCATGTATTGAAGATAGATTGAACAGCAGGTATTCCCGCATAAGGGGCTCATCTTCGACGATCAAAGCGGTTAACATGGTTTCACACTCCTTGGAATGCTTAAGGTAACAGTGGTTCCGCTTCCTTCTTCGGAAGAAAGGGTAATGCCATAGGGACTACCGAACTGAAAACGAATACGTTTTTGTATGTTGATCAGCCCAATGCCGCTTGTCTGAAATTCTGTATTCTTTTCCGACTCACAATTATCCAATCTGCTCTGCAACTGCTGCAAAGTGACCGTTGACATGCCTGCGCCGTTGTCTTTTACCGAAATAACAAGCACATCGCCGCGATATTGCAGATCTACAAGGATATGTGTCTCTCCTTCCGCTTTTTCACAGCCATGAATCAGCGCATTTTCAATAATCGGCTGGATGGTCAGGGCGGGAAGCGTGCAGGACAAATCAATGTCAGACACATTGATTTCGTAAGTCAGATTGTCATGGCGTAATTTCTGTAATTGGAGATAACTCTCCACAATTTTCAGTTCGGCTCCCAGTGTAATTTTACGACCGGAGCTAATTACACCCCGGAGCAGGGTGGCCAATTGCTCAATCCCACGCGTTGCTTCCTTGTATCTGCCGCATTTTATTAGCAGATTGATTGTGTTCAGGGTGTTGAATAAAAAATGAGGTTGTATTTGGCGATGTAAAGACTCAAACTGCGCCTCTTTCTGCAGATATTTCGCTTCATATACCTGTTTTGTCAACTGTTTCTCCTGATCCATCATCTCCTGAATCTGCTCCAGCATGTGATTGAAGGCTGAATTCAGAGAGGCAATTTCATCTGTACAGTCTGTGCTCGCACGCACAGTTAGATTACCGGCTTCTACTTCCTCCATCAGATTGACCGTTTGATAAAGTGGTCGTAGTTGTCTGCGGACAAAGAAGATAGAGATGGCAACACCCAAAGCTGCCATTCCAACAGCCATGAGCATATTAAAAATCAGTGTTGCATTGGCACCTTTGACGACCTGATTCCTAGCGTTGATTGCAATGACGCGCCAGTTCGTGGAGGGAATGATCTCGACATTTACAATATACGTTGCTCTATCCAGTCTCCGTGTAGAGTAACCAGACGAAGCCGCCGCGCTGCGGATATCATCATTCGTGATTGCTGCAGGCAATTTGGAGTTCTGGTACACGGGATTCCAGTCGGAATCCATGATAAAAAGGGCACCGCCCTCGCTTACATTGATGCGGTCACATACCGCCTTTATGCCGTTGTAGTTAGCATCGACTCGGATAACACCGACAGTTTTCTGGTTGTTTTGAAGGCTGCAGAGGCGTTTTGCAATGGAGATAACAAGATTTGCGGAGGAACCTGTTTCTTCAAAATGAGCAGGCAGAAAAATATAGTCACCGGTATTCTGAGCATTTTGATACCATTCTTCGGATTTATAATCCGAATTCAAACCGCTGTGGCTGCTTTTGGAACTGGAGTATACTGCGTCGGATAAAATATACACCCTTAAAATATCTTCTCTGGGCGTAATCATAACCTGACGAAGATAATCTTCTATTGAACGCCGTTTATCCAGCGCTTCCTGGCTGCTGGAAGATCTGGTATCGAGGTAATTCATGACACTGGAGTTGTAGTAGGGGCTGAGGCACAGTCGAGCCAATTCATCAATATATGTATCAACATTCAAGGCCACCTGTTCGACAACCTGCTGTATATCTTTTGCCGATTGATCGGTATAGTCGGCAACGAAACGAAGGTGGCTGAAAAGTGAAACCAGTATAATGGAAGAAAAAATGAACATGGAAATGATGAGAAGCAGGCGGCGCTGGATGTTATTAGCGGCAAAAAAAGCTTTGAGTTTAGAAAGCATACACGCTATCCTCCGAATCGCTTTTGTGCGTTTATTATAGAACACCGAAGTGAAAAATGCAAGGATATGTGCGTGTTGCCTATAAAATATGGACTGCAATCTAAAAAAAGAGGGATTTACCAAGTGAAAAACAGAAACTATAATGTAGTCAGGATGAATCCCACGAAGACATCCGGAAAAAAGAATGGAGGAGATAAAATGAAACGTTTATTTGCTTTTGTACTGGCTATTTGCATGCTTACCACAGCGTTTGCTGGCTGCGGCCAGCAGGCCAACACCCCCGCAGAACCCAAGGCTGATCAGGCAAGCACAAACGAGGTTGAAAAGAAAGATGAAAAACCTGCCAAGGATGTAGACTTGACATTCTTTACCGGCAAGGTAGAAACTGTTGACCTGCTGGATGAGATCATTGCCGGCTTCAACGCACAGAGCGGTGGTATCACTGTGGAACAGGAATATCAGAACGATGCGAGCAATATCATCAAAATCAAGTTTGCATCCGGCGAAGCCCCTGATATTATGACCACTTATGAGCAGGAATATGTGGATCAGGGCAAGTATCTGGATCTGTCCGATATGGATGAAATCTGGAACAGGCTGATTCCCTCCATGAAGGAAAGCTGCACGGATATCAACAGCGGAAAGCAGTACCGTATCTGCACGAATATGACCATGGCAGGTTTCTTCTACAACAAGGAAATTTTCGCGGAACTTGGCATTGAACCCGCAACCACTTGGGAAGGTTTTGTTGCGAATCTGGAAAAGATCAAAACCGAGATGCCCGATGTTGACCCTTGGTTTATCTTTGGCAGCGAAGCGTGGCATCTGGGCCATCTGATTGAGTTCATTCCCCACGGTTACATCAAGGCAAAATACGGTGCTACCGCAGCAAAAACTGCTATGCTGAACAATGACAAGAGCGTTTTGAATTTTGGCGATCCTAACGGCGCCATGGCTACTTTCGCAGCCGGTTTGCTGGAACTGCAGGAAAAAGGCCTGATTAACGAAGATGTTCTGACTGCAACGAACGATAACTGCGTCGATGCATTTGTATCCGGTAAAGCTGCAATGTTCAGCAATGGCATGTGGGCTCTGTCCAGTGTACTGGCAAAGGATCCTGAAATGGCAGACAAGATTGGCTTTGCCCCTTATCCTGCTATGATGGAAGACGGTACTCCCATGGTTCTGGTTGCGGAAGACTCCGGCTACAGTATTAGTGCTGATACAGAGCATGTCGAGGAAGCAAAGGCTTTCCTGACTTACTTGTTCAGTGCAGATAATCAGAAGAAGTATGCCGAAAGTCTGGGCTCACCCTCCGCTTTCATGGATGTTGATGCAAAGTGGGCGCCTGACTCCATTGTTGAAGGCGTTAACAATGCTGTTAGCTCCGCAGCAAACATTGGCTTCACCAATGAGAAACCTGCCGGCTTCTCCGGTGATGATGCTGGCAGAATGGTTCAGGACTTGCTCGCCGGCAAGTATACTGCTGAGGAGTTTGCAAAAGCATATGAAACTGCATGGGACGCAGGATTTTAATTTTGATACTCTGACATAACCTTATTGTGAATTAATCTAACAGGACTCGGATCGGAGGAATTAAGTTCCGATGTTCCGGGTCCTGGCTTTTTCGGAGGAACATGTATGCGTAGAAAACGAATCGATTGGGCCCAGTTCCTCTCGCTTCCTGCATTGATTCTGTTCTCGATCTTTTTTGTGTACCCATTGCTTAAGGGCATTGGGATGAGCTTGACAGATTGGGACGGTATGGGTCAGGCAGAGTTTGTTGGACTCAAAAATTTTGCGAATTTTTTCTCAGATGACCGGGCAATGCAAGATATCAAAACCACATTGATTTTTGCGATAGGCAGTGCAGCGCTATTGAATTTGGTAGGGTTGTGCTATGCTTTGCTGATGAATTCTGACTTTCGGGGAAAAAGCATTGCCCGTGTCATTATCTACCTGCCTGCTATCATCAGCCCTTTGATTATGGGATACATCTGGTATTTCCTGCTGCAGCCGGGGCGGGGCTACCTTGCCTATGCATTTGCTCAGCTGGGACTCCCGGGCTTGATAGGGAATTGGATGGGCAAATACTCGGTGACACTGCTAGTGCTGGTCCTTGTAAATGTCTGGCAATTTTCCGGTATGACAATGATTATTTATTTGGCGGGGCTCCAGTCAATTCCTTCAGAATATGTTGAAGCAGCTACGATTGACGGAGCGGGAAGATGGCAGCGGTTTTCCAGAATCACGCTTCCTTTGCTGATGCCCGCCATCAGAATCAATGTGGTCACAAACATTATTGGCTCACTGTCAGTTTTCGATATCATCATGGCACTGACACAGGGCGGACCGGGATACTCCACAGAAAGTTTAAGTATCTACATTATGCGTATGTGTTATGGCAGTCGAACCGGTTATTCTACAGCTGTTGCGATGATCCTGTTTTTTGTCATCCTGATTCCTGTTCTGATCTCCATGCGCCTGACGCGGGAAAAAGACTAAGGAGGCAAATGCATGAAAGGTTTAGAAAAAGTATTAAAATATGCTGCGATTTGCCTGATTTGTCTGATGTGCCTGATTCCTTTCTATGTTTTGCTGGTTCTGGCGCTCAATTCTCCACAGCGTGTTTTTTATGAGGGTAATATTTTTATTCCGGATTTTTATTGGCAGAATTTTCTGGATGCCTGGAGAAAATCAAAGATAGGTACAGCTATGCTGAATTCTGCAATCATTACAGCCGGGACGTTAATTTTGACAATTATTACCGGTGGCCTGGCAGGGTATGCCATTGCAAGGCACAATACAAAGTATAACAAATTCGTATTCGGTCTGCTTTTGTCCTGTATGATGATTCCTGGTATTATCAATACTGTTCCGCTGTACACACTTATGAGAAAAATTCATGCGGTAAATACCCTTTGGGGAATGATTTCGGTTTGCTCCACACTGGCAATGCCGTCTGCGGTGTTCATTTACGCAACATTTATAAAAGCGCTGCCAAGAGAATTGGACGAAGCGGCTGCGTTAGATGGCTGCACAGGGTTCAGCGCTTTCTGGAGAGTTATTTTCCCGATTATAAAACCCGCAACGGCATCCTTCGTGATTCTGAACGGCTTTGGTATCTGGAACAACTATGCGCAGGCTACGTTCTTCTTGCAGTCGAGGGCAAAGCAGAACATCCCGCAGGCATTGTCCGTCTTTTTCCAGCAGTTTGGCGGTGGTAAATGGCATCTGATGGCTGCAACGGCGACCATCGCCATTATCCCCGTAGTGATCATCTTCCTGATTTTCCAGAAGCAGTTTATCCAGGGACTTTCAGACGGCGCTGTGAAAGGATAAGGTGAATTGTATGGACCTATATCCTGTCAAAGCACAGTTTCTGTCTGGTGAGGAAGTCGAACTTTGCCTTGATGCGGATGGACACATCTGTGAATACGCGGAGGTGTCTATATACCATTTGAATGATTTAGTCTACAGGCAAAAAGTCGCTGATTTTATCGGTAATATACTCATTTCTGTTGGAAAATATGATATCACTTTTGCTGGTTATGGTGCTTCGGTAACGGTATGCACAGGTAACACACGTATTCTTCTGGAAACAGCTTTTGATGTTGTCGATAACCCCAAGCGGTCTCTCCGCTACGGCTTTTTGAGCGATTTCACGCAGGACGACGCAGATAACGGTGCTGTTGAATGGCTGAATAAATGTCATATCAATATGGTGCAGTACTATGACTGGTCCTATCGGCATGACCATCTGGTCACAGATCAGGAATTCTACACAGACATGATGGGTAAGCCAATCTCTCGCAAAACCGTGAAGGACAAGATTAAAAAATGCGCGGAGCACGGCATGCATTCTATCGCATACGGCGCAATTTACGCTGCCAGCAAACCCTTTTTCGAGAAGCACACAAATTGGGCACTGTATAATTCCTGCCAGAAACCCTTTGTGTTCATTGACGTGTTTTATATCATGAATATAGCGAAGAATTCACCATGGCGTCATCATTTGATTGCGGAGTATAGAAAAGCAATCACAAAGATGGGGTTTGCAGGAATCCATATGGACACCTATGGCTTCCCCAAAACGGCCTATTCTCATTTGGGGGAAAAGCCGGAACTGATTCGCTTGGATCAGGAAATCCCATCTTTGATCAACCAGACCAGAGAAGAACTTGCAGGTGCAAATCAAGACCCATATCTGATCTTCAATAATGTTGGCAACTGGCCTGTATATTCCACCGCTGCTGCTAAGCAGGACGCAGTTTACATTGAGGTCTGGAATCCCTATGAGCGGTATTCTCATACTGCGCAGCTGATTGACGAGGCAAGACAGCTTTCCGGCGGCCAGAGGCCGATCATTCTTGCGGCTTATCTGGAACCATTCCGGAAGGATTCCAGAGAGCGGGCAATGAATGCGGCTCGAATTTTAACGGCGGCCATTGTTTCAAACGGTGCTTATCATCTGCTGCAGGGCGAAAATCAAGCTGTTCTGACTCAGGGGTATTATAGCGACTATACCCGTCTGAGTGAGAAAGACGCGGCGATTCTTAGACGCTGCAATGATTTCATGATCCGGTATCTGGATTTGTTCTATGACGAGGAGCTAAGAAATGTTTCCATGACGCATATGGGCTGGGACAATTATGAATACCAGTGCCAGAGTCATCCTGTCAGTACATATGGTGAAGCAAATAAGCTCTGGCTTACAATTCGGGAAAAAGGGTCAAGAAAATGTCTGTATTTTGTGAATCTGTGCGGATGCGAAGATGATTACTGGAACAGAGGAAAAGATACTCCCATTCCGCAGGAGAACATAAGAATTGTGGTACAGGTGGACAGTCCGGTTAAAGGCGTATATGCAGCGTCACCAGATGGGGAAGCAATGCAGGCTCAGGCAGTCCAATATACTGATTTTGAAAATGATAAGGGGGCATTTATTGAATTTGTCCTTCCGAGAATAGAACACTGGACTGTCGTATGGATTGATTTACAGGGAGAAAACCTCTGAAATTATTGGGCAGGATGCAGAACAGCGTCCTGCCTGACACCAACAGAAATGAGGAGCAAATGATATGAATTCACCTTGGTGGAAGGAACGGGTATTTTATCAGATATATCCCAGAAGTTTTCAAGATTCAAATGCCGACGGCATTGGCGACATTCAGGGCATCATTTCCAGATTGGACTACCTGAAATGGCTTGGAATTGGAGCAATCTGGCTTTGTCCTGTATATGACTCTCCCAATGCGGATATGGGTTACGATATCCGTAATTATGAGAGCATTATGGCCGAATTCGGTACGATGGAGGATTTTGAACAGCTTGTCGAAGAACTCCATAAACGGGATATCAAATTGGTCATGAATCTCGTCGTGAATCATTCTTCAGATGAACATGCGTGGTTTATAGAATCCCGGAAAAGTAAGCGAACTGTACGGGATATTTTTTTGTTCTTGACGGAAAAATGGCGAAAAAAATCAAGCTGCTCAGAGATGCCGTCAACTTTTTGCATTAGAAAACCGCTCTTTTCAAAGGAAAAGAGCGGTTTTCTGGAGCTAGTGACCTGACTCGAACAGGCGACCTTCTCATTACGAGTGAGATGCACTACCGACTGTGCTACACTAGCGTTCTGACGAAGCTAGTTAATTATACCGGCATTTGGGGAAAATGTCAATCTTTTTTTACAGCTGGATGTGTAGTTCCTGCAGCTTGGAGCGGATGGAGAGCAGGTCGTCGAAGGTTTCGGGGCGTTTGGTGGGGTCGCGGAGGAGGGCGGAGGGGTGGTAGATTGCGGTCATCCAGGTGTCCTGGCGGTTGGTCCAGGTGCCGTGCTCCCGGGTGATGCGGAAATTGGTGTCGATCAGGCGGCGGGCGGCGATCCGGCCCAGGCACACCACGATCCTGGGGCGCACCAGGGCAAACTGGTTGCGCAGGAAGCCGATGCAGGCGTCCTGCTCCGGCTCCTGGGGATCCCGGTTGCGGGGCGGACGGCATTTGACGATGTTTGCGATATAGCAATTGGTGCGGTCGATATCGATGATGGAGAGCATTTCGTCCAGCAGCTGCCCGGCTGGTCCGACAAACGGCACCCCCTGCAGGTCCTCCTGCTCGCCGGGGCCTTCGCCCACAAACATGATATCGGCGTCCTTCTTTCCCACGCCGAACACCACATTGTGCCTTGTCTCCCACAGGCCACAGCCCTGACAGGCATGACATTTCTCTTCCAGTTCCTGCCAATCCAGCATCAGTAGCCGCGCCTCCTTCTGCGCTCTCTGCGGCGGCGCACCATGGCCCGGCGGCGTAGGCGCAGCACATAATTCAGGCCCAGGTATCCGCCCACAGGCACCAGGACCACCAGGCAGAAGATCAGCGCATACCGGGACAGGCGGGACTCCGACCCGCTTCTGTCCGCGCCGCCCAATACATCCAGGCCGGAATTGGAGGAGGTACGCACATCCTGCATGGCATACAGCTCCGCCTCGTGCAGGCAGGTATTGCGATACCAGACCTCCACGGTGGCAATCATATCTCCTTTGGTGATGGGCGCGGTGAGGCCCTTGTCGGTATACTCCATGATCAGTCTGTCCATATGGGCATCGCTGGGGAGAACGGAATCCAGATCCAGGTGCGGCTCCGCCACCACGTCGCAGTCGCCGCCGGTGACGTTGAACTGCTTCAGGGATTGGCCGTTATACAAAATGCGGGTGGCCTTGAAGTTATTGTACACATAGTTCATCAGGGACTGGCCCTCTTCAAAGTTACCGTAGATTTTCACCTGCCAGCCGTTCTCATAATACTGACGGGTACAGCCCAGCACCACAAAGACCATATCCATATTGTGGTAATTTGCCGTCCAGACCAGGCTTGCGCCATTGACAGGGGACATGCTCTGGAAGCCGCCGGTCACCTTCTCATCATAGAATTTGGGGATATTTTTGCTGTAAATAAAATAGTTTGTGGATTCAACCAGGCGCTTCTCGGAGCGGTTGGTAGCGGGAACGGTATAGGTCAAGCTGCTCATAAGCTCCAGGAGCTTGTCATTTTTAGAGCACTCTATGGTAATGCGCGCCATATCCCTGGCGGTGGTGTAGGCACTGCCGCTGTCGCCGCCGTAGACATTGGCAAAATTCGTGCTGGTGCAGCCCATCTGGCGGACGCGGTTGTTCATCAGCGTCACCATGGCCTCGGAATTGCCCGCCACCCGTTCGGCCAGCACAACGCAGGCGTCACTGGCGTTGCCCAGGATGACACAGTTCAGCAGATCCTCCACCGTCAGCTGCTCCTCATTTTTCAGGTTGACGTGAACCTGGCCGGTGGGAAAGCGGCTGTTATTGGCCACCGTCAGCACCTCGCTGATATCGCAGTACTCCAGTGTCACCAGAGCCAGCACCAGCTTGGCCAGGCCGCCCAAAGGGATCTTGGCGTCCGGGTTATAGGCATATACCAGCGTGCCGGTGTTGCGCTCAAAGGCAAAGGCAGCCTGGGCAGAATCCAGGCGACGGTCGGTGCCGTCCAGGGGCACGAAGCTGTCGATGGTGCGGCAGCCGTTCAGGATGCATACGCTGCCATAGGCCAGATTGTTGGTGGACGACGGGCCATCCACCGGCACATATTGGGTCTGCTCCGTCGCTTCCTCTGCATGCGCCGTCGGAATCGCGCAGGCAATCGCCAGCGCCAGGGCGGCCAGACGGATCAGGATGGAATGTTTTTTCATAATTCTCCCTCATTATGGCATGCCGGGGTTGTCCGGCTGTGAAAAATCGTGTATAATAGTCGAAACCGCCGGACGAAAGGGTATCTGTCCGTCCGAGCTGGACTTGCCCAATATTATATCAGTTTTTTTCTTCTCCGTCAATGAATACTTCCGGGCGGACACGCAAAGGGGGATTTTACGTGAAGATTCTGGTGGTGGACGACGAGGCGCTGCTGGTCAAGGGAATACGGTTCAATCTGCAAAGCGACGGCTTTCAGGTGCTCACCGGCAGCACCGGGCTGGATGCGATCCGGCTGGTGCGGGAGGAAGCGCCGGAGCTGGTAATCCTGGATGTGATGATGCCCCAGATGGATGGGTTCACAGCATGCCGGAAAATCCGGGAATTCTCCACCGTGCCCATTATCATGCTCACGGCCAAATCCGAAAGTGAGGCCAAGCTGGAGGGCTTCGACTGCGGGGCGGACGACTATCTGACCAAACCATTTCAGATCCTGGAGCTGAAGGCCCGCATCCGCGCCCTGCTCCGGCGCTCCGGGCTGGAGCAAGCCCGGCAAAATGAAAACCTGGTCAGCGCCGGCGCTATCTCGCTGGATCCAAACAGCCGCAACGCCTTCCGCAACGGGACGCTGGTGGAGCTGACCGCCAGGGAATTTGACCTGATCCTCTTTTTGATGGAGCACCCCAACCAGGTATTCTCCCGGGAGGAGCTGCTGGACACCCTGTGGAGCGACGAGGCACGGGGCGACAGCCGCACCGTTGACGTGCACATCCGCCGTCTGCGGGAAAAGCTGGAGGAGAATCCGGCGGAGCCGAAGCAAATCCTGACGAAATGGAGTGTTGGCTATTACTTCCGAAAGTAGAGTTCCCGTCAGCCATCGATACCGAAGCTCCCAATTTCTCTACGCCATGACCTATGTAGCGGTCACGCTGGCGGCGCTGATTTTGCTGAATATCTATTGCTTCGAGGTAGGCAAGCGGATGGTTTACCGAAACAATGAGTATGCTCTGCTGGAAAAATGTCAGCTGGCCTGCGACGAGCTGGCCCAGCCGGAGGCGCTGACCCCTGCCGCAATTGCCCAATCGCTGGCGCAGCTGGAAAGCCTGACTGCCTCCCGGCTGATCGTGACGGACAGTGCCGCCACTGCCCTGTATGACAGCGCCGGAGAAGCCGTGGGCAAGCACATCCTGCTGCCGGAGGTGCTGCTGGCCCTGGAGGGGGAAAGCCGCTTTGACGGGAGCTATCAAAACCGCTATGTGCTGTGCCGGTGCGCAGCGCCCATCTACAAAAGCGGGGCAATCGTGGGCTGCGTGTATATGACGGAATACGACCCTGTCCGGGGCGCGCTGATCCACGGTCTGCGGGTACATATCTTCCAGATCACGGCGGCGCTGGAAGCCATCGTGATCGCCTTTTCCGTTTTCTATTACACCCGCTTTTCCCGGAAGATCGGACGGATCATGGACTCCATGCGGATCATCCAGAGCGGGGATTACAGTCACAAGGTCGTCGCAGAGGGAAATGACGAGCTGACGCTGCTGGTGCAGGAGATCAACGACCTGACCGACCGGCTTCAGCTCTCTGAGGCAAAGCGGAGCCGCTTCATCTCCGATGCCTCCCATGAGATCAAAACGCCCTTGGCCTCCATCAAGCTGCTGACGGATTCCATTCTGCAAAACGACATGGACAGGGACACCATGCTGGAATTTGTGGCGGATATCGGAAACGAGGCGGAGCGCCTGAACCGTATGACAGAAAAGCTTCTGACCCTGACCCGCATCGACAGCCAGCCCGGCGGCGAGCAGGAGATCATCTCGATCCTGCCCACCGTGGAGCGGGTGCAGCGCATGCTCTCCCCCACTGCTCAGGCGGCGGGGGTACGGCTTCGGCTGGAGCTGGCAGATCCCTGCCCCATCCTGATCGAGGAGGACGACCTGTACCAAATTATTTTCAACCTGATGGAAAACGGCATCAAGTACAATAGCCGGGGCGGGACGCTGACGGTTTGCCTGCGGCGGGAGGCGGACAACGCCGTGCTGACCGTAGAGGACACCGGCCTTGGGATCCCGGAGGATGCCCGCGCCCATATTTTCGACCGCTTTTATCGGGTGGACAAGTCCCGCTCCCGTTCCACCGGGGGAAGCGGGCTGGGTCTGTCCATCGTCCACGCCCTGGTACAAAACAACGGCGGGACCATCACCGTAAGCAGCGAGGCGGGAAAGGGCAGCCGGTTTACGGTGACCTTTCCCCTGTTTGATACGGAGGCGGCGCTATGAAACGACTGATTATCTTGCTTTTGCTGACCTGCCTGCTGCTTTCCGGCTGCGGCCGGAAGGGCAAGCTCCTGCTGGAGCCGGTTTACCTGTACTATCCAAAGCTGGAATACGGCTACGGCGCGGCGGACAGCGTGATCGATTATGAATCCATGGATGGCACCGGCCATATGGGCGATTACCCGGCGCTGCTGAGCGAATACTTCTATGACCCGGTGGATGAGGCGCTGGTCAATCCCTTCCCCAGCGGAACGAAGCTGCTGTCGGCAGTGGTGCGGGGGACGGACTTCCGCATCCGGCTCAGCCAGGAGGCGGCGGCGCTGATGGACGCGAACTTCACCCTGGCCGCTGCCTGCCTGAGCATGACCTGCTTCGAACTGACAGACTGCGAAAGCGTGACCGTTATCAGCGGGACAAAACAAGTGACCATTCTGCGGGACAGCTGGCTGCTGCTGGACGATTTTATCCCGGCAGAACCCACAAAGGAGGACATTACATGAAATTCATTTCCTGGAATGTAAACGGCCTGCGGGCCTGCCTGGGAAAAGGCTTCCAAGAATACTTTGACCGGGCAGACGCGGATTTCTTCTGCCTGCAAGAGACAAAGCTCTCCGATGGGCAGCTCAGCCTCCCCCTGCCCGGCTACCACGCCTACTGGAATTACGCGGATAAGAAAGGCTACTCCGGCACGGCGGTGTTCGCCCGGGAGGAGCCGCTGAACGTGACCTACGGTGTAGGCGTGCCGGAGCTGGACACGGAGGGGCGGATGATCACCCTGGAATATCCGAAATTTTACCTGGTCACCTGCTATACCCCCAACGCCCAGCGGGAGCTGGCGCGGATCGATCACCGCATGAAGTGGGACGATGCCTTCCGGGCAAAGCTTGCCCAGTTGGACGGGCAGAAGCCGGTGGTGGTCTGCGGCGACCTGAACGTGGCCCACCGGGAGATTGACCTGAAAAATCCCGCCTCCAACCGGGGCAACGCAGGCTTTTCCGATCAGGAGCGGGAGAGTTTTCAAAAAACGCTGGACATGGGCTTTACCGACACCTTCCGCAGCCTGTACCCTGAGCAGGCGGGCATATACAGCTGGTGGAGCTACATGTTCCATGCCCGGGAGAAGAACGCCGGATGGCGGATCGACTATTTCCTGGTTTCCAGCCGCACCGCCGGACAGATCCGGCAGGCCGCCATCCACTGCGATATCCTCGGCTCAGACCACTGCCCGGTGGAGCTGGTATGGGACGCGGAATAGCGTCCTGACCAAAAACGGGGCTGTTGCAAAATTCTTTTTTGCAGCAGCTCTATTGCTTCACCCTGAGCATTCTATTTCGAGGCCAAGGTTGCCGGTTACAGCCC
>OLHA01000259.1_pt1 | contig 31469 bp, 31 predicted proteins | sample 1605961 | NCBI WGS metagenome assembly OLHA01 (sample SAMN03283288) | human gut metagenome | biome: human-associated habitat; material: feces | host: Homo sapiens | place: Peru | collected 2012
ATCTCATATAAATTTTCCATCACTTTTTTATTTATATTTTAAATTATATAATATCTAAAAAATTTTGTCAATAACAATTTAAATATCTTTAACAATTAAATTATATAACATTTAAAAAATTAGTCAATAGTTTATTTTAAATTTTTTCAATATTGATTAATTTAATTTAACAATACTATAAAGCATTTAAAAAATTTTGTCAACTATTTAATTTAATTAATTGAATAATATTTTACAACATTTAAAATTTTTTGTCAACAACAATAATTTAAATATTTATTAATTATAATAAACTATTTTTAAAAATATATCAATCGTTTATTTTTAAAAAATTTTACTCATTAACAAGTTTAATAAAATCATCCGCGGGCATAATTTCAATTCCCAATTCTTCCGCTTTCTTTAATTTGCTTCCCGCTTTCTCTCCGACTATTAATATATCGGTAGTTTTCGACACTGAAGATTGAACCGTTGCGCCTAATCTTTCGGCAGTCTCTTTTGCCGATGTTCTTGTAAAACCTTCAATAGAACCCGTTATAACTACATTCTTGCCCGTTAATTTCGATTCCGTAATTGCCATTTTTTCAAATATAGGCTCTACTCCAACGGCGAGCAAATCGTCTATTATTTTTTTTGATTTATCATTATTCAAAAAATCGTAAATACTTTTTGCGCTAATCTCTCCGATTCCTTCAATATTTTCCAAATCTTCTATAGTCGCCTTTTTGAAATTTTCTATCGAAGTAAAATATTTAGCGAGTAAATCGGCTGTAGTCTCTCCGACTTGACGCATTCCCAAAGAATATATAAATCTTTTTAAAGTTGTTTTCTTGCTTTCTTTTATAGAGTTTAACATATTGTCGGCAAGCTTCTCTCCCATTCTTTCAAATTTATACAAATCTGTTTTTTTAATTTTATAAATATCGGCAGGATTTTTAACAAGTCCGCTTTTTGTAAAAGTCGCTATCCATTCTTTGCCTATTCCGTCTATATTCATAGCCGCTTTTGAAACGAAATATTCTATATATTTTGTAATTTTGCTCGGGCATTCTTCATTGATGCATCTAACTATTACATCGCCTTCGGTTATCGCCGTATCTCCTCCGCAAACGGGACATTTATTTGGAAAAACAAACTCTTTACTTTCTTTTGGGCGTTTATCAAAATTTACTCTCACAATTTTAGGTATAACATCTCCCGACCTTATAACTACAACCGTATCGCCAATTCTTATATCTTTCGATTTTATTTCATTAGGATTATGAAGAGTAACATTTGAAACGATAACGCCTCCAACTTGAACGGGTTTTAATTTTGCCACAGGCGTTAATGCTCCCGTTCTTCCGACTTGAACCTCTATATTGTTTAATAAAGTTTCTTTCTCTTCGGGCTTAAACTTAAAAGCTACGGCAAATCTTGGAGCGCGAGATAAAAATCCTAATTTTTCTTGCGATTTGATATCATCAACTTTAATCACGAGTCCGTCAATTTCGTAATCCATTTTATTTCTATTTATTTGAATTTCCTCATATATTTTCAAAACTTCTTTAGCGTCAATATTTGGATGAACTCCTTCAACGGTAAAACCTAAACTTAATAAAAATTCCATTGCCTTATATTCGTTTGTTAAATTAAAGTCTTTATAATTTGCAATTTGATAGGCAAAAAATTTTAATCTTCTCTTCTTGCTTTCCGAACTATCTAATTGTCTTAATCCTCCCGATGCCGCATTTCTTGGATTTGCAAAAGGCACTTCTTCAAGCTCTTCTCTTTCTCTGTTTAAAGCCTCAAAATCTTTTTTCGTTATTAAAGCCTCTCCTCTAATTATAAGTTTATTTTTTTCTTTAATATTTTTTGGAACATTATTCATTACTTTAACATTATTCGTAACATTTTCTCCGACTTGTCCGTCTCCTCTCGTGCTTGCAACAATCAATTTCCCATTTTGATAAATAAGTTCTAAAGCCAACCCGTCAAATTTATTTTCTACCGTATATTTTATATCTTTTGAATTAATCTCTTTTTTCATTCTATTATCGAAATCAAAAAATTCTTCCTCGTTCATAACATTTGAAAGAGAATACATTGCAATCGGATGCTCAAACTTTTCAAACTTTTCTAAAATCATTCCGCCGACTTTATTCGTAGGACTGTTTTCTTCTTTAAGATTTGGAAAATCTCTCTCCAAATTTTCAAGCTCTCTAAAAAGTTTATCGTATTCATAATCTTCAATTTCGGGATTATCGTCCGTGTAATAAAGTTTATTATGATAGTTAATCTCTTCGGTTAATTTTTTTATTCTGTTTTTTGCTTCTTCTATATTCATAATTAATTCGTCCTTAATTTTTTATACTTTTATTATATTAGATTAATTATTAGAATACAATATATAATCAATATCTTTATTTGTCATTGAAAGGCTATTTATATTACAAAGCAATCAAAATAAAATATATTTTTAGCTTTCTTTTATACTCTATTAATTTGTAATTAATGTAAAAATGTATATACTATATAGTTAAAAAGATTAATAGGGATTTATAATTTGGAGAAAATATTTAACAATATACCCGCACAGGTAAAAGAAATAGCGAGAATATTGAATGCGAAAGGGTTTCAATGTTTTTTAGTTGGCGGTTCGGTTAGAGATTCTATTATGGGATTTATTCCAAAAGAATACGATATAGCCACGAATGCGAAACCTGAAGATGTTCAAAAAATATTTAAATATACCGTGCCTACGGGAATAAAGCATGGAACGATTTTAGTAATACTTGACGATATGCATGTAGAAATAACGACTTTCAGAAGCGATGGAAATTATAGCGATGGACGGCATCCCGATAAAGTAGAATATACGACAAGCATTGAGGACGATTTGCCAAGAAGAGATTTAACTATTAACGCAATGGCTTATAATGTTTTGGAAGGAAATCTTATCGATATGTTTGACGGAGTTAAAGATATTGAAAATAAAATTATTCGTTCGGTTGGAAATCCTTACGAAAGATTTTCAGAAGACGGATTAAGAATAATGCGAGCTATAAGATTTGCCACAAGATTAAATTTTGATATAGAGAAAGAAACTTTTGATGCAATATGTCATTCTACGGAAATGTTAACTTCTATAGCTTATGAAAGAATAAGAGAAGAGTTTAACGGAATTTTAGTTTCCGATAATCCTTTTAGAGGATTGGAATTATTAAGAAAAACGGGAATACTCAACTTAATAATGCCCGAACTTATGCAAGGTTTTGGAGTTGCTCAAAATAGATTTCATAAATACGATGTTTATTATCATATACTTCATACTATACAAGCGGTTGAACCTTTAGAAACTGAAGAGTTAACTTTATTAGTTAGATTATCGGCTTTATTTCATGATATAGCAAAACCTATGGTTCAAAAAAAAGTTTCAAAACAAGAAGAGCCTGTTTATTATAATCATGAAGTCGTAGGTTCAAGTATCGCTAAAAAAGTTATGAAGAGATTAAAATATTCAAATGCGGAAATAGATTTTGTCACTCTTTTAGTTAGGCATCATATGTTTTATTATCAGGATGAATGGACTGACGGAGCGGTTAGAAGATTTATGAAAGCGGTTGGAGTAGAAAATATAAAACCTTTATTAAAATTAAGAGAAGCGGACAGAATTGGAAGCGGAAACAGAAAAGAGAAAGAAAGCAGAGCGATACCTAAATTATTGGCAAGAATAGATAAGATAATCGAAGAAGAAAACGCTATAACGGTTAAAGATTTGAAAATCAACGGAAACGATTTAATGAAAGAGTTTAATTTAAAACCAAGTCCGATTGTAGGAAAGATATTAAATTATTTGCTTGAATTAATATTAGACGAACCAAATTTAAATAGTAAAGAATGTCTCATTGAAAAGACGAGACTTTTTTTAGAAGAAAATAATATAAAAAACGAGGAATGAAAAAATGTATCTTATAGCCGATATAGGAAATACGAGAATGAAATTAGCCGTATTCGACAAAAGCCATAATCCTTTATATTTTAATGTGAATAGTTATAATATAAGGCATATACTATCGACATTAAAAGAAGTAAAAGACAATTACAAGATAGACAAAGTATTTTATAGCAGCGTTTGTTTTGATAGAAACGATATATTTGTCTCTTCAATAAAAGATGTTTTGAAAAAAGATGTTTATAGAGTAACTTATAAAGATGTAAAATTGAAAGGCAATTTATACGAGCCTAAAGACGCGGTTGGAATAGATAGACTTCTTGCAACATACGCTTCAATATGTTTTGAAGGTTATAATAAAAACGAAAAATACGCTTCGATAGTTGTCGATATGGGAACGGCAACGACTATAAGCGTTATGACTTCGGATTTTATATTTTTAGGCGGAATGATAATGAGCGGAACAAAAACAAGTTATAAAGCTTTATCGAGCAGAACTTCTTTGCCTTACCATGAAATTGGTCCTATAGAATCGATTCCTAATCCTTTAAATAATAATACTAAAGACGGAATTATGTCGGGAGCAATATATAATACGATTGGAAGCGTAAATTATGGAGTTAATGAAATTAAAAAAAATATAAAAGAAAAGTATAATCTAAAAAGCAAAATATTTTTAACGGGCGGAATATCGAATTTAAAATTACTTAAATGTAAAATATATCCTTATTTGGTAATGCAAGGAACTTATTTTAATATGGTTGATAAAAAATACGGTAGATAAAAGAATTATAATAAAAAGAAAAATTTATAATTATTGTCTAAAGTAATCTTTAATATTATCAAATTTGACAAAAAATAAAAAATGGTTATACTTTAAAATATAAAAAATATGATTTAATAAATTAAGGAGTATATTAAATGACTACGGGTAAATTTACAATACAAAATGAAACGGGACTTCATGCGAGACCTGGAAACGAATTCGTTACATTTATAAAATCGCTATCGGGATGCAAAGTTGAAGCTGAAAACGAAGCAGGAAAAAGAGTAAATGCGGCTTCTCTTTTAAAAGTTCTTTCTTTAGGCGTTAAAAAAGGCTCTGTTCTTACGATTTATTGCGATGGCGATAATGAAAAAGAGGCGTTAAAGAAAATAGAAGAATTTTTATCTAACTTAAAAGATTAATTATTGGAATATATTTTATGGAAAAAAGAATTACTGGAATAGCCGTATCGCCTGGAATAGCAATAGGCAAAGTTTATTTATTTGAAAAAAAAGAAGTCGAAATAAATAAATGTCCTTGCAAAAATCCCGAAGAAGAAAAGGCAAAACTTATAGAAGGCAGAAATAAAACAAAAGAGCAATTGCAAAAAATAAGAGAAACTACCGCAAAAAAAGTTTCAGAGGAAAAAGCCGCGATATTTGACGCTCATATTACTTTGCTTGAAGACGAAGATTTGCTTCAAGAAGTAAACGATATAATAAACGATGAAAAAGTTTCCGCCGATTACGCTTTATCGAGAGGAATTGAAGTTTACAGACAAATATTAAGCGATGTTCAAGACGAATATTTGAGAGAGAGGGCGGGCGATTTAGCCGATATAGCGGATAGATGGATTAGAAATTTGCTTGGCGAGAAAATATTAGAATTATCCGAAGTTCCCGAAAATTCAATAATCGTAGCGAAAGATTTAACTCCTTCCGACACGGCTAATTTGAATTTGGAAAATACTCTCGGTTTTATAACTGAAATCGGAGGAAGAACTTCTCATACTTCTATTATGGCAAGGTCGCTTGAAATTCCCGCGGTCGTTGGAATCGGCAGCATAATGAAAGATATTAATCCCGCCGACAACGATTTAACTATAATATTAAACGGAAATACGGGCGGAGTAATTATAGAGCCTACCGAAAAATCTATAGAAGAATGCAAAAAATTAAAAGAAGAATTTGATAAAAGCAGAGCGCTATTAAAAGAATACGCGCATAGAGACGCCATATCAAAAGACGGAACTAAAATAAGAGTTTACGCTAATATCGGCTCTCCTGCAGATTTGGGCGGAGCTTTAAAAAACGGCGCTGACGGAATAGGGCTTTATAGAACAGAATTTTTATTTATGGAAAATACCGATTTTCCTACCGAAGAAGAACAGTTTAAAGCTTATAAAGAAGTAGTTGAAGCTATGAGCGGACACACGGTTACAATTAGGACTATGGATATAGGCGGCGATAAACATTTGCCTTATTTGGATATGCCGACAGAAGAAAATCCAGCTTTAGGTTGGCGCGCTTTAAGAATATGTTTAGACAAACCAGCTATTATAAGAACTCAATTTAGAGCGTTATTAAGAGCTTCCGCTTTTGGAAAAGTAAAAATAATGCTTCCTATGATAGTTTCTATAGAAGAATTGCGAAAGGCTAAAGCTATATTTAACGATTGCAAATTGGAACTTATAAAAGAAAATATAACTTTCAACGAATCTTTGGAACTTGGAATAATGATAGAAACTCCTTCCGTTATATTTAGAGCGGAAAGTTTTGCAAGAGAATCCGATTTCTTTTCAATAGGAACTAACGATTTGACTCAATATACTTTGGCTTCGGATAGAGGAAACGAAAAAATCGCCTCAATTTGCGACCCTTATAATCCTTCCGTTTTAATAGCTATAAAAATGGCTATAGATGGCGCTCATTCAAGCGGAATAATTATTTCAATGTGCGGAGAGCTTGCGGGAGATTTGCTTGCTGTTCCTTTGCTTTTTGGACTCGGATTAGATGTATTTTCTATGTCGGCGATATCGATTCCCGAAGTTAAAAAAATGATTATATCTTTGGATAAAGCGGAATGCGCTATGCTTGCAAAAAGAGTTCTTACTCTTTCAACTTCCGAAGAGGTTAAAGCGGAGTTATTGCGATTTATGGAAATTCATGAAAGAGGCGATACTATAAGTTATTGATTTAAATTTATATAATTTAAAATTTTAGAGAGGCTATTAAATTTTTTAACAACCTCTCTATTTTATTATGATAAATGATAAATAATTGGCTAATTTATTTTATTCGCTTTCGTTATACCAATTTTCTCTTGGCTCTTCTTTATCTTGCGGCGGTTCTTTTCCGTTTTCAAGATAATTTATAGCCGCTTTTAATTGTTTATCGTATCGCATATCTACTATTTCATTGTAATTACCTAAATTGCGTTCGTTATATATTAATCGCTCAAGCAAATAATCGCTCGGGATAATATTTTTATTTTTCAATTCTTCTTTAAATCTAGGCAAAGCCGCAGCGTCCGAATTTTCATTAGGATATCTCTTAACATAAGAAGATATTTGTCCGCTCTTTCTCAATTCGGTTAATGCCGTGATATCTAAAGCGCTTAATTTTTCTTCGACAACCACATAATCGGGCGTTATTCCTTTTCCATGCAATCTTCTGCCGTTAGGAGTATAATAATGAGCTACGGTAAATTTGAAAGAAGTATTATCTCTCGAATCTAAAGGAAGCACATATTGAACGCTAAATTTTCCAAAAGTCGTCTCGCCCAAAAGTTTTGCTCTTTTATTATCCTGCAATGCGCCAGCAAGAATTTCTGAAGCCGAAGCGCTATATTGATTAACCAAAACAAGCATATCGCCTTTAGTCCATTCGTCTCCTTTTCTTGAAGCAAAATAATCTTGATTCTCGTTTTTCGTTCTTCCTCTCGTATAAACTATTTTACCGTCAGATAAAAACTCTTCTACTATATTTATTGCCGTGTCTAATCTTCCGCCTGGATTATTTCTTAAATCTAAAATCAATTTTTGCATTCCGCTTTTCTTTAAATCTTTAAGCGCTATGTCAAGTTCTTTTGAAGTGTCATCTCCGAAATTCGTAATTCTTATATATCCGATAATCTTATCAAGCATTCTATATTTTACGCTTTTTATTTCTATTAAAGCTCTCGTTAAAGGAAATTCTATAGAATCGGGAACTCCATCTCGAACTATAGTTAGAGTTACTTTAGTGCCTTCCTTTCCTCTCATTATATTTGCCGCAGTATCTACAGCCATATCTTTAGCGCTTTTTCCGTCAATAGCGGTAATTATATCGCCTGGAAGTATTCCCGCTTTTTCTCCCGGTCCATCTTCTATGGGAGCTACAACCAAAAGTCCTTTATCGGGTTGTTTTGAAATTGAAAGCCCGACTCCTCCGTATTTGCCAGACATTTCCGTATTTAAAGCTTCGTTTAATTTTTCGTCAAGCAAAAAAGTAAAAGGGTCATCAGTCGCTTCGAGCATTCCTTTTATAGCTCCATACATTAATTTTTTTGTAGTCACATTATTCGTATCTACAAAATTTTGCTGAAGTGTTGCAAAAACTTTTTGAAACAATCTGCTATAATAATAAAAATCATTATCCGACTGGGCTTTGCCTTGTTGAGCTATTGCCATTGAAGGACTTTTAAAATTGAAAAATGAAATTGCCAATACAAAAATTAGTAAAAATATCCATAAAGCTCTTTCTTTATTTTTTATCATAATCTACTTTCCTTTTTAATGAATTTAATAAGTTTTATATATAAAATAAATTATATCATATAATGTAAAAAAATAATATATAAAAATTATAATCAATAAGAATTTTTAACTAATTTTACAGTTTTTTATTGACAATAATATTATATGAAATATACTCTTTAAAAGTATTTTTTATATAATTTTTTAAGGAGATATAAATTATGAAATATATTCCAAAACTATATTTTATTATTATTTGCGTATTAATATTATCATGTTCAAATAATGAAGAAAATACCGCTTTTACTATAGTTCATATGAACGATACTCATTCTAAAAATAAAGAATTTGTAATAATATCTAAAGAAGACGGAAAAACCAATAGATACGGCGGAGCGTCGAGAAGAAAAACTTTTATTGATAAAATAAAAAAACAAAATACAAATGTTATAGTTATGCACGCGGGCGATACAATTACGGGAAGCGTATTTTCAATAGTGTATCAAGGAATGGACGAAGTTGAAATTATGAACGATTTAGGAGTTCAGGTATCAACTTTAGGAAACCATGAATTTGATTACGGAATAGAACAACTTAACAACATAATTAAAAAAAGAAATTTTCCAACCGTATCTTGCAATGTCAAAGTTATATCTACGGGAGAAAATTATATTAAGCCTTATATAATAACAAATATAAATAATCTTAATGTCGCTATAATAGGAGTTTTGCAAAGCGAGATTATGAATATAACTCAAGGACTTGATTATATTATGATAGAAGACGAAATAGAATCTTTAAAAAATTTAATTAAAGATATTCCGCTTCATACCACTAATGATATTACTATTCTTTTAAGTCACTCTGGTTTTGATACGGATAAAAAAATAGCCAAAGAAATTCCAAATACATTTGATATTATCATAGGCGCTCATACGCATACCGTTCTAAAAGAGCCTTTTATTATAGGAAATACTATGATAGTTCAGGCTGGACAATACGGAGAATATATTGGCACTATAGACATTAAATTAAAAGGCGGAAAATATTCGCACTCAAATTACAAACTTACAAGACTTGACGAATCTATAGAAGAAGATTTAAATATGCTTTCAGTTATAAGCAATATGCAAACTGAAGTGGATAAACAATTTGATTCAAAAATAGCCGTTTTGCCTTACGCATTAACCGATGAAAATGTGAGAGAAAAATCAATAGCGCTTGGAAATTTTGTTTCGGATATAGTCGCTTCTTCTCAAAATAATATAGATATAGCTTTAATAAATTCGGGTTCTTTAAGAGGTTTTCTTCCAAAAGGAAAAATTACTCTTGCAAATATATACGAATTTTTTCCATTCGATAATTTAATAATATTAACTACTATGAAAGGCAAAGATTTAAAAAATATATTGGAGCTTTCAGCTTCAAGGAGAGGCGAAGGAGCTTTTTTACAAGTTTCAAAAAATGCTTTGCTAAAATTTGATAGTAATGGAAAAATATTGGAAGCTTATATTAAAGGCAAAGAAATAAACGATAATGAAAAATATATTATAGCCGTTGCAGATTATATATTTAACGGCGGAGAAAAATATATAGACGAAAATGGAAAACCTTTATTTCAATACGGAGAAAATTTTATATATACGGGATTAGATATAAGAGATTTAATTATTAAAACCTTAAAAGAATACGAAAAAGTCCCTGAAAGCGCTATAGATAATTCAGAACGAATAATTTTTAATTAATTTTACAGTTTTTTATTGACAATAATATTATATGAAATATACTTTAATCTATAATAAATTGAATATTTTTTTAAGGAGAATAATTATGATTAAAAAATTTATTTATGTTTTAATTTTTACTATTATATCTGCATTCGCTTTTTCATGCGGACAAACAAAGAAAAGCGATAACTCGGGAAATCTTACAATAATACATATGAACGACACGCATGGAAGAGACGAAGAAGAAATGATAATTACGAAAGGAGATAATCCTCAAACTAATCATAAATACGGAGCGGCAAGAAGAGCTGCTTATATAAAAGAAATTAAAGCGACAAACGATAATGTTTTAATTTTGCATGCGGGCGATACTATTACGGGAAGCGTTTATTCAACAGTTTTTAAGGGCAGAGACGAAGTCGATATAATGAATATGATTGGAGTTGACGCTGCGACTATAGGAAATCATTTTGTAGATTATGGGCTTGAAAATTTTACCGAAATAATGAAAGAAAGAAAATTTCCAACATTGTCGATTAATATAAAAAATAGAAATGATAATAGTTTATATGCTACGCCTTATATTACCACAAATATTAACGGCTTGAATATTGCAATAATAGGTTTAACTACAACCGATGCCGTTTATAATCCCGAATATATTAAAGATTTGATTTTTGAGGAAGAGATAAAAGCGTTAAAAGATTTTATTAAAAAGACGCCTTTGCATAAAACTAACGATATTACGATTCTTTTAAGTCATATCGGACATGAAGCGGATAAAAAAGTCGCCGAAGCTATGCCAAACACTTTTGATATTATAATAGGAGGACATAGCCATACGGAATTGAAAGAAGCCGATATTATTAAAGGAACTCCGATAGTTCAAACGGGTTATTATGGAATGAATTTAGGGCATATTGATTTGTCTGTTTCAAATGGAATTGTAGATAAAGCAAATTTAATTTATAAACTAATTCCTATGGATGAAAATATAAAACAAGATAGCGAAATGTTAAAATTTATTGCCGAAATGAAAGGAACTATAGATAAAGAGTTTAAAGTAAAAATAGGTTCTTTGCCTTTTGAATTGCAACATGCGGGAATAAGGTCTAATTCAATGGCGCTTGGAAATTTTGCATCCGACTTGGTGATAGATTCTTATCCTAATATAGATATAGTTTTAATGAATTCTGGAAGTTTAAGAACGCCTTTAAAAAAAGGCGATATAACATTGGGAAATATTCAAAACGAATTTTTTCCTTTCGACAACGAGGTTATAATAGTTTCGTTATCAGGCGCGGATGTTATTGAAATGTTAAAAATTTCAGGAAAAAAGAGAGGAGCTGGAGCTTTCTTGCAACTATCTAAAGGAATGGAAGTAAAATATAACGGCGAAAACGGAGATTTGATATATGCAAAATTAAATGGCGAAGATATAAATCCCGCTAAAGATTATAATATAGCTTTATCAAGTTTCGTATTTTTAGGCGGAGACGGATATACCGATAGCGAAGGAAACGCCATAGCTAAAAAAGGAAAAAATATAGTTATGACGGGAAACGATATAAGAGACGCTATGATTTCAAAAATAAAAGAACTTAATAATATTCCGCAATCTTATATAGATGAAAATCCGAGAGTTATGTTTGAATAAATAATTAAGTTAAGTATTTATATAAGCCTATAATTTTTCGGTAGGCGAAAGTTAATTTTAAAAATTTATTTTCGCTAATATTAGTAATAAACTATATAACATTTATTATTAAACATAAAAAACGCTTGATATATTTGCAAATGTGAATTATTATTAATCATTAAAAATAAAATTAAATAAAGGAGTTTTTATGGCAAGAGTAAAATATGTAGAATATGAAGAAGCTCAAGGAAAAGTAAAAGAAGCCTTTGACGAACAAATAAAGAAAAGCGGAAGCATAACAAACATGAAAAAAGCGCTTTTGAACGATTACGCTACTTATGACGCTTTTATGGGTTGGTATGTTTCTTTTGGAAGACTCGTTGAAATCGTTGGAAAAAGAGCGGCTATGATATTGGCGCATTCTGTTTCTACAACAAACGGTTGTATGTTATGCTCGTTATTTTTTATAAGAGATTTAAAGGCTATCGGAGACAATCCGAAAAATCTTAAATTAGACGAAAAAGAAAAATTATTATCCGAACTTGGAATGCAAATGGTTAAAGACCCAAACGCCGTTTCTGACGAATTGATTAATAATTTGAAAAAACATTTTTCAGATTCGGAAATTGTAACTATAGTAGGATTTGCAGCTCAAATGATGGCAACGAATAATTTTAACGCCGTTTTGAAAATAGATTTGGACGATTCTTTAGTTCCTATTGCGGACGAATTTGAAAAAGAAACTTGGCGAGCTAAAAATAAATAATTACTTGTCATTGCGAGATTTGTTTTACAAATCGAGGCTAAAGCCCGCATTTGGCGAGCAATCTAAATTAAATAGATTACTTCGGCTATAAATAGCCTCGTAATGACGATTATGGGATTATAATGGTAAGTATCGTAATAACTACAAAAAATGCCGAAGAGTTTATAGCCGATTGTATAAAGTCGGTTGTAAACTCTAATTATATTAAAGAAGGCGGAAAAGTAGAAATAATATTAGTCGATAATCATTCAACGGACAAAACGGTAGAAATTGCAAAATCTTTTGGAGTGAAAACTTTTATAAAAGGTCCCGAGCGTTCGGCTCAAAGAAATTACGGAGTAGAAATGGCTTTTGGTGAGATTGTCGGAATTTTAGATGTTGACATGACATTATCCGAAACCGTTATAAGCGAATGCGTTGAAATATTTGAAAATAACGAAAATATAAAAGCCGTTTATGTTCCCGAGAAAATTTTTGGAGAAGGATTTTTTAATAAAGTTAGAAATTTTGAACGCTCATTTTATAATGCGACAGTAATTGACGGAGCGAGATTTTTTAGAAGAGAGAGTTTTTTACAAATAGGCGGATTTGATATTTCGCTTAACGGAACGGAAGATTGGGATATAGACAGAAGAATAAAAAATATTGGCGAAGTTTCAATAATAAAATCGAATTTATTTCATCATGAAAATCATAATCTCAAAAAATATATTATAAAGAAAAGTTATTACGCTTCCAATTTTGATAATTATTTTAAGAAATGGGGATTTGACGAAATTACTAAAAAACAATTTGGATTTTATTATCGTTATTTTGGCGTGTTTATCGAAAAAGGAAAATGGAAAAAATTATTCGCTCATCCTTTGCTTTCATTTTCAATGTATTTTTTATTATTTTTAAGAGGCTGCGTTTTTATACTTTCTAAATTTAATATATCGAAAAAAGAAAGCGTTTATAATTTAAAGAAAAAGTAATAAATATTATATCATTATGAGAAATCGAGAATGCCAAATTAAAAACTTTACTCGTCATTGCGAAGCTACTGCTGAAGCAATCCAAATTAAATAAAGTTAATTTAAAAAATTTGGTTTCATTAAATAAGCGAATTTTATAATAGCGGATTGCTTCGCTTCCTTTCAGTCGCTCGCAATGACTGTGCAAAATAGATTTTTTCGCTCATTCGCCAACGACAGTAAATAGTATCCGAGCAATACAAATTAAAGAAAAATTATTTTATTTCTTTATAAACCGTATAAATTCCATTGCTTGAAATTATTTCTAAATTCATATTTGTAATATTTTTAGAATTATACAAATAATAAATTATATTAATATTATTTTTAGTTTCGTCAAAATCTCCATGATAAATAAAATTTGTAGTAGAATCTTTATTTATCTCAACGGAAGCCTCGTTCCATTTATCGTTATAAGAAAAACCCATTTGACTAAAATATGCAGAACCGTTTCTTATAATAAATTTTTCTCCGTTTGAATCATTTGCGATATTTCTAACAGTGTCTATATAATCGCTCCATTTATAAGGCTCTTGATAATTTTTATAGAATATCATTATATTAAAAGTCATTGCAATCGCGCTTAACATATAAAAAATAGAAATATAATTTAAATATTTAAACTTAAAATTAATTTTCAAATTATAAAGAAAATAAATCATTGGAATAAAAGATAAAGCGAAAGCTCCGTAATGATATCTAAATTGTCCTGCAATTCCTCTGCCTAAAATAGTTATTAAAATCGTTATTGGAAAATAAAGCAAGAATAATAAAAATAATTCTCTTATCAAAATTAAACTTTTATCTTTATTGTTACAATCAATTTTAAATTCTTTATTTTTAAAAAATTTTATAATAGAATATATAAAAGCCATAAAAATTAAAATTATCGATAAAACTAAAATAATTAAACAAAATATAAAATAAGGATTATCATTTAAATAAAAATCCATTATCTTTTTAAAATTATTCGCCGCATACATTGTTGAAAATTCATTTGTCGGAAACATAATCAAAGAATGAACTTGAGGAAAAGGGAAAACTTTTCTTAAATCGCTTGTTGATGAAAAATTAAGCATTTTATTCGTATTCAAAAAACCGTTTTTTATTTCGGCGATTAAATAAGGCAAATAAGTTAAAAGCGATAAAAATATTCCGATTAAAATATATTTAATATTTTTTAAAGTGATTTTATATCTTAAAATCAAATAAACAATAACTGTCGGAACTATTCCATAATAAACTGCAAAATGCGCTTGTCCCATTAAAGCCAAACATGGAAAAAACATCATAGCGGGAATATTTAAAGAATGATTTTCTTCATAATATATGTATTCGCCAAATAAAGTTAAAAATAAAAATGATAAAGACAAGGTTATATTCGGATTATAAAAAATATTATTCGTATAAACAAAATAAATATTAAATAAAATCAAAACCGACAAAACGCTAAAAATTGAAAATCCAAATCTTTTGTAAATCCAAAATAAAAATATTAAAGCGGGAATAAACATAGTTATAAAATTAAAAACTCTTGCAATTTCGATATTTTCGCTAGCCAATTTATAACATAATAAATAATGAATATAGAAAAATCCGCCAGGAACTCTCGGAGCGACTTCTTTTAACATTGGTCCCATTTCAAATCTTGCGCCCGTTGTCGGAATTATATTATTTTTATAATATTGTTTCATGTCGTAAAAATGCGTCATAAAATCTACAAAATCAGTCCCAGCTTTATTAAAAGCGTATATTCTATTAAATATAGTTAAGCAAATCGATAAAATTAAAAGAATAGCGGAAATACAAATTAAAGTTTTTTGAGAATTCATTTTTAAACCTTATAAATAAAAAAACGGCATCATATTAAAAATACAATGCCGTAGGATTGGACTTTAATTTTTATTATGTTCTTCTTTATCCAAGTTATCCATAAATTTATCGAATTCGTATAAATTTCTGCCTTTCAAATCTCCAAGAATTTTAATTTTATCCATAATGTCGTTGAATAAATTTTCTTCTTCGAGTTGCTCGTTTACAAACCAATCTAAAAATTTTAAAGTTATATAATCTTTATCGTCCATAGCTTTCTCTACGAGTTTTTTGATTAAAGAAGTTATATATTGTTCATGCTTAACGATTTTTTCAAAAACTTCTTCGGCGGATGAAAAACTATGTTCTGGTTCTTTCATAGCTCCCATAACAGGCTGTCCGTCTACTTTTTTAATGAATTCATTAAGTTTTTCCAAATGCGTATGCTCTTCCGCTGAATGATTATTCAAAAAAGAGGCGCATCCCTTTAATCCTTGTTTTGAACACCAACCCGCCATATTGAAATAAAGATTTGCAGAGTAATGCTCTTCGTTTAAATGATTGTTTAGAAGTTTAATTGTTTCTTCTGAAATTATAGGCATAAAATCTCCTTAATATTTAATTTTTATTATTTATTTGTTATATTATATTAATAATTTTAAATATATCAAGTAATGAAATTATAGAGAGTATAATTTATAAACTTGAAAAAATCAAGCAATTTATACGAAACAAAATTAAGATGCAAATTAAATTTATCTTTACAAAAGAAATATTTATATAAGTTATTATATATAAAAAATTAAAGTTTATAAAATGTTTAGATTGATATTTTTTATATAATACTATATTATTAAAGTTAAATAAATTATAAAAGAAAAATATATGAAAAAATTCATTGTAATGTTTTTATTTGTATCGGCGCTTGCCTATTCTTTCCCTTACAAAATGTATACGGGAATGACGGGAGCTTTAAGACTTGGCGGAACTCTTTATTTGGATAATTCAAAAATAAAAAAAGGAAGCAAAGAATATACTTTATCAAGTCCGATAATGCTTAATTTTGGAGTGTTAAGAAATTTCGATATATTTGCAAGAGTTCTTCCTATAACATATTTGCCTAAAGTCGGAGTCGGAATAGAAGGACAACCTCAATTTTCAATTATGCCGAGATATCAATTCTTCAACGGTTTTATCGGAGCGGTTGAATTTTTATTTCCAGGCTCTTCAAAACAAAAATTTGGAATTAATCCGCAATTGCATTATTTAATAGGTTTGGGCGATTTCTTTACAATGTTTGCCAATTTAGAATTGCCAATGTATTTTAAGGATACGAGAGGAGTCGTTGAATCGATAAGATTAAAATTTGCAGTCGGAGTATATCCAGGTTCTTTATTCGGTTTTTCTTTAGCGGGAATATATTTGGAATATCATTTTGCTTACGATTTTTATAATAAGGCTGTTTTATATTTAAATCATTTAGGACCTGGAATTTATTTGGTTTTAAATAACGAAGCAAGTTTATCTTTGAATTTTAGTATTTATTGCGAACAATTTGCAAGCGGTTTCTATTGCGGAATTGGAGCTTATATTTCATATACTTTTGATTTTAATAGGTTTATAAAAAATTAAATAATGAAAAATATAAATATAACCGAAGAATACTTTTTACAACATAATAAAATAAAATTTTCAGATACGATGCATAAAGATAAAAATAAAAAAATTATTCTAAAAAATAAAAAATTAAATACAAATAAAAAAATCGATACAATAAATAAAATTGATAATACAAATAATAATGAAATTAAAAACGAAGAATTAAAAGAAATATATTTAGAAGTAAAGCGCTGTATGAAATGCGAACAATTATGCAAAACGAGATTAAATGTAGTATTTGGACGAGGCGATGAAAATCCCGATATAGTTTTTGTTGGCGAAGCTCCAGGCGCTGACGAGGATAGATTGGGCTTTCCATTCGTTGGAAGAGCGGGAAAACTTTTAGACAAATGGATTGAAGAGTTTAAAATAAATAAATATAATTTTTATATAATGAACGCCTTAAAATGTCGCCCGCCAGAAAATAGGGACCCTTTGCCTGAAGAAAAAATTAATTGCAGAAACTTTTTTACGCGTCAGCTTGAAATACTTAATCCTAAAATAATATGCGCGCTTGGACGACATGGTTTTGGAAATTTAATCGAGTTTGATTTGAAAATGCCTTTTGGAAAAGCAAGAAGTAAAATTCATTATTATAAAAATAAAGATAAAGAAGTTCCCGTAATTGCAACTTATCATCCCGCTTATATTTTAAGAAATCAAAAAGAAGAAGTTAAAGTAATAGAAGATTTTAAATTTATGTTAAAAGAATTAAATAATATTATCGGAGAATAATTGAGAATATATTTTTTAATTATAATTTATATTGTTTTAATTTTTCAAAATTATCTTTATCCAAATTCATTATTAGAAGAAAATGATTATAATGAAATTATAGAAACTATAGAAGAACAAAAAGAAATTGAGGAAATTCAAAATTCAAATATTCCCGAAAAACCAAATATATTTGATAAAATAAACGATAAAGACGACATAAAAGATATGATATTAAATATTTCTTTATATTTAGAAAATGGCGGCGATATAAATGTAGCGGATAGCGAAGGAAATACTTTATTAATGAAATCGGTTTATTTAGGATATTACGATTTGGCAGATTATATTTTATTAAATAACGCCGATATTTCATTGACTAATAATAACGGAGAGAACGCTTTAATTTTGTCCGCCGATTATCCTTATATAATAAATTTGATTTTGAATAATAATATTGATAATTTGGATAGCGCAGATAATAAAGGAAAAACCGCATTATTTCATGCATGCGAGTTTGGAAATTTAAATTCTGTTAAACTATTAATAAAAAGCGGAAGCGATATAAACAAAAGAGATATTTTTGGAAAAACTATTTTAATGTATGCCGTTGAAAGCGAGAATTTGGAAGTTATAAAATATTTAATTGAAGATATTGAAGTCGATATAAACGAAAAGGACGATTGGGGACAGAATGCAATATTTTTTGCAACAAAAATAAATATAGCGAGATATTTAATTTATAAAGATATTGATTATTCAGAGCCTAATTCAATAGGATTAAAAGCCTATGAAGTTTTAAGATATAACGGTTATAATAATTTGTCGACATATTTAAAAAAATTAGAAAAGAAGTAGTTTTAAAATATTTTTAAGAATTCCTGTGAAGCGAGATTGATTTTTAATAATTTTAATCGATTAAACTATTGACAAATTTTTTAAATATTGTATAATTTGAAAATATTTATTTGATTGAATTTAAAAATTGATTAAATAAAACTAAAAAAGAAATTTTAAAAGCGAGGATTTAAATGATTAAAAACGCAGTTAACATGTCATGTCATGTCATGTCATGTCATGTCATGTCATGTCATGTCATGTCGCCAATCATTTAAACTTTTCGCTCTTTTCTATTGCAAAAATCTTTTCATTAAATCAATTTATATATTGTCCGCTCTTTGCGGGTATCTTAAAAAGTTTGATAGCTTATCAGAGAGGAATCTCTGTTTAGTTATAAAAAAATTAAATTCAAAAGGAGATTTTTAAAATGAATATTTTAAAAACAAAAAAATTATTTACCTACATGGTTGTAGGAGCTTTAGTTATGGCTTTATCTATAAGCTGTAAATCGAACGAAGAGCCTGAAGTCAATAGGTTGCACAGCAATCATCCGCCAGCAGGAACATACAAAGGCTCAACTGCGACTGCAACAGTAACTACTTCGGGAGGCACTTGTAATATCAAAGGAACTGCTCTTAGTGATAGTAATCAGTCGTTACGATATGATATTACCATAACAAAGTGGTATGCTGACGCTGGTTCTACCGATAGCGGTAATGTTTTATTAGGAGACTATCCATCAGGAGAAGCGACTGTTGCCGCGCCTACGGGCTATACCTCATTTACAGTTCAATATTATAATGGAAACACAATAAGAGTGAATTTCCAAGTAAATGGCACATGGTATTCGGCATATGATATGGTGAGGCAGTAGTAAATATGTCGATTAAATATCATTATGGTGTAATTCAAAATATTAATGTAATCAGAATACATACTTTATTAACAACAGGATTAATTCTAATTATTAGAGTTATACATCAGTTTCACCTTTCTTTTTTAATTGAAAGTTTTCATTTCAATTTTGGTAAAGGGGAGGTGATGCATAATGAAGAGACGATATGACGCTTATAGGAGACATAAAAGAAATATTGATTATGGTAAAAAAGGAGGAATAAATATAATATTAAATATAACATTTACTACTATACCTATTATGCCTATTATTAGATTGATAATAGAAATAATTAATTCTTATTATCGCTAATAATAAACGCTTTTAATTTACTTAATAATAACGATTTCGTATTTGGAGCGAGTTATGACGGCGGATATTATCTTGTTGGCATGAAAGAAGCTAACGATATAATATTTAAAAGCGAAAGCGGAAATTTAAAAGATATAATTAATATTGTAGAATCGAATAATTTAAAATATGGATTAACGAATAAAAAGCATGATATAGACGAATACGAAGATTTAATAGATTTATCAAAAAGAATAAATATAAATGATAATAAATTAAAAAATACAAAAATATTTTTAAAAGAGATTGAAGTTATATAATTATGGCAGTATCGATAATAATACCTACTTTAAACGAAGAAGAAAATATAGAAAATTTATTAAATAATTTAAAAAGTTTAAAAGGAGATTTTGAAGTAATATTTTCAGATGGAGGAAGTTTAGATAAAACCGTAGAAATAATTAAAAATTTTGGAGATTATAAAATTATAAAATCAGAAAGAGGCAGGGCAAAACAGTTGAATAACGGAGCTAAAGAAAGCAATAAAGATATATTATTATTTTTACATGCCGACAGTATTGTAGAAGAGGATGTTTTAATAGAAGTAGAAAATTTTATAAAAAATGGGAATAAAGCTGGTTGTCTTAAAATAAAATTTGATAATAAAAAAATTATTATGAGATTATTTGCAATTCTTTCAAATTTGAGAGTAAAATATAGAAATATAGCTTTTGGCGACCAAGCTATATTTATTGAGAAAAAACTTTTTGAAGATATAGGAATGTTTGACGATATTCCAATTATGGAAGATTATAAATTGTCAATAAAATTAAAAAATGTATTTCCTATAAAATATATAGATTCTTATATTATTTCTTCTTCGCGTAGATTTAAAAAAAACGGAATTTTAAAAACGGCTTTACTTATGCAGAAACTTCAATATATGTTTAGAAGAGGAGTTTCTATAGATAAGATTGCAAATATATATAATAGTATGAAATAAAAAATATTTTAAGGATAATTTTATGCAAATGCCAAATAATGTTAATGATTGTATTCATTGTAATAAATGCGTTAAAAAATGCGACTTTTTGACAAAATATAATATGGACTTACATGAATTTTCAAAGAGAGACGATTTAGCTTATAATTGTTTTTTATGCAATGATTGTAAAATAGTATGCCCTAAAGATATAGACGGCTCTAAAATATCTTTGGCTTTAAGAAATAGTTGGAAAGATAAAAATTATATAGAAAAAAAATATAAGGCTCTTTTATTTGAAAAGAAGAATTATATTTTTAAAAATTATAAACATTCAAATACAAAATCTATACTTTTTCCAGGTTGTAATTTTTCTTCGTTTTATCCAAACGCCGTAAGAAAAATTGCCGATATATTTAGAAAAGAATATAATATAGGAATAGCTTTCGACTGTTGCGGTAAGCCTATAGCGGAATTAGAAATTAAAGATTATGAAGAGAATATAATAAAAGAAATAGAAAAAAATATGGAATTGTCTAAAGTAGAGGAGATAATAACTTTATGCCCAAATTGTTATTATTTTCTAAAGCCAAGAATTAGTATAAAAATTGTTACGATATACGAAAAGATATTTGAATTAGGAATAAAAATTTCAAATATAGATTTTCCTGAAGAGATAAATTTATTTTTGCCATGCCCCGATAAAGAATCAAAATTTATTAAAGAATCGATATTAAAATTAATTCCTCAATATAAAGATAATATTAAAGAAATAAACGATATTAATTGCTGCGGACTCGGAGGATGCGCTATAGTAAACGAAAGAGATATTGCAAAAGGATTTATAGAAAAATTAAAATCTAAAAATTTAAATAACTTATATGTTTACTGCGCGACTTGCGCGGGAAATTTTAATAGAAATAAAATAAATAATGTCAGACATTTATTATTGGATTTTCTTAATATTAAAGAAAACATAAGCGATAAAACTTCGCTATTAAATAGAGCAAAATTTAAATTTTATTAAATAAAATTGCTATTTATTGCATATAAGAAATAAATAATATATAATTTAAATCAAGCAAATAAACCATATTAATTGCTAATATTAAATTTTGGAGTTGATTTTATGAAAGAATTAACTAAAGTTTTAACAATCGAAGACGGACACAAAATGTTTACTTATACTTTTATTCCCGAAAACAAACCTAAAGCGATAGTTCAAATAGTTCATGGACTTGACGAACATGCGGGAAGATATAAAGAATTGGCTCGAAAATTAACCGATAACGATTTTTTGGTATGCGCGGACGACCATAGAGGATTTGGAAGAAGCGCTATAACTAAAGAACAAATGGGCGATATGGGAGAAAACGGACATGAACTTATTATTGAAGATTTAAAATATCTTATGGATAAAACTAAAGCCGAATACGGAGATTTGCCTTATTTTATGTTTGGACATAGTATGGGTTCTTTTTTGACAAGAGGCTTTTTAATAAAATATCATTCATATTTAAATGGCGCTATAGTAATGGGAACGAAAGGAAAATTTAAAGGATTTGAAAAAAGCGGAAAAATTATAGCGAATATTCAAAAAGCAATTTTCGGCGGAAGCAAGAGAGCAAGATTTTTATCAAAATTAGCTAACGGCGGATATGGAAGAAAATATTTTCCCGAAGATAACTCCTCTTTCGCTTGGATGACTTCGGATAAAGAAGAAATAAAAAAAGTTAAAGAAGACGAATATTTTTCAAAAATTCCTCCGAGCGTGGAAACTTATATTCAAATATTTAATCTACTTGAAAAAATTTCAAACTCAAACAATTATTCTAATATGAATAAAGATTTTCCTATTTTACTAATGTCAGGAGACAAAGACCCTGTTGGTAATATGGGCGAAGGCGTAAAATGGGTTTATGAAATGTATAAATCTTTAGGACTTACCGATATTAATATTAGTTTGTATAAAGACGGAAGACATGAAATATTAAACGATTTTTGCAGGCAAGATGTAATGAACGAAATAGTCGAATGGCTTAATAAACATATTAAAAATTAAATTGAATTTTAAAAATAAAATTATAAAAATTATCTATTCGTTAATATTGCGTTTTCAAAATCGCTATAATTGACATTATTTAAATTATAAATTTTAATAAAACCGTTTGTAGCCATTATGCTTGACGCTATTGTAGACCTGTTTCCGCTTCTGCAATATATTAAATACTCTTTATTTTTATCGAGTAATTCTATTTTTGATTTGAAATCAGAACTCAAAACATCGATATTAATTGAATTTGGAATATATCCCGATGAATATTCTTCTGCCGTTCGCACATCTAAAAGAATTAAATTTGTTGAAGTATTAATAGTTTTTACTGCTTTTTTTAGATTAATATTTTTATAACCTTTATTTGAACATGAAATAATAAAGATTATAAATAACGATAAAATAAAAGATTTTCTTACATTAGGCATAATTAAATATCCTTAATAATTTAATTATATTATTTGGAAATATAAATATCATTCAATGCGCTAAAGCATGTAAATATTTATAATTACCGTAGCGCATCAAAAATAATATATTTTTAATTAGCGTTCTTTTTCTTTCTGTTGCTGTTAGGATTTCTTTTATATGTTAAAGTAGGTTCTAAACCAATTTCAACATATTCGTTTATAACATTGACAACCGTATGATATGTAACATCATATTTTTTAGCGATATCGGTATGACTTAATCCCGTATTCTTCTTATTGTCAAGTTCTAAAAGTATTTTTGCTCTTAAAATTAATCTTTGAGATTTTACTTCTTTGTTTAAGAACTCATGAATTTTGTTTTTTTCTTCTTCGCTTAAAGATATCACATGTTTAGTAGGTATACTCATTTAAACCTCCTCTTAATATTTAAAATATAAAACTACTAAAATTAACAATCATAATTAAATAAAATTTTAAAAAATAATTATTATTTATATTGTCAAAATCTCATTATAGTTAATATAACATAATATTAATAAATTGTCAATACGAATAAATAATTTTTTTCATAATAAATTATAACTAATTAATATTATTTATGTAAAAAAATAATATTTATTTTATGGTAAAAATATCTAATTTTTTTTCTATATTTTTATAATAATATTCTATTTTTTCTATATAATGCAAACTATCTTTTTTTAATTGAGTTAAAAATAAATTGTCGTCAATTAACGGAATATTTATATTGATATTTAATACAGAACCTTTTGAAGCTCCGTAAACTAAAATATAAGCCGAAACGATATCGGTTATAACTCCAACATTTCCATATTTAATAATCGTTTCAAATAAAGGCATTAATTCATAGCAATATTTTAAAGTATTAAAAGGGTTTTCGGTTGCTTTAATCGAAGCTTTTGAAATAGCGTCTTTTCTGATTAATTTTTCTTCTTCCGTATTTTTTGGCAGTTTTACAGCTTCCATAAATATATTAAAAGCATCGGCGTCTTTATCGACTATTTCCATTAATTTAATCTTTATTTCTTTAATATTTTCTATGGCTTTATTGAAATCATTTTTTTCATTATCTGATAATTCTTTAAAAAGTTTTTTATTAATCGTTAAATGTCCAACCATTCCCGCCAATGCGCAAGCTAAACTTCCCACTACTCCCATTACGCTTCCGCCTCCTGGCGCTGGAGATGAAGAATCCACTTCGTCAATATAATCTGAAAGTTTTTTATCGATTAATTTATTCATAATTTTTCCTCGTTTTTAATTTAACTATATTTTTATTTTATATTAAAACGATATTAAAAAATATATTTGTTATTGATTTAATTAATATATTTATTTAGATACAATTTCAATGCCGTCTGTGGCATACTTCTGCAATTGAACGGTTGCTGCTTTAGGATTTTTAACCACGCAAGGACCTCCAACGCATCCGCCTTTGCAAGCCATAACTTCCACCAAATTAGGGGTGTCGTCTTGAACTGGCAATTCACCCGATTGAATCTTGCCAAAATTTTTAAGCTGTTTCATTCCTTCTTTATCCAATCCGTCTATAACAGTAGGTTTAACTTTTTCGGGATGTTTTAATCTTATTTTTACCGCTTCGGCTACTCCTCCGCTCATAGCATATTTTCTTCCCGAAGAGGTTGGAATTACATCTATATTTAAATCTGGTTCTTTCATTACATCCGTTCCTGTAGCTATAAATAAAGCGTCAAGTTCTTCCATAGACAAACAATAATCAACCAAATCATCGTCTATGCTCTCTCTTCTCTTTGCGAGGCATGGTCCTATAAATACATTAATCGCTTCTGAATCGTCTTCTCTCATCATTTCGGCGGTATAATGCATCGGAGTTCTCGTTTCCGATACGCATGGAATAAGCTCGGGAACATGTCTTCTAACAGCCTTAACATAAGCGGGACAGCATGAAGTAGTCATAAGTTTATCGCCTTTCTCCATTCTCTCTTCAAATTCATGAGCTTCTTTGTCGGAAGTTATATCCGCTCCCAAAGCCACTTCCCAAACTTTACCAAATCCGATTTTAAGCAACGCGCTTTTTAATTGTCCAGGTTTTGCATTGAATTGAGAGGCAATAGAAGGAGCATACATTACATTAACTTTTTTATTATCGTCTTTCAAATGTTTCAATACATCTAATAATTGTCCTTTATCCATCATTGCGCTAAAAGGACATTCTCGCATACAATTTCCGCAAAAAATACATTTATGATAATCTATAACTTCTTTTCCAAATTCATTTTTATTAATCGCTCCTACGGGACAAGACTCTTCGCAAGGAACGGGAATATAAATAATCGCATGATAAGGGCAATTTTTCAAACATAATCCGCAGTTTATACATTTTTCGCTATGAATAAAAGCTCTCTTTTCGTCCAAAATATCTATAGCGTTTTTAGGACAATTTACCATACAAGGACGCGCCAAACAAGCCTGACATGCGTTTGTTACCATAAAGTTTGCTTTAACGCAGGCATTACAAGCCTCGTCCAAAACGGTAAGCATAGGCCAAGTAGGTTTTTCTCTTTCCAAAGCTAATTTTGCGTATTGCGACAAAGGAATTCCACTGTCTTCTTTTCCTTCCACGCTTATTCCTAGTCTCGCTAAAATTCTATTTTTTATAATCTCTCTGTCATGGTGAATACAGCATCTTATAGATTTGCTATCTCTTGGTATTATTTCAATAGGCATTTTATCTATATCTTCCAAAAGCCTATCTTCTATAAAAAGTGTCGTTATTCTCACAAGAATATCTTTTTTTAATTGCGCAGCATTATTATTTATATTCATTCTATTATCCCAAAAATTTTAAGTGATTTTTATTAATATAAAACAATTTAAATATGTTTATATTGATATTGATTATAATATAAACAAATATTTTTGCAAGTATTATAAATAATAAAATAGCAAAATTATATTGTTTATTGATATATAAAAATAAATTGATATATTTAATATAATTATTTTCTTATTAATATAAAAATTTATTCAATTTAATAATACATTTTATACATATTTTTAACTTTATATAAAAATAAAATTTATAAATTCTTAAAAAATAGATTGCTTGGCTTTTGAACGACTTGTCCACTATCGCTAGCGATGGCGAAAATTTAAATAAAGTTAAGTTAATAAATTATGTGGTAATGAAGTGAAACTCCCGTTACCAAACATAAATAAATTTAAAAAAATAGCATAAGCTATTGAGATTAAGTTTTGAATTCAGAGTCTTAATGTTTATTTATTTCTTTTTTAAAAAAAAGAACTAAATAAAAAAGCGAGACTGTAAAAATAGTCCCGCTTAAATTCTTAATTTATTATAAAACAAATTATTTTGCTTTATTTCTTAATCTATCCATAGGATTGATAATATCGGTAACTCTAACGCCAAAGTTTTCATCTATAACTACAACTTCGCCTTTAGCTATTAGTTTTCCATTAACTAGCAAGTCAACGGGTTCTCCAGCCAATTTTTGAAGTTCTATAATCGAACCTTCGCCAAGTCCTAATATATCGCGAATAGTCATAGTCGCTCTTCCAAGTTCAACCGTCATATTCATGGTTACATCCATGAGCAATCCGATATTTCCCGTTCCTTGAATATCCGCTGCGGGCATTAGAGAATTAAACTCTGCATGCTGAACTCCCAACTGATTAGAAGGCTCAAATTCATTATTATTAGAATCTCCGCTATTAGAATTGCTTGCAGAATTTCTGCTCGAAGATTTGCTATTTCCTATAAGAGCTTGCAAAAGAGGAAGTTCCATAGCTAATACATAAGGAGCGTTTTCAAATTCTCCCTCTATTGTAGCCGTTCCATTAACTATAGCCAAACTGCCCGATATATTAATCTTAGATGCATCTTCCAATATAGAAGTTTCTACAGGCGAATTGGTAAAATTGCCTCCGAATCTTGAAGTTAAAGCGCTATCCGAAGAGCCTATCATTTGAGAAAATGCTTCTTTCAATGCCTGCGCAACCATATCGTTTAAAATTTCTTCTTTTTGTCCCATCATAAAAGAAGATATAGCCAAAGATTCTTTTTCGCCCATGAAATAATAAGCGTTTCCGCTAATCGAACCCGTATAAGACACTTTAGCCTCTACCATTTTACCCGATAACATTTGCTGTAAATTTGTAGTATTTCCTATAGTAGTTGCAATATTTGTTATAGTCACGGTTTTCGTGGAAATAGAAGATAATGAAAAAGCCTGATTATCCGCTATAATTTTAGCCGCCTCGTTAAAAAGTTGTTTATCCACATTTCCATCGGATGCTGTTTCAGTTCCGCCAAACGCTTCGTCAGAGCCTTTAAGCAAAGCTTCTATTTCATCTTGAGATAATGCGCCGTCACTTATCATAAATTATTCCTCCTCTTTTAATAAATCTTCTTCGGTTATGTCAGCCTCGTTATCCATGACTCCCGTAAGTTGAACAGCCATTCTACTGCCCGAAATACCAGGGCGACATAAAAATTTCTTTCTCGTTCCAACCTTAAATATAACAGGGTCGGTTATTTTAGTATCCGTAAATTTAACCACATCTCCCTTTTGAAGATTGAGAATATCCGAAAGTGGCAATTGCATAGAGCCAAGTTCCGCCGAAGTTTCAACAAATATATTTTGTAATTTCTCTTTAATAATTTTCAAGTTTTCAATCGTGCTTCCTCTTTTAACAGAAGCATACCAATATTGAGCCGATAATTTTGAAAGTATAGGTTCTATCGTAATGTAAGGAATACAAAAATTCATCATACCTTCGACATCGGCAACTTTAGTCTCTAAAGTAATTAAAACAACCATGTCGTTAGGGCTTACCATTTGAGCGAATTGAGGATTCGTTTCAATAGAGCCTAAACGCGGTCTTAAATCTATAACTTGAGACCAGGCTTCTCTTAAATTTCCTAATATTCTAACTATGATTCCTTCCATAACGGAAAGCTCGATATCGGTTAACTCTCTGTTTAGATTTTTAGGACTCTCTCCAGGTCCTCCAAATAATCTGTCTATAATAGTAAAAGTTATCGAAGGGTCAATTTCTAAAATAGAACTTCCTTTAAGAGGGTCCATACTAACCATAGCCAAAGTAGAAGGATTGCTTACGCTTCTTATAAACTCTTCGTAGGTAAGCTGGTCAACGCTTGCGACATGGATTCCTACTAAAGTTCTTAATTGCGCCGATAAAGAAGTAGTGGTAACGCGGGCGAAATTCTCATGCATCATTTGAAGCGTTCTAATTTGGTCTTTTGAAAATTTATCAGGACGCTTAAAGTCGTAAATTTTTATTTTTCTATGCTCTACTTCAACGCGTTTGGTATCGATATTATCCAAACTTTTGCCTGACGATATGGCGCTTAATAAAGCATCTATTTCGCTCTGAGACAATACTTCCGTCATAAAATATTCCTTAAACCTATTTTCAAATTAACTTAATATAAGGTCTACAAACAATACATCGTCTATTTGACCGTTTCTAAGCATACTGTTTATTTCTCTTTTAATATCCGCTTTTAACTGCTCCCTTCCTTCGTTAGTTCTTAATTGGTCGTAAGTATAAGAACTAATGAGCGCGTATATTCTGTCTTTTATCATATAAACTCTTTCAGGAAGCTCAACAGCTAATTGTTTAGCGTTAGCCGTATAAGTTAAAACTATGCTCACTTTAAAATATCTTGTAACATCCATATCCGCCGTATTAGCGTTAAAATCTGGAGTTATAGGGAAATAAGTTGGAGGCGGTTGTTTTATCATATCGTCCGAAATTCCGCCTTGAACTCCAGAGGCTTTTCCCACGCCTTTTGATACAAAGTAAGCTATAAGTCCAGAAATTAAAATAACAACTAATAAAGCAGCAATAATCATAAGTATTTTAATAATCATAGGACTTATGCTAAATTTTTTCTTAGGTTTGGCTTCGGCTTGTTCCTCTTCTTCGCCTTCTTCTAAATCTAAATTTTCTTCGTCTGCCATATTATTTCCTCTCTTAAATATAATATTCTAATATTATATAGCAGAAAATAAATATATCAATTCTTATGTTAACTTTATAAATATTTACTGCTTTTAATATAATATCGGTATAGTAAAAAAATACTTAACATATTTTTTATGCAATTGTAAAAAGAGTTTTATTTTTTTATTTATCTCTAAACTTGCTAAAAAACATAGTGATAAATCCTGCGCACCAGCTAAATATTCCTATTTTCAAAGATATTATAAGATATTCAAAAAAATTCATGGATTTGTATTTTGTGAATTTTATCTCGGGAATATTTTTATCCAAATTAGATTCAAAATAGTTATTATAAAAATCGTATTTATGGTAGCCTGTTCCGTCAAAACCTATATTATTTGTAAAAGAGAATTTTGAAGACCAAGCGCATAATTTTTTTCTCTGATACATAGCAAAAGAATAATACACATCCCATAAGCTCGATTGAATTTGATAATTATTTTTTACGGCTTTATTAATCGCAAATAATTGAAACCATGAATATACAGAGCCGATTATTTTATGTTTAAGACTTTTATTATACCAAGATATGTCGCATTCGTTCCAATTAATATCGCTCCATTTCGATTTCCAAGTTCCCCATCCCCAGCTATGAAAAGCGTAAGAAAATATAATATCATGTTTATAATTTTTTGTCGCATGTTTATGAGAAAACGCAGTTATAGCCATAATGTTTTCATCGTCTTTATAATAATTCAAGGCTTTATTCATAAATTCCAAAAAATAAATATTAGTTTCTATATCGTCTTCGAGTCCGATAAAAAATTCATGTTTTTCAAAAATCGTATTAACGGCTTTTACAGTAGAATCTTTTATTCCAAGATTTTTATCCGCTTCGAATATATAAACATTTTTAAAACCATCTTTAACGCTTCTTATATATTCTCTAACTTCATTAACCGCTTTTTCGTCTTCTTTTTTATTGGCAGCATCCGAAAAAATATATAAATCTGTTTCGCTTGCCAAAGTATTATTTTTTAAAGATTCTATAGTTTTTTGAGTATGGTTTTTTCTGTTATATACAATCAACCCGACAGGAGCTAAAGAGCCGTAACAATTGCTTATGTTTTGCGTGTCTTCGGCAAGAATTCTGTTCTGCGACCGAAGGAAGCCCTGTAAGGGTTCTGTTCTGTTCTGTTCTGTTCTGTTCTGTTCTGTTGACGAATTTCACTTGATAATATATTACCATGCATTAAAAAATCCTTTGTCGAATAGTTGGCAATCAATATAAATTAAATAAAGTTTAGCATGTTTTATAAATATGTCAATAGTTTATTTTAATTAAATAAAAAATATAAATAAAGTTAGTATTTCAAAATTAGGTTAAAGCTCGATTTTAACAAAACATTGACACTCGGAATTTATAATTTATTTTATATATTTCTATTGAAAATAATATAATTTAAAATACAATTCTATAAAAAATTTTATAAATTAGAGGTTTAAAAATGATTAAAATAGTCGCTAAAAATACGATTAAAAAAGAAAATAAAGCGGATTTTATAAATACGGCAAAAGAGCTTATAGAAAAAAGCAGAGCGGAAGAAGGATGCATATCCTACACTCTTAACGAAAGTTTAGACGGAAAATACTTAACATTTATAGAAGAATGGAAAGATGAAAAATCTATAGAAATGCATAACAATTCGGAACATTTTAAGTCTATAGTTCCAAAATTATCGCAATTTAAAGAAGGCGATATGGATGTTATTTTGTATAAAGAAATTTAATTTTTTATTGACATTAATTTAATTTAAATTATAATTTCTTAAAAATAATTCTAATATAATTTAAAGAGGTTTAAAAAAGATGAAAAAATTATTTTTTATTGTATCTTTTATTATTTTTGTTTCATGTTCAAAAAGCAAAAATATGGACGCCGTGTATGTTAATTTGGGAGCGGAGCCGAAAACTATTGACCCCGCGCTTAATATCACTTTGCAAGGCTCTACTTATGTTACGCATTTATTTGAATGTTTAACTACAAAATATAAAGACATTGCAATTCAGCCAGGCGCTGCAGAAAGTTGGGATATTTCAGAAGACGGTTTAACTTATATATTTCATTTGAGAACCAACGGAAAATGGTCGGACGGAAAAACTTTAACTGCAAAAGATTTTGAATATTCTTGGAAAAGAGTAGTAAATCCCGATACG
>OLHA01000266.1_pt1 | contig 31162 bp, 28 predicted proteins | sample 1605961 | NCBI WGS metagenome assembly OLHA01 (sample SAMN03283288) | human gut metagenome | biome: human-associated habitat; material: feces | host: Homo sapiens | place: Peru | collected 2012
AAATAAAAAAGGTTTTACTTTAATAGAATTACTAGCGGTAATAGTAGTATTAGCAGTTATCGCTCTTATCGCAACACCAATAGTAATGAATACAATAAAAAACGTAAAAAAGGGTGCAGCAGAAAGAAGTGCTGATAGATATATTAAACAAATAGCAACAACTGTTGCAGCAGAAAAATTAACAGGAAATATCTTAGATGGTGAGTATATAGTTCAAGACTCGGGAGATTTATGCCCAACTTCAGGTTGTGGAGATGATAATGAAGATAAGATATTTATTGAAATGAGTGGAACAAAGCCAAGCGGTGGAATAGTAAAAATATCTAATGGAAATGTTCAAGTATTAACTAAAATAACGATAGAAAAATATGATGTTACATATGATATGTAGTGGTAAACTTAAAGTAGACAACTTAGGGGGTTAAGTAGACAACAACTTATTTTAAGTATACAATTATATTATTATATAGACAATTAGGAGGGATATTTATGCTATATAATCGTGATTTAAAAAAGAAATTATGTGAAAAAATTTGTATTGATCATTACTCAACATTAAAAACTGCTAATGAATATGGTATTCCTATTAAAACTTTAGAAAAATGGGTTACTGCTTTCAACAAAGACAATCATTGCTTTGATCCTATTATTCTTGTTAGTAATGATTTTAAAATTATTAATAATATTGAAAACAAAGACTACTCTGATCTTACTAATGATGAACTTAAATATATAATTATGAAAAAAGATATTGAGATTGCTCGATTAAAAAAAGCCTACACGGTGGAAGGAGGTGGTACGGAAAAGAAGGCCTTCGTTTCTTTCTCCAAAAAGAATATGAAGTAATTCTTGAATTATCCAACAAATATTCTATTTATTCTTTATGCAATGTAATGAATATTAATCGTTCTGGTTTTTATAAGTGGCTAAACAGGCGTACTAAACCTTCTCAAAGGGAAATTAACAGAAATCATGCTTGTGAATTATTTGATTCTTATCATAAAAAATTCCCTTCTCATGGTTATCGTTGGTTAAATGCTAAAATTAGATTAGATTTAGGTATTGTTTATTCTAACAACTATGCTCACAAAATATGCAAGTTTCTTAACATTAAATCTAATTCTAAACATTTCAAAAGATATGGCAAAAATGTAAACCGTGAACTTAAAAGCTTTCCCAATTATATTCTCGCCGAATTAAATCCTTTACGTCCTTTCCAACTTATTGTTACTGATATGACCGCTTTTTGGGCTAACAAGAATTACTATGAACTAACTTTATATATGGATTTATTTAACAACGAAATTATTGCTTATTATTTATCTAATAGAAAGGGTGATCCTTCTTCTTATATTATTGGTTTATCCAATGTTATTGAACAAAAAAACAAAAAATACACCGACCTTGAAATGATTCTTCATTCCGATCAAGGTTCAGTGTACTGTTCTAAAAGATTCAATGAATCTTTACATCTATATAATATCATACATTCTACTTCTAAGCCAGGCTCTCCTACCGAAAATGGTGCTATGGAAGCCATTAATGGCTGGATTAAAGAAGAATTATTCATTGATTTTAAAATCAATGATTCTAATGATATTTTTAAATCTATTGAAGATTACATTTATTATTTTAATAATGAAAGGCCTCAGTGTGCTCTTAACTATTTAACTCCTATTCAATTTAAGAATATTAATTATGTTAAATAATTGTCTACTTTTGCTTGACCAATGCAATACGTCGTCGAAGAAGTATGAAGCAACAGAAAAAGAGAATGTTGAAGTATTGTGTACAAAACAAGACGGGGTAGATTTAAATAATTTAACATATGGAAATGAATTTACATGTGAATTAGGAGATAATGATAAAAAAACATTTTACGTATTAGAAACAAATGACGATAGTATATCACTAATAATGAATATGAATGTAGATTCAAACGGAAAAGGAACATTAGCAGGAAACAATGTTTCATGGTGTAAGAGTGGTTCTACTAATTCATGTGGTGGTGATGGTGCTTTAGAATATTTAAGTACAAGCACAAAGTCATGGAAAAAATTAACTCAACAACAAATTACATTACCAACAGGAGAACAAATAGCTAAAGCTGGTGGAGATACAAAATGGAATACTAGGACTCATGGTGATGGTTTTGAATCTAAGCCATGGTTATATATTAATTTAAGTAATTCGCATGAATATTGGACATTAACTCCTTATTCGGGAAATAGTACTCATGTTTGGAGTGTAAATTTTTATGGAGAACTAGGTTATAATGATGTTAGGGATACACAACTTGGTATCCGTCCAGTTATAATAATTTCAAAAGCAAATTTAAGTTAATGTAGGCAAGATTAATTCTTGCTTTTTTTGTAAAAAGAAGAGTATAATTAAATGGGAGGCTATGTTATGTTTGAAAATAAGAAGATATTTATATTAGGAATAGCAAGAAGTGGATATGAAGCTGCTAAGTTATTAGCTAAACATGGTAATGCTATTCTAATTACGGATAGAAAAGAACAAAAAGAAGAACACATTAAGGAATTAACTGAACTTGGTGTTGATATAAGAATATGTGATGATCCTACTTTCCTATTGGATGAAACATTTGATTATGTTATCAAAAATCCAGGAATTAAGTTGGATCATCCAATTGTTGTAAAAGCTAAAGAACTAAATATTCCTGTTACTAACGAGGTAGAAGTCGCATATAGTTTTTTGCCTAAAGATAACAAAATAATCGGTGTTACAGGATCAAATGGTAAGACAACAACAACAACACTTATTTATGAAATATTAAAAACAGCAGGTAAAGATGCATATTTGGGTGGTAATATTGGTTATCCAGTTTGTTCTTTAGTAGATGTTGTTAATGATGATAGTATTTTAGTTTTAGAAATATCAGGTCATCAGCTACATGATACAATAAATTTTAAAACTAATATTAGTGTTATGACTAATTTAAGTGAGGTTCATATTGATCATTTTGGCACTTATGAAAATTATAAATTAAATAAATGTAAGATATTTGCTCATCATACATCTAGTGATGTTGCAATCTTAAACTATGATAATGAAGATGTGATGAATGGCACTAAAGATATAAAATCTAGAAAAATATATTTTTCATCTAAGAATAAAGCAGATTTATATATTAACAATGATGCAATATATTATGGTGAAGAAGAGATTATTAAATTAAAAAATATTAAGTTAAAAGGTATGCATAATTATGAAAATATTATGTGTGCAATTGCAGCTGTAAAGGAATTTAATGTATCTAATGAAGACATATATAAATTATTAAATTCATTCAGTGGAGTTGAGCATAGAATAGAGTTTGTTGCAAAAGTTAATGGTCGTGAATTTTATAATGATTCAAAAGCAACAAATGTAAAATCAACACAGATTGCGCTTTCAGCCTTTTCTAATCCAACTATTTTATTATTAGGAGGATTAGATCGTGGACATTCTTTTGAAGGCTTAACAGAATATTTAAAAAATACAAAGTTAATTGTTTGTTTTGGGGAAACTAAACAAAGAATCAAAGAATATGCAGATAGAATTGGTAAAGAATGTATTGTTGTTGATAATTTAATTGAGGCAACAAAAGAAGCTTATAATAATTCAAATGAAGGGGATACTATATTACTTAGTCCAGCTTGCGCATCTTGGGATCAATATGCATGTTTTGAAGACCGTGGAACTGAGTTCAAAAATACTGTAAAAAGTTTATAAGGAGAATAATATGAAAATAACAAATGTAATAGGACGAGAAGTATTAGATTCAAGGGGTAATCCAACAGTTGAAGTAGATGTAATACTTGAAAATGGAATTAAAGGAAGAGCTATAGTACCTAGTGGAGCTTCAACAGGTGTTCGTGAAGCATTAGAACTTAGAGATAATGATAATAATCGTTATAATGGTAAAGGTGTTCTAAAAGCTGTACATAATGTTAATAATGAATTGAAACGTTTAGTCGTAGGGATGGATGTATTAGATCAAAAAGCTATTGATTATAAAATGATTGAAGCAGATGGAACAGAAAATAAATCTAGATTTGGAGCTAACGCTATTTTAGGTGTTTCAATGGCTGTACTTAAAGCTGCCGCTTTAAGTGTAAATAAACCTTTATACAAATATGTAGGAGACGGTAAAGAATTACCTCGCCCTATGATGAATATTTTAAATGGTGGTGCTCATGCTGACAATAATTTAGATTTTCAAGAATTTATGATTATTCCTAATAGAGATACTATTAAAGAAAGAGTACGCGTTGGAGCAGAAGTGTTTCATGCTTTAAAAAAAGTTTTAAATGAAAAAGGATATTTTACTGGTGTCGGTGATGAAGGCGGATTTGCTCCTAATTTATCATCTAACAAAGAAGGTTTTGATTTAATAATTGAGGCTATTAATAAAGCTGGATATGCCCCTGGCAAAGATGTTTCTATAGCAATAGATGTAGCCGCATCTGAGTTTTATAAAGATGGTAAATACCACATCGATAATAAAGATTTAACAACTGATGAATTAATTAATTTTTATGAAGAATTAATTAATACATATCCAATAATTTCTATTGAGGACCCTGTTGATGAAAATGACTGGGAAGGATTTAGTAAAATAACTGCAAAATTAGGTGACAAGATTCAATTAGTTGGCGATGATTTATTTGTTACTAATAAAAAATGTTTACAAATGGGCATTGATAAAAAAGCAGGTAACGCAATTCTTTTGAAATTAAATCAAATAGGAACAGTAACTGAAACAATCGAAACTATTAATCTTGCTAAAGAAAACGGTTATAAAACAGTTATTTCACATCGAAGTGGTGAAACAGAGGATACGATAATAGCAGACCTTGCTGTAGGTTTATCTTTAGGACAAATAAAAACTGGTTCGATGTCTAGAACAGATCGTATTTGTAAATATAATCAATTAATGAGAATAGAAGAAGAAATTAACAATTAATTTCTTCTTTTGTGCAATGAGTAGTTTAAATATTGCCGAAATAAATTAGCAAAAAAACAAAAAAATTACTCTGTATCGTAATAAATTGACAAAAATTAAATATAGTATTTATATATTTTTTGATGAAATACAAAATGTTGTCAATTCATTAAGGGCAACAAAAAATACATATATTTTTATAACTGGCTCTAATAGTGATTTATTATCTAGTGATTTAGCAACTCACATAGCAGGAAGATATGTAAGTTTTAAAATAACTCCATTTACATTTGATGAAGTTTGTAAATTATTAAACATCACAGATAATAGAGATATTGAAGATACATTTAATGATTATATTAAATGGGGTAGAATGCCACAAAGATTTAATGAAAAAATATATATTCAGGTTACTTATATCTTAAGTGATGAAACAGTGATTGATAGGGAATTTAATGCCTATAAAAAAATTGAAGATAATTATCCAAAATATGTTCTTTCTATGGATAAATTTGACTTATCACAAAATGGGATAATTCATAAAAATATAATTGATTGGTTATTAAAAAAATAAAAGTAAAGAAGAAATTAATAACTAATTTCTTCTTTTTGTATTTCCAAAAGTTGCTGTTTTTATATAGTTTTGGAAATATTTTTCCAAAACTTGACTTTGCTATTGATTTAGTATATACTTAAAAAGAGGTGAAAGATATGATAAATAGAACTGAATATCTTGAAGAATTAAAAAGATGGAAAGACAAAGATTTGATTAAAGTTGTTACTGGTATTAGAAGATGTGGTAAATCGACTTTATTTGCTTTGTTTATCAATTATTTAAAAGAAAATGATGTTGATGATAAACATATAATTGCAATAAATCTTGAGGATCCTAGTTATCAGTTTGATAACTATATGGATTTATATAATTTTGTGATTAAACAAGTAAAGTCTAATGATAAATATTACGTTTTTTTAGATGAAGTACAGAATGTACCAATGTTTCAAAAGGCAGTTGATGGTCTTTATATAAAAAAGAATATAGATTTATACATAACTGGATCTAATGCTTATTTGCTATCTGGAGAACTTGCAACTCTACTATCTGGAAGATATATAGAAATAAAAATGCTACCTCTATCATTTAAAGAATATTTGTCTGCTTTTAAAGAACTTGATGATAATATAAATGAATACAAAGTGTTTTTGGATTATATGCGCAATGGTGGTATGCCTGGTAATGTAGATATATTAAAAACATCACCTAATGATGTTGATAAATATTTAGATGGTATATTTCCAACTATTGTTTACAAAGATATAATGGCAAGAAATAATATAAATGATAAAATTTTATTAGAAAGTATTTTAAAGTTTATTTTTGATAGTGTTGGAAGTCCAATATCAACAAAAAAAATAAGTGATACATTAACTAGTAAAAATATGCCAATTAGTAATCACACCGTAGAAAATTATATAACATCATTTTTAGAAAGTTTCTTGATATATAAAGCTGAAAGATTTGACGTTAAAGGTAAAAATTTACTTGCACGTGATTACAAATACTATGCAGTAGATACTGGATTAAGAAGTTATTTATTAGGTAAAAAAGCTGATAGTGACATGGGACATATATTAGAAAATGTAGTATATTTAGAACTGTTAAGACGAGGATACCGTGTTTATGTGGGAAAAGTAGATGATTTAGAAGTCGATTTTGTTGCTGAAAATAGAGATGGACTTAAATATTATCAAGTTGCGTTAACTGTAAGGGATGAAAAGGTTCTTGAAAGAGAATTACGTTCATTACAAAAAACTGGTGATCATTATCCTAAATATTTATTAACACTAGACATGGATTTGGAAGCAGATTATGATGGCATAACTAAAATTAATGTAGTTGACTGGTTATTAAAGGAAGAAAAGTAAAGAAGAAATTAACAACTAATTTCTTCTTTTTGTATAAAAAAGTAATATTTTCTCACAATAGATTTAGGAGGATTATATGGAAAAAGAAAAGTATAAAAGAATAGTTGACAAATATACTCCTAAAGAAAATAGACTTACAAATAGTTTAGTTTGTTTTCTTGTGGGAGGAACAATGGGGGTTATTGGTCAAGGATTAATTGATCTATATGCTAATTTGCTTCATGTTGCAACAAAAGATGCATCAGTATTTATGATAGTAACGTTGATTTTTATTGGTTGCTTACTTACTTGTTTTGGATGGTTTGATAAAGTTGTTAATTTTGCTAAATGTGGTTTGATAGTTCCAATTACTGGTTTTGCTCATGCGATGATGAGTGCTGCTTTGGAATATCGTAAGGAAGGCATGGTAACAGGAATAGGAGCTAATATGATGAAACTTGCTGGTAGTGTTATTATCTTTGGAGTTGTTAGTGCTTGGTTTTTTGGCCTTGTAAGACTAATAATAATGGGAGGTTAGTATGACATTCAAATATAATAATGTTTATTTAAATGAAACAGGTACTGTTACCGGTCCTTATGAAGCAAATGGACCATTTAGCAAATTATACGATAAAAGTTATAAAGATTTTTATTTTGGTACAAAGACTTGGGAACAAGCAGAAAGTAAGTTGATTGATGATAGTGTTGATATTGTTCTTGCTAAAATAGGGAAAACTCGCTTTGATATCGACTTACATATTTCTGGTGATTTATTAAATCAATTAACAGCTTCTAATTATTCTGCTTCACGCCTTAAAATACCATATCTTGGTATTTATAATGCATGTGCTAGTAGTGTGGAAGGATTAATAATTGCGTCTAATATGATTGAAACTGGACAAATAGATAATGCCATTGTAACTGTTTCTTCACATAATAATGGTGCTGAAAAGCAATTTAGATATCCCGTTGAATATGGTGGGCCTAAAAGGAAGACAACAACATTTACAACTACTGGTGGTACTTGTGCTTATCTATCACGTGATAAATCTGATATAAAAATTGAAAGTTCAACAATAGGAATAGTAGAAGATTTGGGGGTAAAAGATGTATATAGTATGGGTGCAGTTATGGCTCCTGCTGCTGCTAATACAATTTATAGACATTTATCTGATTTAAATAGAACTATAGATTACTATGATTTAATATTAACAGGAGATTTAGGTATATATGGTAAAGATATTTTAAAAGAATATATGAAAATTGAATATAATATTGATTTAAAAAATTATGATGATTCGGCATCAATGATATTTGATATAAAAAGTGAACCTGTATATTCTGGAGGCAGTGGGCCGGCATGTTTACCTTTAGTAGCATATTCTTACATATTAGACCAAATGAGACAAGGTAAACTAAAAAAAGTATTATTAGTTGCTACAGGTGCTTTGATGTCACCGACGACAGTTAATCAAAAACTAACTATTCCAAGTATTGCGCATGCTATTAGTTTGGAGGTTGTAAAATGATTTATTTAAATGCTTTTATCTTTTGTGGTATTGTGTGTGTCTTAGGGCAATTAATTCTTGATAATACTAAACTTACGCCAGGGCATGTTACAACAATATTTGTTGTAGTGGGAGCATTTCTTGATACATTTAATATTTATGACAAAATAATTTTATGGGCAGGTGGCGGAGCACTAGTACCAATAACTAGCTTTGGACATTTACTTATCCATGGAGCAATGGCAAGTGCTAGTGAATATGGCTTTATAGGACTTTTCGCAGGAATATTTGATCTTACTGCATCAGGTATTTCTTCTGCAATTATTTTCTCATTTGTTTTAAGTTTATTTTTTAAACCAAGAGATTAGTAACTTAGGTTACTTTTTTCTTTTGCAAAATTGTTATATAATATAATTGTTTTCACAAAGAATACACAATTTTGTGTTATAAAGATAGTGAGGTGTAGATATGGCAACAATACTTATCGTTGATGATGAAGAAAGAATTAGAGAAGTAGTTAAAGAATATTGCTTGATGGAAAAATATGATGTTATAGAAGCTAGTGATGGTTTAGAAGCTTTGGAAATGGTTAAAAATAATGATATTGATTTAATTGTTTTAGATGTTATGATGCCAAAATTAGATGGTCTTTCAGCTTTTTCTAAAATTAAAGAAATAAAAAAGATTCCTACAATTATTTTGTCAGCGCGAAGTGAAGAGTATGATAAACTAGTAGGATTTGAATTAGGTGTTGATGATTATGTAACTAAACCATTTAGTCCTAAAGAATTGATGGCTAGAATTAAAGTTATCTTAAAACGTAAAAATGGTGATGACAAATTCATTTATAAAGATTTAAAAATTGATTTTTTAGGTCATGCTGTTTATATTAAAGATAAAGAATTAAAGTTAACCCCCAAAGAATATGATTTATTAGTGTATTTTGTTAAAAATCAAAATGTAGCTTTGTCGCGTGAACAGTTATTAAATAAAATTTGGGATTATGATTTTTATGGAGAAGATAGAACCGTTGATACGCATATTAAGATGTTAAGAAATAATTTAGGTAAATATCGTGATTTAATCGTTACTGTAAGAGGAATGGGATATAAATTTGTTACGAAATAGAACTTATAATTTAAAAAATAAAGTATGGTTTTACTTAATAATATTTTCTTTCTTAATATTTATCTTTTTTTGGACGTTTCAAACCTTATTTTCCAACACATATTATGAAGTTAATAAAAAAAGAGAATTAAATACTATTGCTAGAAAGCTTAATAATACGGATAGTATTCTTCTTACAACGGAAATAGATAATTTAGCTTATGACTATGGTGTTTGTATAGAACTTTTTTCTAATAATACGCTTATATATTCCTCTAACTCTTTAGAAAAAGGTTGTATTGAACAAAAAGATTTAACTTTTTATCAATACAAAAATAAATTTATTTCAGGAGATGAAGAGGAAGGTAGTGCGTCATTTTATAATTCAAGATTTAATAATAAAACAATAGTCAAAGCTATTAAATATAATAACTATACTATTTTTATTAATGCTTCACTAGAACCAGTAGGAACTACATCACTTATTCTATCTAGACAATTAGCGATAGTATCTATTGTTGTTTTAGTTCTTTCCTTTTTACTTAGTTATTTCATATCAGAAAATATATCTAAACCTATTGTTAAATTAAATAAAAAAGCAACAGAGATTTCAAAAGGAAATTTTGATATAGAAAATGAAAACATTTCTAGAATTGAAGAAATAGAAAAGCTTAATAGCACCTTAAATACGGCGGCAAAAGAGTTATCACAAACTGAAACCTTAAGAAGAGAATTGCTTGCTAATGTTAGTCATGATTTAAAAACACCACTTACCATGATTAAGGCTTATGCTGAAATGGCACGTGATATTAATTATAACAATAAGAAAAAAAGAGAAGAAAATCTTAATATTATTGTAGACGAGGTTGATAGATTAAATTTACTTGTTAATGATATTTTAGAACTTTCTAAAGTCCAAGCAAACACAGAAAAATATGTAAAAGAAAAAATTGATATTGATGATTTTGTTAGTAATATTGTTAGAAAGTACGATTATTTAAAAGAGGATGGTTATGAAATAGTTTACAATGGTATCAAGAATGTAACTGTTAATGAAGATAAAAAAAGACTTAATCAAATTCTAGATAATTTAATTAATAATGCTTTAAAGTATACTGGAAAAGATAAAAAAGTTATAGTAAATATTGTTGATTTAAAGAAAAAAATTAGAATTGAAGTTGTTGATTCTGGTAAAGGTATTAAAGAAGAAGAATTAAAATACATTTGGGATAAATATTATAAAATTGATAAGAGTTATCAACGAAATACTAAAAGTACTGGCTTAGGGTTATCCATTGTTAAAAATATATGTGTTCAAAATGATATTGAATATGGTGTGAACTCAAAAGAGAATTTTGGTAGTACTTTTTGGATAGAATTAGAGAAAATGTAAAAATTTCTCTTTTTATTTGCTCTTTATTTGTTTTTGTGCTAGAATAATAGCCATTCAAGGGGTGTTTAAAATGAATAGATGGAGTTTTAATAGAGAATTCCTGAAAGAAAAAATAAAAGAAGGCAATTTAGCGCTTCAAGCAACAGATAAAAATTCTGAAGTATATAAGAGTGCTCAAGCAATGGTTATAGAGTTTGAAGATTTCTTGGGTAGAGAGGAACTTCCTATTACTATTAAGAAAAAGAATCTAGAAGAGATGCTTAATTATCTGAATCATTCTTTAAATATTAATTTAAATATTATAAGAATGGGTGATTGGGAAAAAATAAAAGAACTTTGTAAATATGCACCAAAGTTAAAGTTTAAAAAATATAACAGTAGCTTTCTTCCTAAAGATAATGATTATGTAATAAAAGAAATATTAAATTTTTATAAAATGACTGATAGAAAAACATATGAAGCTGTTCTTAATATTATTAAACATGAATATAGTTTAATTAATATTAAGTCAGAAAGTGATAGACCAAAAAACGATTTGAATTTTTGTTGTAGTTACTTGAGTTTACCTTTCGTTAATGTTTCTACAAAAAATGATCTAAGATATGTAATACTAGCTCATGAATTACGTCATGCTGCTGATTATTATCTATATAATAACCAAAAAAATGCTATTCTAAATGAATTATCTGCTATATATTCTGAAATTTTATTTACCGATTATATTAGTAAGTATAGTTCTCCAAATAAACCATTTTATTTATACAATGAAAGAGTTAATAATATAGGTATAAAGATGAAATTTTTGTTTTATTATATAGAAATATTTGAGGAATTTGATAAATGTGGGCGTAAATTAACTGCTCGCAACTATAAAGATGTTCTTGGGGTGAATACTGAAAAGGAATTTGAAAAAAGGGCTAATATTTTATTAAAAGAAAAATATATGTCATTTTATGATTATGTGATGTCGATGTTATATGCTTTGCAACTTCGTGAAGAATATTATAATGGAAATAAGAAAGTAAATGATAAGATAGAACAAATTTTATTAGGTGATGAAATAGATTTTGATGTTAATATATTAGAAGATAAATTTATCAAACATGCTAAATATGTTTATTCTTTATCACATAAATAATGTCAATATTTGTAATTGTTAAATTATACCACTGTACTAAACAGTGGTTTTTTGATATAATTATTATAGTAGCGAGGTGGTAAGATGAAGAAAATATTAAATATAATAAGTTGTTTAATTATTTTAACAATTACTTTTTTAGTGCCATTTACTAATATTTCGGCTTATGAGCCTTGGGTTGGATATGTAACTATTCCTACTTCAAAAACAGTACATTCAACTCCAGCTATGGGTGATTTTAATGCAATAGAAGAAATTCCTCCATATATGAGTTTTAGAGTTATAGGTTCAGAAAAAACAGATGGGGTTTTATTTTATAAAATTGTTTATGGTGATAATAAAGTAGGTTGGATATCTTATTATACAGTTGAAGAAAGTAGTAAACCTACAAGAACTTATGGAAGGCCTTGGACTACCCCTGGTAAAGCTATTACAGGTGGTGCTGAATATATTTCTGCTGGATATATAAAAATTGGACAATATACCTCTTATTTAAAAAAATTTCAAGTAAATCCTAATGCTAGTGTTGGTCTTTATCAACATCAATGGATGACTAATATTAGAGGACCTTATTTTGAAGCTGCAAAAGCATACACTGGTTATAGTCAGTATTTAGATAGTAGAGAATTTATATTTTCTATTCCTGTTTATAATAATATGCCAAATGCTACCACTCTTTCTGGTATGACTAATGCTGGAACTACTTTAACAAAAGAAGAATTAAATGATGCTAATTTTGAAACGGAAATGGATAGACAAGGTTTTCCTGAAGATTATAAAAAATATTTACGTGCTCTTCATAGAACATACCCTAAATGGATATTTAGAGCTTTAAAAACTAATTTAAATTTTGATACGGTAGTTACAAAACAAACGGGTAAGAATAGTTGTATAGAAACATCATCAGGCCACGGAACAAATGAAGGATGTGGAAATGAAAGTGCGAGATGGGCATTAGCAGATAATGCTTCTATAAGATATTTTATAGATCCAAGAAATTTCTTAGATAAACAATCAATTTTTATGTTTGAAGATTTATCATATTCGGATAGTATTACAGAAACAATGGTACAAAGAACTTTAAGCGGAACTTTTATGTCAGGCTCATCTGCTAAAGATGGAAAGACTTATGCTAAACTATTCTTAGAAGCAGGACAGAAAAGTGGCGTAAACCCAATTTATTTAGCAAGTTTATCACTCCAAGAATTAAGTAGTAATGCCATTCAATTTAATGGTTCAACTATTGAGTATTATGGCATTAGATATTCTTCATTATATAATTTTTATAATATTGGAGCATCAGGTATGTTTACAGCTCGTGGTGGTATTGTTTGGGCTAGTGGTGGAGACCCTAGCACATATTCATTTCTTAAAGATTTAGATGGTAGTTATAATGGTGGAAGTGAAATAACAACACCAACTAATCTAGATAAATATATAACTAATGTAGGGTATAAAATAAGTGGTAGTTACATATATGGTATTAGTAGTAATACAAGTATAGATGCTTTCAAAAATAAAATAAGTGGTGTTGATGTTTCCATAAGTGGCAATAATGGTAATTTAGTAGGAACTGGTACAGTTGTTACTTTAAGTAAAGATGGAACAACTTATAGTAAAACAGTTGTTGTTTCTGGAGATGTAGATGGCGATGGTAAGATAGCTGCTACTGATTATGTCGCCATAAAAAATAGTATTATGGAAATAGGTTCACTATCAAATGTTCAAAAATTAGGGGCAGATATGAATAGTAATAATCGTGTTGATGCAGGGGATTACGTAGCTATTAAAAATTATATTATGAATAATTAGGAGGAAGTATGAAAAAAAGAAAATTATTAATTATATTATCATTTATTGCTTGTTTATTTATTGTTCCAAATACAATAAAAGCAGCATCGTTTTCTGCAAGTGCAAGCAGTTATAATGTAGCAGTTGGCTCAAGTGTAAAAGTATATATTTCAAGTTCTGATTTGACAGGAAGGTTTGATGTGTCGTCATCAAACTCCAGTGTTTTATCAGGAGGGGGTAAAGTTTGGGTAGAAAAAAATAGTCAATCAGTAACATTTACGGCTAAGTCTGCAGGTAGTGTTAAAGTTAATATTACGCCAACGAATGTTTCTGATAATAGTGGTAAACAATATTCTACTAGTAAATCATTAATTATAAATGTATATGTCCCACGTGCTTTAGAAACAAACAATTACTTATCAAGTTTAAGTGTTGAAGGGGTTGAATTAATTCCAAGTTTTAATAAAGAAACAACAGCTTATATTGTTGATTTAGAACCTGGAACTACTAGTATTAAGGTAAATGCTGAGAAAGAAAATAAATATGCTAGTATTAGTGGGACTGGTGATATTGCCGTTGTAGAAGGTAGTAATGAAATTAATGTTGTTGTAACAGCAGAAAATGGTAGTAAAAGAACATATACGATTACAGCTAATGTAAAAGAATATGATCCTATTAATGTAACGATAGATGGTAGTGATTATACAGTTGTTAGAAAGACATCTGAACTTGTTAAACCTGATGGTTACGAGGAAACATCTGTTGATATTAATGGTAATCAAGTACCAGCTTTTAAAAATGACACTTTAGGATACACACTAGTTGGTCTTAAGGATGTAACTGGCAAAGTAAAATTATTTATTTATGATAATGGTGCATATAAACCATACATTTTCTTATCATTTAACAAATTAGATTTAGTTATCTTAGATGAGGAAGTAAAAGCACCTAAAGGGTTTGTTAAAGATACTATTACAATAGGTGAAGAAACAGTTACTTGTTATAAAAATAATGAACTAGGTATTACTATTATCTATGGTAAGAGTATTACAACAGGAGAAGCTAATTTTTATACATTTGAAAATACTGATATGACAATTCAAAAATTTAATTATGACATGTATAAGAAAATGCTTAATAAATTTGATTTATATTCGTATATAATTATTGGTGAAGCAGGATTAATTTTACTTATTTTATTTATTGTTTTAGTTTCAAGTATTGCTAGAAAGAAAAAGTTAACAAAGAAAAAAGAAGAAATAGAAAAAACTATGAAATTAAATCCTAACGATATAAATAATCAAGTTAAAGAATTAGAAGAAAAAAATCTTTCTAAAAAAGAATTGAAAAAATTAAAGAAAGAACAACAAAAAGAGAAAGAAAAACAAGAAGAATTAAATAGAAAAAAAGAGGAAGCTTTAGAAGAACAAAAACGTATTGAAGAAAAAAATCAAAAGAAGCTTTCTAAAAAGAATAAAAACAAAAAATCTGACAAAGATGATGATATGTTTTACTTATAGACACTTTTGTGTCTATTTTTTGTTAAATTATCTTGTTTTGTAGAAATATGATAATTTATATGATATAATGTTAAAGAATAAATGAGGTGTTTTTTATGAAAAATAAAATAGGGAGTTTTCTTTCAAAAATATGGTGTAAGATAGACATAATAGTTATAATAATGTGTTTTTTTATTTTACTATTAAAAACTGTAATAAGTGATTATATAAGTCCTATAGTGACTCTGATTCCTTCTATAATTTTGCCAATATGGTTTATAATTATTTTGCTAAAAAAGAGAATAAAATTTGAAAAACATGATATCTTTTTTGTATTAATGTTAATTATAGGAACAATTTCTGGGTTGATAAACAATCAAAGAATAATTGCAATTGTATATCAAATTAAATCATTATCGGTTTATTATTTATTATATATGGTTATTAGAAGTATAGATATTGATAAAAATAAAATAAAAAGTATATTAAATGTTTTTAATGTATCAACTATAGTACTAATTGTTTTTGCAATTGTAGAAGTAATTTCTTCAAAGACTTTATTATTTCCTAGTTCTTGGGCAAAAGAAATTGTATATGCTGATAATTTTATTAGAGCATATAGTTTGATATGCAATCCAAATGTATTTGCTTTTTATTTAATATTTATGTTATTATTTAACTATAGTTATAACCAAAATAAATTTGATGTTAAAAATACTGTATTGTATACATTATTGTTTGTTGGTATTATACTTTCAATATCTAGAAGTGCAATGCTTTGCGTTGGAATTTTAGGTGCCATTTATTTTGTATATTTACTTTTTCACTATTTAAAAAAACAGAAAATAGAAAATAAATTACCTTTCAAACTTATTTTATTATCTTTATCATTAGCAGCAGTAATCTCTGTTTGTACATACAAAATTAATGATTATTATAAGGAAAATATAATTAAATCAGAAAATATTAATCAATCAATTAATGAAAACATCAATGAAGGAAATAAAAATCAAAATGAAAACAAAGAAAACAATATTATTTACAATGATGAAAGCTTCTTTGGAAGAATTACTGATATGCTTAATATTTCCTTTTTAAATAATAGTATGAATAATGGGAGATTAGCTATATTAAAATATGGTTTTAATTGTTTAGAAAAAAATATTTTAATAGGTACTGGTTTTAGTTCGTTTTTGACCGCTTCTAACTTTTTAAATCCAGATTTAGAAGCAAAAGAATTAGGACTAGAATATGCTGATAATCAATATATAGCAATTTTAGTTGAAACTGGAGTGCTTGGCTTTTTTGCACTTGCCGCAGCTTTACTTAGCTTTTTAATTTCAGCATATAAAAGAAAAGACTATTTATCTATTATGGCGACATTTGTTTTATGCTTTTTTGGGTTATTTATTAATTGCTTAGAGGTCCAATTAATTACATTTATGTATTTTCTATTTATAGCTTTAAATGATAAAAATCAAATTATGGGGGTTAACGAATGAAAAAAATAAGTTTTATTGTACCGGTTTATAATACTTTTGACTATTTAGAAAAATGTCTAAATTCATTGTTAAATCAAAAAAAAGTTAATTTTAAGTATGAAATAGTTATTGTAAATGATGGTTCACCTGACAATAGTGAAGAAATCATTTTAAAATTTAAAAATAAATATCCAGATATAATTAAATATGTTAAAAAAGAAAATGGTGGCTCATCATCTGCTCGTAATGAAGGATTGAAGGTTGCAGAAGGTGAATATGTTTTATTTATAGATTCTGATGATTATGTTGAAAGCAACTTATTAGAAATGTTTGAAAAAAATATATCTGATTGTGATTTATTAGTCTTTGGCTTTAATGAAGTATATGAGAAAAAAGTGTTAAAGTATGTTTTTGGCTCAGATTGTAAGTTGGATTCCAATGAATGTTATAAATTAATGTTTGAAGAAAATTCTATAAAGGGTTATGTTTGGAATAAAATTTTTAAAAGGGATATTATAGTCAACAATAAAATGGTGTTTGACGAAAAAATAAAATATATAGAAGATTTGCCTTTCGTAATTGAATATCTTTCAAAATGTAAAAGTGTAGTTATAATAAATTCTGCATTATATAATTATGTACAAAGAGATAATTCTTTAATTCATAGTACATTTAATACAAATAAATTATCATCATTGATAAGTTTTGAAAAAATGATTAAATTATTGAAAGAAAAAAATGAGGATGCACTAGCGATAGTATATTATAATTATTATGAAACTTGTTATGAATTAAGTGTAAGAATAAGAAAAAGTGATAAATTTGTTAATTACAAAAAAGAATATAAATTCTTAAGAAATGAAATGAACAAAACTTTAAAAAAATTTATATTTAAAAATATTAAATTAAAGTATAAGATTAAATCTATAATAAAGTTTTTGTTATATGATGTCATATTTTTAGTAAAACATAAGGTGGTAAAATGAAAAGAACGAAGAGAAGTTTAATAAATATAATAACATCAATTATTCCTTCTTTTATAATTATTATAATTGCATTTGTAAAATTCAAATATTTTATAAAAGTATATGGGGATGATTTAAATGGTGTTGTTCAACTTATAACACAAATATATGCTTACCTAACTTTAGCAGAATTAGGTTTTGGTGCTGCTACAAACATAAAATTATATAAGTATTTTCAAGAAAATAATGAAAAAAAAATAACAGAAGTATTTAATGAAAGTAAAAGCTTGTATTTTAAAAGTGGAATGTTTATATTTATATCAGGTATTTTAATATCTTTTGTCTTACCTTTCTTCATTAAAAATAATACAGTTGATTGGTACTATATAACCTTAATTATGGCATTGTATGCTGTTGATTTTTTAGCAGACTATCTTTATGGATTACCATACAGAAATTTGTTAATAGTAAATGAAAAAGTATATGTTATAAATATAATAAAAACAACACAACAGATTATTTTCAAAATAATTGAATTAATATTGATAATAAACCATGTAAATTTAATTTTAATTATATTGCTTAGTGTAATAGCAAATTTAACAGGTTCATTCTTGTTGGTTAATATAACAAAAAAATTCTATCCTTATTTGAAACTATATAAAGGAAAAGATAAAACAGTTACTAAGCCAGTTAAAGACATAGCAATTAACAATCTATCAGATATAGTAAATGAAAAAACTGATTCTATTATTATTGCTAATCAAATGGGATTGAAAGATACTTCAATTTATAGTATGTATAATTTAATAATTAACTATATATATATGTTTATATTAAACTTTGTTACAGGAGTTAAAGCTTCTATTGGGGCTATAATAAGCAACAATAACATTTCTAGAGAGGAAAGTTACTCAATTTTTAAACAATTTTTATTAGCATTAAATTATATAAGTATCTTATGCTTGATAATCTTTACGCTTTCAGCTTCTTCTTTTATGGGAATTTTTATAAATACAACTTACAAAGAATCATTTATGGTAGTTCTTCTTTTTGGAATAGTATTATGGATTAATGTACTTTCTAAAACTTTCCATGTTATAGTTGAAGTAAAAGGTTATTATAAGCAAATTAAAAATTTTGCTTTAGGACAAGCAATCATGAATATAATACTTTCTCTTATCTTTGTTCAAAAGCTAGGTATTTTAGGTGTCTTATTAGCAACAGTTTTAACTAATGCAATTATAATAATGCCAATGAAAGCAAAAATTGCATTTAACGAATTTGACAAATCATCAAAATATTTTTATAAACTTATACTATGTTCAATACTATCTGTGACAGTAATATTGTTTATATGCAACAAAATGAATATTTATAACTATTCATCAAATTTGATTAATTGGTTTTTAATTACAGGTATTTTATTTGTAGTAATAGCAATTGTATTATTTGGATATTATTACATTATATTTGAAGATTTCAGAAATTTAGTTAAAAGATTTTTAAATAGTAAATTAGTTTTTAGAATAAAAAGATCAATATTAGCTATAATATCTTATATTAATTACAATATATTTATAAAAAATAAAAAAATAAAAGTTTTATCAATTGAAGACACAATCAATGAAATTTTAACAAAGAAATGTTCAATTGTTAGATATGGTGATGGCGAAATTGACTTGATTAATGGTAAAGCTTTAAAATTTCAAGACTATGACGAAAAATTAGCACAAAGATTAGAAGAAATAATAAAGTTAAAGTCTTCAGAAAAATTGCTTATAGCAGTACCTGAGATTTTTAATGGCTTAAATATATATACAAAAGATGAAAAAGAATTTTGGGCAATTAGCTTATTAAAAACTAAAAATAATTGGTTTAAATATTGTCAAGGAACGTACTATAATGCTTTTTTATCAAGACCATATTTAAGATATAAAAATAATAATTGTGATGAAATTTTCAAAAATATTAAAAAAATCTTTAAAAATAGAGAAATTATTTTAGTTGAAGGTGAATTTTCTAGATTAGGCGTAGGTAATGATTTATTTGATAATGCAAAAAAGGTTGAAAGAATTCTATGCCCTACAAAAAATGCTTATAAATTATATGATGAAATTTTAAAGGAAATTTGCAAACAAAATAAGAAAAAGTTAATAATTGTTTCTTTAGGTCCAACAGCAAAACCTCTTGTTTATGATTTATCTAATCTTGGATACCAAGCAATAGATTTGGGACATATTGATTTAGAATATGAATGGTATTTACAAAAAGCTACGAAGAAGATAAAAATAAAAAATAAGTATGTTAATGAGGTTGATGATAATGGACCATTAGAAGAAGTAAAAGATAAAAAATACAAAAATCAAATTTTAATTAATTTAAATGATAAAGGAGAAAATAATGATTAAAGTTAGTTTTATAATACCGGTTTATAATACGTATGAGTATTTGAAAAAATGTTTAGAATCAACTGTAAAGCAAAGGGCAAATAAATATAATTTTGAAATAATAATTGTTAATGATGGTTCGACTGATGAAAGTGAAAAAATTATATTAGATTACAAAAATAAATATCCAAAATTAATAAAATATATTTCAAAGGAAAATGGAGGAGTATCTTCTGCAAGAAATTTAGGTATAGAAAAGAGTAAAGGAGAGTATTTATATTTTCTTGACTCTGATGATTATTTAGATTTAGATTTCTTTATAGACCTAGAAAAGATTTTTGATAATGAAAGTCCAGATGTAATAAGAATTAATAGTAGAGATGTTAAAGGAAATGGTGAACTAATCAAAAATGTTATAATCAAACCAAGTGATAATGACATCGAATTACTCAAAAATATTATGAAAGAAAAATCTCTTGAGGTTCCATGGGGATATGTATTCAAGAAAGAATTATTTGTTAAAAATAATCTTAAGTTTTTACCTCAAGTTCATGAAGATTTTGGCTTAATTCCAATAGCTTTGTATAAAGCTAATAAAATCGGACAAATTTCTAATATTTGTTACAATTATGTTGAAAGAGAAACATCATTAACTGCAGAAAAAAATTATGAGAAATTAAAAAAGAGAGTAGACGATTTATATATTTTATATAAGAATCATATGAAAGAAATTAAATCAGACTCAGTAAAAGGAAAACTTTTAAGAAGTTATAGTTTAGAAGCATTATTGAACAAGTTGACAACTCTTAATGATGAAGATATGAAAAAAAAGTTAAAAGAAATAAAAAAAGACATTAACCCTCAAGATATTTATTGTTATAATTTGAAAAAATTAATTAAAAGATTAATTCTATCTATTAATGTAAATTTATATTTAAATTTATATAAAAAACATAAAGCATAGGAGAATATCATGAAAAATATAGCAATATTTACAGATAATTTAAATACAGGAGGGATACAAAAATCTATAATAAATCTATTAAATAATTTAGATTATAAAAAATATCAGGTAGATTTATATTTGTTTAATAATAATAATTTTTATGATGTACCTGAAAATGTTAATATTATATATCTTGATAAGCCAAATAAATTTTTAAAATTTATTCCATTTAATATAGTTTATAAAATTTATAGTCCTAAATTGGAAGAAAAGAAATATAACGTTAGTATAGATTTTGATAGTTATCAAATGCACACAGCAATTGGAGCTTTGAAATGCAACAGTAATAAAAAAGTGATTTGGGTACATAATGATGTATATGTAAAATTAAAAGAAGAAGTAAAATATAGAATTTTACATTTCTTTTTCAAATCTAAATATAAAAAGTTTGATAGTTTTGTTGCTGTTTCTGATGGTGCACTTAGTTCTTTTAAAAAACTTTATAATTATGAAAACAAACAATATGATGTTATTCCAAATTATATTGATACAAATGAGATAAAAAAGAAATTGGAAGAAAATGTAAAAATAGAAATTGATAATAAAAAAGTTAATATTGTTAGTGTTGGAAGATTATGCCATCAAAAAGGATTTGATATTTTATTAGAAAATATAAATAAACTAAAAGAATATAGAAAAGACTTTCATTTATACATAATAGGGGATGGCCCCGACAAGTCTAAGTTGACGGATTTAGTTAAAAAGTATGATATTTGTTCATATGTCACGTTTTTAGGAAATCAAAAAAATCCTTTTAAATATATGAAAAAAATGGACTTATTTTACTTATCAAGTAGATATGAAGGTCAAGGAATGGTAATATTGGAAGCAAAATCAGTAGGTCTTGATATTCTTATTCCAAAGCACTTAGAAAAATATTGTCCAAATGTACAAGGTGAAGAAGATATTATACAATTTCTTAAAGATTATAAAAAGAAAAAAAGAAAAGAATTTGATTCTTTAGACTATTATAATAACGAAATAAAAAGCAAAATAGACAAACTTTTTAGCTAGGAGGTAAACATGTCGAATTATAATAAATATTTAAATAAAATGTACAAAGGTACTCAAAATGATTTTTATGAAGTAATTGGTAAAAAGCTTAAACAAAATAAAAAAACTTTTATAATAACGGCTAATCCAGAGACTATTATGTTTGCAGAAAAAGATGATGAATTTCAAAAAATGTTTGATAATCAATTCACTGTTGTTGTTCCAGATGGTATAGGTGTAGTAAAAGCTGCTAAACTATCTGGAATAGATATAACTGAGCGTATTACTGGAGTTGATATAGCAGTTAAACTTTTGGAGGATTGTAATGAACTAAAAAAATCTTTATATTTATTTGGAGCTAAACAAGAAGTTATAGATGCAATGAAGAAAGTAATAAAAACAAAGTATTCTGATATTGAATTTTTAGGAGCTACTAATGGATATATTAAAGATAAAGATAAACAAATGGAACAAATTGCTGAAAAAAAACCAGATGTAGTTATGGTCGCACTTGGAATTCCTGCACAAGAAAAATTAATATATAAACATTTAGACAAATTTGAAAAAGGTATTTTAATTGGGGTAGGTGGTTCTTTTGATGTTATAAGTGGAACAAAAAAAAGAGCACCAAAGCTATTTATAAAAACTAATACTGAATGGTTGTATAGAATTATATGTGAACCTAAAAGGCTAAAAAGATTTTGGAATAGTAATGTTAAATTCATTTTTAAAATTTGGAAAGAAAAAAAGAAATTTTAATTATAATGTATTATATATTTAAGATTTTAGTTTGGAGGTAAACAATGATTAAAGTAATGAGTGTTTTTGGGACAAGACCAGAAGCAATAAAAATGGCTCCTTTAGTAAAGGAACTAGAAAAAAGAAAAGAAATAGAAAGTATTGTATGTGTTACGGCACAACATAGAGAAATGCTAGATCAAGTATTAGAAACATTTGAAATTGTTCCAGATTACGATTTAAATATTATGAAACAAGGTCAAACATTAACAGATGTTACAACACGTGCTATACAAGGGTTAGAAGGAGTTATAAAAGAAGTTAATCCTGATATTATATTAGTACATGGTGACACAACAACAACTTTTGCTGGTGCTTTAGCAGCTTTTTATAATCAAGTAGCTATTGGACATGTTGAAGCAGGACTTAGAACATATAATAAATATTCTCCTTATCCTGAAGAAATGAACAGACAAATGGTTGGATGTATGGCAGATTTACATTTTTCTCCAACTGAATTAAGTGCTAGTAATTTAATCAAAGAAGGGAAAAATAAAGATAATATTTTTATTACTGGAAATACTGCTATTGATGCTATGAGTACTACTGTAGATGAAAATTATAAACACGAAGTATTAGATTGGGTAGGTAGTGATAGAATGATTCTTCTAACTGCTCATAGAAGAGAAAATCTAGGAGATCCTATGCGTCATATTTTTAAAGCTATTAAAAGAATTGTGGACGAATTTGATGATGTAAAAGTAGTCTATCCAATTCATAAAAATCCAAAAGTAAGAGAAGTAGCTAATGAAATATTTGGTGATAATGATAAAGTTAAACTTATTGAGCCACTAGAAGTATTTGATTTTCATAATTTTCAAAACAAGTCTTATATTATTTTGACTGATAGTGGTGGAATTCAAGAAGAAGCTCCATCTTTAGGTAAACCAGTTTTAGTTTTAAGAGATACTACTGAACGTCCAGAAGGAATAGGTGCAGGTACATTAAAACTAGTTGGTACTGATGAAGATGTTATATATAATGAAACAAAAAAATTATTAACTAATAAAGAAGAATATGAAAAAATGAGCAAAGCATCAAACCCTTATGGCGATGGACATGCGTCAGAGAGAATTGTAGATGCAATCATAAACTATTTTAATAATTAAAAATATTATTGATACATTATGTGGTTTTCACTTTTAAGCGTGCCTCCTTTTGGAGGCTTTTTATATATATAATAATTTTTATAAATAATCTTTTGCTTTTTTGTTAACACTAAAAATATGTCAAGTAGAAGATAAATCATAATTACAAATTTGAAAAAAAAGTATAACGTGTTATAATTAAATAGGTGGTATGAATGAAAAAAAATAAAAAAATTAAATGGAATATTAGAAAAGTAGTTGGAGCAACAACATTACTATTCAATTTAGTGTTGACTATTCTTTTATTAGTGTTAAATGTTCTTCCAATGAAATATTTAATTCCTATCATTGTTATATTTATTGGGATAGATGCTTTAATAGTATTATTTGGTTTTATTAAAAAACTAAAGAAAAAAGGAAATATCATTTATATAGTTTTAAATGTATTGTGGTGTTTAATTTGTATATTTGGTTCCTTTTATTTATTCAAAACGATTAGTTTCATGGGAGGATTAGGGTCTTCTAATGAAAAAACAGAGAATTATTCTGTCATTGTTTTAAAGGATAGTTCTTATGAAAAAGTTGAAGATATAAAGAACAAAGAAGTTGGTATTGTTTCTTATCAAAGTGAAGGAAAAGATAAAGCAAAAGAACATTTAAGTTCTAAAGTAAGTGTTAATTACAAAGATTTTGAAACACCACAAGACTTAGAAAATGCTTTATTAGATAAAGATATCGATGTTATTATGGTTGAAGATTCTTATGTTGAAATGTTTAAAGAAATAAATGAAGATTTTGAATCTTTAACAAAAGTTATATATACATTTTCTGTTCAGATGAAGGCGGAAGATATATCAAAAGATGTTAGTGTAACAAAAGAACCATTCAGTATCTATATAAGTGGTATTGATACTTATGGTAAAATTAGTTCTGTATCACGTAGTGATGTTAATATGGTGGCAACAGTTAATCCTAACACTAACCAAGTATTATTGATATCAATTCCTCGTGATTATTATGTTAAATTGCACGGTACAACTGGTTATAATGATAAATTAACTCATGCCGGTATATATGGTGTTGATATGTCAGTTAAAACAATTGAAGATCTTCTTGGTATTAATATAAATTACTATGTTAAGGTAAATTTTAGTAGTGTTATTAAAATAGTAGATGTTTTAGGTGGTGTTGATGTATATTCTGAATATACTTTCAAATCTTATTCGGGATATAATTTTACAAAAGGATATAATCATATGAATGGTGAACAAGCTTTAGATTTTGCTCGTACACGTAAAGCATTTGCGTCAGGGGATAGACAAAGAGGTAAAAATCAACAGGCTGTTATAGAAGCATTAATTAGAAAATGTTCTAGTGCTTCAGTTATAACTAAATATAGTTCATTATTAGATAGTTTAAGTGGAAGTTTTCAAACTAATATGAGTACTAAAGAAATTACTTCTTTAGCTAAATATCAGTTAGATAAAATGCCAGAATGGACTGTAAAATCAATTTCATTAGATGGTGGAGATTCATATAATTATACATATAGTTATGGGCGATCTAAATCATATGTAATGACACCTTATGAATCAAGTATTAAAGAAGCACAACAAGCGTTATCAGAAATATTAGGTGGTGCTGTTCAAGAAAGTTCTTATAGTAAAGTTTCAAATGTTAAAACACCAAGTACAAATACAAATTCTAATAGTAATTCGTCTACAAATAATAGTAGTGATAATCAGGTATCAACAGAACCAACAATAAAACTAAGTAGTGATGATATTACTATAGAAGTAGGAGAAATAACTACTTTAACTGCAACTGTGACAAATAGTAAGGAAAACGTTAGTTGGTCATCTAGTGATACTAGTGTTGCTAGTGTAAGTAATGGAAAAATAACACCAATAAGAGCAGGAACAGTTACTATTACTGCAAAAGTTGGAAATAAATCTGCCACTTGTATTGTTCGTATTAATAAGAAACAAGAAGAGAAAAATCCTCTTCAACCAATATTACCAAGTGAAGAAGAAAAAATTACAGGAGAAAATGGTAGTTCAAGCAATAATGAAAAAAATACAGAAAGTGAAACTACAAATTCTTCAAATGAAAAAAATAATGAAGATACTCAAAATTAAGCTGAGTATTTTTTTATTTATCATTCAAAAAAACAATTTTTTTGAAATTATATTCATATAATATAGTGACACATCAATTTGACAAAAGTGTAAAAAAATGTTAATATTATGGTGTGTTGTGAAAAAATGGCACATTATTCTAGTCGATGGACTTACTATGAAGGTGGGGCTAAAAATCCACTAAAGAGCACATCTGTGAAACTTCTGGTGTTTGCTTCTTACGCCCAGTCTGGGGTGGATGCTGGAAGGTAGAATATTGGGCGCTCGTAATGGCATACGATTCCGACCCAGTATTCATGGAGACCTATTTTTGTGTAATACCTATACACTATTAGTTGATGGATATTATACGAACTAGGCTTGAACCTACTATGTGGGGAAACTTACGAGTAGTGTAGCTTGTCTTGCGTGATGGTAGGGAATAATTGATCTGAATAAATAGTTTATAGCTAAAATTATTTATTATTGCAATTTGAAACTACTGTTGCAAAAAAGAATTAATAGTAACGAAGTTGTTGAGGAAATCTCCTAGAATGTATTATTATAATGGGATTGCAGTGCGTACTAAGTGGCAATCAAGTCGTATATTCGGTGACGATATACCTCTTCTTTAAAGGGAAACCGCTATCCTGGTAACGGGAAGTACGAAATGGGGAAATCCAACTTGACCTATGACGCAAAGTTAACTATTGTAGTAGCCATTTTTAAATTTTTAAGGGATAAGATATATCCTTTTTTATTTTATAGTTAGAGGAGAATTATGAAAAAGAAAATAAACAAAAAGAAAAGTAATACAGATTATAATTGGGTTATAAAAATAACAGTAGCAGCATTTACAATATCACTTGTATTTTCATTTATTTCTGAAAAAATATTACCAAACGCTAATTTGATAATGGGAATTATTTTAGTTCTCGTATTTATTATAATTGGTGTTATATTTGATATGATAGGTGTTGCTGTTACGGCATCTGACGAAAAACAATTTCATTCAATGAGTTCTAGAAAAGTTAAAGGTGCTAAAACAGCGGTATTATTAAAAAAGAATGCTGAAAAAATGTCATCATTTTGTAATGATGTTATTGGTGATATATGTGGAATTATATCTGGTTCTGCAGGTGTTGTAATAGCATCTAAATTAGCATCCATATTAAATGTTAATACATTTTTAGTATCTCTTATAGTTACAGCTTTAATAGCAGCTTCAACAATAGGTGGTAAAGCCTTAGGAAAAGGTGTAGCTATATCAAAAAGTAATGATATATTATTTATGTTTTCTAAAGTTATTGCATTTTTTAAAAAAGAAAAATAGTTGACAAGTAATTTATAAAAATTATATAATTATCATGTAAGTAGTACAACTACTAAGGAGGATTAAAATGGAATTAAAAGGAAGTAAAACAGAACAAAATTTAATGGCTGCTTTTGCAGGAGAAAGTCAAGCTCGTAATAAATATACTTATTATGCATCGCGTGCCAAAAAAGATGGTTATGAACAAATAGCTAGTATTTTTGAAGAAACTGCTAATAATGAAAAGGAACATGCTAAAATGTGGTTTAAATTATTACATGATGGAGCAGTTCCAGATACAATTACTAATTTAAAAGATGCTGCTGCTGGGGAAAATTATGAATGGACAGATATGTATGCAGAGTTTGCTAAAACAGCTCGTGAAGAAGGATTTGATCATGTTGCGTACTTATTTGAAGAAGTAGGTAAAATTGAGAAAGAACATGAAGCCCGTTATAATGCTTTAATAGCTAACATTGAAGGTGGTAAAGTATTTACAAAAGATACACCTAAAATGTGGATTTGTCGTAACTGTGGACATGTTCATTATGGAGAAAAAGCTCCAGAGGTATGTCCAGTTTGTGCTCATCCTCAAAGCTATTTTGAAGTTAGATGTGAAAGCTATAAATAATTTTTATAGCTTTTTTGTGTAAAGTAGATGAAAAAATGGCATTTTATGTTAGAACTTATCATATTTTTGATATAATGAATGTAGGTGATATAAATGGACAAAAGAATTAAAGAAGCCTTAGAAAAAGAAAAAATAAGACAAAAAAATAATATAGAATTAATTGCAAGTGAAAATTATGTGTCTGATGATGTGTTAGCCTTACAGGGAAGTATATTTACAAATAAATATGCGGAAGGGTATCCAGGTCGTAGATATTATGGTGGTTGTGTTAATGTTGATATAGTAGAAAATTTAGCTATTGAATATGCATGTAAGTTATTTGATGCTAAGTATGCTAATGTGCAACCACATAGTGGTAGTAGTGCTAATATGGCAATTTATAAAGCATTACTTACTCCAGGAGATAAAGTTCTTGCTATGAATTTAGATCAGGGAGGTCACTTAACGCATGGTCATTCTATTAACTTTAGCGGTATAGAATATAGTCCTATATTTTATCCGGTTGATGAAGAAACTAATTTAATAGATTATGATGTGGTAAAAGAAATAGCACTTAAAGAAAAGCCTAAGATGATTATTGCAGGTGCTAGTGCTTATTCGCGCTTTATAGATTTTAAAAAATTTAGAGAAATAGCTGATTTATGTGGTGCCTATTTAATGGTAGATATGGCTCATATTGCTGGCCTTGTTGCTGCTGGTCTTCATCAAAATCCTGTGGTGTATGCAGACGTAGTAACATCTACTACACATAAAACATTAAGAGGACCTCGTGGTGGGCTTATTTTAACTAATAACGAAGATATAATTAAAAAAATTAATAAAATAATCTTCCCGGGTATACAAGGTGGACCTTTGATGCATGTAATTGCAGCTAAAGCAGAATGTTTCTATGAAGCATTGCAACCTGAATTTAAAGATTATGCTAAACAAATAATTTTAAATAGTAAAGCAATGTGTAATGAGTTTAAAAAATTAGGAGTTAAAATAATTACTGGTGATACAGATAATCATTTAATGCTAATTGATGTTAAGTCATCATTTGACTTAACTGGTAAGGAAGCTGAGAAAATTCTTGATGAAATAAATATTACAGTAAATAAAAATACTATTCCTTATGATCACGAATCACCAATGGTAACAAGTGGTATTAGAGTGGGAACTCCTGCTATGACAACACGTGGTTTTAAAGAAAAAGATTTTGTTAAAGTTGCAGATATTATATATAGTGCACTAAAAGAAAATGAAAATAAAGAAATATTAAAAGAAGAAGTACTGAAATTAACAAGTGCTTTATAGATTGGGGTAAATATGATAATAAATGGAAAAGAGATAAGTGAAAAAATAAGAGAAGAATTAAAAGCTGAAGTAAAAACGTATATGATTAAACCTTGTTTAGCAGTTATTCAAATAGGAAATGATCCAGCTAGCGATGTTTATATTAAAGCAAAAGAAAAAGCATGTGGTGAGGTTGGAATCTATTTTAAGCATATTAAATTTGAGGAAACAGCTCGTGAAATTGAAGTTATAAATAAAATCCTTGAATTAAATAATGATGAGTATGTAAATGGTATATTACTTCAACTTCCACTTCCAGAAAAATTCAATACTGAAAAATTAATTAATTATATAGCTCGTAATAAAGATGTGGATGGTTTAACTGATATTAATGTTGGTAAATTAGTTAATAAAAAGAAATGTTTAGTTTCTTGTACTCCACAAGGTATTATGGAGCTTTTAAAACAATATGAAATTGAAGTAAGTGGTAAGAATGTTGTTATTGTTGGTAGAAGTAATTTAGTAGGTAAACCACTAATTAGTTTATTTTTGAACAGTGATGCAACGGTAACTATTTGTCATTCAAAAACTAATAATTTAAAAGATTTTACTTCCAAAGCTGATATTTTAGTAGTAGCTGTTGGTCATAAACATTTAATTACTGAAGATATGGTAAAAGAAGGAGCTACAGTAATTGATGTTGGAATTAACCGTGAAGATGGTAAATTATATGGTGATGTTGATTTTGATAATGTAAAAGATAAAGTAGCGTATATTACTCCAGTTCCTGGAGGCGTAGGCCCTATGACAGTTGCGATGTTACTTAAAAATGTAAATGATACATATAAAAGGATGATTGCTAGTAAATAATACTAGCAATTTTATTTTTGGTGAAATAACAAAAAAATATGATATGCTATTTATAGTGAAAGATAGAAATGGAGACCATATATGGGAAAGAAAAATAAAAAAGATACTTTTTTTGATGCTAATGGACAACTAAGAATGGCAGGAGATCAGTATTATGATTCCAAAGGTATGTTGAGAGGTCCAAAAGATCAATTTTATGATTCTAAAGGAATACTTAGATTGCCGGGAGAAGAATATTATGATGCTAAGGGTATTTTAAGACAACCTGGGGACCAATACTATGATGAATCGGGCCAACTTAGAATACCGATAGAAGAAAAAGAAGAGGATTTTGCTTTAAATAATTCAATAAATAGTATTCAGATGCCTAGCAATAGTCAAAATAAATATCCATCTGGAAGTTCTGGAATGTCTGATAAACCCATTACTTTAGGGAAAATTTTAGCTAGAATATGTATAACTCTTATTTTTATAGGGGCAGCATTTACAAAAGTTTGGGAAGAAGTGGTTGTTCCAATGTATAATGGGAATTACTTAACTTGGGTAATATTACCATTTATAATAGGAATTATAATTTCCTCTATTATATGTATTGTTCTATATAAAAAATATCTTCACATATTTGGATATTTTATTAGAACTATGTCATCAATAATACCATTATTCATTTATTTTTTAATATTAACAAAATTTAATTCCAACTCTGACTTGCTAGCAGCAACTTTTATATTTAGTATTGCTATTAGTTTAGTAGTTTCTTATGTATCATTATTTATTACAAAAATGTATAGAAAAAAGTATAATAGGGGTTAAACTAATTTATAAAAAAGTAAGCAGTAGTAATTTTGAATAAATACCATTATTATTTTTTAAACGAAATTTTAAATTTAGTATTGTCAATTAACAATATTTATGATATTATTATATTGCTTACTTGATTTATG
>OLHA01000267.1_pt1 | contig 31158 bp, 31 predicted proteins | sample 1605961 | NCBI WGS metagenome assembly OLHA01 (sample SAMN03283288) | human gut metagenome | biome: human-associated habitat; material: feces | host: Homo sapiens | place: Peru | collected 2012
GTTCTGGGCGAGGTGCAGAAATCCGAGGGCGCGATAATTCTTTTCATAGACGAGCTTCATCTTATAGTCGGCGCGGGCAAGACCGACGGCGCAATGGACGCGGGCAACATCTTAAAGCCCATGCTCGCAAGAGGCGAGCTGCACTGCATAGGCGCGACCACGCTCAACGAATACAGACAGTACATCGAAAAGGACGCCGCGCTTGCAAGACGTTTCCAGTCCGTTATGATAGACGAGCCGAGCGTAGCCGACACGATAACCATTTTGAGAGGTCTTAAAGAGAGATACGAGGTGTATCACGGAGTTAAAATTCAGGACAGCGCGTTTATCGCCGCCGCAACGCTCTCTCACAGATACATCACCGACCGTTTTCTTCCCGACAAGGCTATCGACCTTGTCGACGAAGCGTGCGCACTCATAAAGACCGAGATGAACTCACAGCCTACGGAGCTTGACGAAAAGTCGCACAAGATAATGCAGCTTGAAATTGAGGAACAGGCATTGAGCAAGGAAACCGACCGTCTGAGCCTTGAGCATCTCGACGAGATAAGAAAAGAGCTTACCGAGCTGCGCAGGGAATACGCCGACATGAAAGCCGTGTGGGAAAAGGAAAAGGAGAGCATCGGCAAAACGAGCCGCTTGAGAGAGGAGCTTGACCGCCTGACAGCCGAAATGGAAAAGGCGGAGAGCGTATACGATCTGCAAAAGGCAGCCGAACTCAAATACGGTAAAATCCCCGAAATCAAAAAGCAGCTCGCCGAAGCCGAAGCGGGCGAAAGCGGCAGCGGCAACAGATTTTTGAGAAGCTGCGTCACCGAGGAGGAAATCGCCCGCATAGTCTCGCGCAGAACGGGCATTCCCGTTTCAAAGCTTGCCGAGAGCGAAAGAAGCAAGCTGCTCGGACTCGGCGACATTCTGCACAGGCGCGTCATCGGTCAGGACGAAGCGGTCAAAAAGGTATGCGACGCAATTCTCCGTTCGCGTGCGGGCATAGCCGACCCCGACCGTCCCATAGGCTCGTTCCTGTTTATGGGTCCCACGGGCGTAGGCAAAACCGAGCTTGCAAAGGCTCTCGCCGAGGCGCTGTTTGACAACGAACGCGCAATGGTAAGAATAGATATGAGCGAATACATGGAGAAATACTCCGTCTCGCGTCTTATCGGCGCTCCGCCCGGATATGTCGGCTATGACGAGGGCGGTCAGCTTACAGAAGCGGTTCGCAGAAAGCCGTATTCGGTCGTGCTGTTCGACGAAATAGAAAAGGCTCATCCCGACGTTTTCAACATTCTGCTTCAGGTTCTCGACGACGGCAGAATTACGGATTCGCAGGGCAGAACCGTAGATTTTAAAAATACCATCATAATTTTAACCTCCAATTTAGGAAGCGACTATATACTTGAAGGCATAAAGGACGACGGCTCGATAAGCGAGGACGCGCTTCTCAAGGTTAAAGAGGTGCTCCGCCGCTCGTTCAGACCGGAATTCCTTAACAGACTTGACGAGACTGTCGTGTTCAAACCGCTTACACGCGAAAACGTGAACGGCATAACAAGGCTTGTTATAGCGGACATAAACAGACGTCTCAACGAGCATCGCCTGACGCTCAAGGTGAGCGACAGCGCAACAGCCTATTTTGCGGACAGGGGCTTCGACCCGATGTACGGCGCAAGACCGCTTAAGAGATTTATCCAAAATTCTCTCGAAACCGCGGCAGCAAAGCTTATCATCGCGCAGAACCCCGCTCCCGGCTCGACTATCGAGGTCACCGAAAACGACGGCGGGCTTCACTTTGACATAATCGCGCCGGCGGAGGAATAAAATAAAAGGGACACGGCGGCTGCCGTGCTCGGCAAACTCCGGGCGCAGGCTGACGGACGCACCCCGCAAAACGCAAAAAAGAGAATAGGTAAATAATAAAATCAGCTGCGGGCAGGGATGTGACAGGATCTCCCGCGGCTGATTTTTTTTATTTGTAACATGCTTTTCTTTTTAATGTCAACACTTTTGTGCCGAATTCGGAACACTATTGAAAATTATTCGGTGTTTGTTCCGAAATCGGCACACTTTTTATATTTTTATGCTGTTTATTCCGGGTGCGGAACATAAACTGCAGGCTTGTTTCACGCGAAAGCTCCTGCAGTTCATTCGAGAACGGCTTCCGCCTCTCCGATATACATTCTGTGATAATCCTTCCGCGGATAGTTTTCAACATCGAACTTATGGTCTGTAAACCATTCCGGCGTAATATCCGCCGCCGCAATTTTGCGGCAAATGAACACCTTTTGCGACTCGGCGGTGTACGGCACGCCGTCATAAAACGCGGGTGTTAGCCCCGACTCGGCGTATTTATCCGTATCGCGTCCGCTTTTTGAGCCGAACACAGCCATTTTCTTATGGAATCCCTCCGGCATCAGGCTCAATGAAAATCTGTCGCAGCTTTCGGTAAATTCGTATGTGTATCTCTGCGGACGGACAAAAACAAACACGCACGGCGCGCTCCAAAGCACTCCGGCGGCGCCCCAACTTACGGTCATCGAGTTGAATTTTTCCTCATTGCCGGCGCTTAATATTCCCCAGTTTTCACCTATCTCCTTAAACGGCGCAAGCGCCGCTCCGAGCGTTTCGATTTTTTTAAGCGACATAAAAAATCCTCCCTTTCGGCTGAATACATTTTATTAAATCCGCACCCGCGTCAATAAACGCCGTGCGCACTCTCTAATATATATTACCGCAAAAAAGAGGAAATAGCAATTTTATTTTTTATCCGAGCAACGGTTACGGCGGCGGTCTTTACCCCCGTCTGATCTTTTCGAGAATCTGTTCAAGCTCCGCAACGCGCTTTTTTATATCCTCCAGCTTTTTCTCCGCATCGGAAACCAAATCGGAATTTGCCTTTTCGACGCCGAGAAGGTAATCCGTCGACACTCCGAAAAATTCCGCGAGCTTAATTATGGCAAAGGAATCGGGATTCGTTTTTCCCGTCTCATAATTTGATATGGTCTTCTGGTCGATCCCTGTTGCGTTCGCAACGTCGGATTGACGGAGATCCCTGTCCTCACGCAAATCACGAATCCTGTTCATATATTCCTCCGATTTATATGTTTCTTGCTCATTTTACTACAATTCTCTGTATTAAAAAAACAGCCGCCCGTATTTTTTTGATTACATGGGTGGCTGTTGCTTTTCCGTCGTTCATAAATCCTTATCAGCTACCGTATCATTACGCAATTTTTGCGTATTTTTTTACTTTACAGTACGCAATTTTTGCATATTCAAAAGCAATACGGCACGCCATTTTTGCGTATTCCTTTACTTTACAGTACGCAATTTTTGCATATTTAAAAACAATACAGTACGCAATTTTTGCGTATTCTTTATTATGCCGATACGCAATTTGTTTGCTGAAAGATTATAACGTACACCCGCCGCGATTCGGTGTCCTGCGGCGGGTGATTTTTTATTTATGCGCTTTCGGCGGGGGCTGCGGAAAAGATATCATTTCAATCCGAGATACCCCGCGACCGCCGTCATTATCAGCGTGCACACCGCCTGCAAAACCATTGTAACCGCGGCGGCGTTAAAGCGGCTTTTTTTGTCGAGCGACGCTTTTATGTATTCAAGGTCCTGCTTTATGAGGGCAAAGCCGACATCCTTCTCATTTATCTGCTTTTCGTGGCGCGCTACCTGTTTTTTCAGCTCTGTGAGAGCGTCGCAGAGCGGTTCTCTGCCGCATTCTCCGTTCACTTTTTTGTCCTCCTTAAAGCTTTTTCTTTTCGGTCGGATTATTGACTATTCCGAACGCGGTCAGCACGCTGCCGACGAGCGTGATTATCATATCCCACGTTTCGCTGTCAAGTCCGAGCTTTGCAAAAACTCCCGTGTGCTGGAGAATCATGCCGAGCAAGCCGAGCACGGACACCCACATTGCCCACGATTTTATGCGGCACTGCGAGCATGTGCAGGCAGCGTGCGCTTCACCGGACTTGTTTTCGGCGGCTTCGGCTGACTTTCCGTCGGCAGCGGCTTCATTTTCGGACATGATCACACCGCCGAACTCATCGACAAAAGACGATTCTTTTTTGCTGTTTCCCATTCGTCATTCCTCCAATCCCGTAGCTTTACGGAGTATCGCACGCGCGTCCGCCGCCGTGACCTCGCCGTCGCCGTCGTAATCGGCTGCCGCGGTCTGCTTTTCGTCGAGCTTCTCAAGTCCGACAGCCGCGCGAAGCGCCGTGCGCGCGTCCTCAACCGTCACCTTGCCGTCGCCGTTTACATCGCCGCGAACGGTGTCTGACGTTTCGTATTTTACTCCTACGGCGCCGCAGAGAGCCTCCGCAACCGCTGCCGCCATTGCGGGGAGAGTGCTGTCAAAACGCGCGTTGTCATAGGAATTATCCACAAAGCCGACCTCTAAAAGGCATGAGTGCATTTTTGTGAGCCTGTTCACCCCGAAATCGGAATAGGACGGCGCGCCGAGGTGAACGCCTCTGTTTGCGAAGCCCGACGCACCGCAGAGCGCATCGAGAATACTCTCCGCTTTTTTGTACGTCTCGCCGCCCTTTTCGATTTTCGAATAGCACCATACCTCCGCGCCGCTCGCCTTTTCGGGCGCAAGCGCATTGCGGTGAATGCTGATGAAATAGTCGGCGCCCCATGCGTTGGCATCGGCGGTGCGGCGGCTTATTTCGGGATCGTCGTCGGACGTGCGGCTCATGCGCACCTCAACCCCCGACTGTTTTTTAAGCAGCCCGGCAACCGCGGACGAAAGCCTGAAAACATCGTCCGCCTCGCGTCTGCCCTTGTAGGACGCGCCGGGATTTGCCCCTCCGTGTCCCGCGTCTATAAATATTTTTTTCATAGCTGCTGATCTCCTTTTCGGATAATATCTTCGGCGTCCGAAAGAGAACGCCGAAGAAGGCTGAAAGCAAATATCCGCACCCGTTATGTTGTTTTTGCAAGAACGGTCACTTTGCAAACCGCAGTAAGAGCACCGTCGACGGTAGTTGCGGTCACTTGACATGTGCCGACGTTAACGCCCGTGACATTGACATAATTACTGCCCGATTCAAGCGACACGTTGTCGTTTTCGGCGCTGAACACCAAGCTCTTGTTTGTGGTGTCGGTCGGGTTAAAGTAGACCGTGAGTTTTTTTGTTGACTCCTGCTTTACGGAGCATGACGCGGTGCCGAATCTAATCGAAGCGGGATGCACAACGGCGGGACCGACGGTCACCGTGCATGAATCGGAAAAGCCTCCGTCGTTTGCGGCGCAGGTTACAACCGCCGTGCCCTCCGATACGCCGTGCACAACGCATGTTTTGTCACTGACAGAAAGCGTGACGCATTCATCGCTTGTGCTCCACTCGACGGAGCTGTCGGTCGCGTTGTTCGGAGCAACAGACGCCGCAAGAGGGAACGTGCCTCCTACGGTTATTTCCGCCGTGTGGCTGTCAAGCGAGACGCTGTGCACGGAAATATGCGGCACGGTAACGGTGACGCTGCACGTCGCGGTAAAGCCGCCGTCTACCGAAGTGCAGGTCAGGATATATGTACCCGCGTTTCCCGACACCGTGCAGCTGCTGCCGCTCGGTGTAAGAGTAAGCCCTTCGGGGCTTGCCGACCATGTCACATTCCTGTTAACGGCATTCGAGGGCGACACCGCGGCAATCACCGTCGCATTGTGAAGCGTATCAAACGAAACGCTGCTCTTATTCAGTCGGACGCTCCTTGCCGATACGGGCGGCTGCGGCGTGCCGTCGCCCAAAAATGATGTACGGACTGTGGACAGGGTGCGGATAAAGTTAAAAAGTCCGTTTGCGATAAGTGCGTGACCCGCGTCGTTGAGATACAGCCCGTCGGACGTACAGAGATTTTTCTGCGCTTCAAGAGAAGTACATATCATGCTCTCGCCGTTCGCGTCATAGACGGGAACGGAATATTTGCGGCACACCTTTTTCATTGCGTCCGCATAGTCCGCAGGCGTAAGCCCCAAAGCGTTGACGGAAAAGGTTTTATCCTGCTGCGTCGGAGTGATAAACACTACCGTCTTGCCGACGTAAGCCGCAAGCAGCGCGCGGCAGAGCTTTTCGGTTCCGCCGTAAAACGTTTCGGCATCGCCGTTGCCCAAGGTTCCGAGCGGAATCCCCGCCCGCATATCCTCGCCGCCGCCGAAAACGGTGATAAGCTCGACATCGGCCGGCAGCGACTGCGCACGTTCGCACATGGCGTCGGTGTCGGCGGCATTTCTCTTTGCTACCGTTGAGCCGTCCTCTCCGTAATTAAGCACCTGCGAAATGCCGAGAGCGGCGCGTACCGTGTCGGTGTAAGGCGTTGCTTTATAACCGTTCTCCTCCGTCTGCCCGTCGCCGAACGCAAGCCACGTTTTCCCCTTGAGCGACGTTATGAGTGCAGGCGGATCGGTTTTCAGGGAATAATCCTCAAAGGAAGATTCAAGCGTGAAATAGCTCTCCTCCAATGCGGATATCCGCTTTTGGGCAAACGCTTCGTTTTCCGAAAGCTTATCTATACTGTCGGCAATATTCTCGGGCGATATCACGCCGTTTTTGTCGGTGCAGTCCCAGCCGTCAAGCGAAGCGTCGACATAAAAGCTCTCAACGCGGCTCTTTGCGGCAAATTCGCCGTTTTCATATATGACAGCCTGAACAAACAGCTTGCCCCTGCCGTCAAGAAGAACGGCAGGCACCTCAAAAGATGCCTTTAAATCGCTCACTTCAAGCTCGCCGCTCATAAAGCTGCGCCCTTTGGGAGTGATAAACGCAAGGCGCAGGCTTTTGCCCTCCATCGCCTTGTCGAGCGTAACGTTTATCACCCTGTATTTGTGTTCTCCGGCATTGAAGCTGACGCTTAACGATGCCACTTCCATAATATGCTGTCTCCCCTTTCTCCGTTAACCCCGTGTGAGGGCATTTATTATCTGCTCCTTGCCCTTTTCGGTTATCTGACCGTAATTTATCTGCCGATCGAGATAGCCGACAAGCCCTCTGTACCCTCCGGCGGCATAGGCGGACGCCGCGCCGCGCTGCACGGTAAAATTTATTTTTTCCTTAATTGAAGCGATGTTGGACGAAAAATCTCCGAGCAGTGAATAATCGCCGTATTTTGCGGCGGAGAGCGCCTCATTCATCGCCTTATCCTCACGCATGCCCGATGTGTCCATGCCGAGTGCTTCAAGAAAAGAATAATCCCCGTTTTCGGCAGCCGTCCACGCGTTTTTCACCGAATCGGAATAGCGTGAATATTCCTCCGACTCACCTCTGCGCATTTCCGAAAGAACATTGAGCCTGCTTTGTATGCCGCTCTTTTTCACCGCGGCGGCGCTTTCCGCAAATTCGGGCAGCTTATCGGCAAGAGCCGAAAGATATCTGCCGTAGGCGTCCGCAGCCGCGCCTGCCGCATAAGACGAGCCGTAGCCGCCCGTGCCTGCGGCAGCGGTACCGTAGGCGTCTTTCGCGGCAAGTCCCGCGTTTTTTTCGTATTCGCGGCGATATTCGTCATAGAGCTTATCCGCCGTTATGTCGTAGCTTCTGCCCGTGTCGGCAATAACGGAATCGAGAAGCTCCTTTTTTATCAGGCTGCTTTCGCCGCCGTCATAACCGCCGAAGGCTCCCGTGCCGGTTTTTCCGTTGCCGGCGGAGGCGGCTGAACCGTTCGGCGCGCTCCCCGATTCGCCGGCTGCACCGTCAAGCCCCTTTTCGCGGCGCAGCGCTATACGCGCATCGGCGACATCCACTTCCCCGTTGCGGTCAAGGTCGGCATAATAGCTTGCCGCCGCTTTTTTTATTGCCATATCAAGAATTTCAGCCGATGTATAATTTTTTTTCATTTTTTCACCGTCCCTCTCACAAACGCCGCAAGCTCGCCCGTTTCATTCTTTATTTCCTCCGTCCGCGCAAGAAGCTTCACGACAAGAGCATAGAGCTTTTCGTATTTTTCGCCGCTTACGCTTTCGGAACGCTTGTTTTTAATATCCAAATCCGTTTACCTCACTTGTTTTTTCGGTTATTATGCCGACCGAAAGTATTTTTACGGCGCCCCTGCCGCCGAATCTGAGCTTAAAGGACGCGCACCTCGGAGTATTTGCGGGAACGGTGAACACTCCGTTTATATCCTTTGAGGTGCAGTATATCTCGTGATACCTCCCGTCGGTGCATACAATGCCGACGCGCAAAACAGCATCCTTCTCTTTTTCCGCTCTGATAACGACCGACCGAACCGCATCACTGCCGTTTTGTGACGTTATCTCACGCGTTTCGGCAAAAAAATCTCCGTCAGGCTCCGCGATAAATCCGAATCTGCCGTCCGTGTTGTCGGAAAAAATGTTATATCCGTTTTCGGTCGCGTAAAAATCATGTGCGTAAAACATATATGAATTCACCGTTTCGCCGTCAACCTCCGTCGAGGACATAAGACAGACCGAGCAGAGAAAACCGTCCGTATTGACAAAAAACCGCGCGTTTTCGTCATTATCCTCTATATGCCACATTCCGCTGCGTGTATCGTAGACATACTGTGCGCTTGTTCCGCTTCTGCCGGTGAGCACCACTCTGTATTTGCCGTCGACGGCACCCGCCGCGCCCGCGGTGAAGCGTTCCGCGCCGAAGGCCTCCGATATGCACCTTGACGAAACGCCGTCATACACATTTATTCCGTTGGGACTTTTATAAAAAAGTTCTTCATTGAGATTGACTATGCTATTGTATGCGCCGTTTTCAACACCGTCGCCGGAGACTGCGTCAACACGGAAATTCTGCGGCACGGTGCCCGAAACGGTAATAATTCTGTCCTCCTTGAAAAACACGGGCTTGCCGTCGATAACGCCGGCACCGGTAAACCCGCCGGGACAGCCGAGTGAAACGGCATAGGAATCGGACGAAATTCCGTCGAAAGCGTCCCACGACAGCGGATCGCCGAGCGAACAGGCATATATCTCATTCACAAACTCACCGAATACGTTTTTTCCGTAACGGCAGCCCCAGATGCGGTTGTTGCTCTCAACGGCGAAGTCAAGCACGGGACAGTAGCGCGTAATGCTCATGCGCAGCTTTGTGGTGCCGCTCTTATACGGAGCATCTACGGTGACGCTGTTGTCGGAAATGCCGATAATGCGGTAGGTTCGCTTTGTATCGTAGTCGTACACGTTTTTAAGGATAACCTTGTCGTTCACACGGAAATCCTCTCCGATAAGCTCGGCGGAAAACGACGGATAAACGCGCCGCCCCCTGACCCAGTTCCCGTCGGTGTAGGTGTACTCGTGCGCCTCATCCCCGGATGTAAGCACAACGCTGTCGTTTTCGTTCGGCGAAGCGGGCAATTCGGCGCACGCCTCCGAGGTGACGGCTTCTCCGTTTATATCCACTCGGTTCACCGTAACGGCAAGCGGAGAAAAGAACTCCGCGCCCGCTTTTTTTGCCGAATATCCCTTTTCGGGACGTTTTTCGGCATAAAGACCGTCGGGGACAAGAAAGAAATTTCTGCCGAACGGCACTATCGTGCGAATATGCTCCTGCCCGTCGGGCTGCACGCCGTACATAAGCATGCCGTCCGCGCGAACCTCCTTCCGGGTGGCAAAGCACAGCTTTCCGTTCACGGCTGCCGCGGCGGCTATCTCATCATCGGTGTATGCCTTAACACCCGCCGTTGTAACACCGTCAACCGCACTTCCGGGCGCCCATATGCCGCGGGGCGGACGCGACATAAGCGCGGGTGCGTCGTCGCTTGTCATATTGAGCATGGCGCCGAGCCTTGATCCGCCTGCGCGGGCTGAGCGGTCGAGTCCGCCGAAAGCCGTAATATTGCGGCGCGTGCGCGATATGCCTCTCTGTGCCGCAAGCCTCATCCGACACCCCTCCCGAATTTTATTCCGACACGGGACTTAATGCTGTGCGTCCTGTTATACGCGGCGGCAAATTCTTCATACAGATTGTTGAAGGCGGCGCGGGAATTTGCATATCGCGCCGTATCGCCGTTTATAATATCCGTTTCGGCTGCGAGATATTTTATGTATATCTCATCATACGGATATCGCACAAGGAGCACGGTTGAGCCGGGAATACCCTCGGCATAGCCGATAAACTCCGTCGGCGCCCCCTCATACCGTGACAGTATCTCCTTATATATTCTGCCGTCGAGCACCGACAGCATATTGAGCTTTTCGCCGTAAGGCAGAGCGTTCGGGAAAAGCGCGTCAAAACGTTCAATTGCGGTATCCGCAGTCATTTTCTCTCCCCCTTATTCCTTGCTGACGGACTCTATAAAGCTCTCCGCCTCTCTTTTGGCGGCAAACGAGTTTTCCACAGCCTCTGCAAACGGCACGGGCAGCATCACGCTTTCGCCCTTTTTAATAAGCATGCGCTTGCCGTTCACCGCGACAAACAGCGCATCGTCGTTTTTATTCTCCTTGGGTATAAATACGGGGACAAGTGTGTTTGAATTTTTAAGCTTCATTTTTTTTCCTCTCTTTTTGAAATTTTTTTATGCAGTCTCCTGCGAAGCCATTTAAATCAGGCTTCGCAGGAGCTTCGGGATCCGTCGGATACTTCAGTCGGTCGGATACTGCATTCCGGCGGATCTCACTGCGCCGTCAGTTCGTTTCGGCGCTTGCCGAAAATTCCGAGCCTGATTCCGCTCTGATAAGGTATTCCTCAACCAGACGCTTTGCGACCTTTGTGGCTTTCCAGCCGACGGAGGAGCGCTGATTCAGCGGGTCGTTGCCGTAGCCGCGCTGTTTTACGATATGCTCAAGACCGCCGCCCTCGACGTCGGTAACGCCGTAGGCATTTTCACCGATAAACAGTGTGCAGAACACCGCCGAGCCGTCCTTGCCCGCGCCCCTGCCGCAGATCACCGCGCCCGCAGAAAGGCTTGTTACAGCCGTGCCGAGAGTTATTGTCGCGGTGCCGCCGCTTACGGAGATTGCGGTAATCGTGTTTTCGGCTCCGTCGACATACACGGGGACGGGCGTTGAGAACGTCTTTGCCGTGAGAGGTTCGTTAACGACGACGGAGGTTGTTGAGGTCGAAACCGCGGTCTTGACGGTAAAACGCGAGAAGCCGTCCGCAATTTCGGCGGGACCGTAGACCTTTGCCTCTGTGCTCTCAACAAAGCGAACACCGCCGAGCGTGCCTATCTCGCCGCGAAGAATCTTGTCGGGATCGGCGTACTTCTGAATACCTATCCACTGTTCGGCTGCATCCTGCATGAGGTCATATGCGACATAAGGATGAATTATCGCAACATAGCTGCCGTTTATCTTGGGCGCGTTGACTGCCTTAAGCTCGGCTGCCGCCTTGAAAACATCCTTGACGCGCATTTTGCAATCGGCTGTGATGTCGGCGCGGGAGGTGACCTCCTGCTCTCTGTCTTTATCGTCGAGAGTGGGAACATACATAACGTTCGTGCCGCCGACTATCTCATTCCTTACCACGGTGTCAAGCGTAAGCCCCGCCTGTGCGGCAAGCTCCTTTGTAGCTTCAACGATGGTGTTGTCGACTGCGGTAAGCTCAAGCATATCGGTCTGCTCGACATAGTCGCCGTACTGATCGACCGTGCAGCTTACGGATGAGACATTGAGCTTGTTGCCCGACGGGGTAACGCCCTCCGTTATCGCCTTCATTGCCTTCGGGAGCTTTGAAAATTTGCGGAACTCAATGGTCTTACCGCCGTTTTTGGGAATGGGACGCTTCTGCCCGAACTGCTCATGGACAAGATTTGCCCCCGCAAGAGTGATGAGCGTTTTGTCGTAGAACGTCTTCATTTCGGGCGAAAGAGCGTCCGAATTTGTTATACTGCCGTTTTCAAGCGTGCCGCCGGTGGTGTTGAGAACATCGCCCGCCGCAAAAAAGTTAAGTGTAATCTTTTTGAAATTCATGGATTTTTCTCCTTTTTTATTTGAATGAGATTTTCGCGCCCCTGCTCACTTCCGCCAAAATACGTTTTATGTCTCTGTCGGTGAGCGAATTAACGTCCGTGCGCGCTACGGACGCGGCTCTGTCGAGCACCGAGTTTTCGCCGGGTCTGGACTGTGTCCGACTCGAATTGAGCGCCGTTTTTCTGCCGATATCCGCCACGGCATACCGAATCGCGCTGCCGATGATCTCCTCAAGATGCACGCACTCGTATGCGCGGCGCACGCCGACGCCGCTTTTGAGAAGCGTTCCGAACACCGGCTCGTTCAAAAGCTCGTTTTTCATCGAAAACGACGGATATATTTCGCGTGTCGCCTGTTCCTCTCTGCGCCACGAGGCAAGCACCGATTCCGCCTCGGCATTTTTCAGGCTCTCGCCGAACGACTCCCGCACGCCGTTCAAAATATTGTCCGTATCGCCGCCGATGAAGCTGCCGCCGCCTTTTTCACCGCCGCGCTGCGCGTCTTTGCCGCCCGTGCCGGGCTGCTTTTCGGCGGCTCGCTCCGTTTCCGCCGAAGCCGTTTTCACCGTGTTTTCCGCAGCGCCGGCATCCGTGTTTTCCGCGGCACGGTCCGCGCCGCCGCTTTGTGAGTCCGATTCGGCAAAAAGCTGAAGCGAACCGTCACAAAAAAGTTTCATGTGTTTTCTCCTCTCTCTTAAAAATTGCAGCACACATTTTCGGGGTACATCTCCGCAATCCGCGACAGTCCCGCACACACCGTGTCAAACACGCCGAGCGCCGCCGAACGTCCGAACGAATCCTGCCAGCCGACCTCGAGCGATATTTCGCCGTCGGCAATATGAAAGCTCTCCACCCGCACAAGACGCTCACTCTCAAGGTCAATCATTCTCTCGGTGAGCGCAATCACAAGCGCCGACACTCCCGCGCATACAATGTCTTTACCCTTTTCGCCCGCCCCGGCATGCCCGGAGCACTCAAACAGCATGCCGGAATTAAGCTCGTTAAGGCTTACAGACGTCATATTCCGTCACCTCGCCGTCCGTCGGTGCAAGCGCTCCGTATTTTTCTCCGTTTTCCTCGATAATGCGTATAATCTTTTCCTTGTTGTCGATGTCGATAAGCTGCATGCAGGCGAGCGACTCAATGCTTTTTGCAGGATCGAAAAATCCCAGCTTGTAAAAATTGAGCGCGTCGTTATTCTGACTTGCGCGTGAAAACGTGTTCTGCTTGTGCGCCTTAACGCTGACATCGAACACGGGAACGCGCGTGCCGAGGTCATAGCCGAACGAACTGCCGAGACTCACGGGCTGCAGGAGCGAATTGTCAAACGAGCCGTAAGCGCCGTCGCCGCCCGGACTTAAAATGCGCATGCTTCTCGGAACGTCGTAAAACTGCCTGATAAGCTCGATGCAGACGGTGCATATCTGCGCAAACGCACGGTAGGTGGCGGATATCATATCGCGTGAGAGCTTGTTGCCCGCCTCCTGCAAGGCGTTTATCGCCGTGCCGGACGTAACGCCGCCGAGTGTGCCGCCGCTGACGAAATCGCGGTTGCCGCTGACCTCCTTAAGCTCGTTTATCTTGTTGCCGAGCACCGTAACGTACACTCCCGAAAGAGGGACGTTTGATATCTCCCGTATAGATTCCTCTCCGAGCGACGAACCGCTGACGTGAACGAAATCCTTTGAGAGGTCGGCAAACTCCTCCTCGTTTACCGCTCCCTCATTGCGGGTGAAGTAGCGGCGGCGCGCGCCCGCTCTCGCGTTTTTGACTATTTCCGTGCCGAGCAGGTCTATTTCCTCCTGCACACCCTTCAGAATGTCGATGAAGCCGAAGCCGACGGGCGTGCCCTCCTCCGCGTAAAGCGGATCGAACACAAACGGATACAGTCCGTGGTCGTACCAGCCTCTCTCACACAGCTCGGGGTCGTTTTCCGACGCATACAACACGGTTTGCCCCACAAATTTTACAAAGTGCAGCACCGCCTTGCCGCCGACGCGCTTCTTATAGTACCAGTCGACGACGGTGGACTTGTCCGACGTGTCCACGCTCGGATCGTAGAGATAGCCGAACGTCTCGCCCGCGCTGCCGAGCTTACCCTCAAGTGACGGATACATGTCAACTAAGATATCGTTGTCAACAAGCTCCGTATAGAACAGGTTGCGGCTCTTTTGGATATCGCGCACGCCCGGCTCCCAAAACAGGTTGAGGATATCGGCGCGCCTGACGTCGATGTCGCCGAGGTTGTTGCACGCCTCCGGATTCCAAAGCACCGAATAGACCGCCGTGCCCGTTTTCAGCTTGCTGTATGCTCCCTCCGAATAGACGCTCTCCCAGTCGTTGCGCTCAAGGATAACGGGAAGCATGTCGGTGAGCTGACGCGCCGCCGTCTCGTCCGATTCCTCGCGCGGAAGCACCGTACACTGCGGAACGGCGTCCATAAAATCGGCATGCTTGTTGACAATTGAATTGAACAGCCATGCGGACGAAACGGACGTGCCGCCCGGGTTTTCAGCCCAATGCCGGAGTCTGAACCAGTTTTCGTTCTCCACAATGCGGTTTTCAAGGCACTGCTTTGCGCTCTTGTACTTTTTGAGAGTCGACGCGGCAGAGAGTATCTCGTCAAGTCCCACCGCATCACCGGCAGCCGCCTTGCCGCCGGAACACTTCTCCCGTCTTTCTTCCCGTCCCGCCGCACCCGAAACGGAAAATTTCTTTTGTTTTGTTTGCATTTTGACCTTCTCCTTTTTTATTTCGCTTGCGGCGACGCTATGCCTTATATGAAAACCGCCCGTATTTTTTTGTGTTCAGCTCCAGCGGATCATCCCCGGCAGGCGCTTTTTCCGCGCACTGCTGCGGCGTTATCGGCCGCGACATGCAGAAATACCTGAACGAATCGGCGAAATGATCCTCCTGCGACGTATCAAGGTCTTCGGGATTAACGTCCGAAAACTGCAAAAGCGGCAGCGTCCTTATCGCGGCGGCGCAGGTATTGAAAAAGTACGCCATCGGATATCCCCCGTCATCAAACGCAAGACGGTAGTGCACCTGCATCCATCCGGGAATACGCTTGTTGTCACCGCGCGAAAAGTATACAAAATGTCTGTCGGCGGAATCGATTATCGCCTCCCCGCGCGACACGTCCCATATCGACGGGTCGGCAACGCCCGTTATCCTCTTGCCCTTAAGCCATCTGTGAGTGGTTTCTATACGGTGTATCTCCTCAAATATCCTGTCGGGATACCACTTTACACCCTCGTTCGGCGTCTGCGTGCAGCCGTAAAGCTGCAGTATGAGATATGCCCTTCCGTCGTAATCTATCGCCCACCAGTCGCACGAGAACGGTTTTGCGAAGCCGAAGTCGAAGCTTCTCACGATGTTCCAGCCGTCGGGAATCTCAAACGGTTCGATAACATGAGTAAACCGCCTGTCATTGTAATGTGACGGATCATCGCGGAATTCCTCGAAAAACTGACCGTCGAAAATGTCCCAGTCGCCGTTGAGCCACGCCTTGCGCAGCTTCGGCGGCAGCGCCTCAAGCCGCTTTATGTAGTCGGGATCATTCTCCATAAGCGCGGCGTTGTCGGTGACAAGACTCTTGTAAAAAACGTAATCGTCGGGATTCTCCCCCGTTTTATACGCCCTGTCAATGAACAGCCGTTTCACAAAGGCATGTCCCACGCCGCCGGGATTGCATGTGAGATATACCCTTTTCGGGAAGCCGTTAACTCCTCTTACGCACGCCTTGAACCTGTCGTATTGCTCCTCCGTAAGCTGTGTCGCCTCGTCCAAAAACAGCACGTCCACCTCCGTGCCCTGATATCGGTCGAGGTCTTTAATGTTTCGGCAGTAGCCGAGCTTTATTACCGAGCCGTTTTTGAACAGAAATTCCTTTGCCGTCTCCTTGAATACCGCCGTTTTTCCGACAAGCTCCTTAAGCGGTGTTATATGGTTTGCGCGAAGCTCCGGATAAGTTTTTCGGACTATCATTATCTTTATACCCGGATATTTCAGCGCCAAAAGCACCGCCTTGACTCTCACCGCCCAGCTTTTGCCGCCGCCGCGGGCACCGCCGAATGCAATAAAACGGTGAGTGTCCTCTAAAAATTGTTTCTGTGTTTCTCCCGGAATCCCCGGATACAGTGTTTCCATAAATCCCCTTTCGCGGGCTGCCGCCGCATATAATTTCGTCTACTCCGCGTACCTGTCCGCGCACTCGTCCATCACCACATGCAGCACGCTGCCGCCGTACGACCCGTCGTTTATGCTTCCGGTCACCGACAATGCCTCCTTGAGTACCGACCAATACTCCTTCAGCGATTTCGCGCCTGTCTGTTCGTTTCCGTCCTCGCCGCCGGAATCGCAGGCAAGCTTTATCGCGCGGTATGTCGCGCGGCACATAATGTCCGATGCCTCCGACAGGCAATCCTCCGAATTTACGGGAACTCCGTGCTTTCTGCGCACGGTTCGCTTTTTCTTTTCGGTGCTGTCCGTTCTTATCACCCCCTCGTCGTCGCAAAGACCGCTTCGTCGTCGCAAAGACCGCTAAGCTCCGTCCCGCGTGGTAACGCGTGACATCCGCCCGCTTGTCTTGCTCCTCCTCTCGTCAAAAAGTCTCGCTCGGTTCGGCTGTTCGCTTATAAATGCGCTCACAACGCCTCGCTGTCGCTACCAACTTTTTGCCGTATCAGGCGGTTAGGTTTATCTCCTGTAGTTCCGCGGTGGAAAACGTGTGAATATGCCGTTCGGTCGGGCGACGGGAAACATACAATTTACGGAACAAAAACACAATGTAAAAATTAACCCGTGCATCGTCCGTCCGTCGAACGCACGTTTCGTAATCTTTTGCTTGTTTACGGTCGCGGACGCCGCAGGTGCGGCGACCCTACGATTTAAGCGGTGACGTTTCCGCTTGTAGGGAACGCACACCGGGCGTTCCGCGGTGGAAATCGTGTGCGGATGATGCTTGGTCGGTCGACGGTGAAACATGAAATTTACGAATATACCTTAAAACATGCAGCGCCCGTCCGTCGACGGGCGTTTCGTTATAATCAGGTGTTCCTCTCCGCGGTCGGCGCAGGTGCACCGACCCTGCGATTCGGGCGGATGCGACGCAAAACAAAACGGTGAAGCCGTCCTGCTTCACCGCATGTCTTTTTATTTAACTGCTTCTTTGAGTGCCGCGCCGGCCTTGAATCCGGGAACCTTGCAGGCTGCGACCGTGATCTTTTCACCTGTTCTGGGGTTGCGTGTCTCTTTTGCGGCTCTTTCGCGGACATCGAATGTGCCGAAGCCGATAAGCTGAACCTTATCTCCCTTTTTGAGAGCATCTGTAACTGCGTCGAAAACCGCTTTTGTTGCTGCCTCCGCATCTTTTTTTGAAAGTCCCGACTTCTCGGCTACTGCCGCAATAAGTTCTGTTTTGTTCATCTTTTTTCCTCCTGATTTATTCCAAAGCCGGCTGTTTCCGGCATTTGTTCGTTATTCTGCCGTCCGCTTTTACTGTGCGGCGGTCTGTTTTTTTGCTTCATTCCAGAGCCTGTCCAGCTCCTCGGTCGGTGCCGACTTCATGTCGACGCCGTTTTCCCTCGCGAGACGCTCCGTAATTTTGAACCGCGCGGCGAACTTGTCCGTTGCCGCCGTGAGTGCTTCTTCACCGTCGACGTGTGCAAAACGGCAAACATTTACACACGCAAAGAGCAGATCGCCGATTTCCTCCTCGGTGTGTCCTGCGCTGCCGTCGTGCAGTGCGTCCTTTACCTCGCCCGCTTCCTCATACACCTTGTCGAGTGCGCCCGAAATATCGTCCCAATCAAAGCCCGCCTTTGCGGCTTTGTGCTGAATCTTCTGCGCGCGCATGAGAGCAGGCAGCTCACGCGGTACGGATTCGATGCTTTCGGACACGCTTTTTTGCTTTTTGGTCTGCATTTTTATCGCGTCCCAGTTTGTCAGCACCTCGCCTGTGGAGGAAACTTCAACATTCCCGAACACGTGCGGATGGCGAACGATGAGCTTTTTGCATATCCCGTCGCAGACATCGTCAAACGTGAAAGCGCCTTCCTCCGTCGCCATCTGTGTGTGGAGCACTATCTGCAAAAGCACATCGCCCAGCTCCTCGCGGAGCATTTCGGGGCTTTTTTTGTTTATTGCCTCCACAACCTCATACGTTTCTTCGATGAAATTTTTCCTGATGCTCTCGTGCGTCTGCTCTCTGTCCCACGGACATCCGCCCGGCGCGCGAAGCAAGGCAATGATCTTAACAAGATCCGCCACAGTGTATTTATCCTTAAACTCAAAATTGCTTACCGTAGGAATCACCGTCCTTTTGTAATCCGGAACCGACGCGGCGAATGTCGAAAAACAAGCCGTTTTTTCCGAAGCCGCATTCGGCACGCGATTGCGACGCGCGATTCGGCAGCAAAGCCGCGTTGCTGCGAGAATTTGCATGCACGCGTTATTTTACCCTAAAAGTCCGTATTTTTCAAGTACTTTTACGATTTTTCTTCCTTTGGGCAGCATTATTATGTCTTCCCGTGACAGAGAACGTGTCGCAAAGAGGGAAAGCGCATAGCATACAACCGCGGCAAACACTGCGGCAAACACCGCTATATTGTTTGCAGAGAAAAATCCGCCGAGTCCCTGTTCGGGAATAACCTTTTTGTAAATACCGTTCACAGCCCATGCGGCGACGCCCGAGAGCACCGCGCAAAACAGCGGCTTTAAGAAGGTTACGCGCCAATCGTATTTGACATCTGCGGTTTTCGCGAGGGCGATAAGACCGTATGCGACCATGACGGTGTTGCATAGAATTGAGCCTATCGCCGCGCCCTGTATATTTACGGACGGAATGCTGACGAGCGCGAAATTCGACACGAGCTTCACCGCCGCGCCGATCGCCATTGCCTTTATCGGGACATCGGTTCTGTCCACAACCTGAAGCATGTTCGTTATCGGCTGCGTGAGCGCCAGAAAGACAACCGAAACGCCGTACATCATCAGGATAGGCGCAACGTAGGGCAGCGCGGGCGCGTTTATCTCGCTCGAGCCGTATATGAGATTTAAGAGGTCGGGAGCAAGCGCCGCCATGCCGCAGCCTGCCGGATAGGCAACAAGAAGCGTCAGACGAATGACCGACTGAATGCTCCTGTCCACGGCGTGAGCGTCACGGTTGACCCACGCACGGGTGAGAACGGGGATTGCGCTCAAGCCGAAGGTTATCGTAAAGGTGGGGACAATATTTTTTATTTCGATTACGGTGTCATATGCGCCGTAGAGATAGTCCTTGAAGTTGACAGCGGTTTCGGGAGTAAAGCCGCGCGCGGAGATTATGCCGGGGTACATCGCCGCCACCGTGTCGAAATCGGTGGAGAGGACGTACATAAGGCGGTTCGGAATTACCCAGTTGTCAATTAAAGTTGTAATATTGAAGATAAGCGAACTGACGGCGATAGGCACCGCGAGCGCGACAAGCTGCTTTGCGAGAGCGCCGAACGGCTCCGCTTCGGGAGAATTGCGCAGCTCGCGCGTTGTTATCGAGCGGCGGTCAAAGCGGCGGCGCAGGACGAGATACAAAAGTCCCATCAGCGAGCCGACCGTTACACCTGCGATTGCGGCGGCGGCAGCCCATGCCTGCTGCTTTTCGGTAATGATATCCTTAAAGTACGGGATTTTGTCCGCAAACGACGCGCCCGTGCCGATAACGATGTTTATAAACAGCCAGCCGAATATCAGCTTGCCGCCGGCTTCAAACACCTGCGACACCGCAGAGGGTGTCATGTTGCCGAGTCCCTGATAATAGCCGCGGTAGCCGCTCATAACGCAGCAGAAAAACAGCGACGGCGCAATGGCGATTATCGCAGGAACGGCATTCAGCACGCCGTCCGACACCGAGGACGCAAACGGTACGGACACGAGCACTATTACCGCCGTGCCTACCGCACCGAGGAATGAAAACAGCCACACGGACACCTTAAACAGCTTTTTGACGTCTTTATAGCAGCCCTGTGCCGCCTTTGCGGCAACCATCTTTGCGACGGCGGTGGGCAGCCCCGCGAGGGCGATGGAATAAACGGGCGTGTAGAGTGCGTAGGCTGTCGCGTAGTAGCTCTTGCCCTCCATGCCTATTTTGTAGGTGACGTATATTTTGAAAAATACACCGATAATTTTTACCGCTATTATCGCCGCAGACAGAATAAGCGCGCCGTTTATCAGCGACTGGTTCTTTTTCGCCATGCCGAGCCTCCCGTTTTATTTGCTTTCTTCGGTTATTCGCAGTCCGCTTTGAGCCTTGCGTTCAAGCAGCTCATCGAATCTGTTAATATATTCATACGGATATTTGAAGTTATATATGCGCTCAACTTTTTCGCCGCCGAACGACGTGAGCTTTGTCACCGCACCGCCGCCGCATGCGACAACGGAGTGCAGCTCCTCCATCATGTAGATGTTGTAAAGGCTCTCCGTGCCCGGCTTGCACCAGCCGATGTTTTCGAGGTTGCCTACGCTCTTTGACTGGCGGTACATATAGTACGGCTCATATCCCGCGCCGGTGAGCAGTCCCTGCGCGAAATCGGTCATTCTCACCGTGTCGCGGCAGACGGAATCCGTCCCGTGCTCCGTGACGAGCGAAGCCGAGCGCTTGAGCGCAAGCGTGTGCACCGTGATGTTTTCGGGCGCAAGCTCAACCGCCTTTTCGATGCTGCGGCAAAAGCTTTCGTATGTGTCGCCGGTAAGCCCCGCTATGAAATCCATGTTGATGCTGTCAAAGCCGATTTCCCTCGCAAGCAGATACTTTTCGACCGCGTCCGCGCCCGTGTGGGGTCTGCCGATGTTTTTGAGCACCTCGTCGGAGAAGGTCTGCGGATTGATGCTTATGCGCGTAACGCCCGCGTTTTTGAGCACCGTCAGCTTTTCGCGGTCGACCGTGTCGGGACGTCCCGCTTCAACCGTAAATTCACGCGCCGATTTCATGTCAAACGACGACGCGAGCGTGTCGGTTATCTTTTTCAAATCCTCTGCGGAGAATGAGGTGGGTGTGCCGCCGCCGACGTAGACGGTTTCAAGCCGCAGTCCCGCTTCGTTTGCAAGACGCGCGGAAAATTCGATTTCACGGCACAGCAGACGGACATAGTCGGGAATAAGCTTTTTCGCGGAGGCTATCGAGTGTGACACAAAAGAGCAGTAGGAGCAGCGCGTGGGACAGAACGGAATCGACACATAGAGCGAAAAGGAGTCGGGCGTGTTGAGCGAAACGGCGCGTTTCTGCGCGTTTGCGACCGACAGCGCAAGGCGCGCTTTTGCGTCCGAAACAAGATATTCGTCACGGAATATTTCGAGCGCCTGTTCATCTCCCTTTTTGCAGGCAAGACGGCGCATGAGCTTTGACGGACGAACCCCCGTGAGAATGCCCCACGGCGGCACGGTTCCGGTAATCTCCGAGAACACGCGCACCATCGCTTTGGCAAGCTGCTTTTCGCCGTCGGGAATGCCCGCGTCCGCTTCGTGAGGCGGCAGTATAAAAGAATATTCCGCCGCTCTGCCGTCAATTTCGGCGCGGCAGTAATACTCCGTGCCGCCTGCCGACGGAGCTTCACGGGTGAAAACACGCCGCGTGTCACTGTCCCCGTCGGAGGGAGCCTGCGCGAAAGCTATCTTTTCAAGCGGAAAGAATATCCGCGTTATCTTTTCGCACTCATATAAATATGTATGTCCGTCTGTGTAGATTATCATAATATCAATTCGGTTTCCGTTTGTTTTTGGTGATATCCCGCAAGAGGGAAGAAATCGCTTTGCGGAAATCAATAGTTTATTGTGTAAATGTGTAAATTTTTTTCGATAATATCATGTTTCCCCGTCGACCGACCGAAAATCATCCGCACAAGTTTTCCACCGCGGAACGCCCGGTGTGCGTTCCCTACAAGAGAAAAGGCACAACACTCGACCGCTTGAAACGGCAAAACGCCCGTCGATGGACGGGCGCTGCATGGGTTGAAATTTTTACACCGTGTTTTTTTGATTATACCATGTTTTTCCGTTGTGTGGACGATTATGCAATTATCAGAACTTCAGGGTTTTGTCTTCGCCTATGCCGACCATTCCGTCGAGTATGTATTTGTTGCCGTCGGGGTCGCAGACGTAGCCTTTAAGCGAACCGAACGTAATGTGGTAGTCGATATTGATTATTCCGGTCGTTACCTTCATCAGGAACTCGTCGCCGATGTCGAAATAGAGGTCGACCATTCCGTATTCGTCGACTACGTGCCACAGCTTGTCGTTTTCATGCTTGAAGATAACGGGTGTGAGCAGTGTTGAATTGCCCTCGAACCAGATAAGGTTTTCGTTGTAGTCATCCTGATTTATCGACTGATTTCTTGTAAGGTTGAAGCCGAAAAACTGCTCCCTGCCGTCTATTTCGCGCTTGCCCATTGTTGTGACCCAATCGTAGTGCGCGTTTCGGGGGTAGTAGCCGCGGTGGTCGTCGATTATGGCGGTGGTCATACTGTTCGCAACATGCCGTTCGCCGTTGTATTCGAGATAGCCCTCAACGGAGAAAAGGTCTTTTTGCGAATATAGCGGTCTGTTTTCATCGAACGGGATATTGACTATGCTCGGCTTTGAAACGCGCGTGAGCTTGACGCGGTAGTCTATCGCGCCGTTCTTTTTGTCGGTCGCGTAACCCGAAACGATGGCTTCGCCGCGCTGGAAGTTATTCACATAGTTGAGCTTGACTTTTTTACCCTTTGAAACCGTTTCCGATGAATTGATAAGATTAGGAGCAATGCATGCTTTTGATGCGGGGAACATCTCCTGCCACGAGGTGCATTTTTTCGTACGCTTGTCATAGAGCACCGTAAGCGCCGTGCCGAAAAGCGCCATGTCGCACACCGCCGTGAGAAGAATAACGTTGTCGAAGTTTATTTCGGTAGCCTCCCACAGTGTGAGACGTGTTTTGTTCAAGCAGTTCGGCAGCACCGACGGACGGTTGACCTTTAAGAAGTTCATATTAGGAAATTCACTTTCAAATGTGCCGAAGCGGCACATGCCGAATTCATCGACAACATCGTCGGGCGTGGGGACGGCAATACGTTTTTTTGAAAGATGCTCATTAAAATTCATATAATTTTTCTCCTCCGCAGAGTTATTTTTTGTATAATAATTATAACGCAATACCGTATTTTTGTCAATTAAATTGTTTTGAATGTATTATCCGAAAAAATGAAGCAAACTCAAAAAGAAACTGCGCATACAGAATGCTTTTTGTATTGATACAGGTTTTATGCTGACGAGTTGCAATAGTTTTTTTTATAAGATTTTCTGCCTTCGCTCGGTAAAAATCCGCAGAGAAAAAACTTTTAATTTTGCGCCATGCCGACGTAAAACCGACACGATGTTGCAAATGTGTATAATATCCTACCGAATCGGTTTGCTTTTGAAAAAATGTATTGAAAAAACAAAGTTCATATGCTAAACTGTACCATGAATAAATTATTAACGAAAAACGAAGGGGTGTATCAAATGGGTTTGGTTTCTGAATACGGTGTAATGATGGGCAAATTTGCATTCAAAAAGTTCAACGGTTACACCTCAAAAGCAATGGAAACGCAGCTTGAATCGCTGATGAAGATTCTCGATCGCAACAAGGATTGTGAACTCGGAAAAAAATACGGTTTTGCCGATATTCACTCTTTTGAGGAATATCAGGACAAAGTGCCGCTTTCCACTTTTGAGGATTATGCTCCGCTTATCGACAGAATGGTCGAAAAAGGCGAGCAAAACATTATTACCTCCGACAAAGTTATTCGTTACTGTTCTTCTTCGGGAAGTGTCGGCAAACCGAAGCTTCAGCCGAAAACCTTTCAGGATTTATGGAATCTGCATTGCTGCGGACTCGTGCCGACAAATGCCTGTGCGGCGCGTTATTTCAGAGAACGCGGTGAAAAATTTTATCCCACTTACGGGCCGCTTCTTCTGTCGCTGAACGGACATAAACTTAAAAACGGAAGGATGTGCAACGGCGCGGGGCAGCTTCCTTACAATAACATAAAAAGCCTGCTGAAATTCATTACATGCACGCCGATGGATATTTTATATCCCGAAGACGAAGAAAATACCGATATTCCTTATTTTCAGCTTCGTTTTGCACTTCCGAGCAAAAAAGTTTCTTTTCTCGGCGGTATGGTTATTACTCTTGTTACAACCATGTTTGAGTATCTCGAAAACAACTGGGAAATGATTTGTAACGACATCGAAAAAGGCACTATTGACCCGTCCGTCAGGTGTCCGGAATCTCTCCGTAAAAAATACGGTCATATGAAGCCGAATCCGAAGCGTGCCGATGAATTGAGATGCGAGTTCAGAAAGGGCTTTGACACGGAAGTGCCGATTGCAAAGCGTATCTGGCCCCGTCTTTCCTGGGCACAGGGAATGGTTGCGTCGTCTCTTTCAGTGTATCTCGATAAATTGAGAAGATATGTGGGCGACCTTCCGCTTCACAACATGGGATACGCCGCCAGCGAGGGCTTTATGGGAATGTGCGTTAACCTGAACGACGACGATTACGTGCTTCTTCCCCGCAGCATAATTTATGAGTTCCTGCCCGTGGATGCTCCCGAGGACACCCGTCCGCTGACGCTCGATCAGATTGAGGTCGGAAAAGATTACGAAATAATCGTTACGAACTTCTCCGGTTTGTACAGATACCGCATTCTCGACATAATCCGCGTTACGGGTACATATAATCAGTCAAAAAGAATCAAATTTCTTTATCGTTCAAACATGGGGCTGAACGTCGCAAATGAAAAAACAACGACGCAGATGCTTGATTTTGTCGCTGAAAAAATGTCGGAGCAGTTCGGCCTCAGCCTTGAAGGTTACAGCTTTTACGGCGATACCGACAAGGAGATTCCCAACTACATGCTTCTCTGTGAAACGGATAAACCCGAAATCGTTACGGAGAAAAAAGAAGAGATTGAAAAATTTGTCGACGAGGCCTTCCGCGAAGCAAACGAAAAGTATGAGAAGTACAGACGCTGGGGTATGCTGAGTGAACCGGAGGTGCTCCCGCTCGAAAAGGGTGCTTATGACAGTTACCGCGCTTCGCTTGTGGCTCAGGGCAGAGCGCTCAATCAGATTAAACCCGTAGTGGTGCTCAACACTCCCGAAAAGAAAGAATTCTTCTTTAATAAGATTATTACGAACAATTAAACCGAGATTTTAAGTTGAAAAAACACCTTGTGTGAAGTTTCAATGACGCACACGGCTTTAAAATTTCGGCAACGATTGATGTTGTATTTTCTATTCTCTTTGTCTTGAAAAAATACGGCGAGCTGCCGCATCGGCTTTTGACGAACGGCAAAATATGTCGAAATACAGACGGATCCTCCTGTTGCATCGTAAAAACGGCGCAGGGGGATTTTTTTGATATGCGACGGAAAATGCAGCTTTTTCCGACCGGCTCGTACCCCGTCCGACAACGGCTTCTTTCAGAGTCGGCAAACCACGGCGCTTTTGTAAAAAAAATACCGTTAACTTTGAAAAATCGGTAAATTCTATTGACAAGCAAGGCAAAACAGGTTATCATATACTTGCATACTAAATTAGTAGGTAATTATTTTGATATACAGCAAAAGAAAGGGTAATTATATGAGAGTATATGCGGACAATGCGGCAACAACAAAGATGAGCCGCGCATCAATTGAAGCTATGAACGACGCAGTTGAAAACTGTTGGGGCAACCCGTCGAGTCTTCACTGCATAGGACAGCACGCCGCGGAGAGACTGCAAAAGGCACGGGAGGATATTGCAGAGGTGCTTGGCTGTTCCCCAAAAGAAATATATTTCACGTCGGGCGGGAGTGAAGCGGATAATCAGGCTATAATATCCGCTGCGCGAATAGGAGAACGAAAAGGCAAAAAGCATATTGTATCAACTGCATTTGAGCATCATGCGGTTCTTCACACTCTTAAAAAGCTGGAAAAAGAGGGCTTTGAAATTGATTTGCTTGATGTTAAAAACAACGCAAACATCACTTCCGAACAGGTGAAGAACGCGATACGCGACGATACGTGTCTGGTCACCGTGATGTATGCAAACAATGAGGTCGGTTCCATTCTGCCGATTGCCGAAATAGGAAAGATTTGCCGGGAAAAGGGCGTTATCTTTCATACGGACGCGGTTCAGGCGGCGGGGCACCTTCACATAAACGTCGCCGACGAATGCATAGACATGCTTTCACTCTCCGCTCATAAATTCCACGGACCGAAAGGCGTGGGCGTGCTATATTCGAGAAAAGGCATTCCGCTCACCGTTCTTATCGAGGGAGGTGCGCAGGAGAGAGGCAAGCGCGCCGGAACGGAAAATCTTCCCGCGATAATCGGCATGGCGGCAGCGCTTAAGGAAGCAAACGAAAACCTTGACGCAAACGCCGCAAAAATGACGAAGCTGCGCGATAAGCTTATTGACGGACTCTCAAAAATACCGCACAGTGCGCTGAACGGCACGCGCGAAAACCGACTTCCGGGAAACGTAAATTTCCTGTTTGAAGGAATAGAAGGTGAAAGCCTGCTGCTGCTTCTCGACGACAGAGGAATATGTGCGTCGTCAGGCTCGGCGTGCACATCCGGCTCGCTTGATCCGAGTCATGTGCTGCTTGCAATCGGACGTCCGCATGAAATCGCGCACGGTTCGCTCCGTCTTTCCCTGAGTGAATGGAACACGGAGGAAGAAATAGATTATATGCTTGAGCAGATACCGCAGGTCGTAACCTATCTGCGCAATATGTCGCCCCTTTGGCGTGAAAAGGTGAGCGGCGAAAAAGAGTTTGAAATCTGATCGAAACGGAGGTTTTATTATGGCACTTTACAGCGAAAAGGTAATGGATCACTTCAGAAATCCGAGAAACGTGGGCGTTATAGAGAACGCGGACGGCGTAGGTGAGGTCGGCAACGCAAAATGCGGCGATATAATGAAAATATATCTGAAAATAGATAATGACACCGTGTCCGATGTCAAGTTTGAGACTTTCGGCTGCGGTTCGGCCATTGCGTCAAGCTCAATGGCAACGGAGATGATAAAGGGCAAGCCGCTCTCGGAGGCGCTTGAGCTCTCGAATAAGGCTGTCGCAGAGGCGCTTGACGGACTTCCCGCGTACAAGATGCACTGTTCGGTGCTTGCCGAGGAGGCGATAAAAGCGGCAGTTAAAGACTACTATGACAAAAACGGAATCAAATACGATAAATCACTGTTCCCCGACTGCGAATCGTGTGCGCACTGCTCGATTTAACAAAAAGCCGACAAAACAAGATATAAAAAGACCCGTGTTGAAACCCGAAAGCAGACTTGAGAGATTAAGTCAAGCGGCAGTGGGAATCAACGCGGGTTATTTGTATTGATATGTAACGAAAAAGACAAGAATTTGTCAGAGAGCTTGAAAACACGGCAAATCAGGTCGTTACCGCATTGTCAATTTCGGGAAGAACTATTCTCGCGAGCCGAACGGTTTGAATCGACATTGTGTCTATACAGCATTTCAGGGCAAAGCGTTCTGCGTCCTCGCTGTCGTATGCTCCGATGCCGAGAAGCGTATCAGCCGAACAGCCGAGGACGGTGCAGATGTCCTTCAATGTTGTGAGTGATACCCCTGTGTAACCCCCTTCAATGTCGGCAAGAAACCGTGCCGACACATCTATCTTTTCTGCAAATGCTTCGCGCGTCAGATTTTGTTTTTCTCTTTCTGCACGCAAATTTGCGCCTAAAACGATATTGATTGCTTTTCTTTCGGCTTTCGGAGTTCTCATGTGAGTCACCTCATTATGGAATGTTCATTATATTTTACAATGAAGCTGCACTCCATAAAATGATGCGATTACCCTATTGACAAATGGAGTAATACACCATATACTATAATTAGCTGTTGAAAAACAGTTAATTATGACGGACAAAGGAGAACAAGAAAATGACCAGAGACGAGTTAGTGGCAAAAATCGACAGTTGTGAGGAAAAAATCAATGAACTGAGACAACAGGTTAACAGTATTTTGGCACCTGTAAAAGCAAAAGACCAAAGACGCAATGAAATATATCCGCTTCTTCGAAAAGAAAGACCGAAAACCAAGCTTAAATTTCTTATTATTGCAATGGTTGTCGTCCTTCTTGTATGTGATTTGTGGCTTGGTTCGGTAACAACGTCATATATTCAAATATGTATTGCTTTAGAAGTAATCATTGTGTTGATTCCTATTGTAAGGCTCATTGCCTTTGGAGTAAAAAAGGCAAGCCTGAAGGCGGAATTAAAATCTCTGAATAACGAATTATCAAGTACAGACGCAAAAACAAAACCGGTTTATAATGAAATAAACGCAGTGAGGAACGAGCTGAACAACTATGAAGAGGCTCTTGAAAATATAGACAAGTATGAAACGCGCTGCAACAGACTGTTTGTTTGTCTCAGCGGTCAAAGATCTAACAGAGTATCAAGAGAACTTTTTGTGGATGGCTCATCATATGGCTTGATAGGGGACAACAAACCGAAGTCATACCCTATTGCAAACGGTGCGCATATTATTATGCTTAAGGTCTTGGATTCGTATGTTGCAGATTCACCCGGCGGGCGAATAGAGTATCACACAGTGACACAGGAGGTTGCGATAAATAATAACTGTGCCTGCGTATGCTTTAATTATGACCTTATAAATTCACGTCTTTCCGGGCAGGTGTTGACCCCGAGAGAATTTAACGACATGACCGGCGGTAATATATAGTGTAACCGAAAAAAGGGTAGGAAAAAGCAAAAGCAGCTTTAACCGCATTTTTTGCAAAACCTCCGAAAAAGAGGTTGACAACAGTCATGAAAACTGTTAAAATACCTCTGTTGTATTAAGAACTATACAGCTATCCTTGTTCCCGAAAGGGAACCGTAGTCCAGAAGGAGGTGCATCTGAATGTCAAAGTACGAAACCGTAGCAGTATTCTCACTTAAAGAAGGTGAAGAAAAGGCAAAAGAGCTTGTTGAAAAATTCAAGGCTCTTATTGAAGCAAACGGAACCATGGAGGCAGTAGATGAGTGGGGTCAGCGTAAGCTTGCATATCCCATCAATTACGAAACCGACGGCTATTATGTGCTCTACACATATGAGGCTGACGTAGCTTTCCCCGCAGAGCTTGAACGTGTGCTCAACATTACCGACGGTGTTCTTCGTCACCTTGTTGTCGCAAGATAAAAGGAGGAAAAAGAAATGAACAGTTGTGTGTTGACGGGTCGCCTTGTTGCCGATCCGGAATTGCGTACTACGCCGAGCGGTCTCTCGGTTTGCAGATTCAGAATCGCGGTTGATCGCCCTTATCAGAAATCGGGTGAAGACAGAAAAGCGGATTTTATTGACGTCGTAGCATGGCGCAGTAATGCCGATTTTGTCACCAAGTATTTCCGCAAAGGCTCGATGATCGCCGTTCAGGGTTCGCTTCAGACCAATAATTATGAGGATAAGAACGGAAACAACCGCACGGCGATTGAGTTCGTGGTGGACAACATCTATTTTGCGGGGCCGAAGCAGGACAACCAGCAGGGGACCGTGGATGATGGCGGGACGAACCCGCCACCGGCCACCTATCGGAATCAGCAGCCGCAGCCCCAGCAGATGGGCTTTGCCACCCAGAGCCAGCGCCAACAGTGGCAGGGAGCCGCCGATCATCCTGGCAATGTTCAGGTCAGCCAGAGCTTTTCTCAGGGCAGCGACGATGATTTCTCGGTTCTGGACGATGCCGATGATCTGCCGTTCTAACCGAGGTAAGGGGGTGGTTGGATGGTAAAGCCAGACAACTACGTTATGCTTCTGGGCTGGATGCGCACTGAATTGAACCTCAAAGGAAACGAATTGAACTTATATGCAATAATCTACGGATTTACGCAAGATGGCGAAACTGAATTTTCGGGAAGCATCCGCTACATGCAGGAATGGCTTGGAGCGGAAAGCAAGCAGACCGTGTTCAATACGCTGGATAAGCTCATCAAAAAAGGGCTGGTTCAAAAACGCACAGAGGTTGTAAATGGCATCAAGCACAATTATTATCTGGCGGCTCCGAGGGGTAGTCTAAAAATTAGACCACCCCAGTCCAATTTTTATACCGGGGTAGTCCAAAATTTAGACCACCCTAGTCCAAATTTTAGACCTAATAATATAGAAGATAATATAGAAGATATTCTAGTTATAGAGGACGGCGGCACCCGTAAAAAAGACCCACGGCTGGATGCAGACCTGAGCAAGATAATCAATGCGTATCAGGCCAATATTGGAACCTGGCCGCGTATCTTGACGGACGACCTACAGCGCTGGAGAGAACAGTTCAGCACAGAAATGTTGCTTTTGGCGATTTCTGAGGGTGCAAAGAACGGTGCCCATAAGTGGAGCTATATTGAATCTATATTAAGGCGATGGAAAAAAGACAACATCAAAACTCCCGGTGACTTTGAAGCGTGGGAAGCACAGCGAAATCCCTCAACTGGGCAACAGCCGAAACGCTCTGCGGCCGAGGATTATGATGAAATCTTTAGAGAACTCTTAGGAGGCTCAGCGTGACAGACAAAAAACTGAAAGAACTGCTGATAGTGATTGACAATCGCTATGGCCGTGTTCGCAGCAAAGAAGATCGTATAATCGATCTCAAAACTTGTGTTCAGGCATTCGGCATGGTTCCTGACGAAATTGTAGAAAAGGCACTATATGCTGCATTTGCGAAGTGCCGGTTTCCGAATCAGATCATTGTTGACTGGTGTGAGGAAATTAAAAAGTTGCAGGCTACTGTGAAGCCCTCGGCAAACGACCTCTGGGCGCAGGCGGCGACCGCCGCCCGGCAGATTACGGCAAACCTGTACTACATGACTCACGGCGGGCTGGTGACCAGCGAGGGCAAACTCACCGGAGAGAACTTCAAAACCCGGAATGCTGAGATCTTCGCCGCCCTGCCGGTGGCGGTGCAGCGCTGGGCTGGCTCCCCGGAAGATTTGAGCGACATTTTTTCCAGCCGGAGCACAGCAGATCTGCGGCAGTTCGTCCGGCCGGGGTTCGACCGGACCGTGGCCGACGCCCCCATCGAGAGCTTGAAACCTCCGGCACTGCCCGGCGGCGCAGCTCCGGCGCAGATTGGAGGTGGCACGGCATGAGGCGGAAAAGTCCTTTTCACAGCCTGATTGTGGGCGTTTCGTGCGCAATGGTTGGCTGCATCCTCGCAAGCACGGCCTACTCCCGGCGAGTAGACGAGCTGGAAATCGAGCGGGACATCTA